>Ga0299912_10005673_pt1 | contig 10265 bp, 9 predicted proteins | sample RVTome_2_FD_207667 | JGI IMG/M metagenome (GOLD analysis project Ga0299912, IMG submission 207667) | Soil microbial communities from uranium-contaminated site in the Upper Colorado River Basin, Wyoming, United States - RVT95D214 (version 2) ... | reverse complement strand
GCCAAATAATATCCCTGGTTGATTTTTTCAAAGCGCCGGCTGTTTTCTCTTTCCCTTCGAAAGAGTTGAACCACTTTGATGCCCGAGAAATTTTCGTTAAAAAAAGAATTCATCTGGGCAATCTTGAAACGGATCTCCCGGAACACCTCCCTGGCTTGACGGCTGAAGAAGAGGGTTGTGATAAAGATAAGGGGAATAACAGAAAAAGAGACCAAGGCGAGCTCCCGATTGAGTTGAAGAAGAAGGATGATGATTCCAATCACCAGAAGAATATCTTTCAAGAGGTTGATAAGAACAGAGGTAAACATCTCGTGGATGTTCTGGATGTCGTTGGTCAACCGGGTCACCAACCTTCCGACCGGATTCTTATCAAAAAAGGAAATCGGGAGTTCCTGGAGATGGGAGAAGACCTTCATCCGGAGGTCATGCATCATCTTTTGACCTGCTAACTCCATGGTATAAACCTGGGTGAAGTTTAATCCAAAATTGATGACCAGTATGAGAACAACGAGGAGCGCAATGCGGAAAACACCTCTGACATCTCTCCCCCTCAGGGCGAGAAGATCTTCTCTTTTCAATTCTTTCATTCGGCTAATGGGAATGAACCAATGGGAACCGCTCCTCTCAAAAGAGGAGGGATATTTTTTTAAGATGTCCTCCTCTGATTTTTGGGGAACAAACAGACAATACCGATTTTCCGTCAGCAGGCCAGATTTCTGGATAAGAGCCATCTCTTTTCGATCGATTGATCGCAACACTTCTGGCGGGAGAAGAAACGCCCTTCCCTCTTTTTTCGGTATGAGTTGCTGACCATATTGACTCCAGAAACGGTGTTCCTCCGGTGAGCCATCTTCTCTTAATATCACTTCTCTTGCTTCCACAACAATGTAGCGGTCAATCGCTTCTTTAGTCAGGTAAGGGATGAGGAGGTCTAAGGCCGCTATGATCATAATGAAAAGGAGGGAAAGAGCCATCAGTCTCCAGTACGGCCGTAAGAATCCTCCCAACCTGGCCATCAGTTTCAGGTCGTAAGGCTTTCCTAATTTTCCCTCTTCCATATAGCCGAAATCAGCGTACATAAATAAGGACCCTTAGTTCGGAGTTTTAAGTTCGGAGTTAGGAGTTATTTCTCATCTTTTGAAAGATCCCTGTAAGCTCTTGATAATTCTCCCTTCGCAAACTCCATAGGGTACTGAAAAACCTTTAGGATTTGGAAATCAAACTCTTTATCATTTATCCACAACTCTCCGAACTCCGAACTCCGAACTGTTAACATTGTTCTCCTTCTCCAGCTCTTCTTCCAATTGTCTCTGCCGATAGAGGTCGGTATAGATTCCTCCCTTGGAAAGAAGGGTTTTGTGGTCCCCTGTCTCCGCCACCTGTCCCTCTTCAAGTACGATAATCCGATCTGCTCTCCGCAGGGGAGCGATCCGATGGGTGATGAGAATGCTGGTCTTCCCCTTGAGGAACTTATCCAACCCCTCCAGAATCCGTTCTTCTGTCTGGATGTCCACCGAGGAGAGGGCGTCATCCAAGATGAAGATGGGTGGATCCATGAGAATAGCTCGAGCAATCGCAATCCTTTGCCTCTGTCCTCCGGAAAGGGTGATCCCCTTCTCCCCAACCATCGTATTCATGCCCTCTGGAAATTCCATCATCTCATCATATATCTGCGCAAGCCGTGCAGCCTCTTCAATCTCTTTGTCCGTGGCATCCATCTTTCCAAAGGCGATGTTGTCACGGATCGTATCTGAAAAGAGGAAGGTATCCTGCGGCATATATCCAATGGATTTCCTTAACACCTCGAGAGGGATTTCATGAATTTCAACCCCATCGAAGAAAAGATAACCTTGGGAGGGCTCTAAAATCCTTGTCATGAGATTGCAGAAGATTGTCTTCCCGGACCCAGTCCTTCCAACGACAACCAATCTTTCTCCCTTCTCAACAGTGATATGAATGTCTTGAAGCAGAGGATTCCCTCCGTTTCCCGGAGAAAAGCTGAGACCTCTCATCTCAATGCTTCCTTGCAATAGACCTGATCGAGTGATGCCTGAAGCGTCATAGATTTCTGGGGTCTCTGCAAAAATTCGATTCAAACGGTCCATGGAAGCGCTGCCTCGCTGGATCATATTGATCGCCCAGCCCAAAGCCATCATGGGCCAGGCAAGCAACCCGAGATAGCTCATGAAGGCCACGAAATCACCCGTGGAGATCGATTGAAAAATCGTCAGCTCCCCGCCCAAATAGAGGACGATGGCCATGGAAAGATTGGAGAAGAAAAGGATGAGGGGAAGAAACATTCCCCATACCTTGGTGACATTCAAATTTCTCTGGATATAATCCTTGCTTAACTCAGAGAGTCTTTCCCTCTCCCTTTCCTCCAGAACATAGGCCTTGATCACTCGGATGCCCGTAATGGCCTCCCTCACCCTTTCAGTGAGGGAGGCGAAGGTCTTCTGAAGAATTTCGAAACGGTGATGGATCGTCCGGCTGAAGAGGAGTGTAATCAGCGTAATCAATGGCATGGGAAGAACGGCATAAAGGGTTAACTGGGGATGGATATAAATCATAAAAAAGATCGTCAACACTCCCAGGAAGATCGTATCCACCATGAACACGACCCCCATCGAGAGCGACATTCGGACCGCCTCGATGTCATTGGTGGCGTGGGCCATCAGATCCCCTACTCTGGTACGAGAGAAATAAGAAGGGGAAAGGGTTTGGAGGTGAATAAAAAGGCGATCTCTGAGGGTCTTTTCGATTCGACGAGCCGCCCCCAAAAGAAAATACCTCCAGACATATCGAAACCCACCAATACCTAAAGCAAGGACGAGGACCTCCAATCCATAGAAGAGAAGATGGGAGGGAGAAATAACCTCCAGGGTGAGATCGTCGATGGCGTATTTGATGACCCTTGGGATAAAGAGTTGGAGGACATCAACGATGAGAAGAGCGATGAGTCCGATCAGAATCCACCATCGGTTCTCGAAAAAATCATTCCTCAGGGTTTTGAATGTCTTCATCCTTTTCTACTCTCTGATCACTGAACTTTAATAAACCCATCTTTATAAAGTCAACCCTTCAACTCCCCGGCATGTCCTGTCAGGAACGATGGAAACCGATCGAGTTATTCGGTTAGGGTTATGGTTACGAGGCCCGTTTCGTTCAGCGTCGGACGGTTACGTCAGCTTATTTAAACGAATAACGTTACCGAATGACGATACGGGCCCTGAACCTAGCATGGTACAGGGCGGGCATCGTTACCGTTGCCGATGGACGAAACCTTTGTTCTCCGGGCAATACCTGAGAAAGAAGGACTGTAAAAGAGGAAAGATCAGAGCAAAGAAGCCCGTTCAACTCCTAAACCAGTTGGGGAAACCCCTCGAAAGGCTCTTTGATCCAAAAAGTATAAGAGGCTTTAAAGAAAATCCAAAAAAAACGAAAAATAGCAGATCAATTCGCTTTGGCTACATTGGTCGCCTGGGGCCCTTTCGGGCCATTGGCAATCTCGAACTCTACCTCCTCTCCTGCACGAAGAGATTTAAAGCCCTCCCCCGTAATCCCAGAATAGTGAACAAACACATCGTCCCCGCCAGATTGCTCGATAAATCCATACCCCTTCTTGGTATCAAACCATTTCACAACCCCTTTAGCCAACTCCTTGCCCTCCTTTTCAAAACGGTCTTTACAGCGGGATTTGATATCACTAATCAATTTGGATGTCAAGATTTTTATGTCTGGATTTTTATGTCTGGCTTTCCTTGTGGCCAAGTAGACGCCGAGGAGGATCATCCCCCCGCCCATGAGGGTGATCCACTGAATCTCTTCGCCTAAGAGGTAGTATGCTCCGATCAACGTAACCAAGGGCTCTAGATAGAGGTACATTCCTACAGTGCTTGAATCCTTTTTCTCCAGAGCAGAATACCAATAAAGATAAGCCAGGCCAGAACAGAAAATTCCCAGAAAGAGAATGCTTATCCATCCAGAGAGAGATAAATGGAAGAGGATATTCCATTCCCATTTTAACAAGGTAAAGGGAAAGGTGATGAAACACCCTACGATCATAATGGGTGCGATCGCTGCAAGCGGTGAAAACCGTGAAAGGAATCCTCTTCCTCCAACCGTGAAGGCGGTCCAAGTCAGTGCACTGATGAGGACCAGGAAATCACCGAAGGTGGAGCCAAAACGAAAGATGGAAATGGAAAACACCCCTTTTGAAATAACAAGAAAGATCCCTAAAAAACCAAGGACAATCCCTCCAATCTTTCTCAGGGTGATGGCCTCCCCTAAATAGAAACGAGCTGCAATGGTGATGAAGATTGGCATGATCGCAACAATCCATCCCGTATTGATGGCAGTCGTATAGAGCAGTCCGAAGGCTTGAAGAAGCGTGTGTCCGGAAATCCCTACGATGGCTAAGAAAATAATTGAAAACCAATCTTTGAATGAAAACGCTTTAAGAAATCGTCTGTCTTTTTGAAGCTGAACAAGCAGGAGAAGAAACCCTCCGATCCCAAAGCGCAGCGTCAAAAGCGTAAAAGGATTCATCTCCTTCAAAGCCACTTTCGTCGCAATGAAAGAAAATCCCCAGAAGATAATCGCCCACAAAGCCGACCAGGACAAGTTCAATCCTCCCCCTTTATTTTGTGGGTATTTTTATCATAAAAGCATCAAACTTTCACGTGGAAAATACCTTGACATTTAATGAGATTTATGGTCATAAATAATCCCGGGGATTTGGATATTCGGTGGGGGCAAAATAGGCTTTCTCTTTTGATGGGGGGGGAGCCTGATTAGCCGCCAATATAACAGCCCTTTTGGTTTGACTTTCCTATACCAGGTATGGGAGGTTTCGGCAAAAGGGCTTTTTCATTTATTACCCTAAGTAGAGGATGTCCGGGATGTCACGGCCATCGTTGTATCGGAAAAGAGATAGGACGACCATTATGAAGAAAACATAGAAAAAGGAGGGAATCAATATGAAAAGAATACTCTGGATTATTTCAATACTTTTTATCTTATCTCTTGCCAATTTTGCTTATGCTCAGAGTGGGAAGACTTCTGGACCTCAATTCTATGGTGAATTTAAGCCGGTGGTCGGCGGATGGTCGGAGTATCAGATCACTACAAAGAGTGAAGGGGCCACAAAAATGAAAATTGCTGTGGTTGGGAAGGAAGGAGATGCCTACTGGTATGAAACCGTAATGGAAGGAGGAAAGCAGGGACGAATGATCACAAAAATGCTTGTCTCTGGAAACCCGGAAGATCAGAAAAACGTAAAAAGGATGATTGTCAAGATGGGAAACGAGCCTGCCATGGAGATCTCGGTTCAGATGATGCAGCAGTCATCAAAAGGCAAGGGACAATCGGGTAAGATCGTCGATAAAGGAACGGAGACGATCAAGGTTCCTGCTGGGACGTTCAAGACTCAACACACCCAGTATCAGGGCGCAGAGACGGCAGACACCTGGGTTTATAAAGAGGTTTCTCCTTATGGGTTGATCAAGTCACAATCAAAGGATATGGAGATGGTCCTCATTGGATATGGGACCGGGGCGAAGACATTGATTACAGAGACTCCTCAGAAGTTCGAGATGCCCCAGATCCCCGAAAGACAGCCAAGAAGAAAATAGATTGGTATGAAAACCTTTCTTGCATTCATCTATTTTTTCGGAAGCATCCTGATCATCATTGGTTTGTTATGGCTCGGTCTCTTCTTGGCGCCTCCGGAATTTATTTTAGACAGAGAAGCGGTGACCGTTGAACGCGGCGCCCTAAAATATTCAGAGCGGCTGTTTCCAAACTTTAGGTCCAAAGAGCCATTTCATTACCCCGGGGCCATTGCAGGACTCGCAGGTCAGAATGATGACTGCAAGGTCTGGCTGTTAGTCTATAAAGACAAAAGGCAGGCCAAGAATGCTTTTAAAGACTATGCCAAAAAAGTAACGGCATGTATTGGAATCCACCAGTCCTCTGGCCCCAATTACCATAACTACAAGGATCCGAAGGTTGGAATTTGGGGTCGTATAAAGCCCATCGACGAGGTCATCTTTCACATAGAAGCGAGGGATGAAGAAACTCTCGATCGAACGTTTAAACAAGCCGGATTGATCACTCCCAATCCAAAGGCAAACCTCTTAACCAAAGTCTACCATACGAACAAATTCATCTTACCCATTCTTATTTTTATCCTCGCATATGCCGCTATTCAGCTTCCAATTTGGAACCGCGTAGGAAGTTGGGCAGCTACGGTCTATCCAAAACCTGGGGTTTTGCCTGTGAGCGAATCTGAACTCAGACGGCGCCTTTTAGTCATCAACGATTTGGACGTTCCTTTCAAGGTAACTGAAAGAAAGCATGGAAAGCTGGATGTGACCTGGCGATTAGCCGATGCCAAATGGGCAGGATTGATGACCATGAACAAAGTCACTGTAACCCAAATGATCCGACTAAGACTTTCTGAGAAGGCCACGGCTTGTCGTGCAGTAGATATTATCAAATCGGTGAGAGCCACTGCCGATGGTTTGAGGATGGGGCTTTCCTTCAGCTTTTCTTTTTTCCGGGGGATCGTATTTGGACAGTGGGAGTACGAAAAGCAGTATGGATTAATCTTCAAGGATGGTGGCCTAACATTTGACACAGCCTACGAATATAAATTTCGCCATGACGAATTAAAAAACCCTATCGTGAATATTGTTGTTCAAAGTGGATGGCAATACAAGCCGGTGATGTTCATTTCTAAGATCCTCGGAGGGTAATCTTCTCGGAGATTCGAGACAAGACCCAACAAGGGGAAACCTTTCGTAAGGATTTAAAATTCGAAGAGTGTTGAAACCCCAGAAAAGGACTGTGAAGAAGAGGGACAGTCTCTTTTCTCGAAACAAACAGCAATCACTTCGAATGGAGATCATTTTTAGAGTATAGATAGGGAGGAATAACTTTTCGCTGGGGATTTGATATTGAATTAAAGAGATAGAAAAAAAACGCAATCAATAAGTCGTAAATCCCTGGCCCTGAAAATCCGGATCAAAGGCCAGGGCTTTTTGCACACCTTTTCGTCTCATCACGAGAAAACTCGTGCAATCCACTAAACTGATCCCCCTCTTCCCAATCCTTTCAATCTCCTTTACGGCTTCCACATGCAACTCCATATCAACCCACTCCACCTCAAACGATTTGGCATCCTTTAGGAATAGAATGGCTGAAGGGAGCCCCAACCTTGCCTGTAAGAGAGCAGCGCTCTCCAGCAGGATATAGTTATGCAGCAGCAAGGTCTCTCCAGACTTCAATGCGTCTCCGAATTTATGATACGCAATCATGTGGTTCGTATCGGCCTTATCAGCTAAGGCATAAATGGCCGAGGTGTCCAAAAAGATCACTTGTTAAAGACCTCCTCAAGAGCTTCGTCGTGCCGTTCTGACACTGGTTTAAGAGGACCCTGCCTTGAACGACCTACACCAATAAATGTAAAATCCTTAATCGAAGAAGATCGTTGGCGTCCCGATGGGGAAATATCCTTTTTTACGATCTCGCGAATCACCCCTGCAATCGATTTCTTCTCCTTGAAAGCCCGATTTCTTAGCAATTCATACACCTCTTCATCTATTTGAATTTGAGCTCGTTTCATAATAAAAGCCTCCTATTTCCTTTCTAAGTTTAACATCATGATGGCATGGTGTCAAGCATCATTTCTTTAACATGAAACAGATATGCATTCGATTCCAAGATTCCTCTATCCCAGACTCCTTTCATTCCGAAAATCGGTAAGAAATTCAAGAGGTTTTAAATTCCTTGTTCCTTTGACCTAGATCAAGGAAAAAGATTTAAGAAGGGGTTAATCTTTAATGAAAAAGAACACCCCCATCCTCACCCTCCCCCATCGAGGGGGAGGGATGGGAGGGGGCAAGGAGGAAATACATGACAACAAGAAAGATTGTTAAGATTGATGAGGAGAAATGTACCGGCTGTGGTCTCTGCATTCCAAACTGCGCTGAAGGAGCTCTGCAGATTGTTGATGGGAAAGCAAGGTTGGTAAGCGAAAAGTTCTGCGATGGTTTGGGTGCCTGCCTTGGACATTGTCCAGAGGATGCCATCACCGTCATTGAAAGGGAAGCGGAAGATTTCGACGAAAAGGCAGTAGAAGTTCATCTTCATAAAAAAGAAGAAACTCAACCTAAGCCTCAGCCTCAACCTGTCTTTAATGGATGTCCCTCTTCAAGGCCAATGCATTTTAAAGTTAATGAGATTGAATCAGACAGAGAAGTGATAGGGTCATCAGTCTCCATGCTCTCCCATTGGCCTGTCCAGTTGAAGTTAGTACCAATCAATGCTCCTTACTTTCAGGATGCTGACCTTCTGATTGCGGCTGACTGTGTTCCGTTCGCTTACCCAAACTTCCATCAAGATTTCCTCAAAGGGAAAACCGTAGTCGTGGGTTGTCCAAAATTAGATGATGTTCAATTCTATAAGGAAAAGTTGACTGAGATTTTCAAGGCGAATTCCATTAAAAGCATTACGGTTCCATATATGGAAGTCCCCTGCTGCTTCGGATTGGTCAAAGCCATAGAGGATGCGATTGCAGCGTCAGGGAAGAATATCCCGCTGAAGAAAATAAAGATTGGCATCCGGGGAGAAATTAAAACCGAGGCAGAAGAAAGAACCTTTAGCCATTCTCAAACGTTCGCACATCCACACTGATAAACCCATCCGATTTGGAGATAGGGTGATGGGGAGACGCGGAGATGGAAACCTGTTGTTATGCGTTCTTCATAGCTTCAACTTCTAACCTCACCATGGCCACCTGGGCTTTGCCATGGGTATCGAGTGGAACTTGCTGAATGTATGCAGAGACCAGCTCATGAATAAACTGATCTCGTTGGTCTTCGGGTATCCGCTCGGTGAATGGCATCCACGTTGTTCGTATCCATCCCGCTAAACCCGATTCTCCATCATGCTCCATATCTTTTGGAATAAGCTCAACACGCACAGGTTCAAGGCCTGATTCACTCAGCCATTGAGAGTACTCGTGAGATCCATGGAATCCATACGGAAACTCGAAATCAGAGAAATAATGCCGCCATTTCTGATTTTTCTGGAGGTCTCTCAATACAGAGACAACGCCTTCTGCATTGCCTTTGCCTCCCATTTCCCAAAACACCCTGCCTTTTGGTTTGAGGCTTCGATACAAACCCTCTAATACCGGCTTATGGTTTTTAACCCAATGCAAACTCGCATTGGAAAACACAATATCAAATTCTTCATGAAAGGTTAGACTGGTTGCGTCCATTAAAGTAAATGAAAGGTTAGGATGCTTGCCGGTTGGATAATTCTTCTTTGCAAGTTCAATCATCGAAATAGAATTATCTATACCCACAACTGAACCATTTGGAACATAACTCGCAATTTCTGCTGTCACCTTTCCATCTCCACAGCCTATATCGAGAATATCTTCAGTCCCTTTAAGTTTCAGCCTGGCGATTAATTCTCTTGCCCATTTCTGTTGGCCCTTTGAGTGTTGTTTGTAGTCTTCTGCATTCCAGCTATATTTCTTCATGGATTCTGTTCTCATCGGACACCCCTCCTAAGTCAGGCGGTGGTGTCCACTCTTTCAGGGGAAGTACTGGTTCTCTCGACCAATCGGGAGTATGAGATAGCCGTATGCAGAGCACCCTGAGAGGTCGTATTTTCTTCCAACTTACCGGTCTCGTGGGAGATTGACTTTATCTACAGCCTCAACACAAAGGTCACCGGGAGCCGAATTTTTCGGCGATCCGGTGCACCGACTCGTTGGGTGCCGGTTTTTCCTTCCAGTTTTTTAATAGCATTACAAGACTATAAATCCCTACGGCGAACATGAGGGTATCCTCGTAAACGCCGTATTTTGGGATCTGGATTAATGGAGGAAAAGGAATCGCCCAGAATAGAAGTACGATATAAACGATCTTGTCAACCCGCGGAAGCGCGAAAGTGAGCAACAATAGGGCAAGAGCAGTTGTCGGGCAAGGAAATGTCCCAGGAACAATGACCCGTGGGAACGGATGCCCAAAAAGAAGACTGAATCCCGGATAGCATAGAATAAATATCATAAGCAGCGCTGTCAGATTCCTCTGCCAGCTGACAATCGGTGGATGGAAGTCCATCTTCTGTTTGACCACATCCACTGCAAACAGAATCGCCACAATAATAAAGAGGGAGCCGAAGAAATAGTTTCCTTTAAGCCCTTTCCCAAGTACCAGAAAGAAAACGACACCTATCCACCCAAATGA
>Ga0299912_10005672_pt1 | contig 10267 bp, 12 predicted proteins | sample RVTome_2_FD_207667 | JGI IMG/M metagenome (GOLD analysis project Ga0299912, IMG submission 207667) | Soil microbial communities from uranium-contaminated site in the Upper Colorado River Basin, Wyoming, United States - RVT95D214 (version 2) ... | reverse complement strand
TCAAACCAAGAGGGCCTGGGCGAAAGGAGTTCGTTGTGGAGACTTCTAAAAAGATCGTGTTGAAATTTCCCCGGCGCCTGGCGGATAAGGCCATCGTCTATCGCCTGGTTAAGGACTACAATTTAGAATTTAACATCCTCAAGGCCAGCATCACCCCTTCGGAAGAGGGACTCATGGTCATGGAGCTGGTGGGCACGGAGGAAGACCACCGTCGGGGAATGGACTATCTCCTCCAGAGTGGGGTGCAGGTTCAGCCCCTGAGCAAGGACATCCTCTGGAAGGAGGATCGCTGCACCCATTGTGGGGCGTGCACCGTCCTCTGTCCCTCGGGGGCCCTGATCATGGATCGGAAGACCATGAAGGTCTCCTTCGACTCGGGGCAGTGCGTGGCCTGCGCGATCTGCGTCAAGCCATGCCCCCCGCGGGCGATCGAGGTTCACTTCTAATAAAAGGCGTCGGGCCACCGGCGGCTAGGACCGGATAATCCTCATCCAGACCTCACGCCGCCGTGGCCCGTCGAACTCACACAAGTAAAGGGATTGCCAGGTCCCGAGGCAGAGCTTCCCTCCCTGGAGGAAGACCACCACCGAGGAACCAACCAGGCTCGCCTTGATGTGCGCCGCGGCGTTCCCTTCAGTGTGTCGATAATCGTCCTCCCGCGGAATGACCTGGTCCAGCTCCTTCAGGATATCCTGACGCACCGAGGGATCTGCGCCCTCATTGATGGTGATGCCGGCAGTGGTATGGGGAACAAAGAGATAACAGACCCCCTCGGCAATCTCCTCCTCGGAAATTGCCCTCTCGACCTTTTCTGTGATGTCTACCATCTCAGTAGCCTTTGAGGTCCGCACCTGAATCCGCTTCAATCGCTCTCACCTCCTTGCCAGACCGAGGTTGGAAGGTAGAACACTCCCCCCCCCCCTATTCCGCGAAATGGGGCGTCTGATCCCCCAGAGACCTCAGCACACAGCCTTTGCATCGCGGGCGGCTCAGACAACTCGTTTTCCCTGCTCGCACAATCAGGGCATGATATTCATTATAAAGCCGGGCATCCCGGGGAAGTGCATCCATGAAGAGGGCCTGCAACTCCTCGTAGGTACCCCCTGGCCGGATGAAACCGTGACGGGAGAAGATCCTCCGGGTGTAGGCATCCACCACAAAGATGGGGTATCCGCCGGCGTAGAGCAGGATAGAATCTGCGGTCTCAGGACCGATCCCCTTCACCCCCAGAAGACTCTCCCGCACCTCGCTTAGAGGCTGGTTAAACATCGCCTCCAGGCTGAATTCATACCGCTCCTTGAAGAAGGCCAGAAAACGGTGGAGGCGGTTGGCTTTCACTCGATAGTAGCCCGAGGGCCGAATCAGCCCTGCCAGCTCCTGAGAATCGAGAGCCGCCATCTCCCCCGGAGAAAGGACTCCCGCCTCCTTCAAATTGGTGATGGCCTTCTCCACATTGGCCCAGGAGGTGTTTTGCGCCAGGATGGCCCCCACGATCACCTCGAAGGGGCCATCCCCCGGCCACCATTGCTGGGGGCCGAAGTGTCGGTAGAGCCGCCGGTAGACCGCCAACAGCCGCTTTCTCAATCCCTTCCTTCACCTCCTTCTCGTTCGTAGCGGGATGTTAGCAAAGAAACCGGGCAAAACCAAGGGAAGAGTGGGGTTCCAGCCACATGACTTGACAGGCGCCCCGGCTCCATGTTATAAAATGAATGAACATTCAGTCATTTGTTTTCCCAGGAGGTTTGAAGTGAGGATGGCCAACCAAAAGGGGGAATTGAAGGAACACCGCCGCCGTGAGATCTTGAGCGCAGCGGCCAAGGCCTTTGCCGAGAAAGGTTACCACCCTACGACCATCGAGGAGATCTCGGAGACGGTGGACCTGGCGAAGGGAACCATCTATCTTTACTTCCCCAGCAAAGAGGCCCTCTTCCTGGCAGTGATCGAGGATGGGGTCCAGCGAATGGTGGAACTCATCGATGAGGCGGCCAATCTCCGGGGAGGCATTCAGGAGAGGTTGACGACCCTCCTCAATGCCATGCTGATCTTCCATTGGGAGAATCAAGATTTCTTTCGGCTTTTCATCAAAGAAGCGAGCGCCCTGGAACGGAACTCGCAGGATGACCTGAGGAGCAAGTGCGTCCGCCTGCACGAGATGCTCCTCGCCCATCTGAACCGGATTATGGGGCAAGGGATTCAGCAGGGTGAACTGCGCAGCATGGACCCCTCGACCCTCTCGACCCTGTTTCTCGCTATAGTCCATGCCCTCTCCTATCGCGGCCTTCGCAATGCCACCTTGCCCGCCTTCGCCTCTTCTGCCCCCCTGATCGTAGACTGTTTCCTATCTGGAGTGCAGGCGAGGGCTTAAGGGGCTTGGGGGGACTCTCCTTCACGAAATGAGCAAAAAAGGCAGTCGCATGAAGAAAACACTATCGATCTTTGCCTGCATTTGCCTTGGTCCCGCCCTCTGTTCTCTCTTGTTCTCGGCCTGCAAGAAGAAGGATGAGGCGAGGGACAAGAGATATGATGTCAGGACCAGGCTGATTTCCTTAGACAGGAGCAATCCGAACGACATAGGACGGCTTTATGTGAGGTCAAAGGATGGAGGGTCTGGTCGAGATCTCTAACATCGTAAAGGTCGAGGAGACCGGGGGCCCAGCGGTCATTACCAGGGTTGACCGACAACGGGCCATCACCCTCTTTGCCAACCTCGAAGGCAAGCCGCTCGGCACCGCAAAGCAGGAGTTGGATGAGATCGCAGGCAAGGTTCTGACTGCCGATTATTCAGGTAGATACAAGGGGATGGCGGACACCATGGGGGAATCCTTCGGCTATCTCATATTTGCCCTCCTCCTCGGAATCATCATGGCTTATATGATATTGGCAGCCCAGTTCGAGAGCTTTATCCATCCGATCACCGTGCTGCTCTCCATGCCCTTTTCCTTCATCGGCGCCTTTGGGGCCCTGCTCATTACCGGCAAGACCCTCAACATCTTCAGCCTGATCGGACTCATCCTGCTCATGGGCCTGGTGAAGAAGAATGCGATCCTACTGGTAGACTACACCAATACGCTGAGAGCGAGGGGTATGGGAAGGAGGGAGGCCATCCTGGAGGCCGGACCGATAAGGTTGAGGCCGATCCTCATGACGACCTTTGCCATGATCTTCGGCATGGTGCCCATTGCCTTGGGGATTGGCGAAGGAGCTGAAACCCGCGCCCCCATGGCGATTGCCACCATTGGCGGCCTTCTCACTTCCCTCTTCCTGACCCTCCTGGTGGTGCCGGTGGCCTATGACCTGTTCGATGGTCTGCAGGCACGGTTTGTCAAAGACAAGGGCATCAAACCTCAACCGCCAGTTGCCGAGGTGGAAAAAGGGGCTTGAATGGGAAGGGTTTTAGGGCTGGATCTGGGAGATGCCCAGGTCGGACTGGCGATCAGCGATGATTTGAAGAGACTGGCCCGGGGGTTGTCCACCGTAAGGGGCAAAGAGCGACATCGGATTTTCTCCATCCTGGGCGAGATGATTGGACAGTTCGAGGTGGAAGAGATCGTAGTGGGCCTGCCCAAGAACATGGACGGAAGCCTGGGGAGACAGGCGGAAAAGGCGCTGGCCTTTGCGGAGGCACTAAAAAAGCAGTTCGGGGTGCCGGTAACCACCTGGGACGAGCGCCTCACCACGGTGGCCGCCAAGAGGGTCCTGATCGATTCCGGGACCAGGCGATCCGGCCGGGGTCGGGAGGCCATCGACCGCGTGTCGGCCATCTTAATCCTCCAGGGATACCTGGATTCCCTCTTCCTTCAGGGCACGGCCAACCATAAAGAACAGGGATGATCATTTATTGAAAAAAAAGACCCCAAGCCAGCTCTTGCTCGTTCTTCCTTTGAGCCTGCTATTCCTGATTGCGCTGGGCATCCATTTCTATGCAGGCCATCAGAGCAAATTAGCGAGGGCCGGCGAGCGAGAAAGCCAGACTGTCAAGATCGAACCCCAATTGGGGGTAGCGGAGATCGCGCAGGCGCTCAAGCAAAGGGGCATCATCAGGAGTTCCCGGCTTTTCCTGTTGGCTGCCTTCCTCAAGGGTTCCGCCACCGAGCTCAAGGCCGGAGAGTATGCCTTCACCCCGGGTATGTCCCTTCTGGAAATCATAAGAAAGTTGGAGCGGGGGGACATCTTTCATTACGCGGTCACCATCCCCGAGGGCTACACCCTGCGCGACATCGCCCAGCACCTCAACTCCTTGGGCCTGGCGGACCCGGAGAGATTCCTTCGTCTCTGCCACGACCGGGGGATCATCTCCCGGTACGGAATTAAGGCGCACAGCTTGGAGGGATACCTCTTTCCCGATACCTACTATTTGATGAAAGGGTTGAAGGAAGAAGAGATCATTGAACGGATGGTGCACCGGTTCCTTCAGGTCTTCTCCCCCGAGCAAGAGCAACGGGCCAAGGGATTGGCGATGAGCCGTCACCAGGTGGTCACCTTGGCCTCCCTAATCGAGGCGGAGACCCCCCAGGGAGAGGAAAGATACCTGGTGTCTTCCGTGTTTCACCGCCGCTTGAAGCTAAAGATGCCCCTGCAATGTGATCCCACCGTCATCTATGCCGTTGCACAGGAATATGGCAAGAGGAGCCGGCTGAGCCGGCGCCACCTCAACTTCCCTTCCCCCTACAATACCTACCTTCACCCCGGCCTTCCCCCCGGCCCCATCTGCAATCCCGGAGCGGCCTCCCTGGAGGCCGCCCTCGCGCCGGCCTCCTCCTCTTATCTCTATTTCGTCTCCAAAGGCAATGGGACTCACCATTTCTCCTCTACCTGGACGGAGCATTCTCGGGCGGTACGGCAATACCAAACTCGCCGGCCCGGAAGTTGAGGGTGAGGACTAAAGAAAGAATAATCCTTGAAAAATCTCTTCATTCGTAATATTTATCAACTGGGATTTCTCGCGCGGTGAGACGTGGCAACGCCCCTGGAGAAGGAGGTAGGATGATGCGATCGGCTAAATTCTGGATGGTCCTTTTGATCCTGGCCCTGGGCCTCGGCTGCGCTCAGACCAGCTCTCAGGTAAAGAAGAAGCAGACGGCGGACGCCTATTACAAGCTGGGGGTCTACTATCTGGAGAATGCCAATTACAAGCAGGCCATCTCCGAGTTTCAGAAGGCGTTGCAGTTCGACTCGGGAGAGCCCAACTATCATTTCAGCCTGGGGACTGCCTACTCCCTTGATGGGCGGGATAGTGAGGCGATCGATGAACTGAAGATTGCCCTTAGGTTTGACTCCAAGAACTCCGAGGCCCACAATAATCTGGGCTACATCTACGCCAAGCGGCAACGATGGCCTGAGGCGATTGCGGAATTTAATGCGGCCCTGGCCAATCCGGAGTATGCTCGTCCCCATTCCGCCCATCTCAATTTGGCCCAGGCCCACATGCAGCAGGGAAACCTGGACTCCGCCATCGAAGAATACAGAAGGGCCCTGGAATCCAAGCCCGATTATGAGGTGGCCCATTCCGGGCTGGGGAGGGCCTATCTCCAGAAGGGGGAGCTGGATCTGGCCATCCAGGAATTAGAAAAAGCGCTCAAGATCAACGAACGGCAGATTGGCGTGCATTACGACCTGGGGACCGCCTATCTGCGAAAGGGCGATAAGGAGAAGGCGGCAGCGGCCTTCAACAAAGTGATCGATCTGGATCCTCAATCTCCTCTCGCCGGGGAGGCAAAGAAGCAACTTGCAGCTATAGAAAGATAGAAACCTCCCCGCGAGATGATTACAGCTACCGTCTTTCCTGTTTTTCTAATTATCGCCCTGGGCTGGCTTTTCGCCAGGTTCAAGAGGATCAATCTGGGGGAGGTGAGCGAGATCATCCTCTTCATCACCACCCCTTGTCTGATCTTTTCCTCCCTCCTTAAGAGCCAGATCGTGATGGCCGATTTCGTCACGATCGCCCTCTCGGTGCTGGGGGTCACCCTGGGCTGCGGCCTGGCCACCGGGATCTTCCTCCGCCTTTCCCATCAAGAATGCCGGGGCCTCTATCTGCCGGTCATGTTCATGAACGCCGGGAACATGGCCTTGCCCCTGACCTTGCTCGCCTTCGGCCAGGAGGGCCTTACCCATGCCATCCTCTACTATGTCACCTCCGCCTTCCTCAGCTATTCCCTGGGGGTCATGATCGTCTCCCGCGAAGGCCACTTCAGCGAGGTCTTTCGGCTCCCCCTCATTTATGGGGCCATTTTGGGGCTCCTATTGGGGATCTTTCGGGTGCCGGTGAACCCCACCCTGGTTAAGCCCTTCGAGATCCTGGGGGGGGCTGCCATTCCCCTGATGCTCCTCAGCCTCGGCTATCGCCTCCACCATACCCAGATTCGCTCACTTCCCCTCGCCTTCTCCGGGGCGTTTTTGCGAATCGGCCTGGGGTTTGGCCTGGCCCTGCTCTTCGTCTCCCTCTTCCGTATCCAGGGAACGACCCGCTCGGTTATCCTCCTTTCCTCCTCCATGCCCTCGGCCATCGTTAACTTCATCCTGGCCCAAAGATATGAGAGGAATGCGGAGGTGGTGGCCTCGGTCATCCTGGTGAGCACCCTCCTGAGCCTGCTCACCACCCCGCTCATCCTCGCCTACGCCATCGGGAGGTGATCCTCTGCAGATCTTGGCCATCGACATCGGGTTGGGAACCCAGGATATTCTCCTGTATGAGGGCAAAGGATCCCCGGAGAACTGCCCCAAACTGGTCTTGCCCTCTCCGGCGCTCCTTTATCGACAGAGGCTGAAAGGCCTCCTGGTCCACCAGAGCGATCTATTTCTGGATGGCTCGATCATTGGGGGAGGGGGACTCACCTCCTCCCTGATCGCCCACCTCCGCTCCGGCTTCTCAGTCTTTATGACCAAAGCGGCGGCCTTCAGCCTGCGCAACGACCTAAATGAGGTGAGGGAGAAAGGGATCCAGATCGTGGAGCAGGCCCCCCCTCACTTCTCTGGACAGCGCTTGACCTTGAAGGAGATTGACTTTGCTTCGCTCTCCGCTCTCTTGGCCCCCTGGGATATTGACCTGAGCCGGGTCCGGATCGCAGCCATCGCGGTCCAGGATCACGGGGTTTCTCCCCCCGGAACAAGCAACCGGCGCTTCCGACTCCAGAGGATCCAGGAAGGTCTAAAAAGGGACTCCCGGCCCACCTCTCTTGCCTTCTTCCCGGAAGAGATCCCTGCCTCCCACCTGCGGATGCAAGCCGCTGCAGACGCCTCGCAGAGCCAGTTGCCAGGGGCGCGGCCACTGCTGATGGACACCTCTCTGGCGGCCATTGCCGGCTGTCTGGTGGACCCCCTGGTGGCGGCAAGGTGGGAAAGACCGATCCTCTGTGTCAACCTGGGAAATGGGCATACCATGGCGGCGCTGCTAAAGCAGGGGAAGATCCTCGCCCTCCTGGAGCATCACACCCGGACCCTCAGCCCAGAGGCGCTGGAGAAGGCCTTGAGGAGGTTCTCCGCCGGAGACTTGCGGGAGGAGGAGGTCTTTGAGGAAGGGGGACACGGGCTCTTCTACCTGCAGGAGGCACCAGGTCTCTCCGCCTTAGGACTCATCGCAGTAACCGGCCCCCAACGAGAGTTGATGAGGCGTACCTCCCTTGACTTTTATTATCCGGCTCCTTACGGGGATATGATGATGACCGGACCGGCGGGATTGATTTGGGCAGCGAAGGAGAGATTTTCCGGGGTGGCGTGAAATCCGAGCATCAATGAATCCCCGAGCCCCCCGGGCTATCTCAGGATGAGGGAAGGCTAAATCTCTCTGACCCCTTCGGAAATGGTCTTGATGAGCATCTGGCCGGACTCGGCGGAGAATTCAACGCTTCGTCCGAAGTTCTTGCCCACATCCTTGGCGATCAGGGGAATCCCCTCTCGGGTCAGTTTCTTGGTGATGGCTTCCACATTCCGTTGTCCGGGGGAATGATCCGGAAAAGAAGGGGGGAGAGAGAACATCTGGGCCCCCCCTGCGATCTTCGCCACCAATCGTTTTCGCGATCCTCCTCGCCTCTCCAGCTCTTCCAACATCCCCTCAATGGCCTGGTCGGAGTATTTGGCCGACCCACCATCCTTTCCCCTATTCCCCATCCCGGGCAACATGACATGGGCCATGGCCGCCAGGCGGAGGAGGGGATCGAAAAGGGCAACCACTACACAGGAGCCGATGCCATAACTGGTCAGGATGTCAGGGGCCTCTGCCACTGCGTAGGTTGACAGGGAGACTTGTACCTTCTTCATCATTTTGGATGAATAGGAAGGAGACGGAGCAAGACGGGCATGGATTCAGGATCGGGAAGAAGGAAGAGTCGACCCGAGATCTTGCTCTCCCGGTTCTCAAAGCGGGTCTCGATGATCATGACCACCCCTCCCACCTCACCCAGTTCGATCAAGAGATAATCTACCACCGCCCCGGCCATGTCGAAAGCCAACCCGGGAATCGAGGGGATGAGCAGGACTCCCAGGAGGTTGCTGAGGGCCGTCAGATAAGAGGAGGCCAGGATATTGGCCAATTCCTTCAACACCGATCTCTCCTCTTCCGTCAGGATCATCGTCGAGGTCGCCTTCTTGCCCGTCAACATGTGGATAATGGAGAGGACGCTCTGGCGAGGGAGCAAGATCAGGATATTCCCCTTGGCATCGCCTCGAATCTTGAGATAAAGGCCTGCCATCAATTCCTCCTCCCCGCCGATGTGCCTGGGGATATCGGCCAGGGGCAAGATGGATACCTGGGGTACGGTGAGTGCCAGGGGATGGCCCAGGAGTTGGGAAAGGGCGGTGGCGGCATGGCCCATTCCGATGTGGCTAATTTCCTTCAGGGCATCCAACTGGGACTCGGTGAGGTTAGCGAGAATATCCATCATTGACTCATACCTGGGGCCAAGCACCCACACGCCCCAGATCTATAGGGTATTGAGATCCAGGATCAGCACCATTGATCCATCTCCCAGGATGGTGGCGCCGGAGAAGCCCTTCACTTTCCGGAGCAGGCCTTTCAGCGGCTTTACGACGGCCTCCCGATATTCCAGCAACCCATCTACCACCATTCCCGTGATGTGGCCTCGGCGCTCCACCAAGACGCCCACCACGGGCCCCCCGACTCCCCCCTTCCCGTCCGAGACCCCGAATAGGGAACCAAGGCGAAATAACGGAATGAGCCCCTCTCCGGTGGTGACCCACTCCTGCCCTTGTGAGACCTGGATCTCGGAGGACAGGAATTCGAAGGTGCGATAGATCTGCGAAAGGGGAACCGCGTATCGCTCTTTTCCCACGCCCACCCGGAGGACCTGGATAATGGCCAGGGTCAAAGGCAGCTTCAGACTGATAGTGGTCCCCACCTCCTTGTGGGACTCGATCAGCAAGCTCCCGCCCAGGGATTCAATGACGCTCTTCACGACATCCATGCCTACCCCTCGCCCGGACACCTCTGAGACGACCTCCGCGGTGCTGAATCCGGGCGCGGTAATGAGGTAGAGGGCCTCGTCGTCGCTCAATGAACCGTATTGCTCCCGGTTGATGATCCCCTTCTCCAGGGCAACGCTCTTGATCTTGGCGGGATCAATGCCTCGCCCATCATCGCTGATCTTGATCAAAATGCGCTCCCGCTCCCTCGTAGCCTCCACGCGCAGCCTTCCCTCCGGGGGCTTCCCCTTCCGGGCTCTTTCCTCTGGGGATTCGAAGCCGTGATCGATGCAATTGCGGAAGATGTGAAGCAGGGGATCTGGCAACTCCTCCAAGATGGCCCGATCCAACTCCACCTCTTTCCCCACGAACTCGAACCTCACCTCTTTGCCCTTGGCGCGAGCCAGGTCCCGAATGGCCCGGGGAAACCGCTCCGCCACCAGGTCTAAGGGCATCATGCGAAGCCGGATGGCCAATTGATAGAGGCCTGAGACCAGATGGTCCACTCGATCGATGTCCTCGCGCAGTTTCACCGGGGTGAGGCGGGGGTTGAAATCGATCAGGCTCCCCTTCGCCGTCACCAGTTCCCCCACCATATCGATCAAATCGTCCAACAGGCGGGTGTCCACCCTCACCATGGTGCTCTTCTTCATCTGCAGGGGGACGGAGGAGGCAACAGGGGCCTTTTCCTGGCCTGCTGCGGCGACCGCCTCCCATCTTTCAGGCACCTCCTCCTTCCCGGTAACATCCTTCACCGTGGCCGATTCGATCTCCGGTTGAGCCAGGATGGCCGTTCGAATCTCCGGGCCCAGCTTCACCGATGCCAACAGGATAAAGAGAGATCCGCTGAAAT
>Ga0299912_10005671_pt1 | contig 10268 bp, 9 predicted proteins | sample RVTome_2_FD_207667 | JGI IMG/M metagenome (GOLD analysis project Ga0299912, IMG submission 207667) | Soil microbial communities from uranium-contaminated site in the Upper Colorado River Basin, Wyoming, United States - RVT95D214 (version 2) ... | reverse complement strand
GTTCATCGATTACGCCAAGAAGCTCGACCTCACCGGGATCGCCGCCATCCCGGCGGAGATTTTGCCCGTATTTATTGACGTGATCAAAAAGGGGGTAGAGAGAAAGTCCAGCATGTACGAAATCGGCTCGGGAAAGCTGACCCGGCTGGAGACGGGAATCCACGAGATCAGCTTGTCCGTCGACGAAGCGGTGAAAAGAATGCTGGCCTTCTGGAGGCCGGATCGAGACGACTACGCCCGCGAAGAAGTCGTCCTGGTTCCCCGCGGCCCGAATGGAAACCTGAAACTGCTCGTGGAGCCCGTGTAGCCTGGTGACGGGTCGGCTTACTTGACCTTGGCGCCGGCCGGGACGTCGCGGTCGAAGAAGGGGATGATGGCCTTGCCGCCGATCTCGGCGGCCAGGAGCATGGCCTGGGACTCTATCCCCCGGATAACCGCCGGCTTCAAATTGACGATGACGATGAGCCTTTTCCCGACCATCTCTTCAGGCGTGTAGACATCGCCGACACCAGCCACCATCGTCCTTTTTTCCGTCCCGATGTTGACCTCGATCTTGAGGAGTTTGTCGGTCCCCGGGACCTTCTCGGCTTGGAGGATCTCCCCGACCCGGAGGTCCATACGCTTGAATTCGTCGAAAGTAACGATGTCCATTGTCTCCTCCTTTATTTGCGGGGCCCGCATCGCTGGCGGCGGCGGCGGGACTTCCTCCTGGAGGAAGTCCTTGAGCGCGACTCTGGGGAAGAGCGGCGAAGGCCGCTGGATCTTGATCCCCGTTTTCAGGTTCTCGAAGCGGCAGCTCCCATAAGCCTCTTCCGCCAGGGCCCTCGTCTCTCCCAGCAAACCCCAGATTTTCTGGGCCGACTCGGGCATCACGGGAGAAATGAGATAGCTGATTCCCCGGATGGCCGCCGCGCTCTGGTAAAGAATCCGGGCCAGTCTCTTCTTTTTCGTTTCATCCTGGGCCAGCTTCCACGGCTCATTGTCCGCCAGGTATTTGTTGACCGAGCTGATATAGGACCAGATCTCTTCCAGGGCCTTGCTCAAAGCATAGCCCTCATAGAGCTCCGCCACCCGCCCTTTGAGCGTCTCGAACCCTTCCCTGACGGCCCTGTCCTTCTCCTGTTCCTCGTCGCCTGCCTCGACGACCCCTTTCTGATACCCCAGGATCATGGTCAGTGTCCGGTGGACGAGGTTCCCCAGGTCGTTAGCCAGGTCGGAGTTGACCCGATGGAGGAAGCCCTCATGGGAGAAGTTGCCGTCGACTCCGATGGGGATTTCCCGGAGCAGGAAATAGCGCAGCGGGTCCGGGCCGAAGGCTTTGAGGATGACGTGGGGGTCGAGGACGTTGCCCTTGGATTTTGACATCTTGGCTTCGTCCTTGAGCCACCAGCCGTGGCCGTAGACTGTATGGGGAAGCGGGAATCCCGCGGCCATGAGAAAAGCGGGCCAGAAGATGGCATGAAACCGGACGATATCTTTACCGATCAAGTGGATATCGGCCGGCCAGAACCGCTCGAACTTCTTCATGTCCCAGTCATATCCGGCGCCGGTGAGATAGTTGTGGAGGGCGTCGAACCAGACGTAGATCGTGTGCTTGGGATCGTCCGGGACGGGGATGCCCCATTTGACCGTCGTCCGGGTGATGCTCAGGTCCCTGAGCCCCTGGCGGACAAAGCTTACCACCTCGTTCATCCGGCCGGGCGGCCGGACGAATTGAGGGTTTTCGGCATAAAACCTGAGAAGGGGCTCCTGGAAAGCGGAGAGCCGGAAGAAATAGCACTCCTCCGAGACCAACACGGCCCGCTTGCCGCAGTCCGGGCAAATTTTGTCGCCCTCCGGCTGGAGCGGGACATCCTCGGCCAGGAAATTCTCATCAGAAACACAGTACCATCCCTGATAGGTGCCCTTGTAGATGTCTCCCTTTTCTTTCAGCCGGAGGAAAATGCTCTGCACGCCCTTCTCATGGAACGGCGCGGTCGTTCGGATGAAAAAATCGTTGGAGATGTGGAGAGCTTTCCAGAGGTCTTTGATTCGTCCGACCACCGTGTTCGCCAAAGCGAGCGGCGTCGTTCCTTTTTCGGCCGCCGCCCTTTCGATCTTCTGGCCGTGTTCGTCTGTCCCCGTGAGAAAAAACACATCTTTCCCCCGGAGCCGGTTGAACCGGGCCAGGGCGTCGGCGATGATCGTGGTGTAGGCATGGCCGATATGGGGGACATCGTTCACGTAATAGATGGGAGTCGACACATAAAAAGTATCTTTAGACGTCTTTGACACTGGTCGCTCCTCCTCGGATCAGCATCATCGCTTCGGCCCGGGTGGCGCTGTTGGTGCGGAATGAGCCCCGGACCGCGGATGTCACGGTCATGCATTTGGGCTTCTTGGCCCCGCGCATGGACATGCACATGTGCTCGGCCTCGATCACGACCATGACGCCGAGGGGCTTGAGATGCTCGTCGAGGATGTCGGCCACCTGCTTGGTCAGCCGTTCCTGGACCTGGAGACGCCGGGAGAAGATGTCCACTACCCGGGCGATTTTGCTGAGCCCGACGATGCGCCCCGCCTTGGGGATGTAGGCGACATGAGCGACCCCGGCGAAGGGGAGGAGATGGTGTTCGCACATGGAGTAGAGAGGGATGTTCTTGATGATAACCATCTCGTCGTGTTTCTCTTCATGGATGGTGCGGAGGTGCTTGACCGGGTCCTCGCTCGTTCCGCCCAGGATCTCCAGGAACATGCTGGCGACGCGCCGGGGCGTCGCCTTGAGCCCGGCCCGGTCCGGGTCCTCATCCACACCCTCCAGGAGGAGCCGGATGCCTTTTTCAATCTTTTTCGCGTCCATTTCAAAGCCTCGTTCGCTTCAGGTCTTTTTCCCCGTCTCTTTGAGGTATTCTATCAGCGCGAGCTGGATGATTTTCTTAACCGGGAGGCCTTTCTTCTCAGCCACCCTCAGGCAATCGGAGAACTCGGGCTGGACGTTGACTTCGCTCCTGCCCAAGGTTGCGACTTTGACGCCGATCGCTTCACCCGAGACCCGGACCTTCCGGATGTCCCTCTGGAGAACCCTTCTTTCGACGGGGAAAAACCGTACGCCGATGGAGCTTGTCTCTCGGAAGACCGCTTCGATGAGATCATCCATTTGAGCAGCATCCGCCAGGAGGGTCAATTTCGTCCCCAGCCGTCCCCTTTTCATGGTCACGGGGGTCAGGAAAGCATCGAGGGCGCCGAGCTGCAGCACTTTTTCCTGGAAGAAGGCTAAGACCTGAGGGCTCGAATCGTCCAGGTTGGCCTCGATTTGATAGACCTTTTTTTCAGACCGGAATTCCTTTTCCTCCCCGAAGAATACCCTGAGGATATTGGGGAGAGCCTCAAAATCCCGGCTTCCCGCGCCGCAGCCGATTCGGGAATAGCTGGTCTCAGGGAAAGAGATGAAGGCCTCAGCCCAGGCGGATAGGATGGCCGCTCCTGTGGGCGTCACCAGCTCCTGCTCGACCCAGGCCGAATAGACCGGAGCCCCCTTGAGGATTTCGGCCACGGCCGGAGGAGGCACCGGAAGGATCCCGTGGGAGGTCTTGACCCAGCCGCTGCCGACATTCAGGGGAGAGCAGAAGACCCGGCTGACCCCGAGGGCTTCGGCGAGATACGAGCTTCCGATGACATCGACGAGGGCGTCGTCGGCTCCGGCCTCATGGAGATGGACAGTCTGGAATTTTTCGCCGTGGACTTTGGCCTCGGCCTTGAACAACGTCCCAAAGACGGCCAGCGAATTGGCTTTGACCGTGTCTGAAAAGGGGCTTTTCCTGATAAGAGTTTCGACATCGCTCCAGTGGCGCGGCGGAGATTCTTGGCCTTTCTTGACCCGGACGTCCACCTTGAGTCCCCTCAGCCCGGCCCTCTGTACGGAGCGTATCCGGATGTCGACAGGGAGACGGAGTTCAGCCATCTTCTTGAGGAATTGCGCCCGCGGGACTCCAAGGTCGAGAAGAGCTCCCAGGATCATGTCCCCGCTCGCGCCGGCGGAGGCAGCAAAATAGAGGCAATTCATGGGGTGTTTTCCTTTCAGGCTCCGGCCCGTCCGGAGAGAAGGCGTTCATCGATCATCGGCAGCATTTCACCTGCCTTGGCCTGGAAGGAGAAGTCGGCACTCGAGCTCAGGGGGGTCGGCTCCGGGTTCACCTCGATGATCTTGGCTCCGCGCTCGGCGGCGAGAAGAGGAAGGGATGCCGCGGGCTGCACGTAAGCCGATGTGCCGACGACGAACATGACGTCGCAACTCGCGCTGGCCGCGTAGGCCTCCTCCAGGGTTTCCGACGGCAGCGCTTCCCCGAACCAGACGACATTCGGCCTGAGAATAGCCCCGCAGGCAGGGCATAGCGGCGGGATCTTGCGGAGGGGAGATTCGGTGTTCTCGCCGATAGTCCCCTCTTTAATGCAGCGCACTTCCCAGATGTTGCCGTGGAGCTCGAGGACGTTTTGGGAGCCGGCCCGGCGGTGGAATCCATCCACGTTCTGGGTGATCAGGACGAAATAGGGAAAATCGCGCTCCCAGCGGGCCAGGACGCGATGCCCGGCATGGGGTTCTTTGGACCCGATGATCCCTCTCCTCCAGTCGTACCATTCCCAGACTAGCTTGGGGTCGCGGAAGAAAGCTTGAGGCGTGGCCAGTTCCTCGGCCCGGAACTGCCTCCAGAGTCCGTCTTTGTCCCGAAAGGTGGGGATCCCCGATTCCGCCGAGATCCCGGCGCCGGTGAGGACGGCGATCCGGGGCTCTGTTCTGAGGAGCTTGACGAGCTCGTCCAGCTGTCTTTCAAGATCACTCATTTGGGCTTCGACTAGGATAACCCAAAGGTGCGGCTTCTTCAAGGATAATAGGCCGATTCGTTTTCTTGACTTGGCCGCGCATTAATTATATATCAGTATCCTTATTTTAGGAGAAAGCATGGCCGGCACGCCCAAGACGAAGTTCCCCCAGGCCGACATCGGCATCCTCGGAGGCACGGGTCTCTACGAAATCGAGGGGATCAGGGATGTCCAGGAGCTTCGCCTGGTGACACCGTTCGGCCCTCCTTCTGATGCCTTTTTTTTGGGAACCCTGGAAGGCAGGCGGGTCGCCTTTCTCAGCCGGCACGGCCGCGGCCACCGACTCCTTCCGTCCGACGTCAATTTCCTGGCCAACATCTACGGGTTCAAGATGCTCGGAGCCGGGCGGATCATCGCGGTCAACTCCTGCGGTTCGCTCAAGGAGGAAATCCGGCCGCGGGACATCGTCTTCTCCGACCAGTTCTTTGACCGGACCCGGCGCCGGAGCACCTTTTTCGGGGACGGCATCGCCGTCCACGTCAGCTTCGCCGAGCCCGTCTGCCCTGAGCTTGTCACCGTCCTCTACGGGGCGGGAAAGGCGCTCGGCCTGCGCGTCCACAAAGGCGGCACCTACATCTCGATCGAGGGGCCGGCTTTTTCGAGCAAGGCCGAGTCAAAAGCCTACCGTCTCTGGGGCTGCGATGTTATCGGCATGACCGCGGCCACCGAGGCCAAGCTCAGCCGGGAGGCGGAGATCTGCTACGCCACCATGAATCTGGTAACCGATTATGATGTCTGGCACGCCGAGGAAGAGTCGGTTTCGGTTGAGCTCATCCTGGAAAACCTGCTCCTGAATGTCGAACACGCCAAGTCGATCATCAAGAGGGCGGTGGCCGCCCTTCCCCCTGACAGGGGCGAAAAGTGTGAGTGCGGCCGGGGCATCGAGAACTGCATCGTGACCCAAAGAGACCTGATCACGCCTGAGGCCAAAAAACGCCTCCATCATATAATCGGCAAGTACATCAAAGAATAAAACGGCATGAGCCTCGTCATCGTCGGGTCGCTGGCCTTTGATACGATCCAGACTCCCTGGGAAAGGCGTGAACGGATAGTCGGCGGCTCGGGAACTTACTGCTCCCTGGCGGCGAGTTTCTTCACGTGCCCAAAGATCGTCGGCATCGTGGGCCAGGATTTTCCGGCGGCCGTGCTCAAACTGTTTAAGGCCCGCGGAATAGATACCGAGGGCTTGGAAGTCAGCCGGGGCAAGACTTTCCATTGGGAGGGCCGCTATGGCTACGACCCCAACCAGCGGGAGACCATCCGGACAGATATCAATGTCTACGAGGAATACCGGCCCAGGCTTCCCGCCTCCTACCGGAAAGCCGACATCGTCTTCCTGGCCAACATCGATCCCGGCCTCCAAGATGACATCCTGGCCCAGGTCCGGAAACCCAAGCTCGTGGCCATGGACACGATGAACCACTGGATCCGGTCCAGGCCAGAGACCATCTGGCGCGTGCTCAAGAAAGTCGACATCATGTTCGCCAACGATGAAGAGATCCGGATGCTGACCGAGGAGGCCAACCTCATCAAGGCGGGAAAGAAGATCCTGTCCGTAGGCCCCCGGCTGGTCGTGACCAAGAAGGGAGAGCACGGGGCGCTCGTCTTTGGGCGGGGATTTGTCTTCGGCGTCCTGGCCCATCCCTGCGAAAATGTCGTCGACCCGACCGGAGCCGGCGACAGCTTTGCCGGAGGATTCCTCGGCTATCTGGATAAGGTCCAAAGGTTCGCCCATCCCGACATCCGCCGCGCGGCCGTCTTCGGCAGCGTCCTGGCTTCTTTCACCATCGAGGATTTCGGGATCGGCCGGCTGAAAACCCTCACCCGGCGGGAGATAGAAGCCCGCTTCCGGCGCTTCAAGAAGCTCGTCTCGTTTTAGAGCAGTCCCGGGCTATTCCAGCCCCAGGACGGTTCGATAGGCGAAAATATCCAGGAAGCCGTGGCCGCTGATGTTAAAAGCAATCGCCTTTTTCTCGCCCGATTCTTTGCACCTGACGGCCTCATCGATGGCGCAGCAGACCGAGTAGGCCGATTCTGGAGCCGGAAGCCATCCTTCTGCTTCCATGAACAGCTTGGCCATTTCAAAGATGTGCTTTTCGTTGCGCGGATAAGCGACCGTATCGATATAGCCCTTGTTGCGCAGAAGACTGATGATCGGGGAGCAGCCGTGGTAGCGCAGCCCATCCCCCTTGATCGGCTCCATATCCGTTCTGTGTCCCAAGGTGTACATTTTCAGCAAAGGCGTTATTTCGGCGTAGTCTGCGAAATCGTATTCGTATTTTCCCTGGAGGTTGGGAGCGGCGTCGCTCTGGGCCGCGATGAACCTGATCTTCTTGCCTTTCTTCAGGACATCCCCGACGAACGGCAGAGCGAACCCGCCGAAGTTTGAACCTCCCCCCAGGCAGGAGATAACCAGGTCGGGATAATCGTCAAAAAGCTCGAATTGCCGCTGGGTCTCCTGGCCGATGATGGTCTGATGAAGGAGGACGTGATTCAGGACCGAGCCCAGAGAATAGGTGGCCTTGGGGTCTTTTTGAGAATCCTCCAACCCCTCGGAAATGGCGATCCCTAACGATCCCACGTGTTCGGGATTTTTGTCGTAAAGAGACCTGCCGAAGTCCGTCCTCGGACTGGGCGAGGCGTAGACCTCCGCCCCCAGGAGTTTCATGAAAGACAGCCGGTCCATTTTCCAGTTGTAGACGCTTCTCACCCAGAAGACAGTGCATTTGAGCCCGGTCACGGCGGCTGCATAAGCGAGCGCCGTTCCCCATTGCCCCGCTCCGGTTTCGGTCGTCACCCTCTCGAAGCCCTGCCGCTTGGCATACCAGCACTGCGCCAGGGCCGTGTTGACTTTATGACTCCCGGTCGGACTGAAAAATTCACTTTTGTAGTAAAGCCTGGCCGGTGTCCCGAGTCTTTTCTCCAGGTTGGTTGCCCTGAAAAGAGGTCTGGGTCTTCCGGCCTTCGCGTAGAGGTCCATGATACCTCCGGGAATATCAATCCAGCGATCGGACGAAAATTCCTGTTTCAGGCATTCGCCGATCATGAGGTTCGGCAGGTTCTGCAGGCGCGAAGGCCCCTCTTTGGGGTCCTGCGGCGGAGGCAGCGGCTCCGGGAGATCAGGCAGGATGTTGTACCACTGGGTGGGCAATTCATCGTATTTCAGGTTGACCATGCTTTTCTTTTGGTCGATCATGCCGCCGTCTCCTTGTCGGTTACGCTGAGTCACTGGATTTGTTGCTTATAACACAGGATAGACTCCGGGTCAATCGGTGCTGGAGGAACAAGAATCGGGGTGAGTTTCAGAGATTAAGAATGGACATCCGCCCCCTCCGGCGGGTACTCCCCACTACGCGGATGCAAAGAGCTTAACTTCTCAGATGCCCGCCACTTCCACGACCTCGACAACGTTGACCACCGGTCTGAGCTGGTAGACGTCCTGTTTACCCTTCTTGATGACGTGGATGGATTTCTTGGCGTCGAAGTCCAAAAGGACCTGGATCGTCTCGCCGGCTTCCAGGTCGAAGTGGAGGTGACATTTGATCTCGTCAGACGGGACAACGAGGGGAAAGCCCTCCAGCGGGCCCAAGGGGAAGATGATCCTCCCCTCGATGACGTCCATGCGGATCTGGTTGTAAGTTCCGGGCTCGAGGGTCGCCGTGGGCAACGCCAGCGGCGTTGTTTTCAGGGCCAGCAGGTCGATGGTCCAAGGCACCTCTGGGAGAGTGAGTGGGGTGAAGCAGTCCTCTCCGTCATCGCAGGCTCTGTGCGCTCTGATGCCGCTGATCGTCACCCAGATGTTCAGGGCGTCATCGACGGGGGCATCCTTGATGCTCAGCTTGAGGAAGCCCATGGTGGTCCCGGCGCCCTTGTCCGAACTGTCATTGCTCGAGTTCGATTGGCTGTTATTAGCAACCTTGGAGGAAGCGGGTTTTCCCGTTGAGGACGGGGATTCGCAGGATACTGTCCAGGCTAAGAAAACCAAACAAACCAATCCGACGAGAAAGCCAAATCTCTTCATTCCTTAGCTCCTTTACCCTTTAGTCGTTATGATAGCGCGGATTGTGAAAAAAAGTCAAATCCAGGCAGAAGGCTGCGGGGGTTATCTGATCCGGTAGAATCCCATCAAGGGGAGCCAGAGCTGCTGGGCATAGGGAATCCGCTTGTGATTGACCAGGACTTCGGTCGTCTCCCACTCGTGAACGAGGCTGAAGAGGGCGAACAGGTCGTCGGCCTGGGGCGGGGCGAAGGTGGCCGAATGGCGGACCCACTCACCGCTTCCTTCTTCTGCATAGGCGGGATTCCGCTTGGCCAGGTCGACGGCCTTGGCGTAATCGGGCGACGTTTTGTAGCCGAAAACCAGGGTGATCTTGAACTCCCTGGCTGTGGGGCTCGGATGGAGGATGTCGGCGAGCTTATCATCCAATGTTTTGTCTTCGCTCATTGTTCCGATTTATAAGCCAGCAGCGGGATTTTGTCAAATTCGGGGGACATGAACCGAATTTCTGAATTCGATATCGTGTCCCCAGAATTTCATTTCCGGCTTTTGGCCAGCAACCTGTCGTAGACCGCCAGCCCGAGCATGGAGGCGACACCGATCCCGGTGATGATCAGCCACATGGCCACCGTATTGACAGGCTCGCCCGCCTTGGCCGGTTCAGAGATAAAATGCTCGAAGAGCCGTCCGCCCAGCGGTCCGCCGAACAGGCTTCCTATGGCGATCGGCAGGTTGGCGTATCCCAAGTACATGCCCTCCTGACCCTTGGGCGCGATGGCGCCTATGTATTCGTAAATCCGGGGAGAGGCCATCATCTCGCCGACTGCCATCGAGGCGATGGAGACGATGAGCACCATTCCTGCAGCCGGAAGGGTCAGGCCGAGCAGGCTCGCTTTCTGGGTCAAGTCGGGAAGAAAAAGGGCCGGCATGACGTTGAGGAGCATCCCGGCCGTGGTGACACCCACTCCGAAAAGGATGGATTTGACCGGCGCCCACTTCTTGACCATCCGGGTGATGAGAAGCTGGAAGCAGACGATCATCACCGGATTGGCCAGGGTATAAATCTCGACCGGGGCGTTCGGGTCGAGGTACCTCAGGAAGAGCGGCATGAGGTTATAAAGCTGGACATAGAGGAACCAGAAGAGGCCGATGACAATCAAGAAGAAGACGAACTTGAGGTTGCTGAGAACTACAAAAATGCCCAGGACCGCCTGACCGAGTGTCCTTTTCTGGATTTTCTGATCGTCTTTTTTCCCGTCGCTGACGTATTCCGGTTCCCTGTATATGAAGAGCACAACGGCCAGTCCGGCGAGTGCGAACACGGTCGCCGCGTAGGTGAAGATCGCCGGAATGCCCAGGTTGGTCCGAATGAAGTAGGAAACTCCCCGGCCGGTCATCGAGCCGATGTTGATCA
>Ga0299912_10005670_pt1 | contig 10268 bp, 15 predicted proteins | sample RVTome_2_FD_207667 | JGI IMG/M metagenome (GOLD analysis project Ga0299912, IMG submission 207667) | Soil microbial communities from uranium-contaminated site in the Upper Colorado River Basin, Wyoming, United States - RVT95D214 (version 2) ... | reverse complement strand
TGGAGCTGCCGCCCCCTCCTTGGCCCGGATCCGTTAGATTCGAGATGACGGCCCTGATTAGCCCTTTCACATTTATTCCTATGTTGCGGTAGAAGTCGGCATCCTCGGTAGCGATAGTGGCTTGCTGGAGGTAAGGCGAGATTTGCGACAGAGATACCCTAAAGCGTCGGCCTCCTTGAGGATCGAGCATCTCGTAGAGGAGCTTTCCGTTCCTGTCATAGATGCGGGTGCTCAGGGCAATCTCGCGGGAGACCATGGTCTCTGGGGCGACCAGATCTTGAGCATAATAGAAGTAGACACCAGCAGCCATAGCCACCGGGACAACAATGAGGGTAAGGGCAAAGGCTGCTAGTAGCCCGCCAACTATGAGCCACTTTAGAAACTGGCTTCTGGAAGCCCGAGACCGATTTCTCCGCAATTTCCTATGGTAACGTGACATTATTCTATATCTTCCACGCTCCTCGCATTGGTGAGCACAACGATTATGTTTTTCGGGAGTTTCTGAGTCTGTCTGAGGAAGAGATTGCCCGACTGACGGAGGAGCAGGTCATAATTTAGCCGGTATCCCTTCACTACCCCTGGCTCCGATCGTACCGCCTGCGGCTCAGCTATTCGGTGACCTCCGCCTCCAGGCCCACCGTGAGCAGAATCCTGACTCCTTCCCTAACAAAGAACTCCGGACGTTGACCCCGCGGCTCCTCCAGGCAAAGCCCCAGAGCAGCCATAGTCAACTCCTGTCCCTTGTGGTATTATGTTCCCACCTGCATATCCTCCTCCTCCTTGGTTTCCATAGGTTCCCCATAGGGTAGGATATGCCGCTCTGTTTTTCCACCAGTTCCGGGACGCTACCCCTGGACTGTCTAAAAGACTTAGGATACCGCCCGTATCACCCAGATAATTATGAGGATGACTGCAATAATAAACGCTATATGGATAAACCCGCCAAGAGTACGGCGGGTAACTAGACCCACAAACCACAAACCGAGCAGAACAATGCCAATAACCAATAATAGGGTGAGCATATTGACCTCCTTTCAGCCGGGATTTCCCATTTCAACTCGCAATTGGTCGATTCTCATCCGTCATCGCCCTTGATTATAAGGATACCCCTGTGCCACTGCAATATGCGGCAGGTTTCGCCCCGCCTCGTAACCCGCCCCCGGTCCAGATCGATGCCATAGACGCAGGGTGAGAAACGTTGAAACTGTCCCAGGTATGTACCAATACCACAGCCAATGTCGAATATGACCTTGTCCTCTAAGGCCACGCACCTACGAATCGTCTCCAAACGACGGTTCTGGCCAAATTGCCCGGTTCCAGTCGCTCATTGAAACGGCAGAGGGTGAACCCGAACAGCTTACCGACCAAGCAGGATCAAAACACCAGCAGCGATAGCGAGCACAGCCAGTATAGTACCGATGGCTGGAATTGGAATCTTGACCACTTGCCGTAGGCCTGTCACGATGAGCCAGATGGCGAGCAAGAGCATTCCCAGGTTCTCTGTCAGTTCCACGCTATTGACCTCCTTGTGTGAGAATTTCGATTCCTCGCCGCCTTCGGCGCATCAGAATTACACAAGGCCACACCTCTACCTTATTCGATCTTACTTACGGTTGCGATCTTCCACGGTGACGCTTCGAGCGCTGGGCCGTGCGAAGATCAACGAGATGAGGCGGACCACTATCCAAGCGGCGAAGAAATAGACTACCATTGCGATGATGGAGCCTATCTCTAGTACGCTACCGTTAGCGGCCGGCGTCCCCGTTATGCCGAAGAATGGGGAAACCAAGGGCTTCGTTATGCTGTAAATGAAATCGGCGAAATCGTTCTCCGGGTTAGCTGCGATGAGCTTCAATATCACTCGTAGCGCGATTAACCCGTCAGCGATACCGAGCAGCAGCCAGATGAGCTGCGAAACCCTGTCGAGCTGCTGACGCCGCTCGCTGCCGACGTCCCGGACGACCTCTTCCCGATGTACGGAAACGGACTCGCCAGACGGAGGAACCGGAGTGGGAGGAGGCTCCTCCTGGCCGTGCCTCACCTCGGTAACTCTCCTCTCTTGGTCAAATGGTTCAGGATCAAGTTTTTGTGTCATTGCCTTCTCCTTCTGGGCAACCAACTGGGCGTGGTTATCCCTTTATCCTTTATCCCCTTTATCAGTTTCTTGGCCCCGTTATGTTCCTTCTCCAACAGATGAAAGATCTCCATTTCCTCTCTGCTATTCCGCCACTAATCTGGACTGAACTGCATTCGGCGCGTATCTCAAATAGACCTCATCGGTCGCATATTTCACACCACTGGAGAATCCATGATTGAGCAACTCATAAAGTCCTCCTGCGACCAACAAATAGGTTGTAAAGAATGACGATCACAGCTATGACGAGTAGAATGTGGATCAAGTCTCCGGTAACGTGAAAGCCGAAACCCAGGGCCCACAATAGGATCAGAAGAATAGCGATCCCCCAAAAAATTGACACTTGACGGTACCTCCCTCTCTGAATTGTCATCTCTCGCCCACCTCATCGTCTAGCACTCAACTTCGTGCCTTGGTTAATATTATACTTCAACGTGTTTCGGTCCATAGCCGATGCCAGTGATGGCCAAATTATAAATTCCAGCACGACACCCTGCCAACAGGCTCTCTCCATCCCCTATTGGCGCCCTCCTTCAATGCCATCGGGGCGTGCGTTGTTGCCCAGCAGGAACGATATTATATACCTTCTGTCAAGCCCGCCATCCAGGCGTGCGTTGTTGCCAATTGGGTGCCTCCACCAACCCCCCTCTGACAGGGCCAAACAGGGGGCTTTTGAAACTATTTTATTACGCTAGCTCGCTCATTCATAAACCGTATACGGGGAATGCGGGATTATATCCTCTTAGTCAGGTATGGCTGCTTCTTTCCTTGCCACCAGCAAATGTGAGAGGCCGAGAACCCTTAGTGGCGTCCCCTCTAGCCAGTAGAAGACGCGACGCAAGAAGGCAGCCAGGCGGGGCCTTCTGCTGGCGATACCGTCGAACCCGGGATAAACATAGGTATTAGCTACCACGGAAATAGAGAGGCCGTTGAACAAGCCCTTGATGTCGCTGGCCAGGTATGCTCTAACATGGGGAACAAATATTCGCCGCCACGAATTCGGCAGATAATTGACGAAAGGCACTAGCTTGAAAATGTAGCGTTTCCCTAAATAGAAGCCGTGGGTCTCGAAGGGATAGAGCCTGTTGGGCGCATAGATGACTATGCTGCCGCCGACCTTGGTCACCCTATACGCCTCGCGGATGGTTTGCCGGTCGTCTGCCACGTGTTCCAGTACCTCGTGCAGGAGGACAAGATCGAAGCTTTCATCTCGGAAGGGGAGTTCCTCACCGCGGGCGATGGATAGGTTGGGCGCGCTTCGGCCTCCCTCTTTGACCCTAGCGGGGTCCACGTCAACGCCATACACTTCATCGCTAAAGCGTCGGAGTTGGCCCACATAGGTGCCGATGCCGCAGCCGATGTCCAGCATCCGCTTGTTCTCCAGCGGGACGTGGCGGCGAATGAGGTTGAGACGCCGCTCCTGTCCGAAGCGCCAAACATAGCTAGGATGTCCTAGAGCAATAGATTTCTCTTCCGTCGCTTTCATCTTACTCCATTGTAACTTGCGAGATACTAGCAGACAAGGGGCAAAAGTTCAAGTCGCGGTAGAGCTTTATGCTGAATGCGGGGAAGAATTAAGAACTCGGCCAGAGAAGAGAGGGAGGCTTATCACGTAGTGAGAACTCCGGCAGAAATAAGAAAGCTACGGAAAAGAGCCTAGCGTTGAGCTGGGAAGGATAAGCCTTGATTGAAGCAGCCTTTGTGATTATACTATAAAGCGCCAGAAGGGAGTAAAGGATGCAGAAAAGGGACTTTCTCTCCATAGCCGATCTAAGTGCTGACGACATCTTGAAGCTTATTAAACTGGCTGTTAGCCTGAAGCAGCAAGACAGGCCTCCCCTCCTGGCGGGAAAGACCCTGGCTCTCATCTTTGAGCACCCATCGCTGCGAACCCGGGTCAGCTTTGAGGTGGGCATGCAGCAATTGGGAGGGCGAGCTATTTACCTGTCCCAGAGCGAGGTAGGTTTGGGGCAGCGGGAATCCGTCTCCGATGTGGCACGGGTGTTAAGTCGCTATGTGGATGTCATTGTCACCCGGACTTTTTATCATCGCCAGGCGCAGCTTATAGCGGAACATGCCACTGTGCCTGTCATCAATGGCCTCTCCGATGAGGAACACCCATGCCAGGCGCTGGCCGATCTGTTAACCATTTACGAGAAAAAGGGGAGGCTCAAGGGTGTGACCATTGCTTTTGTTGGCGATGCCAACAATGTTGCCAATAGCCTGCTCCTGGGAGCCTCGTTGGTAGGGGCCAATTTCCAAATCGCCTCACCTCCCGGTTATCAATTAAAAGAGGGTGTTCTTAAACAGGCGCAGGGTTTCGCTGCTGAAAGCGGATGCGAAATCTTGTGCACCGAGCGGCCCCAAGCCGCCGTCCGGGGAGCTGATGTTGTTTACACCGATGTTTGGACCAGCATGGGACAGGAGGCAGAGGCGGAGCGACGCCGTGCCGATTTTGCTGGCTATCAGGTTACTGCTCAGCTTCTGGCTTTGGCGCGGGAGGGTGCGCTCTTAATGCACCCGCTGCCCGCGCATCATGGTGAGGAGGTCGCTAGTGGCCTCATCGATTGTCCCCAGTCAGTCGTCTTCGACCAAGCCGAAAATAGGATGCACGCTCAGAAGGCCCTTTTGGTAGACTTGCTGGGGGACACGAGGATCGAGGCTACTCCTTAGTTTCGCCGCCCCGATGGAATCGGGGTGGGGAGGATAATAGGTACCATGTCTGACCTCGTTCAGGTCGTCTGGATGACCTTAAATCGTTTCGGATTTCGCAGCTTCCTAGATGTCCTTATCATAGCTGCCATTTTCTACTGGCTGCTTCTTCTGTTGCGGGGCACGACGGCTATGTCTCTTTTGCGGGGTATAGTGATCGTGCTCCTTTTCAGCTTCATCCTGAGTAGCGTTTTCCAATTGACTATGGTGGGGTGGCTATTGCGGAACTCTTTCCCCGCCCTTTTGATAGCCATCCCCATTCTTTTCCAGCCGGAGTTGCGGCGAGCGCTGGAGAGGGTTGGTCGAACTGGTTTCAGGGGTTGGGTAGGAGCATCCGAGACGGATACGATGATTGGAATGGTAAGTGAGGCCTGCTGTAGCCTTTCGCAGTTGCGATATGGTGCCCTCATGGTTCTGGAACGTGATACCGGCTTGCAGGACTATATAGATACTGGCATTGATGTGGATGCGACCGCTTCTAGCGAGCTTTTGGTGAGCATCTTCTTCCCTAATTCGCCTCTCCACGACGGGGCGGTGATTCTGCGTCAAAACCGCGTGGTAGCCGCTGGTTGTGTTCTACCCCTCTCCGATAATTTTCAGGCCGATTCCCACCTAGGGACGCGCCACCGGGCCGCTATTGGCATAAGCGAGCGAACTGATGCTATCTCCGTAGTTGTTTCAGGGGAGACCGGGATCATTTCTGTGGCTGCCAATGGCCGCTTCATACGCGATCTCGATGAGTCGAGGCTGCGCAGAGTATTGGCCAATCTGTGTAATCCTTCTTCATCTCCTAGGGTGCGGAGTGACTCCAAGGTAGAGTGACTAGAAAGGTGTTTGAGTTTCGATGTACGAGTTCTGGGATTCGTTTCAAAGAATAGCACAAGCGCTTTGGAGACAAGCCGTGGCCTTGGCCAGGAGGTCGGTAAACTCCATGCGCCATAATCTAGGCTTGGGACTGCTGGCGCTAGGCCTTTCTACCAGCCTTTGGGCACTTATAACCATTGAGCGCAATCCGCCTCGAACTGATAGCTTTGGCCGTCTAATATCGGTGAAGGTGGTGAATCTGGCCGATGACTTAGCAGTTTTGGGTGAAATCGATCCAGTTGAGGTGCGGATCACTGCGCCCTTGGATTCCTGGAGCCGACTGAGAGAGGATAATTTCAAGGCCACCGTTGACCTTTCCCAAGCGGAGGCGGGGGAGCAGAAAGTGTCCGTGCAGGTCAAATGCACGGACCGGCAGGTGCGGGTTCTCTCCGTTCACCCTCCCACAGTCAGTGTCTCTCTAGATGCGGTAAAAGAGCAAGTAGTGCCGGTGAAGGTGAACATCCAAAATACCCCTGCCTTTGGTTATACCGTCGATGTGGCTCGACCGGAGGCAGAGCAGGTCACCGTGTCTGGGCCGGAGAGTTTGGTAAGTCAGGTGGACCACGCCGCTGCCTATATTGACATAGAAGGAGCGAAAGTTAGTATTAAACAGACCTTTCTCCTTTCCGCCCGCACGGGGCGAGGCTACGAGGTGCTGGGGGTCAGCCTTGACCCCTCTTCAGTGCTGGTGGAGATCCCCATCAAACAGGAAACTCATTATCAGAGCTTTGCCATCAGTCCAGAGCTGAAGGGCGCAGTTGCCTACGGCTATTGGGTAAGTGGGGTCGCAGTTCAGCCGGCTAGCGCAACAGTAGTTGGGCCGCGCGAGGCATTCCAGACGATCGACTACCTTCGCACGGAGCCCGTTGACATAAATGGGGCGACGGATAGTGTTACACGCCAAGTGGGCGTTGATTTGCCGGAGGGGGTGAGCCTGGTGAGCTCTCAGCGCGTGGTTGTCCAGGTTACTATTGTGCCGGTAAGAGGCAACACTCAAATACTACGGATTGCTCCCCAAATTAAAGGTGCGCCTTCGGGTAGAAAAGTCCTCATTGACACCGATGCTGTGGAGGTCACTGTAAGCGGTGATTTGGTCGCTCTCAAGGAGCTATTGCCCGCTGAGATAAGTGTTACCCTCGATGTGACTAACTCTAAACCTGGCTCCTATTCTCTTAAGCCCGAAGTTAAAGTAGCGAAAAAGGGAGTAGAGGTGGTCAGCTTTCAGCCCACCAGTATCGGTGTGACCATCCAGTAACGAGAGATTTTGTACGCAGAAAGCAACGTGGGCCCTGGGGATGTGAGGATATGGGGAGTAGACCTGTTGTTGCCATCGTGGGTAGGCCTAACGTGGGCAAATCCACCCTTCTCAACCGCTTGGTCGAGAAGGCAGTGGCCATAGTGCAGGATCTGCCGGGCACCACCAGAGATCGCGTCTATGTGGACACAACTTGGATGGGGTATCCCTTGACCATTGTCGATACAGGGGGGCTTGAGCCAGGTGCCAGTGCCGGGATGGCGCAAAGGGTTAAGGCTCAGATCATGGCTGCTATCGAGGAGGCTGAGGTTATCATCTTTCTGGTGGATGTTAGAGATGGAATGACCAGTGTCGATCTGGAAATAGCCGAGGAGCTGCGCCGCTCGGGGAAGCCGATTGTGCTGGCCGTCAATAAGGCCGACAATGAAAAGCGTGCCCAGGAAGCATTCCAGTTCTACGAGTTGGCTATCGGTGATCCCATCCCTATCAGTGCCTATCACGGCATCGGCATAGCTGATCTGATGGACGCGGTGGTAGCCAAATTGTCATCCCCACCCACTGTGGTCGAAGAGGCGGAAATGACGAAGCTGGCCATTGTGGGGCGGCCAAATGTGGGCAAGTCCATGCTTCTCAATGCCATCCTTGGCGAAGAGAGGGTTATTGTGGACGAGAAGCCGGGGACGACCCGCGATGCCATTGATACCGTTTTCCATTACAATGACCAACCTATGCTCCTCATTGATACGGCGGGAATCCGACGCCGAGGCCGCGTCGAGGTTGGCGTTGAGCGCTACAGTGTGAAGCGGGCTTTGCAGGCCATCGATCGGGCTGATGTGGCGTTATTGGTTCTCGATGCCGGCGAGGGCATAGCGTCGCAAGACACCCACATTGCCGGCTATATCGCCCAGGCTTTTAAGGGCATTGTGGTGGTGGTAAACAAATGGGACCTGGCTGAGGAAAAGGGTATGGATGCCGCCGAGTACACCAAAGAAATTCGAGGGAGGCTCAAATTCGCCTCTTACGTGCCCATACTGTACGTTTCTGCGAAGTTCAGGAGGGGAATAGATAAAATCCTGGCAGTGGCGCAAGAAATTGCCCAAGAAAGGCTTAAGCGCGTTCCCACTTCCACGCTGAATAGCATGGTCACCGAGGCTGTTACCACGCACGCTCCGCCTCCTGTGAGAGGCAAGCGCCTGAAAATCCTCTACGCAACTCAGGTGGAAGTAGGCCCTCCCACCTTCGCTTTCTTTGTTAACAATGCCAAACTAGTGCATTTTTCCTACCAACGCTATCTGGAGAACAAGCTCCGCCAGGCCTTCGGCTTTGGCGGTACACCGCTGCGGTTGATCTTCAAAGGCAGGGGGGAAGAATGAGAGGGCTGGAATTTGTTGCTGTTGTCATATTCAGCTACCTGGTTGGGTCTATACCCTGTGGGCTGGTGGTGGGCAAGATTCGGGGAGTGGATGTCAGGGAGTACGGGAGTGGTAAAACGGGGGCAACCAATATCTTGCGCACCGTTGGCGTTGGAGCTGGAGCTATTGTACTGATTTGTGATTTGGCGAAAGGTGTGGCTGCCGTTCTATTCGCCAGATTTCTGCTGCACGCCCCTATCGCCGAGATGGTAGCGGCGCTGGTAGCTATAGTGGGGCATAATTGGCCGATTTACGCCAGGTTTCGTGGTGGGCGGGGTGTCTCTACCAGCTTGGGTGGGCTGCTGGCCATGTCGCCCCTGGTGACCCTAGGCAGTGCGGTCGTGGGTGTAGTTGCCATCGGTATATCTCGTTATGTGTCCCTAGGCTCCGTGTTGGGAGCAACGACGGCGTTATTGCTCATGATGGTCCTTACCATCCTGGGGAGGGAGCCATGGCCCTATCTAGTCTATACCTTGGTGGGTGCCCCCTTGATTATTCTCCAACACCGCGATAACATAGCCAGAATCTGGGCCGGCACCGAACGCAAGCTGGGCCAAAGGGCGGAGAGACAAACCAATCCCTCGTCTGGAGAGAATAAGGGGTGAAAAGCGCCGAGGTGACGAAGATTGCTGTTATTGGCACCACTAGGTGGGGCACCACTTTGGCGGTCTTGCTGGCGAGCAAGGGACTGGAGGTGAGCCTATGGGCACGGACCGAGGAGGAGGCTCGGAGGCTCAGTAGCGCTCGACAAAATGCCGATTTCCTGCCTGGTGTCCTATTCCCCGACGGCTTGTCGGTTACGAGTTCCATGGCTGATGCTCTACGGGGAGCGACCCTAGTTATCTTGGCGGTGCCCTCTCAGCGTATGCGTGCTAACGTTGAGCTCTTGAAAGGCCATCTGCGTGAATCGACGCTCATCTTGAGCGCAGCCAAAGGGCTGGAGTTGAGCACTCTAAAGCGCATGTCCTGCGTCATCGCTGATGAACTCGATCCATGTTTTCACCTCAGCATCTGTGTTCTCTCGGGGCCCAACTTATCCAAGGAGATCGTTGCTGGCCAGCCGGCAGCGTCGGTGGTTGCGTCAAATAACCTCGCTGCTGCTCAGCGTGCTCAGGCGCTTCTCATGATGCCTAACTTCCGCGTTTACACCAATAGCGATGTAATCGGCGTGGAGTTGGGGGGAGCGCTCAAGAATATCGTCGCTTTGGGGGCGGGAATGGGCGATGGCCTGGGCTATGGGGATAATGCCAAGGCTGCCTTCATAATAAGAGGTCTGGCTGAGATCACCCGCCTCGGCGTGGCAGCGGGGGCCAATCCCCTTACCTTCGCTGGGCTGGCGGGTGCTGGGGACCTCATTGCTACCTGTTATAGTCCCTTAAGCCGAAACCGCTTTGTGGGAGAGCAGTTGGCTAAGGGTCGCCCTCTGAGGGAGATATTGGCCTCGATGGAGGGTGTGGCTGAGGGTGTCGACACCACCAAAGCTGCGCTTCAGATGGCGCAAGAGTTAGGCGTGGAGATGCCCATAACTGGGCGAACTCACAAGGTGCTTTTCGAGGGTCTTGATCTGCGCCAAGCGGTGGCTGAACTCATGGGACGGAGGGCAAAACCAGAGATGGCGGGTATGGGGGAGAAGATGAGTTGAAGATCTCGGTGGTCATGCCGGTCTATAATGAGAAGAAAACGATCCGGGAGATACTACGTAAGGTTCGGGATATACCCTTGGAAAAGGAGATTATCTGCGTGGACGACTTCTCCAGCGACGGCACCTGGGAGATCCTGCAGCAGGAGGCAAATAACGCTGATACTCGCATCTTTCGCCATGCTCGTAATATGGGTAAGGGCGCTGCTGTTGCTACGGGGTTACAGTATGTGGAAGGAGATGTCGTTATAA
>Ga0299912_10005669_pt1 | contig 10270 bp, 8 predicted proteins | sample RVTome_2_FD_207667 | JGI IMG/M metagenome (GOLD analysis project Ga0299912, IMG submission 207667) | Soil microbial communities from uranium-contaminated site in the Upper Colorado River Basin, Wyoming, United States - RVT95D214 (version 2) ... | reverse complement strand
ATTGTCGGAATTCCGCAAGGTTCTAGCCAGCTACTTCACCAGCTCGGTCGTGGGCCTCCTGGCCAGGACACCACTCACACCTAACACCGTAACCCTGATGGGGTTCCTGGTGACGGTGGGGGCGGGAGTATTGATTGTTACCGGCCACCTTTTTGCCGCCGGTTTTGTGGTGCTGGCCGCGGGGTTTTTTGATATACTGGACGGGGCGCTGGCACGCCGTACCAACCGGGTCACGCGATTTGGCGCCGCCCTGGACTCAACGCTCGACCGATTAGCCGAGGCGGTCATCCTGATTGGTCTCCTGGTGGTCTATGCCCGGGAGCAGGCCGTGGCTGAAGTGGCGTTGGTTGGTGCCACTTTGATTGGGTCGCAACTGGTGAGCTATGTGCGGGCCAAAGCCGAGGGATTAGGTCTTCAATGTGAGGTTGGCATATTCACGCGCGCGGAAAGGGTTGTGCTGCTGGTATTGGGGCTTTTATTGAGCCAATTTGATTACGCCCTGATTACTGCCCTGGCCATTATCATGGTCTTCAGCTATGTCACGGTTGGCCAGAGGCTGTTTCATATCTGGCAGCAAACTAAGAATTAGTTGGGGAGGAGACAATGCCGGTTATTGCTGTTATTGGCGCTCAGTGGGGGGATGAAGGGAAGGGCAAGGTAGTTGACATGCTGGCTGAGAAAGCCGGGGTGGTAGTGCGTTTCTCCGGCGGTGATAACGCCGGGCATACCATAATTAATCCCTCCGGCAAGTTTGCCTTGCGGCTTGTCCCTTCCGGCATTTTCTATTCCCGGACCGTCTGTATTATCGGTAACGGCGTGGTGATTAACCCGGCAGTGCTGATTGAAGAGATGAACTTACTCAACCAGCGCGGTGTGATGACTGACAACCTAGTTATCAGTGACCGGGCTAACCTGATTATGCCCTATCATATTCTCCTTGACGGTCTCGAGGAAGAACGGCGTGGTGGCCAGGCAATAGGGACAACCGGCAAGGGTATAGGCCCTGTCTTTGCCGATAAAGTAGCCAGGTATGGCATTAGAACTGGTGACCTTCTAAATAGGGAGGCTTTTTTAGAACGGCTTCGTTCTATACTTGACTATAAGAACACCATTCTGACCAAGGTCTATGGAGTCAAGCCTCTATCATTGGATGATATATACACGCAGTATTGTCAATATGCTGAGCGCCTGGCTCCTCATATCCGGGATACGACGATAATAGTGGAGGAGGCGCTGAACAGAGGGGAGCGGGTTCTATTGGAGGGTGCCCAGGGGACTTTGCTTGACCCCGACTTCGGTACCTATCCTTTTAGCACATCCTCTTCATCGGTGGCTGGGCAGGGCGGCGTGGGCGCTGGGATAGGCCCCACCAGAATCAATAGCGTTTTGGGTGTATTCAAGGCTTACTGCACCCGGGTGGGGGCGGGGCCGATGCCCACAATACTCAAGGATGAAACTGGTGACCTGATTAGGGAACGGGGTCATGAGTACGGCACGGTTAGCGGACGACCACGCAACTGTGGCTGGTTTGATGCTGTGGCCGGTCGCTTCAGTACCAGAGTCAATGGCTTCACCGGGGCGGCCATTACCCGGCTTGATATTCTTGATACCTTACCCCGCTTAAAGATATGTGTAGCCTATAAACTTGATGGCCAGACCATCAACTACTTCCCCGGCAATATCGCCGCTTTAGAGAGGTGTCAGCCGGTCTATGAGGAGTTAGCCGGGTGGCAAACTCCGACCAGTAATATACGAAAATACCAGCAGTTACCAGCCCAGGCTCGCCAGTACCTGGCCCGGCTGGAAGAACTGATTAACTGTCCGATTAGCCTCGTCTGTGTTGGGCCCGAACGCCACCAGACGATTGAGGTCAGACCTGTCCTGTAACCAGTGAAGGCAAAGGGGGGCTCGTCGCTATGGCCATCGTCCGGGCGGCTACCGAGAACGATATTCCCCGTATCCTAGAGCTTTACCGCCAGCTAGCCATCGCCGCCACACCGACGGAGCGGAATCAGGAGCCGTCTCTGAAAGACTACCAACGGGTCTTTGCCCGGATTTCCGCCGTTTCCGGACTGGAACTTCTAGTAGCTGAAGAAGATGGTGAGGTCATCGGCTCGGTGGTGCTATTCATCGCGCCCAATCTATCTCACAATGGACTGCCCTGGGCGCTGGTGGAGAATGTTATTGTTGACCAGAAATACCGACGGCTGGGCATTGGCAAACTGCTCATGGATTATACCATCGCCCGGGCTAAAAAAGCCCATTGCTACCGGATTGGGCTGAGTAGTGACAAAAGGCGGAAAGACGCGCACCTATTCTATCGCTCATTGGGTTTTGAAGCCTCATCCTACGGCTTTCGCCTCTATTTCTAATGGTTGTGGCGAGTACTAGCCCTCTGCCAGCCTTTGCACCCCCTTCCAAGAGGGAAAAGATATTTTGACAACTCCCCCCAGATTGGGTAGACTGGTACTGAAACCATGCTGGACTTATTGATTGCCTTAACCAAGCGGAGGCAATTGTTTCATAACAAGAACATCTGCCAATCCCCGTACCCCTCGTCTCGACATTACGCCGACAAGGCGTGGCTGTCAGATACCTCAGCAGTTTTCATTTTTAGCCCAATTCTACGGGAACAACGATTACTGCGCTCACGGGGGTCAGAATGAGACTCTTTGAGTTTGAAGCCAAGAACCGGCTGAAGAAATATGGCCTTCCGGTTCCTCAGGGTGAAATCGTCAGTAGTGCCGATGAGGCTGAGACCGCTGCCCGAAGAATCGGCCGGCCGGTAGTCCTCAAGGCACAGATACTGGTAGCGGGGCGGGGTAAGGCGGGTGGCATCCAATTCGCCAATGATGCCGCTGAGGCCAGGAGAATAGCCCAGAGGCTCATCGGCAGCACCATCAAGGACAGCCTGGTCAGAAGGCTGCTGGTTGAGGAAAAACTGGACATCGCTGGCCAGTTCTATGCCTCGGTAACCATCGACCGACAGGCCAAGACCTATGTCGTCCTGGCGTCCACCGAGGGCGGGGTTGACATCGAAGAGGTAGCCGAGGCCTACCCTGAAAAGATATCAAGGCACTGGGTCGACCCTCTGGTCGGCTTCAGTCAATCACAGGCCGCCGAGATGCTTGGCCGCTTCAACCTGAACCGGAGTGACGCCGTTGAGTTCGCGGCCATCATCAACACCCTTTATTCCGCGGCTATGGAAAATGACGCTGAGCTGGTGGAGCTAAATCCTCTGGCCAAGACCACTTCGGGCCAGTTTGTGGCCGCCGATGCCCGGATGACAGTTGACGATAATGCCCTCTTCCGTCACCCGGAGTTTGAGAACCAGAGTCTGAGCCGGGTGGATGATACACCACTTGAAGCTGAAGCGCGGCGAGAAAAACTAGCCTATGTGGACTTGACCGGCGATATTGGCATTGTTGGCAATGGCGCCGGTCTGGTCATGGCCACCCTTGATTTGGTGCACTATTTCGGCGGTCACCCGGCCAACTTCCTGGATGTTGGCGGCGGTGGTAATATTGATATTACGAAGAGGGGACTGCTGCTGGTCATGTCCAAGCCTGGCGTAAAAGCGGTACTGGTCAATATCCTTGGTGGCATAACCCGGTGCGATGTTGTGGCGCAGGCTGTCATTCAAGCACTGGATGAGGCACCGGTCAAGAAGCCGGTAGCCGTCAGAATGATGGGCACCAACGAAACTGAGGGTAACCGGATGCTTAAAGAAGCGGGTATCAGTAGCTACCCGACCATGGAAAAGGCCGTGGAAGAAGTCTTGAATCTGGGAAATAAGCCATGAGCGTAATTGTGAATGAAAAAACCAGAGTCATTGTCCAGGGTATAACCGGCAACGAAGGTCAATTCCACACCGCGGCCATGTTGCGTTACGGCACCAGAGTGGTTGCCGGGGTGACGCCGGGTAAGGGCGGGCAGGAGGTGGAGGGATTACCCGTCTATAATACCGTGGCTGAGGCAGCCACCAATCACGGGGCCAACACCTCCATCATCTTTGTGCCGGCCCAATTTGCTAAGAGTGCCGTGCTTGAGGCTATTGATGCCGGTCTCAAGACGGTTATAGTTATTACTGAGGGTATCCCGCAGAAGGATGCCATTGAGTTTGTGGCTAAAGCCAGGCAAAAAGGTGTCACAATTGTGGGACCCAACTGCCCGGGCGTAATCAGTCCAGTGCGGCGGGTCAAGATAGGTATCCTGCCCGACCATATTTTCCGACCCGGCAATATTGGCATTGCTTCCAGAAGTGGTACGCTGACCTACGAGATAGCCTGGAATATCAGCTATGTTGGCCAGGGGCAGAGCACCTGTATTGGTCTGGGTGGCGATGCTATCGTCGGTCTCGACTTCGTGACACTGCTGGAGATGTTCCAGAAAGATGATGAGACCAAAGGCGTGGTACTGATTGGTGAAATTGGCGGCAATGCTGAAGAGCGAGCCGCCCAATATATTGCTAAAACGAAGTACCCCAAGCCGGTGGTAGCCTATATCGCCGGTCGAGTGGCACCACCGGGGAAACGGATGGGGCACGCCGGTGCCATCATTATGGGCAGCGCCGGTACGGCCAAATCCAAGATTGAGGCTTTTAATAAGGCCGGAGTGCCGGTGGCGGAGAAACCCAGCGATATCGTGAGATTCCTGGCTAGATAGGAGAAAAAATCAGATGGGCAATAAAGAATTGATTCCACCTGGCCTAACTTACCTCGCCGATAACATCACCTCGAAGCACAATCTGCTGGGTACGGGCAAGGGAGCCGGCGCCAGATGGGCCAAAGGTCTGAATCTGCCCAGGGAGTCGGAGACCATCTTCTTCGCCGGCTGCGGTTATCAGTACGCCAGTGAGCTGGAGTCCCTGATGTCCTTGATACGCCGGATAGATAGGAGCGCCGTTAGCACTGAGATGGCCATGAGTGTAGCCAGCTTTCAGAAGAGGCTCGGCATTGACGCCGCCGGTATATATCGCCGGGTGATGAGTCGGGGTGGGGAGGAAGACGCTCAACCACTGGTCAGCGCCGTGAAGGTACTGAATAAGCTGGGGATAAAATTCGGCTATCTGGCTGATGACGAACCGTGCTGTGGCGGACTCCTGCACTACATTGGCTTGCAGAGTGAATTTGCCAAACATGCGCAGGATGTATATGGCCAACTCAAAGCCAGGAAGGTAAAACAGATTATCAGCATCGTCCCCTCCTGCACTTACACTCTACGCAACCTGATGACCCAGAGCGTTAACGGGCACGACTTAGAAGTCAAGCACTTCTGCCAGGTAGTCGCCGAGAACATCTCAGGGCGAGAGTTAAGCTTTCCTAGGCAGGTTAAGGTCACCTATCACGACCCGTGCCAGCTAGTCCGCTACCTGGGACTAGTTGAGCCACCGCGCCAGATATTAAAAGCCATTAAAGGCATTAAGCTAATCGAAGCTGACTGGACTAAAGGCGAGTGGGCTACCTGTTGCGGGGGCGGGGGCGGGTTTGAGGCCGTCTTTCCAGAATTGAGTCAGATTCTGGCCGTCAACCGGGCCAAGGAATTGGTCGATACGGGTGCTGAGCTTATTGTTACTCACTGTCCGGGGTGTATCATGCAACTAAAGACCGGACTCAAGGAGTTGAAGGTCAACAATATCCAAGTACTTGACCTGGCACAGGTGGTAGCTATGGCGATGGGGGTATAACCATGTCAGTTTTTAGCGATTATAAGAACGAACTAATGGATGCGGCGCACAATGAGCGTATCAGGCTGGCTCTCTCCCGGGCTATCAAGAGCTATCGGGCCAACACCAATGAGGCTCTGAGGAAATTCCCGCACACCATTAAGCTGGCCGAGGAAGTCAGAGAAATCAAGTCCAGGGCTATCGGCGAGATGGAGAAGCTGGCCCAGCAAGCCTGTGAGGCCTTTGAGTTCAATAAAGGGAAGGCATATATCGCCCGGACCACTGCTGATGTTTTAAGCATCATTGATAAACTGGTGGGCACGGGCAAGCTCATAGTCAAGGGCAAGAGTATGACCTGCGAAGAGATTGACTTGCGGGAGCATCTGGAACACCGCGGTAACGAGGTCTTTGAGACCGATTTAGGTGAGTTTATTTGTCAGAAGCTCCCTTCACGACCCATGCACATCCTGTCACCAGCCATCCATGTGCCCAAGGAGGATGTGGCCCGGCTTTTCTCCCGGATTACGGGCGAAGAACTGCCCGCCGACATCAGTATACTGGTGGATACGGCCCGGAAGTTGCTCCGGGAGAAATACTTCCAGGCCGATATTGGCATGAGTGGCGCCAATGTCGTCGCGGCCGATACCGGCACTCTGTTCATCATTGAGAACGAGGGTAATGTTCGCCTGTCCACGGGCGCACCACGGGTACACATTGCCCTGGTTGGTATGGAGAAGCTGGTGCCAACCCTGATGGATGCCTATAAGGTGGCTGAGGTGACCTGGCGGTACGCCAACTACACCGTTCCTTCCTATGTCAGCCTGGTCTCAGGCCCCAGTAAGACCGGGGATATCGAAAAGGTGACCACTTATGGAGCGCACGGTCCCAAAGAGCTTCATGTTATCTTCTTCGATGGCGGGCGGACTGAGCTGGCCAAGCACCCCATCTTGCGTCAGGCGCTCTTTTGCCTGAGGTGCGGTGGGTGTTTGTACGAGTGCCCGGTCTATGCCGTCACCGCCGGCCATTTTGGTGACAAGTATTTCGCCGGGTGTGGCACCGTCTGGGCCGCCACGATTAGCCACAAAACTGAAAAGGCGGCGGCTCTGGCTTACACCTGTCTCACCTGTGGTCGGTGCAAGGTCAGATGTCCGATGCAGATTGATAGCCCGGCCATGTGTGTCGAGGTCAGGAAAATGATTGCGGAGGGCTATATTCCACCACCTGAAGATTAATTATCATAAGGAAAAAGACAAGTGAGAGAGATAGATGCCCGAGAGATAAGTGAGACGGTGTCCAGACTATTCCAGGAAGCTAGCGTCTATTTGCCAGGCGATGTTCTGGCATCAATCAAGCAGGCCCGGGAGAACGAGCCATCGCCGGTCGCCAGAGATGTGTTGGACAGAATACTGGAGAACGCTGATATTGCGGCTAAGGAAGGTACCCCCCTGTGCCAGGATACGGGTACGGCGGTGGTTTTCCTAGAGCTCGGTCAGGATGTCCATATCACCGGCGACCTTTACACCGCCATACAGGAGGGTGTGCGGCAGGGCTATAGCCAGGGCTACCTGCGCAAGTCAATGGTACGCCAGCCCTTCTCGGCCAGAGTTAATACCAGAGACAATACACCCGCCGTGATATATACTGAGATTGTGCCAGGCGACCGGCTGAAAATCAGCGCCATGACTAAGGGCGCTGGTTCGGAGAATATGACCCGACTGGCCATGCTGCCCCCGGCGCAGGGACGGGCGGGAATAATTGACTTCGTCGTCAGGACAGTGGATGAGTCCGGCAGCAATCCGTGCCCACCGGTGATTGTCGGCGTGGGTATCGGTGGCACGGCCGAGCAGACCCTGCTGCTGGCCAAGAAGGCGTTACTGCGCAAGGTTGGTAAGCCTAACGCCGACCCAGAAGTAGCTGAGCTGGAAAAGGAAATCCTGCAGAAAGTCAATAACCTGGGAATCGGGGCCATGGGCTATGGCGGCCGGGTAACGGCGCTGGCCGTTCATATTGAGACTTTTCCCGCCCATATTGGCAGTATGCCGGTGGCGGTCAATTTACAGTGTCACAGCGCCCGGCACAAAGAGGCAATTCTTTAGTTGAGGCAAGACAATGGCTGAGCCAGTTCCGCTGGTTGACATTTACATTATGGGTAAGCACTATCAGGTTCCTGAAGGACTGACCATCCTGACGGCGCTGGAGTATTGTGGTTACCGACTGATTCGCGGCTGTGGGTGCCGCGCCGGATTTTGCGGTGCCTGCGCCACGGTCTTCAAGGTCAAGGATGACCCGCAACTGAAGTTTGACCTCGCCTGCCAGAAGACGGTGGAACCGGAAATGTACCTGACACAGATACCCTTCTTCCCGGCGACCAAGTCCCTCTACGAGATGGGGGAACTAGAAGCAACCTATGAGCAGATTCTGAAGCTGTACCCGGATATCGTTAAGTGCTTTGGCTGCAATACCTGCACCAAGACCTGCCCCCAGGAACTTGAGGTGATGTGGTTCATATCGGACGCCCTGCGGGGCGACATCAAGGAAGTAGCCAATAAGTCCTTCGACTGCGTGATGTGCGGGTTGTGCGCCGCACGGTGTCCACAGGGACTGGTACCATATAATATTGCCCTGCTCTGTCGCCGCCTGTATGGTCGACACATGGCACCACGCTCCAAGCATCTGGATGATAGAATCGGAGAGATAGACGAGGGTAAGTTTGACGCAGAATTGGAGAGGTTGAAGAAAATGGGCCAGGATGAATTGCGCCATCGCTACGAGACGCGCGACATCGAACCGGCTTATTAGGAGATGGCTTAATAACCTCACCCCCTGCCCCCTCTCCTTAACAAGGAGAGGGGGAGAAAAATAGAAAGAGTCCCGACTAGTCGGGACTCTTAGACGCCCCCTACCAGATGATGGGATTGAAAGGAACTAGGCAGGGATTGGTTAGGAGATAGGGAAACGAACAAAACGGTTCGTCAATAATAGGGGATAGCCAAAATGTACCCAGCTTACATGGAAGAAAGCGTCCGCAAAGTAGTGGCCACCCGGGAGAAAAGACTGAAAGAAACCTTCCCCCGGCTTAACGACCAGGCGAAAACAGCCCTGCTCAACAAATATCACCCGGACTTCAAGAAAGAAAGCATGCGCCAGCTACAGGTCGGCGTGAATAAGGGTGACAATACCCCCAGGGAACTGGCTGACCTGCTGGAAGGCAACAGCCGCATCGACCCGGATAAAATCGACCTGAGCCGAATTGACTACGATGTTGATGTGCTGGTTGTCGGTGGGGGTGGGGCGGGGGCTTCGGCGGCGCTTTTGGCTCAAGAAAACGGTGCCAAAGTACTGCTGACCACCAAGCTGCGCCTGGGCGATGCCAACACCGTCGGCGCTCAGGCGGGAACACAGGCGGCCGATAGACCCAACGATTCCCCGGCCATGCACTACCTGGATACCATGGGCGGCGGGCACTACAGCAACATACCCGAACTGGTGGAAGTGCTGGTGAAAGACGCCCCTTCCGCCGTCAGGTGGCTGGAACAGCTGGGGGTCAACTGGGATAAAGAACCCGATGGCTCCATGCACGAGCTGTCCGGCGGCGGCGCTTCACGGCGCCGGCTGCACTCGGCCCGCGATTACACCGGGCTGGAAGAGATGCGCGTTTTACGCGACGAGATGAGAAATCGCCGGATAGACCACCTGGAATTCTCACCCGTCATAGAATTGATTCTGGACGATAAAAGCCGTATTGCCGGGGCGGTGCTGGTCAACCTTGAGACCAACGAGATTATCGTGGTACGGGCGAAAGCCGTCATCCTGACCACCGGTGGCATTGGGCGACTGCACATTCAGGGTTACCCCACCACCAACCACTACGGGGCTACGGCTGATGGGCTGGTGCTGGCCTATCGAGTTGGGGCGAAGCTGGTCAACATTGACACCATGCAGTATCATCCCACCGGGGTGGCCCATCCGGTGCAGATTGTGGGGCAACTGGTCACCGAAAAGGTAAGAACACTCGGGGCACAACTGGCCAATGCCAGCGGCGAGCAGTTCATCATGCCCCTGGAGGCCCGGGATGTGGTGGCCTCCGCCATAATACGGGAGTGCTTGGAGGACCGCGGGATTAAGTCGCCCACCGGCGAAGTCGGCGTGTGGCTGGATTCGCCGATGATTGACATCATCCGGGGCGAAGGGACGATTGCCCGGGAGTTGCCGGCGATGGTACGCCAGTTCGCCCGCTACAAAATTGATATTATCAAGGAGCCGATGCTGGTCTATCCCACCCTCCACTATCAGAATGGTGGTGTCAGGATTGGGGTTAAAGGTGAGACCAGTGTGCCGGGGCTCTACGCCGCTGGTGAGGTCTCAGGTGGAGTTCACGGCCAGAACCGACTCATCGGCAATTCCACCCTGGAACTCTTTGTTTTTGGTCGGAGAGCCGGTCGGGCGGCGGCGCAGTACACCAAGGGAGCTAAGCCGGGCAACCTCACGCTGGAGCATGTGCGCCGCTGGCAAGAAGAACTGCGGCGGGCTGGCCTGGCTGAGGCCCGACCCATCTCGCCTTTACTCCTGCCCAACTATGCCCGCTCCATGCCCGATTATATGCCT
>Ga0299912_10005666_pt1 | contig 10271 bp, 12 predicted proteins | sample RVTome_2_FD_207667 | JGI IMG/M metagenome (GOLD analysis project Ga0299912, IMG submission 207667) | Soil microbial communities from uranium-contaminated site in the Upper Colorado River Basin, Wyoming, United States - RVT95D214 (version 2) ... | reverse complement strand
ATCCGCATTCCCTGCCGGGATGGCGGAATTGGTAGACGCACGGGACTCAAAATCCCGCGGTGGCAACACCATGGGGGTTCGATTCCCCCTCCCGGCACCACAAGCAACGATGAACCATGAACGCGGAACGATGAACGCAGAACAAGGCGTCGCTCATCGATCCTCGTTGTTCTTGCCATCCTCCCGGCACTGTCAGCACATGCCGCGACCACTTACGGGCTGCGGCCGGGGGCGCTTGCGGGGCTTCACTTTTTGCTCATCCCCTCGCGCATCAACGGCACCAGCACCTGGTCAAAAGCATCGCTCCAGGCCTGGCTGGCTGCCGGCACCCAGCGCATTCCGAGATATTCGCCAAGGACCTCGAGAAACACCGCCTTGAAGTTATCGAAGTCATGCGGCTTCAGATCGTAGGGTTTGTGCTCGGCGCCAAGCCTGTGCATATGCGGCGCGATGACGGTCGGGTCCTCGGACAGTTTGGCCATCAGCGCCATGGTTTGCACCATCTTGTCGAGATGCGCGGGACGCAGCGTCTGCGGAAAGAACCGGCGGTAGCCGGGAAAACGCTCGAAAAACCGTCCGTAAAAAGCCTCGACGAATTCTGCCTGCCGATTGCCAAGTGCATACCAGGTTTCAGCGATGATTGTGGTATTCATTATATTTCCCTCTGAAATGGTTAGCGGATAAACACTTCCACGTTGTCGATGAGCCGGGTTGCGCCCAGCCGGGCCGCGGCGAGCACCACCAGTTCGCGGTCCTCGGCTTGCGGCGGTTGCAGATCGGCCTGGCGGCGCACCGTGACGTAATCGGGTTTCCAGCCGTGGTCCGCGAGTTCCGACATGCCGTGCAGTTCGATGCGCTGCAAATCGCGCGCGCCGCCCATGATTTCGTCGTGCGCGCGGCGCAGCACCTGATGCAGCCGCGGCGCCTCGCGCCGCTGCTCCGGCGAAAGATAGTTGTTGCGCGAAGACAGCGCCAGGCCATCGGGCGCGCGCACCGTCTCGGCCGGGATGATTTCGATCGGCAGCGCGAACTGGCGCACCATGTCGCGCAGCACAATGTACTGCTGGTAGTCCTTCTTGCCGAAAATCGCCGAGTGCGGCGACACCATGTTGAAAAGCTTGAGCACCACCGTCGCCACGCCGCGGAAATGTCCGGGACGCGCCGCGCCGTCCAGGATATGCTGCAGGTCGGACGGCTCGACCACGAAAGTCTGCGGCTCGGGATAGATTTCCTTTTCGTCCGGCGCGAACACGACGTCAACCCCCGCCGCTCTCAATTTCGCGCAGTCGGCCTCCAAAGTGCGCGGATAACGGTTGAAGTCTTCCTGGGGCCCGAACTGCAGGCGGTTGACGAAAATGCTGACCACGGTGCAGGCCGCGCGCGGCTTGGCGATATCGATGAGCTGGATATGCCCGTCATGCAGATTGCCCATGGTCGGCACGAATACGTTGTTGGGCACGCGCTGCAGGCGCTCGCGCAATGCGGCGACGGAGTGAATGATGTCCATGAAAATCAGGGATGAGGGATGAGGGATGAAGGATGAGGGAAAAATCCCCGCGTCGCTTGGCGTTCCGGGTTACGCGTCCATCATTCTCTCCTAAAAGGAGTGCTCGGGACCGGGAAAGGTTTTGGCCTTCACTTCCTTGACGTAGGTCTCGATCGCGCCGTGGATCGAGCCCGCGGCGCGCATGTAGTTCTTGACGAACTTGGCCTTCTTGCCGGGATAGACGTCGAGCATGTCGTGCAGCACCAGCACCTGCCCGTGGCAGTCGACGCCGGCGCCGATGCCTATCGTCGGCATGCGGACGCTGGCGGCCGTGATGTCGCGCGCCAGTGCGGCGGGCACGGCCTCGAGCACGATCATGCCGGCTCCCGCCTCCTCCAGCAGCCTGGCCTCTTCCAGCAGCCGCTGGGCATCGCTTTCGCCCCTGCCCTGCACCCTGTAACCGCCGAACTGGTTGACCGACTGTGGCGTCAGCCCGATGTGGCCGCACACCGGAATGCCGCGCTGGGTGAGAAATTCCATGGTTTCCAGCATCGGCCTGCCGCCTTCGACTTTTACCATCTGCGCACCCGCTGCCATGATCTCGGCTGCGTTGCGGAACGTATCCTGCGGCGAGAGCTGGAAAGTGCCGAACGGCATGTCGCCGATGATGAATGCGCGTTTCGAACCGCGCGCCACGCACGCGGTGTGATAGACCATGTCGCGCAGCGTGACCGGCAGCGTCGTGTCGTGGCCCTGCAGCACCATGCCGAGCGAATCGCCGATCAGCAGCGCCTCGATGCCCGCCTCCTCGAGCACGGCGGCAAAGCTGGCGTCGTAGCAGGTCAGCATCGCGATGCGGTTGCCTTCCTGGGCCATTTTCTGCAGATTATTCAACGTGATACGCATATCAAAACCCTTTTCCCAGACTGAAGAACTCGCGCGGGCCGCGCATGGCGTCGATGCGCTGCAACAATAAAGCAAAATCCGCCTCTGAATCAACAAAGTTCAGATTTTCGGAATTCACGATCAGAAGCGGCGCAGCGGTGTACTGGTAGAAATGCCGCGCGTAGGCCTCCGCCAGCCGCACCAGGTATTCGTCCGAAATGTTCTTCTCGTAATTCATGCCGCGGCGGCGCACGCGTTCGATCAGCGTCTCGGGCGCCGCCTGCAGATAGATCACCAGGTCGGGCACCGGCGCCTGCGGCTTGAGATGCTCGTAAATCTGCCGATACAGCTTGAATTCGTCGTCGTTCAAGGTCAACTGCGCGAACAGCGGGTCCTTGTCGAGCATGAAATCGGACACGGTCAGCCGCTCGAACAGATCGGACTGGTTGAGCTCGCGCACCTGGTCGATGCGCTGAAACAGAAAATAGAGCTGGGTCGGAAGCGCATAGCGCCCGGCGTTCTGATAGAAGCCCTCCAGAAACGGATTGGCATCGGGGTCTTCGAGCAGCGCGGCGGCGGCGCAGCGCTCGCTCATGATGCGCGCCAGGCTGGTCTTGCCGGCGCCGATCGGGCCTTCGATCACGATATAGCGGTACTTCTCCGGCAGGCTCACTATCGTCATGCACTGACATCCATCTGCCTGACAACGCTCGAAACATCCATATTCCGCAGCAATTCGCGGGCGGTGCCGCGGCCCGGAATCCGCGCATCGGGCGCAATCTCGGCGAGCGGCACCATGACGAAAGCACGCTCGTGCATGCGCGGATGCGGAATCGTCAGGCCGTGCTCGTGCAGCGCCAGATCGCCGTAAAGCGCGATGTCGAGGTCCAGCGTGCGCGGGGCGTTGGGAAAGTCGCGCACGCGCCCATGACGGTGCTCGATCGCGAGCAATGCTGCGAGCAGTTCGCGCGGCTTGAGGCCGGTTTCGATCTGCGCCACGGCATTGACGAAGTCGGGCTGGTCGAGATAGCCGACCGGCGCGCTGCGATAGAGCGAGGATTTCCGCACGACACGCGTCTGCGGCAGGGCCGCAAGCTCGCGGATGCCGGCCTCGATCTGGCGCTCGGGGTGATCGAGATTGGCGCCGAGCGCAATGAAGGCGGTTGAGAGTTGAGAATCGGGAGTTGAGAGTGCCATATTGTTCGTCTGCTACGACGACGCGCTGTCGGCGGACGGCGTTTCATTTGCTGTTCCGCCTTCACTCTTCGGCCTTCTCTTGCGGCGGCGGCGCTTCTTCGGTTCGCCTTCCGGGGTCAGCATCTGCTGGCGCTCGTTCTCGTCGGCATGCTGGAAACGCGTCCACCATTCACCGATGGCGGCATCGACTTCGCCGCTCTCGCAGCGCAGCAGCAGAAAATCGTAGCCGGCGCGAAAACGCGGATGCTCGAGCAGCCGGTAGGGGCGGCGGCCGGACCGTTGCAGGAGCCGCGGCTGCAGCGCCCAGATCTCTTTCATGTCGGTGCCGAAGCGGCGCGGTATGGCCAGTTTTTCGGCCTGCACCTGGCTCACCTGCTCCATCGCCTGGTAGAGCGCGGGGATCCCGCGCACGCCCCTGGCTTCGATGCTCTTCCACGTTGCCAGCACTTCGTGCCACAGCAGGGAAGCAAACAGGAAGGCGGGCGACACCGGCTTGTCGGCACGGACGCGCTCGTCGGTGTTTTTCAGCGCCAGCATCACGAAGCGCTCGCCGAGCGGCTGCTCCAGGATCACGTCGAGCAAAGGCAGCAATCCGCCATGCAGTCCTTCCTTGCGCAGCTTGGTGACGCACTCGAACGCGTACCCGGACAGCAGCAGCTTCAGCATTTCATCGAACAAGCGCGCCGCCGGCACATTTTGCAGGAGGCCGGCAAGCGCGCGAACCGGCTTGCGTGTCCCCGCTTCGATTTCCAGGCCGTAGCTCGCGGCAAACCGCACCGCGCGCAGCATGCGCACCGGATCTTCGCGATAGCGTTGCCCCGGCTCGCCGATCATGCGCAACCGCCGCTTTTTCAGGTCGGCTACGCCGTCGTGGTAATCCCAGATTTCCTGCGACGCCGGATCGTAGAACAACGCGTTGATGGTGAAGTCGCGCCGAATCGCATCCTGCTGCTGATCGCCGAAGACGTTGTCGCGCAGGATGCGCCCATGCTCGTCGCTCGCGTGCGCCTCCGAATCCTCGGCGGCGTGGCCGCCGCGGAACGTCGAGACCTCCACCGTATCCGCGCCGGACATCACATGCACCAGCCGGAAGCGCCGGCCTATGATGCGCGAACGGCGGAAGAGCCGGCGCACGTCTTCGGGCGTGGCGTCGGTGGCGATGTCGAAATCCTTGGGTTCGCGCCCGAGTAGCAGGTCGCGCACCGCGCCGCCGACGACAAACGCGGCAAAATCGTGCCGCTGCAGCGTCTGCGTCACTTTGAGCGCGTGCGAGCTGATGCGCTCGCGCGCGATGCCGTGCGAGCTGAACGGGATGATTTTCGGCTGCGGCGCCCTGAAAATCCGGCCGGAGAAAACCCTGCCGAGGAATTTGGTGATCATTTGGTCCGGGACATTACATACAAATTGAGCGGCGCGCCGGAAAGACGCGTCCGCTCGAATTTGACACGGGATTAATTATACATCGGGCAGGAAATATCGGCCCGCGCCCTGCGCAAACTCCTGCAGCGGGCAACCGTAGAGCCGTTCCAGGACGGCGCGGTCGAGCACCTCGCGCGCCGGCCCGGCGCGCGCCGTGCCATCGTCATGCATCAGCAGCGCGTGGCTGCAATAACGCCCCGGCCACAGCGTATCGTGCAACACCATCATCACCGCCTTGCCGCGCTCAACGGCGAGCTGCTGGAACAGCGCCAGCGCGGCGGTCTGGTGCCGCAGGTCGAGGTGCTGCAGCGGCTCATCGAGCAGATAAAGCCGCGGCCCCTGCGCCAGAATCTGCGCAATGCGCGCGCGCTGGCGCTCACCGCCCGAAAGCGTCGCGTAGCGCCGCCGCGCAAACCCCGTCATTCCGACGGCAGCAAGCGCGGCGAGCGCCGCTTCCTCATCTTCGCTCCCCCAGCCAAACCACGACTGCGTATGCGGAAAGCGTCCGAGCAGCACGTATTCGAGCACGCTGCCCCAGAAATCCGCCTCCTCCTGCTGCAACAGCACGCCGATCTCCCGCGCGCGCCGCCGGCTGTCGCCGGATTCGAGCGCGCTGCCGTTCAAAAGCACCGCCCCATCGTCGCAGCGCGCGAGTCCGCTCAGGGCATGAATCAGCGTCGTCTTGCCGCTGCCATTCACCCCCAGCACGGCCCACAACTGCCCGGGTTCGACGGTGAACGTCAGGTCGCGGCACAGCACGCGACCGGGAACGCTCAGCGTGATGCCGTCACAGTGCAGCATCAGCGCCGCCTTCCCAGCAGCACCAGCATCGCCGGCACGCCGAGCAATGCGGTCAGCACGCCCACCGGCAGCTGCTGCGGCGCGAGCAGGGTGCGGGCCAGCGTGTCGGCAAGCGTGAGAAAAGCACCGCCCAGCAGCACGGCCAACGGCAGCAACGCACGGTGATTTGCCACGCCCAGCAGCCGGATCGCATGCGGAATCAATAATCCGACGAAGCCGATGGCGCCGCCCAGCAGAACCGCGGCGACGGTGGCCAGCGCGGCGCCGAAAAATATCCCAAGCTGCAGCGGCGTCACGGCGACACCCAGCGCCTGCGCCTTGAGTTCGCCCAGGCCGAGTAAATCGAGCCGGGTCGCCTGCGTGATTCCCAGCGTGGTCAATACGGCGAGGATCAACCACGCCACCAGCGGATCCCCGGCATACGAAAGATCGCCCATCAGCCAGAACAGCATGCCCTTGACCTGTCCTTGCGGCGCCATCACCAGCGTCAGGCTGATCAGCGCCGACAGCCCCGAGGACAATACGACGCCGGTCAGCAGCACGCGGTAGGCGTTCCAGTCGCCGCGGCGAAAACTCAAGCCGAACACGATGATGATCGCGGCAATCGCGCCGGCGAGGGCGGCTGTGTTCATCAACGCGGCGCCGGCGCCCAGCGTGAGCGCAGCCAGCGCGCCAAGCGAAGCGCCGCTCGACACGCCCAGAATATAGGGATCGGCGAGCGCATTGCGCAACAACACCTGCAACAGCACACCGGACAACGCGAGCAGCCCGCCGCAGGCGAACGCGGCCAGCGCGCGCGGCACGCGCAGTTGCCAGATCACGTCATGCGCCACGCCGGGCGCGGGGGAAAAAATGCCGTCGAACAGTTGCGGCACCGAGATCGGAAAAGTACCGGAGAGCAGCGCGGCAAACAGACTGGCCATGGCTGCCGTGAGCAGCGCAATAGCGAGAAGCAGGGGGCGGGACATGGAATCAGTGTTGAATGTTAAGTGTTGAGTGTTCAGTGTTCAGTGTTTAGGTTCAATTCTTGTGGGATACATTGATGTTGCAAGCTGCCGGAAATTCAACATTCAACACTCATCACTCAACACTCATCATCAGCCTCAATCGAGGCTGATGATGGGCCAGCCATGCTTTTCGGCGTGCGCGCGCAGCGTGGCGTCGGGGTCGACCGCCACCGGGTGCGTGACCAGCGAGAGCAGCGGCAGATCGTTGAGCGAGTCGCTGTAGAACCGGGACTCATCGAACGACGCCATCGTCCTGCTCTGCTGCGCGAGCCAGTTCTTGAGACGCGCGACCTTGCCCTCGCGGAAGCACGGCGCGCCCACAACGCGGCCGGTGAACTCGCCGTCGTGCTGCTCCGGTTCAGTCGCGATGAGATGTTCGATGCCGAACTCACGCGCGATCGGCGCCGTCACGAAGCTGTTGGTGGCGGTGATCAACACCTGCACATCGCCGTGGTGCCGTTCGACCAGCGCACGCGCGCTGTCGCGGATCATCGGCCTGACCTTGCGCGTCATGAACTCGCGGTGCCAGGCGTCGAGCACCGCGCGCGGATGGCGCGACAGGGGCTTCAGCTGGAAATCGAGAAATTCGAGGATGTCGAGCGTGCCGGCCTTGTAGTGGTCGTAGAATTCCTGGTTGCGCGCTTCGTAAACTTCGCGGTCGAGCACGCCCTGCTCGATCAGGAACTGGGCCCACTCGAAATCGCTGTCGCCGGCGAGCAGCGTGTTATCAAGATCAAATAATACGAGTTTCACGATTAATCTTCCTTCCCGGCACCGGGCGGCTGCGCGGCCTGCAACAGCTCGCGCACCAGCGGCACGGTGATCGGGCGCTTGGATTCGAGAGAATGGCGGTCGAGGGCATCGAGCATCGCCAGCAGCGAGGGCATGTCGCGGCGCACCCGGCTCAGCAGGTAGTCGCAGACTTCGCCCGACAGCGGGAAACCGCGCGCCGCGGCATGACGCGTCAGCGCCTGCGCCTTCTCCTCATCCGACAGCGCGTGCACCTGATAGACGAGCCCCCAGCCCAGCCGCGTCACCAGATCCCCGCGCAGTTTGAGCTGCGCCGGCGGCGCATTGCCGCTCACCAGCAGCATGCCGTGCCGTTCACGCAGCGCATTGTATAAATTGAACAACGCAACCTGCGCCGCCTCGCCCAGGCAATCGGCATCGTCCACGGCGACGCAGTCCATGCGCTCGGCGTCCTCGCCGAACTGCGTGTCGCCGGAACATGCGACGTAGGCCGCGCTCGCGCCGGTATCGCGCGCCGCAGCCACCGCGCCCTTGAGCAGATGACTGCGGCCGCTGCCCGCCAATCCCCAGACGTAAATGAAGCGCTCGCGGCCATCGCGGAAAGCCCATTGCCGCAGATTCTGCAGCAGTTCGGCGTTGCGTCCCGCCACGAAGTTGTCGAGCGCCGGCGGCGGCGCCACGATGAAATCAAGTGCCAGCTGTTTCATTACGCGGAATGCGGCGTCAGGATCGGCGCCGGCAGGTACAGCGCAATCCACCACGGATAGTGCAGGTTGTCAGAACGCGGGGTTCCATTTACGGTAAAATTCCAATTTAGCCACAGAGCGCGCCGGAAAGCATTTCAGGTGCATATCTTAGCCCAATTCAACGATGCATCCGTACCTTTTCTCGGTGTTTGTGTAGCCTCCGTGGCCGGCGTAATCATTTCTCGGGACGCGCGAATTGAATAAACCCACCCCCTCCAAGCCTCTCACCTATCGCGACGCCGGTGTCGACATCGACGCCGGGGATCAACTGGTCGAAAACATCAAACCCTTTGCCAGGCGCACGCAGCGCCCCGGCGTGCTCGCCGGCATCGGCGGTTTCGGTGCGCTGTTTGAAATTTCCCGCAATTACCGCGAACCGGTGCTGGTTTCGGGCACCGATGGCGTAGGCACCAAGCTGAAGCTCGCTTTCCAGCTCGATCGCCACGATACCATCGGCATCGATCTGGTGGCCATGAGCGTCAACGACATCCTGGTGCAGGGCGCCGAGCCGCTGTTCTTCCTCGATTATTTCGCCTGTGGCCGGCTCGACGTGGCAACCGCTACCGAAGTCGTCAAAGGCATCGCGACCGGCTGCGAACAGGCGGGCTGCGCCTTGATCGGCGGCGAGACCGCCGAAATGCCCGGCATGTATCCCGCCGGGGAATACGACCTCGCCGGCTTCGCCGTCGGCATTGTGGAAAAAAGCAAAATCATCGACGGCTCGACGATCGCTGAAGGCGATATCGTGCTGGGGCTGGCGAGCAGCGGCGCGCATTCCAACGGTTACTCCCTGATCAGAAAAATCATCGACGCCCGCGGCGTGGATTTGTCGGCGAAACTCGACGGCAAGGCGTTAAGCGAATGGATACTCGCGCCGACGCGCATTTACGTAAAACCGGTGTTGAACCTGATCAAGCAGGCGCATGTCAAAGGACTCGCGCACATCACCGGCGGCGGGCTGGTGGAGAACATCCCGCGCGTGCTGCCGGAAACGCTTACCGCGCGCCTCGACGCTGCGGCGTGGACCGTGTCGCCGCTGTTTGACTGGCTCAGGAAAGAAGGCAATATTTCCGATAACGAAATGCACCGCGTGTTCAACTGCGGCATCGGCATGGTGGTGATCGTCAGCCCCGGGGAAGCGGCGGCCGCGGAAGCGCTGCTGCGCGAGGCGGGTGAAACGGTATGGCGCATCGGCAGCATCCGGCGCCGCCTCGACGGCGAGCCGCAGACACAAGTGTTTTAGAGCCGGCGCCCAAAAACATTAAGGAAGAAAGGTTGAGCGCAAAACGGATCGTGATTCTGATCTCCGGCCGCGGCAGCAACATGGAGGCGATCCTCAAGGCCGGGATTCCGGTACGAGCCGTGATCAGCAACGATCCTGCGGCGAGAGGGCTGGCCACCGCGTGCGGCCATGGCGTTGCAACCGCGGTGGTCGACCATCGTCAGTTTGCCGACCGCGCCGCATTCGACCAGGCGCTGGCAGCCGCTGTCGACAGCCATCGTCCCGACCTGGTCGTGCTTGCCGGTTTCATGCGCATTCTGACCGACGCCTTCGTTGCGCGCTACCGCGGCCGCCTGATCAATATCCATCCCTCGCTGCTGCCGGCATTTCCCGGACTGCACACGCACCGCCGCGCACTCGAAGCCGGTGTGCGCGTGCACGGCTGTACTGTGCACTTCGTAACGCCCGTGCTCGACCATGGCCCCATCATCATCCAGGCCGCGGTGCCGGTGCTGCCCGACGACACCGAGGATGCGCTGGCGGCGCGTGTGCTGCACGAGGAACACCTCATCTATCCGCAGGCGGTACGCTGGTTCTGCGAGAATCGGCTCACGCTCACTGCGGATGGGAAAGTTGCGTTAAAACAGACCCGCACCGCGTCCGGCGCGCTGCTGGCTCCGCCGCTGGACAATTAAAGAGCCCCTGACATGATCGGGCGCGTTTCCATGATGCTGCTGGGCGCTGCGCTGATTCTGCCG
>Ga0299912_10005662_pt1 | contig 10273 bp, 13 predicted proteins | sample RVTome_2_FD_207667 | JGI IMG/M metagenome (GOLD analysis project Ga0299912, IMG submission 207667) | Soil microbial communities from uranium-contaminated site in the Upper Colorado River Basin, Wyoming, United States - RVT95D214 (version 2) ... | reverse complement strand
TGGCCGACCTCACGAAGCGGTTCTTCAGTTCCAGTCGGCCGATTTTATACGGCTCAAATAAATTTATTGACATAACGCTCCTCTCATGGTCAATCCAATACAGGGACTATTATAATCTCTGACTTTATTTTAAGGCTAAACTCCGATATAATCAATGCAGTGTACTAGTTCAGTGCGTTAGTGATACTTCTTTCTCCGCCAAGAAACATGGACTAACCTCACCCCCTGCCCCCTCTCCTTCTAGGAGAGGGGGAACAAAGGAAAGAGGGGGGCGAAGCCCCCCTCTTAAAAACCTCTCCCCTTCCCCTGCTAGGGGCTTTGCCTCAAAAGTGGCACTTGCCTCAAAAGTCGGGCAGTTGCCCTAAAAGTACAAAGGGAGGGGAGAACAGAATGACCAAGAAAGTCAAAACAAAAAGGACTGCGAAGAGGAACATACTAACTGAGAAACGGGTGCGAGAAATTGTTAGGGAAGAAATAAGAGAATGGCGCAAGAAGGCAGTAATTCCACTGAAGGAAAGAGATTAAACTTCATTTTCCAAAAGCACCAAGATTATATTCTTTGGAGCATTCTGTGCACACTTTTCTAAAGTCTCTTAGAATAGATAATGGCTCAGAAGAATGCACTAACTTCTCTTCTGCTCTCGCATATTCCTTCGCTATATATTCTCGGACTCGTTCGCATTCGGGGCCAGATAATTCGTCCCGTATTACACCTCTGACATGGTACTGTAGAAATTCCATCTCAAATCTCGCTAACCTTCGGCTTGCCGCTAGTAAACTTTCACTGATTGACTTCATTTTGTCATTAAGGGAGGAAATTTGCTCTTGGAAAGCCATCAATTCCAAACTCTCAATGCGACCAGACAACTTCGTCAGTTTTGCTTTAAGTGATTTGATTTCATTTTGGAGTTTAGGTACTTTTTCTGTAAGGTCAGCCATATCTGTATATAGCTGTTGTTCAGGGTCGTTTGCCATTTTGCCTTCTCCTTTGGGACGGTGTCTGTTGCCTGCCAAGACTGACAGGTATCGCCCCTATTCAACATATTTATTTCTTTGCTGGCTTACGCCTCGGCACACTCCAATATGGGCTTTTGCACTTAGGGCACACTCTGGGCTCTTGCTCTATATCTCTCGGAACCCATTCATGTCCACATCGCTCACATCGGAATCCTTTAACTCTAATTTCTACGACAGTCGTCATCACCAACTCCTTCAACACTCTAATATAATTAAGTATATACCATCAAAATATATTAGTCAAGGGGTATTGACAAATACCTACCCCTGTGGTATATTATTATTAGAGTATATACCAAAGGGGTGTAAGATGGAAATCTGGCAAGATAGAGGATTAGCAATAGCGGATTCCAACACGATTAAGAAAAACAAACTGGGCTGGCAAGTCCCATCCCAATCTGGCAATGGCACTTACATCGTGAACATGGACAACGGCGAGCCGTTCTGCACCTGCCAGCACTTTGAAACTACCCACAGGAAGTGCCAGCACATCTTTGCGGTTGAGTTCATTGTCAAGAGGGAAAAGCATCCTGACGGCACCGAAGTTGTTACCAAAACTATGAGGGTTACTTACGCTCAGGATTGGCCTGCTTATAATGAGGCTCAGACCCACGAACAGGAACGCTTTATCGCCCTACTCAGGGATTTGTGCGATGGCATTCCGCAACCAGAATACAGGTTCGGGCGTCCTAGATTGCCACTATCCGATGTGGTGTTTGGACTTGTCTACAAAGCCTATACAACGATGTCTGGACGGAGATTCACTACCCAATTGAAAGAGGCTCAAGATGGCGGAGTGATTTCCAAAGCCGCCCACTACAACAGCGCCTTCCGCTATCTGGAGAATCCCGAATTAACCCCCTTGCTGAAAAGTCTCATTGAGCAATCTGCCAGTCCATTGAGGGCAGTTGAAACGGATTTTGCCGTTGATTCCTCTGGCTTTGCCACTGCCACCTATGCTCGGTGGTTTGACCACAAGTGGGGTAAGGAACGCAGTAGGCAAGCGTGGGTTAAGACTCACTTGATGTGCGGTGTCAAAACCCATGTTGTTACAAGTGTGGAGGCTACGCCTTATGAATCGGCAGATACTGTGCAATTCCCCAGTCTAGTTGATAGGACGGCTGAAACCTTCAATGTCAGCGAAGTCTCCGCCGACAAAGCCTATTCCGATAGGCGTAATCTCCATGCCGTGCAAGCGGTAGGCGGTGTGGCTTATATCCCCTTCAAGTCTAATTCCACTGGCATGGGCGACAACCACCACAAGTTTGATGGACTGTGGAATCGTATGTGGCATTACTATAACTTCAATCGGGGAGCCTTCCTGCAAAGCTATCACAAGAGGTCAAATATAGAGACAGCCTTCTCTATGATAAAAGCAAAGTTTGGTGGTTCGGTTCGCTCTAAGTCCCCGACTGCTCAGGTCAACGAGGTATTGTGCAAGGTTTTGTGTCATAATATCTGTGTCCTTATCCAGTCTATCTACGAACTAGGGCTTGAACCGACCTTCTGGACTTTTGAGGCAAAAGAGCCAGTTGCCCCAAAAGTGCTTGAAAATATGAACTTTTAAGGCAAGGCTCCTGCCAGGGGAAGGGGAAGAAAATAAAGGAGAGGGGGACCCGAGGGGGTGAGGTTGCCAACATCCACTCTCTAAGGGCATATAGTCAAAACCGGCTATTAAAACCATGATAAAATAAGTGCATGAGTCTTTATGCCGTAGCCCTGCTTCTACCCGATAAAATCGAGAATGAATTAGACCGGCTTCGTGGGGAAAACAACAAATATATGAGGTATATAACTTATCCTCATGTAACTCTGGAATATCCCTTTCAGATAAGAGTTGACCAAAGAACTATTATTGACAGGTTGGCTGAAGTAGCCAGAAATACTAACCCTTTCACATTAACCTTGTGGGGGATTGAATACTTTGAGGGAGATAATAATGTTGCCTATATTGGTATTGCCAATAAGCAGCCAGTCATAGAGCTTCGGACTGACATTGTTAGTCACTTGGGAGGAATGATTGAGGTTGAAGAACATTACAAGGAAATAGACCAGCCCGAGAAGTTTATCCCACACCTAACTATCGGGGAGGACATCCCGAATAAGATATTTGCAGACTTCAAGAAGAGGATGACAGACTATGAAATTGACTTTGAAGTTGAAGTAAAGTCATTCGCCCTTTTCTTTAAAGACGAAGGTGGAATCTGGAAGCCGGCACATGTATTCGTGCTTTTTCCAAGGCAGAATCCAAGGTAATCCTTATTAGTCCAATATTTTCTACTTGCACATAACTTGGTGTTTGATAATTTCCCTGGTTTGTCTATAACTCTTGACAGGAAGGTTATTTTCGTATATTGTAATTGATAATGTTTTTCATTTAGAGCGTGAGATGAGGCTTAGCAAAAGAAAGTTAGCGGCCAATTTGCGGCGACACGGTTACAAGCTGACGCCCCAGCGATTGGCCGTGGTACAGGCTATTACCTCCAGCCAGGACAGCCTTACCCCGGCCACCATCTATACCAAGGTGCAACAGGTGTACCCGAACATCGGCCTGGTGACAATCTATCGCACCCTGGAGATACTGGCCGAACTGGGATTAATCTGCGAGCTACACGGCAGTGGTATCTGCCACAGCTACACCACCGGTCTTCCTGAGCACCATCATCACCTGATTTGCTCCGACTGTGGCACTGTGGTTGATTTCACCCAGCACCATCTGGGTAAACTGGAGAGCAGTCTTTCCAAACAGAGTGGCTTCAGAATTGACGGCCACCTCCTGGAGTTTTTCGGACTCTGTCCGGCCTGTCAGACAGTGAAAAAATGATTTACAGCATAGCTGTGTTATGTTTTAAGGATAACCAGAAATAAGTCCAGGGGTGAATCTGAGTTGTCGACTCTAGGCTTGATACTGGCCGCTACCTTTGTCGTTAGCCTCATCGCCTTCATCGGGGTGCTAACCTTCTTTCTAAGGCAGGAGCTATTGAACCGGGCTCTGATGGTTCTGGTAGCCCTCTCGGCCGGGGCTCTGGTGGGAGGGGCCTTTCTGCATCTGCTACCGGAGGCTATTGAAGAGGCGGGAGTGAGCCTGGAAGTATTCCTGTTCCTGCTCCTCGGTTTTTGTCTCTTCTTTATACTGGAGCAGTTTCTTCACTGGCGGCACGAACACAGTACGGCCCACGCGGCCAAGCCTTTCTCTCTTCTGATATTGGTTAGCGATGCTGTGCACAATTTCATTGATGGCCTGGTTATTGCCGCCGGCTTTATCAGCGGTTATCAAATCGGCGTTGTCACCACTCTGGCCGTGGCACTGCACGAGATACCGCAGGAGCTTGGTGATTTTGGAGTTCTCGTCTACGGTGGCTTCGGCCGGAACCGAGCGTTGGTTTTCAACTACATTTCTGCGATTACGGCCATCCTGGGTGGTGTGGTAGGCTATCTGGCCGGTTCGGCGATGCAGAACTCCGCCCCCTATCTTCTGTCCTTTGCCGCCGGGACTTTCATCTATGTGGCGGCCGCCGACCTAATTCCTGAAATAAAGCACGCGACGAGTGCGGGTCGGTCGATATTGCATTTCATCGTTTTTCTGGCTGGTATCGGCATTATGCTGGCTTTCAAGTATCTTGGCTTGGGACATAGCTAACATCAGCCGCATAACCGCATTTGCCACCCCAGGAGTTATAACCTATAATCTTAGTTTAGGGGTGCCTACTATGAAGCTAAAGCTAACCACCCTGAGTGAGAATACGGCCGGTACCGGTGATACTCTGGCGGAATGGGGACTCAGTATCCTGCTGGAAACTGGAGCGGCGGATATACTATTTGATACCGGCCGGGGAATGTCAGCCAGCTATAATGCCGATATGCTGGGCATTGACCTCAGTCGGGTCAACAAGATTGTACTCAGTCATGGCCACTACGACCATACCGGCGGACTGCGCCAGGTTCTGCAGAAGATGAGGAAAGAAGTGGAAATAGTCGCCCACCCTGATATATGGGCCGCCAAGTATGCCCGCCGCCGGGGCCAGACCGATAGATACATCGGCATTCCCTACCAGCGAGTGGAACTGGAAAGCCTCGGGGCGCGTTTTAATCTGTCCCGAAAGCCGGTTAAGATAGCCGATAACATTATAACCACCGGTGAAGTCCCGATGGTCACCGATTTTGAGACGACTGACCCGTTCCAGTTCGTAAAGGAAGGCAATGACTTCACACCGGACGACCTTCTGGATGACCAGGCAATTATTATCAACACCGGGGCCGGGCTGGTGGTAGTCCTCGGCTGTGCGCACCGGGGCATGATTAACACACTGTATCATGCCCAGAAGCTCACCGGTGTCAAAGAGATAAACCTGGTGGTCGGTGGTTGTCATTTGATTGGCGCTGAGGAATCCCGAATCTGGCAGACTATTAACGCTCTTAAAGAGATAGGCGTAGGCCGAATCGGTATCTCGCACTGTACTGGCTTGCCAGCCGCCGCCATAATGGCGCAGGAGTTTGGTGAAAACTTCTTCTTTAATAATGCTGGCAACCGAATTGAAACTGACATAGATGTTTAGACAAGGGTTTGAAAGGGGCAAAGCCCCTTTCAAAGAACTCGTTTCCTCTCCCCTTGGCAAGGGGAGAGGAATAAAGGGTGAGGGGTTGCAAATAACTCGCTACTGTAAGGAGTTACTGTGAATCTGTCGGTCCAAATAGCTCCAAAACACGCCAAGGGGTTGCTGCTAGCTAACCCGGTGATGACGGCCTCCGGCACCTTTGGCTACGGTACGGAGTATAGCGAGCTGTTTGACATTCAGAGGCTGGGCGCTATTATTTGCAAAGGGACTACCCTGGAACCGAGGGATGGCAATCCCCAGCCCAGATTATTTGAGACGGCCAGCGGCTTGCTTAACTCCATCGGCTGGCAGAATATTGGGGTGAAGGCACTAATCAAGGAGAAAGCACCAATCTGGGCGAAATGGCGGGTGCCGGTCATCGTGAACATCGCCGGGGAAAAGGCTGACGATTATGTCCGGCTGGCCAGAGAGCTTGATAGAGTGCCCGGCGTCAGCGGGCTGGAGCTTAATATCAGCTGCCCCAATGTCAAAGCCGGTGGGGCAGAGTTTGGCACCAGCCCGGAGGCGGCGGCGGAGGTGACGGCGGCCGTCAGGAAAGCCACCTCACTGCCACTGTTGGTCAAACTGACGCCCAACACCAGCGATATTGTCAAAGTGGCCGTGGCCGTGGCCGTGGCTGGCGCTGACACTATATCCTTGATTAACACCCTGAAAGGCATGGCAATAGATATAAATAAACGGCGGCCAGTGCTGGGCAATGTTACTGGAGGGCTGTCCGGGCCAGCCATCAAACCGGTGGCCCTCTACATGGTGTACCAGGTGGCGGGCGCCGTGGATTTGCCCGTTATTGGCTGCGGCGGCATCGCTACGGCCAAGGACGCCCTGGAATTTATCATGGCCGGAGCTACGGCTATCCAGGTGGGCACGGCTAGTCTGGCCAACCCCCGGGTCTCCCTTGATGTCCTTGAGGGAATAGAGGAGTATATGAGAAAAGAGGGGATAAAGGAAATCCACGAGTTAATCGGCGCGGCCCGGCAAAAATAGACACGGAAGTGAAAGGCGCGGTGGATTAAGGAAGTATGAAGACACAAAACGGGGCATTAGTCGAGGTGGAAAATCTGACCAGGAAGTTTGGGAAACTCACGGCGGTCGACGGCGTCTCTTTTCAGGTAAACCAGGGCGAAATCTTTGGCTTTCTGGGCCCGAACGGCGCCGGCAAGACCACCACCATCAATATACTCTGTACCCTGCTCCTGCCGACCAGCGGTCGGGCATCAGTCTGTGGGTACGATGTCGTCAAACAGCGTAATCAGGTGCGACACTGTATTGGGCTGGTCTTTCAAGACCCAACCCTTGACGATTACCTTACCGGTGAACAGAACCTGCTATTCCATGCCTATGCCTATAATGTCTCCCGAGAGGTACGAGAGAAGCGCCTTAAGGAGTTATTGACACTGGTTGACCTGTGGGACCGCCGCAAAAGCAAGGTCCAGACCTACTCGGGCGGGATGAAGCGCCGGCTTGAAATTGCCCGCGGTCTCCTGCACTATCCCCGGGTCCTGTTCTTGGACGAGCCCACCCTGGGACTTGACCCCCAGACACGCTATCTCCTCTGGGAGCACATCCGGGCACTGCGGCAGCAGGAGAACCTGACAATTTTCATGACCACTCATTATATGGACGAGGCCGAGAACTGCGACCGCATCGCCATTATTGACCACGGGCAGATTGTTGCTCTGGATACCCCCAGAAATCTCAAGGATATGGTCGGTGGTGATGTAGTCACCTTGCAGGCGGAGGATAATAACGCGGCGGTACAGGAATTGAAAGAGCGCTACAGTATTTCAGCTCAAGTTCAGGACGGCATGGTCGTGTTCAGTGTCCCCCGGGGTGAGGAGTTTATTCCTGAATTCGTGCGTGGCTTCAATAATCACTTGCTGTCTATCGGGGTGCGCCGGCCGACTCTGGATGATGTCTTTTTGAAAACAACCGGGCGGGCTATCCGCGAACAAGGGGCCGCGCCACAAGACTTCATGCGCCTGATGATGAGGATGAGGAGATAGCTATGGCTGAAGTGCTTCGCGGCACCTGGGTCATCGCCTACCGTGAGCTCCTCCGTTTTTTTCAGGAACGCGCCCGGGCTTTTTCTTCCCTGGGTATGCCCCTTCTTTTCCTGATAATCTTTGGTGCCGGTTTTAACCGAATCATCGGGCAGATGATGCCCGGTATGGATTATATCCAGTTCATGTATCCCGGCATCATTGCCATGCTGGTCTTCATGAACTCCATTTTCTCCGGCCTGTCCGTGGTCTGGGACCGCGAGTTCGGCTTTCTCAAGGAGGTGCTGGTGGCCCCCTTGAGCCGCAGCGGTATCGTCCTGGGCAAGGCAGTAGGGGCGGCGGTCATAGCCATAGGCCAGACCCTATTGATGCTGGTGCTGGCGCCGATACTCGGCGTCAAGCTAACGCCGCTGCTGGTACTTAAGCTCATCCCACTGCTCATACTCCTTTCCGTATCCCTATCCGGCCTGGGTCTGCTGGTCGCCTCGCGGATGCGCTCCCAGCAGGGGTTCCAGGTGGTAGTACAGATTATCGTCTTCCCTATGCTCTTTGTCTCCGGGGTCTTCTTCCCCGTCAACGATGTGCCTTTGTGGCTGGAGGTACTCTCCAAAATCAATCCGCTGACCTATGGCGTGGACGCGGTGCGTCAGATATTCCTCAATGGATTCCTGTTGCCGCCGTCTGGAATACCTGGGGGAACCATACCTTCGGTACTGGGGGTCAATGTTCTGGGCCACATTACTACTATTTGGGAGGATGTGGCCATTGTGGGACTTCTGGGCGTGGTGCTAATGGCGCTGGCCGTGTGGTTCTTTGGTCGACAGGAATAGCGTGTTCGCAATTGATATACTCTTGGATTAGCAACTCATGTGGCCGAAGTTCAGTAAAAGCTATCCAATCTATCTGGAGTTAATCCCGCTATTCCTGCTGGTCATCACTATCTATATGGCCTGGGCCAACTATGCTTCCCTGCCCGATACTATCCCCACGCACTTCAATGCCCAGGGCCTGCCTGATGAGTGGGCGGGTAAGCCGTCGATTTATTCCTTCCCGGGGTTTAGTGCCTTCATGTATCTTGCCCTGACCTCCTTCAATATATGGCTGGCGCTGGTCAAGAATCCCAGGCGGTATATCAACCTGCCCAAGAAAAGGTTGGAGAATCTGACCGATGCCCAGGCGGAGAAACTGCTTATCTTTCTGAATCGCTGCCTTTTTGTGATGAAGACATTTATTCTGGGTCTCTCTGTCTATCTGGTCTATGCCACCATTGAGGTGGCGCACGGGAGAGCCACCGGCCTGGGATTCCCCTTCTACCTGATACTGGCGTCCATAATAGTTTTGGTCATTTTCATGGTCTGGCAGAGTCTGCGCCGAACGGCGGGACCGACGGCTGGTCGGTTTTAGGCGGCGCGCCCGAGGCCGGCCCGGCTGACTTGCGGGTCAACATTTCCGCCACCAGCTTCTCTCCGGCCAGGAAGGCCTGTTTCAGAGCATCGGGATGCCTGGCAATAGCACCCTTTTCGTCAATGCCGGTAAAGAGCAAATCACCGGCGTAGGTCACATCCAGGATGTGGAAGAAGGACTTTATCATGACCAGCGTTGGTTCAAAAAGGTTGGGTATCCGGCGGCCCCCCACCGAGATAAAGAACCCTTTTCTCTCCCGACGGTCGCCCAGGGGAGGCACCTTAAGCACATATTTCCTGGCCCACAGCGCCTGGCAGCGGTCAAACATCTCTTTCATCTGGGCCGTTACGCCCATGAAGTGGATGGGCGAGGCCAGCACAATGATATCAGCCTGCTCCAGTTCGGCATAAATCATCTGCATATCGTCCTTAATCCGGCAGATTCCGGCTTTCAGGCAGGCATCGCAGTGCTGGCAGGGGCTAATCTTGAGGTTATTCAGGACGATAGTCTTGACCTCAGCCCCCCGGCTGGCCGCGCCCTTCATGAATTCGTCCAGCAGTAGGTCGGTATTGCCACCCCGCCGGGGACTACCGGCGATGCCCAGGACTTTCATGCCAGTTCTCCTTCAATCAGGCTCAGGATTTCGGCTTCCCTATCTCTCATCTGTCGTTTGTCTTGTGGAACACCGTGGTCATACCCCAGGAGGTGGAGAATACCGTGGATAATGAGCAAAGCCATCTCTCTTGTTATCGGGTGCTGGTGTTCCGTCGCCTGAATCACCGCCTGGGGGTAGGAGATGATGACCTCGCCGAGGTGCTTTATACCATCCGGCGGCGCGATAAAGGGAGGGCGTTCGGCTGTCTCTGGCACGGGTTGCAGGGGGAAGGCCAGGACATCAGTCGGTCGGTCTTCTCCCAGATACTGGCGGTTCAGCTCGCGCACTCTTTCCTGGCCGGTAATCATCAGGTCGACCTCGGTGGCGGAGTCAGCGCTCTCAGCCGTGAGGACTTTTTTAACTACCCTTCTCAGCCAGTCCCGTTTGACCGCCTTCCCCAAGCCTTTCTCAACGACAATATTAATCTCCATGGGCACTCCAACCATCATAGCACAGCCTGAAGAAGGCTCTCAAATAGGCTGTCGTTTTATTATCGTTAACCTCACCCCCTTAATCCCCCTGCCTTCGCCGAAGCGGCTACGCGCAGGCAGGCCTCTCCTTTGAAGGAGAGGGGGAAAGAG
>Ga0299912_10005660_pt1 | contig 10274 bp, 4 predicted proteins | sample RVTome_2_FD_207667 | JGI IMG/M metagenome (GOLD analysis project Ga0299912, IMG submission 207667) | Soil microbial communities from uranium-contaminated site in the Upper Colorado River Basin, Wyoming, United States - RVT95D214 (version 2) ... | reverse complement strand
GCTCTGCGGCCTCTCTTTGTGAAGGGCGACAGACCGAAGACGAACAGCAGAGCACAAAAAAAAGACCATGAAAACCAATACAGATACAAAATCGGGACTCAAGAGCCGATCCGAACAGCCAGCTCGCGATTCATCAGAGTTGGGCACAGCAAAGACTGGTTTGGCGCGAATCAACTTCGCGCGTCGACAGGTGAATCGGTCACTGGACACACAGACATTGCTGGCGGTGTTGCGCGGCACCGCGCCGCATTTCTTTGAACTCGCGGAGGTTGTCGGCAAGTGGGTTTGGATTCAGTTCGCCGAGAAGCAACCGCGAGAGATTACGAGCCGCCTGGCACAACTCGGTTTCCATTGGAACAAGGCCCGCCAAGCATGGCAGCACCCGTGCGGTCTGTATCGGCACGAAGCCGCGACCTTTGACCCGCGAAAGAAGTACGGCAGCTACTTCGCCGCTCAGGTGATGTTCGCATGAATCAACAGAGAAAACGGACACCAAAACGGACACCAAACGAGTCAAGAAGGGTATGCTTGAGTAGTCACCGAGTACCCTTGAATAGTCAATGAAATAAGCTATTTTATGACTGCAAACGCAGTGGAAAACGGCCGATTCCGACCCTCGCCTCCAATGCCAATGCCTTATCGTCAGGGAGTCACGGGTCGCAGTAACGGCAGGTGTCGGTGATATCTATACCGCGCCATTTCCAAGGGACAATAGACTGTTCGAATCGAGGGTGACGTGGCTGTTGAGAGCACAACAAACGCGAAACGTTAAATGACCGCATCTTCAAGAACGTGGCTTTGGCTGGGCATTGTCGCCCTGCATTCCACGGTCTGGGCGAAGCCGCATTTCCAGCCCGGTGAAGTCTGGCTTGATACGGACGGCGAGCCGATTCAAGCGCACGGCGGCGGCATTCTGGTTCGCAGCAATCTCTATTACTGGTACGGTGAAGACCGCACTCCTGGCGACCGCGGCGCTGTGGCCTGTTACTCCTCGACCAACCTCTACGAGTGGAAACGCGAGCGTGTGGTGCTGTCGCGTGATGCGTTGCCGCGAGTGGATGGGCGCGCCACATTCGTCGAGCGGCCCAAGGTCATCTTCAACCCCCGCACCGGCAAATGCGTCATGTGGATGCACCTCGAACAGCGAGGTTACCGTTTCGCGCGTGCCGGAATCGCCACCAGCGACAGTCCGACCGGTCCGTTCACTTTTCTCAAAGCTATCCGGCCCATCGCGAACACGAACGACTTTGCAGCGCTTGACCCCGATCCGAATCGCCAGAAGGAATTCGGCGGTACGTACCGTGACATGAACCTGTTCGTGGATGACGATGGCAAGGCATACGTGCTCTACGCCTCGGAAGGCAACTGGACGATGTATGTCGCGCGGCTGGATGAGACATTCACCGCCCCGCAAACACCGGCTGTAGAAGGAAAGACCTGGTCGCGAATCCTCGTCCGGAAAATGCGCGAAGCCCCTGCGCCGTTCAAGCACAAGGGCCGTTACTATCTCATCACGTCCGCTTGTACGGGCTGGAGGCCGAACGCAGCAGATTACGCCGTGGCGGACAATATCCTTGGCCCGTATGAATCGAAAGGCAATCCGTGCACGGGCACCCACGCGAACACCACGTTCGGGACTCAAAGCACGTTCGTGTTGCCAGCGCCGGGCAAGCCGGGCGGTTTCATTTTCATGGCGGATCGCTGGAATCCGCAGCGCCTGTCGGATTCGCGTTACGTGTGGTTGCCGCTCAATTTGGAACATGACGGTTCGTTCAAAATCCAATGGCACGAAAGCTGGAATCTTTCGGCCTTTGCGGAAGACTGATTCGCGTTGTCACGGCTCCACGATCATTCACCCAATTGAGGGATGGACTTGCAGACGACGCTTGTTAGCGTGACCCACAATAAACACTTTTGCGTATGGGTTTACTGAAATCGCTTCCGACATTTGTTGCGCTTGGGATGCTGTGTGCCGCGTCTGCGCGCGCCGAGTCTCAAACACCGCGCTCCGACACACAGCTCAACACCGGCTGGCGCTTCAAACAGGGCGATTCCGAAGGCGCCGAACAATCTTCATTCGATGACGGCGATTGGCAAACCCTCGCCGTTCCACATAACTGGGGTTGGGAACAGGCACAACAGGGTGAAAGATACCTTCGCGGACCGGGCTGGTATCGGCGCGTGCTGGACATCGGACAACCGAAACCGGGCCGGCGTTACTTCGTTCGTTTCGAGGCGGCGGGTTCGGTGGCTGATGTTTACTTCAATGGCAAACATCTCGGCCAGCATCGTGGCGCGTTCGGCGCATTCTGTTTCGAGTTGACCAGAGGATTGTCCGCCAGCAGCACAAACGTTCTCGCTGTCCGCGTCAGCAACGCACCCGAACCGGATGTTGCGCCGTTGAGCGGCGACTTTCCCGTCTATGGAGGACTGTATCGCACCGCGCATTTAATCGAGGCAGACGAAGTCTGCTTCACGCCCACAGACCACGGCTCGCCGGGCGTTGCGTGGTTGCAAACCAGCGTCACGCCAAAGCAGGCGGTGATTGACGTGGTGGCGCAAATCTCCAACGGCACGAGGCAGAAACAACCGCGGACACTCGTAGCTCGCGTGCTGGACGCAGACGGCAAAACCGTCTCGACCACGGAAGAAGCAATCACGCCGTCGCCAAACGCCACTGAACCGTTCTCACTGCGCGTCACGGTGAACATACCGCATCTGTGGAACGGCCGCAAAGACCCGTATCTCCATCGCGCCGTGGTGGAACTGCGTGCAAAGGACGGCACGATGCTCGACGCCGTCGAGCAACCGCTTGGCCTTCGTTCGTTTCACGTGGACCCGGACAAAGGTTTCTTCCTCAACGGCCAGCCGTATCATTTGCATGGCGCCAATCGCCATCAGGATCGCCCGGACAAGGGTTGGGCCATTTCCGAGGCCGACCAAGATGAAGACCTCGCGTTGATTCTGGAGATGGGCTGCACGGTCATCCGCTGCGCGCATTACCAGCACAGCGATTATTTTTACAGCCTGTGCGACAAGGCGGGCCTGCTCGTCTGGGCAGAACTTCCCCAAGTGGACAAAATCGGCGCTTCGTCCAAGTTCGCTGAAACCTCGCGCAGCCAGTTGCTCGATCTCATCCGGCAGAACATCAATCACCCCTCCATTTTCGCGTGGAGCCTTTTCAACGAACTGCGACCGGGAGGTGGACGCCACCCCGATCCGCATCGTCTGCTCCAGGACTTACAGGTGGTTGCCAACGGCGAAGACCCGACTCGTCCCACCATTGCGGCTACTGCCACCACCGATCCGCCTCAGATGAACAAGATTCCCGACCTGCTGGGTTGGAATGTCTATTATGGCTGGTACGGCGACTGGGGTCCGCTGTCCGATTACGGCCCGATGCGTGCCGGTTACCGCTACACCAGCCGGCACGGTGGATATTGCGTGAGCGAGTACGGCGGCGGTGCGAATGTGGCGCAGCACGAGCAAAACCCAAAGAAACCCAAGAACGACGGCCAATGGCATCCCGAGGAGTATCAGAGCATTCTGCACGAAGAGGCGTGGAAGGAATTGAAGGCCGCACCCTACATCTGGGGAACGTTCGTCTGGGTCATGTTCGATTTCAGCAGCTATTGGCGCAACGAAGGCGGCATCAAAGGCCGCAACGACAAGGGCCTCGTCACTTACGACCGCAAGACGAAGAAGGACGCGTTCTACTTCTACAAGGCCAACTGGTCGGACGACCCGGTGCTTTACATCAGCAGCCGACGGCACACCGAACGCACCAATGCTGTGACCGATGTGAAAGTCTATTCCAACGCGGGCGAGGTGGAGGTGCTCATCAACGGCACAACCCAAGGCAAACGCAAGAACGACGGCAACGCCGTGTTTGTTTGGAAAGACGTTCGCCTGAACCCCGACAAAAACACAATCAAGGCGCGCGCAGAACGGAACGGCCATTCACTGAGCGACCGGTGCGTGTGGAAGTTTTCGCCCTGACCAACACACCCTCTGAATTCGACCGTTCCAGTCAGTACGCCATTGCGCGGAAGAACTCTTGCGGCTGTGGACTGACCGGCACCTGGAACGACTGCGGACTGCCATTGCCCAGGTTGGTCTTCACGTTGGCCCAGACCACCGTCGGCTGCAGGTTCGTCGCCGATTGCAGGACATAGTTGACGCCCAATTGCGTGTCGAACCCGAGCATAAGATTCGTGCCGCCCAGCAGGGTCACGGCAATTTGCGGCGATAGGATGGCTTCGACTGCAAGAATACTGGCACTGGCGAACTGATTCGTGTTCCAACGAAGCCCGGTTTGCAGCGCCGGCAGAGTCATACTGCCAAACGAGCCATTCATCGTGCCTGCCTCAAACAGCTTGAAGCTGTCGCCAGCCAGCAACTCCGGTCCGATGTTGGTCACGATCAACGTTCCGCCGCGGTTGAGTGTGCCGGAGACGACGAGCACGTCGTTGGTGGGGCCGGTGTGGGTGATTTCCATGAGCGTCGTGCCCGAGAGGGCGACGGTGTTGTTGACGGTCAGTTCGCCGATGGAACTTCCGGGGGACAGTGTGCCGCTTGGCGCGACGGTGAGCGGTGCGTTGATGGTGCCGGTGCCGGCCAACGTGCCTCCCGCGACGGTCACCAAACCGGTGCTGGTGATGCTGCCGGTCACTTGCAGGAGGCCGTCGTTCACCGTCGTAACGCCGGAATAAGTGTTGTTGCCGGCGAGAGTCAACGTGCCGGTGCCGTCTTTCACGACGCTGACAGGCGTGATTCCATTCTGCGAGAACAGGATGTCGCCCGTGACCAGCACGTCGCCGCCCCCGGTGAAGTAGAGATTCCGGCCGGCCACGAGATCGCCCACATACTGAATGTCGCCGCTGATCTCGAGCCGTGTGGCGGGTTCGGCCTGATAATTCACGGTGTTGCCACCGGTGTAGATATAAGTCATGCCGCTGAGCGTGTTGGTTCCGGCAAGGTTGTGCACGGTCGGCGAGATGGTACTTCTGCGGCAACTGAACGAGAGGGTTTGGGGCAGAACCATGCTGCCGCTGTCGGGGGCCAATTCAAGCGTTGCGGCGGCGTCGTCCACGCTGGTGTTGCGCGAGCGGATTTCGGTGACGTTGGCGACCGCCTCGGCCGTGGCGAGGCGCGTGATGCCGTCGTTGTAGTTGCCGTTGAGCCCGCGATCGAGCGCCAGTATGCCGGAGAATGAATTGCTGCCGCTCAAGACCAGCGTGCCCTCTCCCGCCTTGGTCAGCGTGCCCGCGCCCGAGATGCGATTGGCGATGGTGAACTCAACGCCCGAATCCACGTAATTTGTCGGTGTTCCGGAAATGGTCACACCCGTGTTGGTGTCATTGAGCGCGGTACTGCCGACGATCGCCAAAGTGGCAGTGCCACCCAGCGCGATGCGGTTACTGACGAAGGTGGCGGGCGTTGCACCGAAGGCGTCGGCGGACAATACCACCAACCACCCGCTGCTCTGGGAAATGCCGCCGGCAAACGAGTTCGGCACGTAGAGGGCGAGCGCGCCTGAGCCGGAAATGTTCAGCCCACCGGGACCGGAGGCTTCCCCCGCCAGCAAAACGTAGCCCGAGCCGCCGAGTGTCACGTTGACCTGGTTGGAGAGCACGACAGGGTTGAAAATGTAAAATAGCGCCGAGTTCAGTTGCTTGAGGGTAGGTGCGACAGTGCCGTTCGCGACAAATGCCAGCGTGTTGCCGTTGAGTACATTCGTGCCTGGGGCCGTGCTGTTGAATTGAAGCGAGTTCAGGCGGAACACGCCAGCCAGGTCGTTGTTTGCAGTGTAATCCGAACTGCCTTTGAAGCTGAGGGTCAGGTTGTTCGAACCGCCGGCCGGCGGCGCGGCGTTGTTCGTCCAGTTCGACGCGGTGCTCCAAACGCCCGAGCCGCTCGTGCCGGGCCATTCGTAGGTGACGCCCGGCGACGGCAAATTGGCGAGGAAGATGGCGGGATCGAACTCGAGCACGGAAACCGGCGAACTGGCCGCGCCGTTGATCTGTTGATAGAGCACGTGCAGTTTACCGTCGCGCTGCCAGACTTCCGGATCATAGGCGGGCTCCCAGCTTCCCATGTTGTCGCTTGTCAGGTCGGCGAAGCTCCACGCGGCGCGGTTTGGGTCGCTCGTCCAGGCAAGGGTCGGTGTGCTGCCGCGTTCGTTGTCGGTGAACACCATGAACAGCCGGTTGGACGTGTCGCAGATGATGATCGGCCGCTTGGGCCAGACGGTGGTGGTGCGCGTGCCGACCTGGTTCGTGCGCCACTGGGAACCGTCGTTCCAGATGATGAAAACCTGGATGGCCGTGCCGCTGCCGCCGGGCGCCCACCAGGTGGCGATGACGGGCCGGTCGTTGGTGTCAATGCACTGTCCGCACTGGTTCATCAAACTGCTGTTCTGCGGGATGGGCACGATGATGTCTGCCGTGCTTTTCGTGATGGGCAGCGAATAGGTCGCGCCGTTCCATTTCCTCCAGGTCACGCCGTAGTCGGGCGAGCCGGCGTAGCAGTGGTCGTGGTTGTAATCAATGCTCGCCGCGTTCTCGCGCCAGACCCAGGTGACGTGCAGATTGGTCTGGGAGTCAAAGCACGTAAAATTCGGATAGGCGTTGCAGTCCGTGGCGGAGCTGCCGGTCGTGCCCTTGATGAAGGGCTTCTGGCCGCCGCTGTAATTCACGTTCGTCCAGGTGTGGGTCGTGGACGACCAGCGGTTCAGATAGGTGTCGCCCGCGCCGGACGTTCCCTCACGGAACAGGTAAAGCACATCGCCATTCGGGCAATGGATGAACTGGGGATAGGTGACGGTGTTCTCCAGTCCAGTCATGTTCGTCGCCACCAGGTTCAGCGACCAGGCCTGCGTGCCGCGCGCGTAGTGAGGAACGGTTTCCCCGTGCATGCCCCAGGCGCAGTGGAGAATGCCATCGCTCCCGATACCGATGCTGATGATGTCATGTCCGTCGGTGGCGTTATAGGGCTTGAAACTCGTCTCGTTCGTTTCCCAACTCGTCGTGCCGAGCGTGCGCCGGCCGACGACAACATTCGTGGCGGGGCTGTAAAACGCGATGTATTGCGTGCTGCCGATGGAGACGAGCGAATGGCGGTTGAAGCTGGCGGCATTGAGGTCGTAGCGCGCATAGCCCGGCGCGACGGGCACGAGCGACACGCCCGGCGCAAGCGTTTGCGCCGACCCGGCGGCCACCGTCATTAGAACGATTCCTGCGCAGATGACCGCGCACCGCCAAGACACGTTGCTTTGCATAATGACTTTCCTCATGGATAAACCAGCCGGTAGAACACGCTGTCATTGCCGGAGTCAATCTGCACCAAGATGCGATTCGTGCTCGCCGCCCCGGACACATCGAACCAGTTCGTGCCCAGACCGGCGGCTAACGAATTGGTTTGCACCTGTAACCGCCAGCCCGTGTGGCCCGCCGGCCATGACAGCTCAAGCGTGTTGCCCAAATATACCACAACAATGTTTGTCGGTACGGTTGAGATGACGCGCAACACGCCGTCGCCCGGATTGAAATTGCACGCCAACCCGTCATCCAGCGAAGGGAGGTTCGTGGAAGTGAATGCTCCGTTGCTTCCGGCGAAGGTGAACAGTTTGAAACTGTCCCCTGCTGCGAGCGCGCCGCTCAAATTGGTGACCGTGAGGCTGCCATTATAGGCAAGTGCTCCACTGCAAATGACCTGGTCGTGCGTGCCAGAGGTTTTGTTCAATTCCATCAAAGTCGCGCTGCCGGCGTTCAGCGTGAGATTGTTGTTGATAGTCAGTGCCCCGATTGAGGTTCCTGGCGACAGCCTGCTGCCCGATTGCACGGTCACGGGACCCGAGATGGTTCCAGTTCCGCCGAGCGTGCCGCCTGCGATTGTCACCGCGCCGGGGCCGATGGCCCCGTTGACCACGAGCGTACCTGCACCGACGGTGGTGGTGCTGCCGTACGTGTTTCCCGCTGCGAGCGTCAACCGGCCCGTCCCAGACTTGGTGAGGCTGATGGGCGCGCCATTGGTCGAGTTGAGAATCGGTGCGGCCACGAGATGATGGCCCGCGCCGGAGAACGCGTAGCTGCGGCCGCCGGTCAGCGAGCCGACGTATTGATTTGTGCCGCTGAAGACCAGAAGCCCAGCGTCGGACTGAATGTTGAACATGTCCCCGCCCACGTTCAGTGCGATGAAGCCGCTCAGAATGTTTGTGCCGGCAAGGTTTTGAATCGTCGCCACGCTATTGTTGCGGCAATTCACATTAAGACGGGCCGGCACGCCAAGACCACCCGAGGCGCCATCGAGTTGCAGGGTGGAGTTGCCGTCGTTGTTGTTGCGGATTTGAATCGTCGTCACATTCGCCAGCGCGCCGGGGTGCGCGGCACGAACCGCGCCTTGGTTCGAAGTCGTGCTGCTGGTGTCAATGTTCACCGTGCCGGCCAGGGCATTGCTCCCGTCCAAGATCAACGTGCCCGCACCACTCTTGGTGAAGCCATTCGCGCCAGCCAGAGGCGCGAAGATCGTCGCCGTGTTCTGATTCACAACGATGGAGGGCACGGTCAAAGAGCCCGTGTCCAACGTCAGGCTGCTGCCGCCACTCGAACCGAGCATCCACGATTGACCGCCGGACGTGTCGCCGAACTTTAGCGTGCCGATGGCCCGCGAGGTGTCCAAGGTGACGGTGCGGTTACCGGTGATGTTAATGGTGCTGAAGTCCGCAGTAAATCCGGCCCCGGTCGCGATGATGTTCCCGCTCCACCTGTTCGAGGTGCTCCAGGTTCCGTCCGAATCGGAAGTCCATGTCCCGTTCCCCGCGCCGACTTCAGTGCCATAAAATTCAAGCTCTGCGACATTGCAGTTGCCGTTCGTCGGCCCGAAGTAGCGGACGTAGCGGAAGCCCGAGGTATTTGCGATGGTCTGTTCGGTCATGGTCCCCTCGACCGGCGCCTCGGTGACGCTGAATAAATCCACCGCATCGCTGAAGTCGGACAGGTTCGCGCCCTGAAACTTGCCGTTCACCATGCGCGACGGGTAACCGCTCCGCGGGCAGTAGAGCACCCTGGTGATCTGTCTGGGTGTGGCGCCGAGATCGTACCCGACCCAATTACCGCTGGCGTCCGGCCCGTCAAAAAACGTGGTCAGGTTGCCATCCACTGCCTTTTCTTTGGTGTTGCCGCCGCCATAGGTGCCCGCGGTGCCCACAAGCGTTCCCATCAGCGGGCTGACGTTGCCCCACACATCCACGCGGTCGCAACTCACGGTGGTGCCGCTGCTGCTGGCGTTCTTGGTGCCCGTGACGCGCATCTTGAGCGTGTGCGGGCCCGCCGGCAGACTGGTGGCGCTCCAAATGAGCTGCCGATCCAGGTAGCTGGTCGAATAGAAGTCCACGAGCGTTTCCGGACCGTCATCTATCGAGAAGGCGCCGATGCCCTGCGTGGGGGACTTCCTCCCGTAAAAATCAACCCGCGTGCCGTTGAACTGCACCTCGACGTATGCATTGGCCGTGGTGGAATAGTGCAGGTCGTTGAAAAACGAGCCGGACTGCGGCGAATTAAAGCCCCAAGTGCCAACGAAATTGCACTGGTTAATTCCCGTGCCGGTGGTGGCGTCGTTTATCACGGCCGCCGGCGGATCGTATTTGCGGAAGCAATCCACATCGAAATAGTTCGGGATCGGCGTGGTTGCGTTGGTGGAGTACCGCATGCCGCTGTTGAGCATGACATACATCGACACCGAAGGAACGTAGCTGGCGTAGATGGCCTTCTTCAGTGCGCCGTCCTTATACCATATCGCATAGCCCGGTCCCCATTCCAGACCATAGGTGTGCCAGTTCTGAAAAGCCTCGCTGCTCTGGTAGAAATTGGAGCTGTCCCACTGGGTGCCGCCGGAACTGTAGGCCAGGCCCATGTGCATCCGGTCGTCACCGCCGCCAAAGAGTTCCGCTATGTCAAACTCCGGGGGCCAGCCTGCGGTCCACGAAAGCGACCAGAACGCCGGCCAGGTGCCCGCGCCCAAGGGAAACCGGGCGCGAATTTCCACGTAACCATACGTGTAGTCGAGATGGCCATGGCTGTGAACGAAGCCCTCGCTGAAAGGATATCCACCGAACTCGCTCCCCACCGCCTGACGACAACGTAAGACAAGCATGCCGTTCGTCAGATAGGAATCCTCCGGCGTGATCCAGCTTGAGTAGTCCGCGGTGTGATGCTGTCCGCCCCATGGCAGTGATCCGTAGCTCCACTTGGTGGTATCTATGGCAGTGCCGCTGA
>Ga0299912_10005659_pt1 | contig 10274 bp, 5 predicted proteins | sample RVTome_2_FD_207667 | JGI IMG/M metagenome (GOLD analysis project Ga0299912, IMG submission 207667) | Soil microbial communities from uranium-contaminated site in the Upper Colorado River Basin, Wyoming, United States - RVT95D214 (version 2) ... | reverse complement strand
TGGACCGGCTCGGTGGGTTTCCGGAACGTCTCAAGCCGATGACCCTTTCACCGGAGATCGACTCTGCGGGACGTTTTATGTCCTATGACAAGCTGAGCCATGAGATCGACGGCTACAGGCTCTCCCTCTTTAACCCATCCCGTTTTGTGCTTCGCGAGTTCAAATCCGAGTACGAGAAGAAAATAGGGAACTTTACCCAGTCCCAACGCGAAGATTTTCTGATCGGCATGATGAAGGTCAATTTTCTTAAGCGGCTCGAAAGCTCGGTTCACTCCTTTGCGCTTACGATGAAGCGGACGATGGACAAGATCGAGTCACTGGAGAACCGTCTCAAGATCTTCAAGGAGTACCGGGAGAAGTATCCCGACATCGACATGGAATCCCTTTCCCCGGAGGAACTGGAGGACGAGGAACTGAGAGATGCCATGGAGGTTGGCAAGAAGCTGACCTATAAGACTGCCCATCTTGATGTAGATGGATGGCTTGAAGCTCTCCACAAGGACAAACAGCAACTGAATGGGCTTTACCTTCAATCTCACGATGTATCCCCGGAGCGGGACGTCAAGCTGGCGGAATTGAAGAAAATCATCGCCACCAAGGTCCGAAAGCCCACGGTTAATAAGCAGGGCAAGCCGAACCCTAAAGTCCTGGTTTTTACCGCCTTTGCCGATACCGCAGAATACCTTTATGGGCAACTTCATGGATGGGCGCAAACGGATCTCGGAATTCACGCAGCCCTGGTCACCGGAGGAGGGGAGAATCGAACAACTTTTCAACCGAAGGGTTACAGACAGCATACCGATTTCAATCACATTCTGACTAACTTCTCGCCGATCTCCAAACGTCGTGCGAAAATCCAATCCATGCCACAGGAGGGAGAAATCGACCTTCTCATTGCTTCAGACTGTATCTCCGAGGGGCAAAACCTTCAGGACTGCGATTTCCTGGTCAACTACGACATCCATTGGAACCCTGTCCGCATCATCCAGCGCTTTGGCCGCATCGACCGGATTGGAAGCCTGAACCATTCCATACAGCTTGTGAATTTCTGGCCCACGGCGAACCTCGACCAATACATCACGTTGAAGCACCGGGTCGAAGCCCGCATGGCTCTGGTGGACATTGCCGCTACTCTGGAGGAAAACCTTCTGAAACCGGAGGAGTTGGAAGACCTTATTAAGGACGACCTTCGATACCGAGACCGTCAGCTCCTTCGCCTCAAAGATGAGGTTCTTGACCTCGAAGATCTGGATGACACACTTTCATTGACAGAGTTTACGCTAGATGACTTCCGGATCGAACTCCTCAAGTATCTTGAGGCCAACCGTTCCCTGCTCGAAGGCGCACCGTTCGGGCTTTATACCTGCGTCCCGGCACATCCGGAGATCAAAACCATAGCGCCGGGAGTGATCTTCTGCCTTCGCCAGAAGACCGGAGGAGAAACAAAGACATCAAGCGAAGCCACGGATCAGATCAATCCCCTTAAACCCTATTTTCTCGTTTACGTCCTTGCCGATGGAAACGTCCGTTTTGGGTTTGCTCATCCAAAGCAGATTTTGACCATGTACCGAGAACTCTGCACCGGAAAAGGGATGGCCATCGAAGCCCTTTGCAATCTGTTTGATCGCCAAACGCAAAACGGGACCGACATGTCCCATTATGATGCTTTGCTTGTCAAAGTCGTCGAATCCATCGCAGTGACATTTCGAAAACGTGTGGCATCGACGCTCCTCACTAATCGAAACGCTGTGATTCCAGATAGACATGACCAGGCTGATGAATCAACCGATTTTGAGCTGATCACATGGCTGGTGATTCAAACCCCATGACCCGTCTCGCGCAAAAAGAAGCCATCGAAGAGGGCCTCAAAGGCTTCAGCTCTTTATCCCTGGAGCAGGCTGCCCTGAAGCTTTTTGACGTTCTTGGTTACAGAAGCGAGAAGCATCTTGTCCTCCGCCCGAATAGTCCAGCCACCTTTCTGGAAAACTTTGTTCATCAAAAACCGTTCAATAAAGAACAGGCACTGCTGGATGACTGGGAGACCGTTGATTTTCTTTTTCAGCTCACTGATGCCGAAATCCAATCCGGAGGTCAGGGTTCGCTGGAATTCAGCAGCAAAGGGAAGTTCGAGGGGGCAAACATTGAATCGTATCTCTTCTTCGCAATAAAACTTAAAAAGCCTCGCTATACCAGAACTCAGCTTTCCGCTATTACCCGTGCCGTGAACCGCCTCTTCAGCATGCCCGTGATGCTCCTGTTCCGCCACGGTGATACGATTACCTTTTCCATCATTCGCCGTCGTATCCATAAGCGCGACGAATCAAAGGACGTCCTGGAGAAAGTGACCCTGATCAAGGACATCCGTTTTGCCGATCCTCTCCGCGCCCACATCGAGATCCTAAACGACCTCTCCCTGCCAGTCCTTTATGATGAATTTTACTTTCACAACTTTATAGGACTGCAGCAGGCATGGGAGAAACGTCTCGATACCTATGCTCTGAACGAACGTTTCTATCGCGAGATTGCTGACTGGTACTTTTGGGCGATCCAGCACCCTGGTATTATCTACCCTCGTGATGTGAAGACCGAAGACGGACGGTCGATCTTTATCATACGCTTGCTCACACGCCTGATTTTCTGCTGGTTTCTTCAGGAGAAGGGCCTCATCCCGCGCGAACTTTTCCGGCGGCGGATAGCTGAAAAAATGCTTCATGATTTTTCACCCAAGGCGGGCACCTACTATCAGGCCTTTCTTCAGAATCTTTTCTTTGCCACTCTCAATCAGGACCCTGAAAAGCGGGGCTTCCGGCTTAAGTCCAAGACCTTCCCTGATCCGAACAGGGGTGTTACGAACCTTTACCGCTATGCCAAGCTTTTGAAAAAGCCTGAAAGTCTCCTCGAGTTGTTTAAGTCGGTTCCGTTCGTAAACGGCGGTCTTTTCGACTGCCTTGATGAGGTGTATCAAAATAAGGAAGGAATACCCAACGTCCGGCTCGACGATTTTTCCGAGGAGAAAAAGAACCTTCTTTGCATTCCCAATGAGGTTTTCTTTGGTGAAGAGCGGGAACTGGATCTTAGTGACGTATATGGGGACAAACGCCGGAAAAAGGAAAAAGTATCAGGGCTGATTGAAATACTGAACCGGTACAAATTCACTGTCGAGGAGAATACGCCCCTTGAGCAGGAAATCGCCCTTGATCCGGAACTCTTGGGGAAGGTTTTCGAGAACCTCCTTGCCTCATACAATGAAGACACCCGGACCACTGCACGGAAAGCCACCGGTTCCTATTACACGCCTCGAGAAGTCGTTAACTACATGGTGGATGAAACGCTGATCGCATGCCTCAATAGAACGCTCAGTTCCTTAGCTGGAACCGAGAAGGATTCGGAAGCCCAATTACGAAAGGTTTTCTCGGCCACCCTCGACCATTTTCAGAACCCCTTTTCACACAAAGAGACAGAAGCGATCATTCATGCGATTGATAGTGTGAAGATACTGGACCCTGCGTGTGGTTCCGGGGCCTTTCCAATGGGCGCCCTCCACCGGTTGGTGGACCTGCTCCAGAAACTTGATCCCCATAATGAGCAATGGCGCGAGATCCAGAGACGAAAGGCTATTCAGGAAACTGAAGAAGCTTTCAATATCGGAGATAAAGAGGAGCGTCAACAAAGGCTTCTCGAGATTGATGAAGTTTTTGAACAAAACGCCAGCGATTACGGGCGTAAGCTTTACCTGATCGAGAATTGTATTTTCGGTGTAGATATCCAACCGATTGCCTGCCAGATTGCCAAGCTCAGGTTCTTTATCGCCTTGATTGTGGACCAGAGCGTGAATCCGAAGGCCCCAAACTTCGGCGTTCGCCCTCTGCCAAACCTTGAGACGAAGATTGTGGCAGCGAACACGCTCCTCCATGCGGGAAAACCACAGTTTCAGTTGATTCTTCCGATGGTGGGCCAGATCCGAGAAGAGTTAGAACACATCCGCCATTCTTACTTTAATGCCCGTACCCCGTCAACCAAGGCAAAATGCCGGGAGCAGGACTCCAAGCTGCGCAAGAAACTGGCTGATCTGTTGAGTCGGGATGGTGGGTTGCCTGATGAAACCGCCCAAATCCTGGCTGGCTGGGACCCCTACGACCAGAATGCCCATGCCGAATTCTTTGACCCGGAATGGATGTTCGGACTAAAGTCGGCGGTCGTCCAATTTACTCGTGTATCAGGAGGTGTACCTCAAGAGATCAGCGGATACTTTGATATTATCTTTGGCAATCCACCTTATGTCCGCCAGGAGCAGATCAAGGACCAGAAACCAGTCTTCAAAAACCACTATGACTGCTTTACCGGCACAGCGGACCTTTACGTTTACTTCTACGAAAGGTCGATTAAACTGCTTAAACCCGGTGGCGCGTTTGCTTTTATCACCTCAAACAAATGGTATCGCGCAGCTTACGGAGAAAAGCTACGCGCCTGGCTGTCCGGAAACACACGAATCCTTCAACTGATCGATTTTGGTGACGCCTCGGTGTTCACCGCCATCTCCTACCCGACGATTGTGATTCTCCAGCGAATCATCCCCTCAGCAGACGAAAAGACGAATGAGATTCGTGCCTTCAACTGGCAGCCAGGCCCACCGATTGAGGATTTTGCTGAGCTTTTCATGAAACAACATTTCGGTCTTCCGCAAACCAGCCTGAAATCTGACGGCTGGAGACTTGAGAGCAACGTCAAACTGAAGCTCCTCGAACGGATCCGCGCTGCTGGCGTCCCCCTCGGAGAATATGTCAAGGGCCGATTCTACCGGGGGATCTTGACTGGACTAAATGAAGCCTTCGTAGTTGACCGTACGACCCGAGACCGTCTCATCGCCGAACACCCCTCATCTTCCCAAGTCCTCAAGCCTTTCCTGCGTGGTCGAGACGTTAAGCGATGGCGGGTCGATTTTGGTGAACAATACTTAATCAAAGTTGAGTCTTCTGAGAATAAAGAGCACTCGTGGAGCGGTAAGAATGCTGAAAAGGCTGAAAAGGTTTTTGGGAAATCTTATCCAGCTATTCACCATCATTTACAGCTATTTCGCCCAAAGCTTATCGAACGATGGGATCAGGGGATGTACTTTTGGGAATTGCGCTCATGTGCCTACTGGTCTGAATTTCAACAGCCTAAAGTGATCTTGGGAAGATTTATGGATAAGCCTACATACGCTTATGACGATTCAGGTTTCATCCATAATGATGCTTTATATTTTATTGCAGGAGCATCCCCATTTTTAGAGGCGGTTCTGAATAGTAGTGTAACCTGGTGGTTTCTAACCAAAACGTCGACAGATTTACAAAATGGATACCTTCAAGCATTAATGCAAAACCAGATGCCAATTCCAATACCGAAATCAACACAGTTTCAAGAGAATGTGATAACCAATATTGTTAACTATTGCAGAATTGTGTCTAGGGATCTTAAAGATGAACTTCCTGAAGAGTCCACCGATTCTTTGATGTTGGGATACTTTGAACAGATTTTGAACGGTCTGGTATACGAGCTCTTTTTCCAAGAGGAGTTGTATACTCATAAACTCACATTGCTCAAATATGTTGAAGATGCTCGACTTCCTCTGATAGCCGAAACTCCAGAAGCAAAACGTCTTTCAAGGCTACGGGAGACATTCAAACTAATCTACGACGTTAATCATCCCATTCGAGGATGCCTTTTCTCTCTTCGGTCCCTTGAAACTGTCCGAATAATCGAAGGTGAGAGGTGAGAATAAAGAGGATTGAATTGCAAAACTTCCGAGCCTTTCCTTCGACATTCTCCTTCCCTTTGGGAGAAAATGGGAAGAACCTGTTGCTGTACGGCGAAAATGGAACCGGGAAATCTTCTCTTTACCAAGCACTTAAGGAGGTGTTCCGGCCCTCTAATCCAGATCGGGAGTGGGGTATTTTTTCAAATATCTTTTTGGGCGAACCTCACCCGCCAGTTTCTTTGAGTATTGAAACGACTACGGGGCAAGTTTTCAAATGGCAAGAGGGACAACCATTCCCGACTGACAGTATTCTTGTCGATGCTTCCCGTAGAGCAGGATTTCTCGATTATCGAAGCTTACTCAGGCTGAGTTACTGTCAAGAAAATTCTAACCTGTGTGAATTGGCATTCACTGTTGCAGTTCACGAATTGGTGCCACAGTTCAATATATCTCTACCTGGAGGAACAGAGCGAACAATCGCACAACTTTGGAAAGATGTAACGGACCACCCCCCGGCTTCGAGGCGAAGATCCCATCTTGACGGGGCAGGGAATTATGCCAATCGGTTCAGTAAAGCTTTCTCCTCCGTTCTTCCGCAATTTGCGAAGAAAGTTGAAGACTTTTTGCGTTATTTCCCTCAACATCATCTGAAAGTCGAATTCATCCATGGAGGGTTGTCATGGTTAAAGCCTTCAAAAAGTTTGCAGGGGAAAGAACTGGAATTTCGAATTCAATTTCGGGATAAATCGATTTCGAACCACTACGAATTCTTAAATGAAGGACGTCTCTCAGCACTGGCCCTCTCTATGTTCCTTGCAGGACTGTACTTCTCCAATCCTGGAGTGCCTGTAGGAAGTCCTGAGCCACTTCGGCTTTTGGTTCTGGACGACGTTTTGATCGGTTTGGACCTCAACAATCGCTTACCTTTGTTAGAAATTCTAGAAAAGGAATTCACCGGTTATCAGATCTTTCTTTTTACATATGATCTTGTTTGGTTTGAAATTGTGCGCAGCTATACTCAAGCAAATGGTGGTTGGTTGCCGAAAAAGCTCCTCGGGGGTGAGTTACATCCTAACGAACCAATGGTCCCCCGGTTGGAAGACGAATCAGATGAACTACAACTCGCAATAAAACATTTAGTGAATCATGATTTTCGCGCGGCTGCAGTGCACACTCGTGCTGCTTTTGAATCGAGACTGAAAAACCTTTGTCAAAAGAAGGATATTCGTGTGACTTATAGAAAGAACCCACGCGATGTCTCTGTCGATATGCTTTGGGATACCTTCAAAAAATGGCGTACGGAGCATTGCCCTGGAGTTCCTCCTGATACCGTGATGAATCGTTTGGAGGCATTCCGCTCAAATGTTTTGAATCGTTTGAGTCATAGTGGGTCGAGTTCCCTTACATCTACAGAACTTAATGAAGCAATTACTGCAATTCAGGATTTTCGCCAAATTCAGATTTAATAGGTATCCCATTGTTGGAGATGAAAAAGCAGAACTACCAAGGCATGACTTAAAATGTGGGTTCCCTGGTGAGTTACGTAAATGATCGGTCACAGGAGAAAACGTTATTGATGTGCTTTGATATTATCGTACAGAAAGTATGGTAAAAGATGAGTTTTACGCGAGTTGATCCGGTCAAGCTGATCCAATTTATCGTCTGTCAGGCCACGGAATTTGGGGCTTCCTTGACTCCGATTAGGGCGGTTAAATTCCTGTATCTTGCCGATCTCTATCACGCGCGGGAAAACAAAGGAGAGACTCTGACCGGGTGGCCATGGAAATTTGTTTATTTTGGTCCTTACTGCAGCGAATCGATTACTGCCTTGAACGAGGCGGTCAATGATGGGCTTATCGACGCGAAATCTTTCGAAAGCAAATATGACGAGAAGGATCGATTCTTATATTCGTGTCGTTCAGAGAAAGAGCCTGATATCGCCAAAGATTTAAGCCTTTATGTTTGGAGTTCGCTTAAAGAAGCCATAAAGAAATGGGCGGATGATACTCCAGGGCTGCTTGATCATGTCTATTACGACACCGAACCCATGGAAGGTGTAAAGAGGGGAGATTTGCTTGACTTTTCAAAGGCACACCTTCCCATTGACCTGCCGAAGCTTGAGATGAAAAAACTTTCGAAATCCAAGGCTGAAAAAGCAAAACAATTGATTTCTGCCTTGCGGGAGCAATACCGAGCGAGGTCATACGAGCTTTCAGAAGAAAAAGTCCAAATGGTTCGCGACGGAGCCTTTATAAAATCTCTGCCGCTTGTGGATGATGAAGACCTTGAGGAAGGATTGAGCGGGATTGCAGAGATAGGAAAAGTGGAATCAAACTGAAAGAGGGATAAAGTTGGGCATCGTTCAGCTTATTGATCCCTTTTATGTGAAGCTTCCCGGTGACACTTTTCGACGGGCCAGCGTTGTCGGTCAGTTTTGCTGGGTTCCGGTGACACATTTAGACCCCATCCCTCGAATCTTGGATGTAGAAAGAGCTGATCCTCAGGAACACTACGCAACAAAATTCTCCATCCGGAACATGACTGATGGAGACTTCAAGAAAAAGACACGCCTTCCGATAAAAGCCCTATCATTGAGAGAGACCGAGGAATTGGTAATCCATCGGGCCAAACGCAGACCCGCAATTATCATTTCTGGTGAAACCACGATCTTCGAAGACGTTAAGGCCCTCCTCCAACAAATTGGGCGAAAACACTTGCAGCAAGAAAGCCTGATTGTTGCTCCCCTTTATTCGGTTGAGTCAGGCGATCATGAAGGAGGTTTTCCTCCGGTCATGGTGGCAAGAATCAGGGCTCTCATGTACAAGCAATTCTTCTTTTGTCCCAAGGGGAACTCGCCGTTAACCGCAGATAGCATCATGAGGCTGGATAGGCTTCAGACTGTCATTCCAGATTATCCTGCCTTCACCCCTGAACCATTCTCTCTTAGTGCTGAATCTCTGGGGGTGTTAATGGCAATGCTTCGTTCACTCTTTGGAGCCAAGGAAGAGGCCGAATTTGAGGCATTGAAAACCCTTGTCTATGAATCCCTTCCCGACGAAGCCAAAACTAAATCAGGAGAAACAGGATATTGACCTAATAAGAAAAGGTTAGTGGGAAAGGTTTAAGCGCTGTCAAAAGAATCCTAATGTTTAGGGAAAGAGTTAGATTGTTTTAGAATATTCACGTGCAGGGCAGTAGTGATAAGCGTCGGGATATCCATGGATGGCCAAACGAGGAAGGCCATTTAAGAAGGCGTAGCCTTGTTTGTATTGGAAAATAAGAATCACATTAACTTCTCCAGAAGGAGGCTGCCATGAGATGGAGCAGTTACAAAAGCTTTACAGAGGTTGATTGGGAAAGTATCTCAGATGGTCCGGGTGTCTATTACATCAGGTGTATAGATAGCTCCGGAAACCCACTTAAGATCGTAAGATTGGGAGGGACTGATGGGGAAGGAATTATTTATATTGGGGAGACCGGACGCAGCCTCCGAACCCGTCTAAAAGGATTCTGGCAAACGGCACAAAATTACCGACTGAGCCGCCACGTAGCAGGTGGAAATTTCTCATATTATGGCTATGGCAGTATATTTCCTCTCAGCGGTCTGCAATTCACCTATATGTCTTGCAAAGATAAGACACACTCAAGGAGACTCGAAGCGGATTGCCTCTGGGATTACAGAAAGACGAGAGGCTTTATCGATTTGCCACCCCTAAATTTTTCAGGTGGCAAAGCAGATTAATTCGGATCGGCGCCAAGCTTACACTTTTCACTGGTCTATTTTTTGTTCAGGAGAAAAGGAATTGGTGCGAGGCAATGGTAATTCGGACTTTTGAAGATTTGAATTTGTTTCGCCTGCCTGCGCGAAGCCGCTTCGGCGAAGGCAGGGATTTCGATATTCGGATTTAGGATTTAATTTTTTTTAGGGGTTCCGTCGGAAAGGACCCTATCGACAAGTTGAATCGGGTGAAGAACAGAGATCTGATTATTATCGTTCATATTCCCACCGATGGTGACACGGCACCCTGGACATCCTGTGACAACCACCGAAGCTCCTGTCTCGCGAATATTCTTAATTTTGTTTTCCGTGATCCCTTTAGACACCCCAGGAAAATCAAATTGAAAAGACCCTCCACCACCGCAGCACATATTCGCGTCTTTCGTTTCCACAAACTCCACTTGCGGTAAGGCTTTGAGGATCTTTCGCGGGGCCTCACTCACCCCTTGGCCGCGAACGAGATGACAGGGGTCGTGATACGTTACTCGGATCTTCTTCTCATTTCCATCCTTGCGAAATGGGAGCAGATGGATCCTTTCCGCAACATATTCGAGGATGTCATACGTTTTTCCCTTTAGGATTTCAGCCTCCTTGGTATCCATTCCTTTTCTCTTGAGCAAGGCAATGTATTCTTTCTTAAAGGCGGCACCGCAGGTCGCACAGTCCACCAGGACGGCATCGATTTCTTTTCGAGTCAGCATGGTAATGTTCTTCTCCACGTTCTTGATTGGGAGATCCTCCTCCCCTGACAAGATGACA
>Ga0299912_10005658_pt1 | contig 10275 bp, 7 predicted proteins | sample RVTome_2_FD_207667 | JGI IMG/M metagenome (GOLD analysis project Ga0299912, IMG submission 207667) | Soil microbial communities from uranium-contaminated site in the Upper Colorado River Basin, Wyoming, United States - RVT95D214 (version 2) ... | reverse complement strand
ACCATGACATACAGGCGTTATATCGGCATTTATACACAGACACTATTTAGAGTCTGTGTATTGAGTCTATAAGCAGATTCTAACTACCCACCTTATTTTCTCATAAGCCTTTCCTGTCGAAATCATCCATCTTATCAGATAGACTACTCCAGTTACAGGTCTGCATAAGTTTGACCAGTTTATGTACAGCTCCACTTTTAATGAGCTTCAGACGCTCGGCTCTCTTTTCCACGCCATAAAAAGGAAGCATGATAAAAAAAGATTTATCCACATGTTTCTTCACGGGCAGCATAACGTCTTCCCGCCTTGTATAATAAGGATCTTCGCCCTCATCACACAATTTGCCGAAAACAATAAACTGTCTGCATGAAACAGGTCGCATTGGGTGTACTAAGCATGAACCATCTACTAAAAACGGGCACGGGTCGCCTTCTTTATATATTTTAAGCTGCCTCTTAATTACTTCTCGCTCAGGACCGGATATTTTTTCTGTAACATACCATGAGATACCTGCCAACTCCAGTGGATATACAGGGATGTCCTTATGGGTTTTGCAGCAACTCGAGCACCCCTTCGTGCAGGCCAACTTCCTCCCGCTCTTTATCTCCTTCTCAATAGCCCCTGCAATGCCTTTATCCACTATATAATAGGATTCAAGGAGCATGGAAAGCCAATGGTGGGCAGACTCATCAGCAGGGAAGGAGAGTCTTTTGGGTTTTAGATAACCTCTATTTATTTCTGCCATTATTAATGTTTAAATGCCCTCTGTCCCGTGAAGACCATTGTTACCTTTGGCTTTGCCTCATTGCAGGCAGCAATAGATTCAAAATCCCTATCAGAACCTCCAGGGTGTACGATTGCTGAGACACCTTGTTTAATCCCTACATCAACACCATCCCTGAACGGAAAGAATGCATCAGATACCATTATAGAACCCTTGAGTCCACCCTTCTTCTTCTTTGTCTCTTTATCTATCTCGCGGAGCGCAACCTTATCTCTTTTACCGTTCTTTACATCAAGCTCAAATGTTTTATATGGGACACCGTATTTTTTAAAGCATAATGCGTCAGCATATTTCTGATATGCCTTAAAGACTGCAATCTCAGCCACACCTACCCGGTCCTGCTCACCTGTGCCAATACCAACTGTCACACCATCTTTTACATATATTACTGAGTTTGATGTAATACCCTGCTCTACATTCCATCCAAAAAGCATGTCGTCATATTCCCTGTCAGTCGGCATCCTTTCTATAACATATTCCTTACCCTGATATATTGTCTTTGCCGGCAAGAAGTCTTCCTTTGATTTAATTCTATTGACCGGAGACTGTTGAACTACGATGCCGCCGTCAATCAATGCTTTAAAGTCCACAAAACGGAAGGGCTTATGTCTTTCTAAATCATTAATCTTACTAACCCTGATAATCCTCAGGTTCTTTCTTTTAGATAAGATAGGAATAGTTCCTTCTTCGAACTCAGGCGCTGCTACAACTTCGAGATAATTATTACTAACCATCTCTGCTGTTTCTTTATCCACTGCCCTGTTAAGAACAAGACATCCGCCAAATGCTGCAATACGGTCTGCCATATTAGCCTTATCATATGCTTCAGCTAATGTCTTACCAAATGCAGCGCCGCATGGGTTGTTATGTTTTAAGATTACAGCAGCAGGCCTGTCCTTCAGATATTTAATAACATTCAGACCATTATCAAGGTCTGTTAGATTTGTCTTGCCGGGATGCTTGCCTGCCTGTATCATATCCTCCTCAGTAATGCTGCCGACAAGGCCATTTCCCGGCTGGATAAATTGGCAATCGCCAAGAATCAGATTCCCATTAATTAATTCATAAAGTGCTGCCTCCTGGCCGGGATTTTCACCGTAGCGCAGGCCCTTCTCTATCAACTCTCCTGTTTTCTCATCGGGTATCTTCCACGTCCTTTTTTTATAGATTAAGGTCTGGTCCCCGAATTTAATTATCATCTCAGCAGGAAAATGGTCATCCATGATAGTGCGGTACATCTTCTTAATATCTGACATGAAAGAACCTCCTTTTTTCAACAATAACCAATAATCAGATTATAATGATCAAATAAAAGATGGCAATAAAATTTTTAAATTTCAATTTTTGATTATAGGACCTTTGAGGTTTTTAATACTGACTATTGGTCATTTTTTATCTTTTAAATACTTATCCCTCACCTTCATTGTTTCTTCAAGCAGAAGGAGATATTTCACATATTTAAATCCAAGTTTCATGAGAGGAACATCATCGGTCTTTATTTTTTCGATCTCGTCCGGATCAATTTCAAATATATCCAGAAACCTGCTCTCGAAAACAAATCTCCTGAACCTGTCCATATCATAGTAAGCTGTATAGACCTGTGCCTGCTTGTTCGAGTCAAGCTTCTCTATGAGAAGATTTCTTCTTAATTGAACCTCTTTCCATTCCTTGTTCATTTCATCATAGAGATCAACCCCCTGGTCAATTCTCCAGGTCCCTATCGTCCATTCCGTATCTTCTTGATAGCCGAGGCAGTGCGGCTCTCTGACAAAAAAATAAAATTCTTCATTTACCGGTCCCTCATCTGTGCCTTTTCTCAAAATACCCTGACCAATAGGATAATAGCGGCAGTTTGCAGGACGGTCTGTATAGATCATACAGCCTTCCGGGGTAATAAATGGACATTTCTTTTCCTCATCATTCAGCATCTTCAGTTTCACAAGCGGTTGTGTAGACTTTTCATCAATTTCCATATAGGTATGTTTCTCAAGAAATTCCTCTGATGGCAGCCCAAGTCTTTTTTTCATCCTTAAAACATCATATGGAGTGATTAAGATATTAATATTACTACAGCATTTTGTAAAACACTTTATGCCTTTGTGGCATCTGAATTTGAATCCGGAATTCAGAGTAAGTTTAGTTGGCTCTACGACGCTCATGTTCTGCATTTTAATTAAAGAATCCTCGAAGCCCTCTGGATTCCCCGATCCCTCCAAAAGAACGGCGGACAGGCAAGTCGGGGAATGACAAACACGATACTCGCAGCTTTGCTGCGGGGTAGCTCATTTCAAAAGGGCTTATTATTTATTAAATATAAACTTACCAATTCACGATAAATTTTTAAAAACCTTAAAATTCTTCGCGGACAAAAATAAGTAAAGGAATGCCCGTCCCTCGGCATCCCTTTACTCAGTAATTTGACAGGAGATTTAGAATACCTTTTCTACTACCGGCACAACCTGTTTCTTACGGGACATAAGTCCGGGGATATAAACTGAGGCGTCGCCCGCCTTGGTGTTAAATGCCTTTTCGATCTTGGCCTTGTCACCCACAAAGTACAACTCAGAGCCTTCCTTAATAATATCCGTAGCAATGAAGATGACCATCTCGTAGCCTTCTTTGGCCTTCAGGTCATTAAGGAATTTTACGACCTCGGAGGCGCGGTTGTAGACATCGGTCAGATCTACCACCTCGGTCTGGCCTATACCGACCTTTTTGCCGGCAAAGTCAAAATTCTTAAAGTCAGCAAAGATCACGTCTTTGACAGGTTTATCTGCTATATTGGCCTTTGCCTTCTTCACATCGATGCCGAATTTCAGCATATCGTCAATGCCTGCTGTCTTGGCCAATTCTGCCGCCACATCCTTATCTTCCTGGGTAGTAGTTGGTGACTTGAAAACCACTGTATCTGAAAGGAGCGCACCAAGCAGGAGACCAGCCATAGCTTTATCCTTGGCTACTACATCTTTATATTTCTTGGCTATAATGGTAGCTGTGCTGCCCACCGGCTCCACCAGAATAGGAATGGGGCTAGGATTGGAAAAATTCATTTTGTGATGATCAATGATTTCAACGATCTCGGCCTTGTCCAGGTTATCCGGGGCCTGGCTGGCCTCGTTATGATCCACCAGCACCAGCTTCTTGCCTTCGGCGCTGCCCAGCTCCTTAGGCGCAGGCACACCAAACTTATCGAGCACAAATGCAGTCTCTTCGTTGATTGGCCCCTGGGTGACCGGGGTATAACCTCTTATCTTGGCATAAACGATAGCCGAACATACAGTATCAGTATCCGCACTCTTGTGACCTACTACGTATACATCTTGTCCCATTTCTTTCCCTCCTTCATCAATTTGTTTTTTTTCGTTCTGAATTACTAATGCGGTCATTAGTAAAGACACATGTCTTTCCGGCTTCCCCGGTCAAGCCGGGGAATGACAATATTGTAGTCTTACTTATGAACTTCTTAGTAACTTGCCTTGGTTGAAATTTAAGGCCCTTTCTCTGAATACTTCGCAAAAACCATCGCTGTTGCCCTATAAACCATGTGTGCCATCTTTGAAAATGGGGCATATGCAAACAGGAAAAAGACAACTATAAGATGCATGAAGTATATGATATATGCAAGAGCCGCGATATTGGCTAATCTCACAACCTCAGAAAGTATCCCTGTGGCCATGATTGCAAAGACTATATATATTAAAAGCCAGTCATAGTAACCACCCTTTCCGGCCTTTTCCTGATTTTTTAACCTGTTGCTGATAACAAGGATGATCCCCACCAATAGGGCCAGGGCGCTTGCATTTGCAATCCATTTTACAGGATCGGTTAATGGATATGGTGAAGGGCCAAGCATCCAGCCAAAGGGCTTTAACCCCAAGAGTTTCATGATTCCAGGGCCATAAAGATACATCACTGCCCATGCTGTTGTAATGGCAAGTCCAATGAAACTGTAAAATACCAGAAAATGTGATACTTTCCGCATCTTTGTTAGAGTACACTTTTCAAAGCGGTTATGTGACAAAATTTCACTAATTGTCTCGGTAATAGCATTCGAAATACTCCTTTTCGGCGTTATCGGTCCTGCTGCACGCACCATGTCTTTCCAATATCTGGAAATACCCATAGCAAGACAAATAACAGCAAAGAAAGCTACCGGGACGAAAACACTGTCAATATATAAAGAAGGCAAGAACTCATGATACGATATCAGACCCTTTTCATTCAGAGGGATATTTGCAGGATTCAAATGTCCGAGCGAGGCGAGTATTATAAGGAAAATTACAACAGGGATTGCAAAGAGAAGAACAAGGTATGAAGGACTGCCAACAGCCTTTCCCAGAAATTGAGGCACCGAATAGTGTTCAATAGATAGTTTTCTCACCGCATTAAGGACCTCTCCGGGTTTTGCACCCCGTGGACAGTAAGCAGTACAGTCGCTACACTGGTGACAGAGCCATATGTCAGGATTAGGGAAGAGCTTATCCTTTAACCCCCATTGTGCGTACATCATCTCTTTTCGCGGGAAGGGCTTCTCATCCTGGGTTAAATTGCACACAACAGAGCATGTTGCACACTGATAACATTTTTTCAGTGAATCTCCCCCACCCTTAATTAATTCATTAACAAATTGTAAATCGGGTGCAACAATTGGTGCATTGCTTAACTCAGGTGTTTCGGCTATCTCACCCTTAGATTCAGGTGTTTCAATCTTTTCATTTGCCATTTATGTCCTCCATATAGGTCGTAGACAACCCTAATTTTACATATCCTTGAATGGATTAGGCCCTATCTCTTTAACCCTTTCCACAAACTCATTAATCATATCCGGAAGTTTGTGATATTCATCAATACCCACCTGCAGCATTTTAACACGCTCAGCCTCAAGTTGTAATTTATTCAGAGTTTCACCTACCTTGCTGAACCGGACACTTGCAAGCTCACTTCCCTTTACGAAATGGCACTGATAATTCTCACCAAACTTGCATCCAATGAGCAGGAAGCCGTCAATACCTTTTGAAAAAGCATCTGCAATCCATACAAGGTGCATCCCGCCAAGGCATCTCAACGGGATAAAGCGAACACTTGGGTCAATAGATTTGCGCAGCGATGCCATGGTATCAAGGGCCGGATATGCATCATTTTCGCACACAAGAGAAACAATCCTGAACTCTTCCTCCGGCACATCTATTGATTTGATCATCGAGCCTATGATATCGATACTGTAATCTTTAAATGACACGATTCTTTCAGGGCATGCACCCATACAGGTTCCGCATCTTCTGCATCTGTTAACCTTATAAGACGGAATACCTTTCTCATCTTCTTCAATCGCACCAAACGGACATTCCTCTGTACACCTCTTACACGCAGTACATCTCATGAGCATCGGATCAGGAAATGTTATGTCCCATGCCCTTGGATGAACTGCTATACCCTTATCCACATGATCAACACACTGTACCGCCTTAAAGGCAGCGCCTGCTGCATCATCTTTTGCCTCATCCATATTCATCGGCTGTCTTACACAGCCGGCGGCATATACACCTGTCCTTCTTGTCTCATACTGGAAACATATAAAGTTTGAGTCTGCAAAACCACATGCCCCTTCAAGGGAAGGTATTTCAGGTCCCTGTCTATAATCAAGGTTTAATATGAACTCGGGTTTAGGAGTAGTTTCTAAATAGGCCTTCTTTGCATCATCACCTTGTCCGGCAGCCTGAGTAAGTCCGTCGAGATACTCCTGAGGAGCCCTCGTGGTAGGCACCATACCTGTTGCAAGGACAACGAGGTCAGCCTCGACCTTTATATTTTCACCCAAAAGTGAATGTTCCACATCAACAAAAAGGTTCCCGTTCCCGGCATCTGTAACTCCTTTTACATCTCCCTTTGTCAACATTATGCCGGGATCATTCTGGGCTTCTCTATAAAAAGCCTCAAGCCTTCCAGGTGTTCTCAGGTCTATATAAAGTATCATTGCTGTTGCTTCCGGGTCTTGTCTGACATATCTTGCCTGTTTCAGAGAGGTCGCACAGCACATGGAAGAGCAATATGGAAGATGATCCGGATTCCTGCTGCCGGCGCACTGAATAAAGGCTACCTTTTTTGCCTCCTTACCATCAGAGGGCCTTAATATCCTACCGTTGCCTTTTTTGGCTATATCCTCAAATTCAATATTTGTCACCACATCCTTGAACTTGCCATATCCGAGGTAGTCGAGCTTTGTGGCATCATAAGGCTTCCACCCTGTAGCCATTACAATCGCTCCAATCTTTACAGTCTCGGAACTGCCATTTGATGAAATAGTCACGTCGTATAAACCAGGCTGCCCTTCGGTTTTTTCAATCTTTGATGATTTATAGACTTTTATATTGGAATGACTTTCAACCTCTTTTATAACCTTATCTATTTCTGTATCAACAATAACGGGATCGGTGAATTTCCTTGCCGGAATCTTTTTATATAATTTATTTGCAAACCCTCCAAGCTGCGGCTCTTTTTCTACCAGCACAACCTTATATCCGGCCTCAGCTGCCTCAAGTGCAGCGCTCATGCCTGCGATACCACCGCCAACGACCAAAATATCCCTGCTCAGATTCTCGAGGATAGCAGGCTCCGGCAAATCGCCTTTCTGCACCTTTACAACGCCCATAGCAAGATAATCTTCAGCTAAACTCTGTGTCTCCTCTGTATTCGGCGGCTGCGTCCATGCAACGAATTCCCTTAAGTTTACCCGCTCTGTTATTGTTCCCGGGAAATCGAACTCTTCATATTTAACGCGAGGAGAACATGCTGCTATAATTATGGTATTGGTTCCTCCTTTAATATCATTCTTTATTAATTGAAGACCTTCAGGGCTGCATAGAATATCGTGGGTTTTGATCTGATCTTCCTTAATCGGACCGCGTTTTGCACCCTTAGCAAGTTTCTCTATATTAACGGAATCGCCAATTCCACATCCCTTACAGAAATATACACCGTATTTCTTCTCCATCCCTACCTCCTATTTATGCTCTGGATGCACTTTATAGCAACCCCTGTGGCATCCTGAACTGACCGCGCTACATCTGCCGGGCTCTTAGGTGTTCCTATTACATATATACCCTTCTTCAGTGCAGAATCATCCACAAGCCCATCAGGTGTGTATGGTATATCCATACCGACCTTTGAAGTCTTTGTTGATGTCTCCATACCTGTTGCAAGCACCACCATGTCGAATGTCGCCTTTATCTTGCCTCCGCCATAAATATCTTCCACGACGACAACAACATCCTTTGTTGAAGGATCCTCTGTAATCTGTGCGACCTTGCCTTTTGTAAAGACAACATTCGGATCTTCTTTCACCTTTGCATAGAACCTGTGTTCATAAAGCCCCGGTGTTCTGATGTCTATATAAAATATTTGAACCTTTGCATCAGGATATTGTTCCCTCACATAAAGAGCATGCTTTAATGAGGCCAGACAGCAAATATAAGAACAGAATGGGAGATGGTTTTCATCTCTCGAGCCTGCACATTGGACAAAGGCTATATTCTTTATTTCTTTTCCATCAGACGGTCGAATGATCTTGCCCCCTGTAGGCCCGTCAGCTGATGCCAATCTCTCCAGCATCATATTTGTTATGACATTTTTTATCTGACCGGAACCCAGAAGGTCTAATTTACCCATCTCATAGGGTTTCCACCCTGTAGCTAAAACAACCGCGCCTACCTTCAGGTTTATGGTCTCCTGCTTCATATTCAGATCAATCGCATCATACTTGCAGGCCTCAAGGCATGGCTTCATACAGTCTTTTGAACAAGCCTTATCATCAATTACATAATGAAAAGGAAATGCCTGTTCAGAAGGAAGATATGCCGCCTTTGTCTTATCCATGCCGAAATTAAATTCATTTTCCCTGTATGAGGGGCATGCCTCCGCACAGGCTCCGCATCCCACGCATCTGTCATTGACATATCTTGGGTTTAACTTCACAGTCACATCAAAGTTGCCCTCTTCGCCTTTGATATCCTCAACTTCTGCAAGTGTATAAAACTTAACCCTCCCATTATTCCTCATCCTCTTAAATTGTATCTCAAGGCCACAATTAGGCGGGCAAAGTTTCCAGAAGTACTTATTGATCTGCGTCACCCTACCGCCAAGGTATGGGTTTTTCTCTACGATGTAAGCATCAAAACCCGCCTCTGCTGTTTCGATTGCAGCGGTGAGCCCGCTTATACCGCCTCCTACTACAAGAACACTTTTATTCTCTGCCATATTATTCCTCCTTAAGGGCAGTAAGTCATAAAGAGGTGTTTATCCCTCAGAATATAAACATCTCTTTCTAACCTACTCTGAACGGAGCGTATTATAGCACACCTGTCAAGTTTAAATCTTGCTTGGAAAAAACCGTATAAAAAAACAGGGAGGGCTGAGCCCTCCCTGCCGTAAAGACAATTACTGGACCATCTGGACGTAAGGTACTTTCTTGTGCTCCCAGGTATTGGCCTCTGCATTGTATACTGAATTGCCGAAGCACTTCCAGTTTGCATCGTCAATCTTGTTGAAATCGCCTCTGTAGTAGTAGCCGGGATACCTTGACTCTTCCCTGAAGAGGATATGCCGTGCATGTGCCTCAACAGACAGAATCCTGTGATAGTTCTCAAAGCATCTCAGGAGCTCGTGGAGGTCTTTCGCTGCCATTTTGTTGCAATCCTCTTTGAGCATTTCGAGCTTCTGGAGACCGGCATCGAGCATGGTCTTTGAGGTCATATACCAGGTAGCAACACCGCCGAAGTACTCATCGGCTATCTTCATCAGCCTAAGCTGGAGCGCTTTTGGACCGATGTAATTAGGGTTGATCGCCGGATCGGTTGTGTAAACTTTATATTTTTCATAGATTTCGAACGGGAGATAGAGTTCAGCCGCAATCTCGTCAAGGGACAATTTTGGCGCCGGCTTGTAGTCTGCATGGTCGAGGATGTATGCTATCGCAGCCTTTGCAGCCATTCTGCCCTCTGCATGTGCACCTGATGAGAATTTGTGCCCTGATGCGCCGACAACGTCTCCTGCCATGAAGAGACCCGGAACTGTGGTCATTCTGTTATATCCCCAGGAATAATGTTCGGGTGTGCCGGGAATATCGCCGGGGCCGCTTACCCAGAACCCTGCGCAGCCAGCGTGTGAACCTAAGAGATACGGCTCTGTCGGCATAATCTCAGAAGGAACCTTCTCGGGCTCGGTATTGGTTGCCGCCCAGAGGGATGCCTGTCCGACGGCCATGTCGAGAAAGTCTTCCCATGCCTCTGCCTCAAGGTGTTTCAGCTTCTTTGCGCCGGCTTTTTCGCCGAGCTGCTCCGTGATCCTCTTGGAGAACTCAGCCAAGGCGGTATGGGTATTCATGAGAATCGGTCCTCTCCCGTCTTTCATGGCCCTCATCATCAGATGGTTTCTGATGGCTGTACCCATACCTTTTGCGTAGTCTCCGTATCTGGCAACGGCATCATCAAAATATT
>Ga0299912_10005657_pt1 | contig 10276 bp, 6 predicted proteins | sample RVTome_2_FD_207667 | JGI IMG/M metagenome (GOLD analysis project Ga0299912, IMG submission 207667) | Soil microbial communities from uranium-contaminated site in the Upper Colorado River Basin, Wyoming, United States - RVT95D214 (version 2) ... | reverse complement strand
TATGGAATGATCACCAGGTCGTCCTGATCGCGGCCGAAAGCATTCTGACCCTTGGAGGACAACACGCCTACTACCCGGAAGGGAAGCTTGTTGATCCTTACTATCTCTCCCACCGGGTCCTGACCGGAGAAAAGATTGTCCACCACGGTCTTTCCCAAAACACATACCTTGGTCGCTCCCCTGACGTCCTGATCCGTGAAGAAGCTCCCCGAGGTCAAGGACCAGGAGCGGATGGAAATGAAATCGGGACCATAACCTTCCACGGATGTGGCCCAGTTGAGGTTCCCCGCCACCACCTGGGCGCTGGTCCGCACCGTGGGCGAAACCTTTCCCACGGCCGGGCAATCATCCAGGATGGCTTGGGCGTCTTCGGCCGTCAAATTGATGGCCGACCCTGCGCCGCCCCGCACCCCTCCGCCGAAATGGCTTCCCGAGAACACGGTCAGAAGATTATCGCCCAGCGAGCTGATCTGGGAGTCGATCATCCTTTTGGCCCCTTGCCCTATGCCCACCATGGCGATCACCGCGCCCACGCCGATAATTATTCCCAGCATGGTCAAGCTGGAGCGCATCTTGTTCCGGGTCAGCGCCCGGTAGGCCACCCTCAATATCTGGAGATATCTCATATCTCCTCCTCCAAATCGCTCTTAGGTATGGTCAATAGTTCTTCCTTGGCGTTCCGGCGACGGGAGACCATCTCGTCTCTGACGATCTTGCCGTCCCTGAAAGCTATATTCCTTTTGGCATAGGCGGCGATGTCCCTCTCGTGAGTGATGAGCACGATGGTTATCCCGGAATCGTTCAGGGCCTGGAAGATCTCCATCACCTCAACGGAGGTCCTGGTGTCCAGGTTTCCGGTGGGCTCATCCGCCAGGATGATGGAAGGCTCGTTTATCAAAGCGCGGGCCACAGCCACCCTCTGCTGCTGGCCGCCGGAAAGCTGATTGGGATGAGAATTTTCCCTCCCCTCCAGGCCCACCATGGCCAAAGCTCTCCTGGCCTTCTCCGCCCTATCCCTGCCGGGCGTGCCGTCATAAAGCAGCGGCAGTTCCACGTTCTCCAATGCAGTGGTGCGCGGGAGGAGATTGAACGTCTGAAAAACGAAACCGATTTTCTGATTCCTGACTGCGGCCAGACTGTTTCGATCCAAGGAGGAAACGTCCTTTCCCTCGAGCAGGTATCGGCCTTTGGTGGGCCGATCCAGGCAGCCCAGAATGTGCATAAGAGTTGACTTTCCGGAGCCGGACGGACCCATGATGGCCACAAACTCGCCTTTTTCGATAGTCAAGCTCACTCCCCTCAGAGCATGAATGTCGAATTCCCCCAGGTGGTAGACTTTGACCAGATCTTCTGCGGTAATAAGCTGACCCAACTTCATCTCCCCCGCCTGCCGAACTGGGGCGTAAAGGGATTCACCTGCTGACTATTCGTGGATAGGACGGCACCCTCCATCCCTACGATCACCCGGTGGCCTTCTTTGATATCGCCTGACATGATCTCGACGGAAGAACCGTCCGATATTCCGATCTGAACCGGAATCGGCTGCGGCTTGCCGTTCTGGTCCAGAACCCAAACTCGGGGTTTCCTTCCGTTGTTCGGACTGGAAGAGGAAGCAGGGATCAAGCTGGAGTCAGGCGAATGCGTACCGGAAGCACGCGCCTGTGCGTCTCCGGTACCCGAGTGTGGCTCACTCGACGATGACTCCCCAACTTGCGCGGGCGGATGAAATCTAAGGGCGCCGACCGGAACCTTAAGCACGTTTTCACGCTGATCGACCAGAATGGTGACGTTGGCGGTCATTCCGGGCTTCAAAAGCAGCTCCGGATTGGATACCTGGATTATCACGGCGTAGGTGACCACGTTCTGCACCACCTCGGGCGACAGCCTGATCTGGCTCACCTTGCCCTCGAAGGTTCTGTCCGGATAAGCATCCACGGTGAAGAGGGCCCTCTCACCTTCTTTTATCTGGCCGATATCCGCTTCGTCGATGTTGGTGTTGACCTGCATCTGGGACAAATCCTGCGCGATGGTGAAAAGGGTGGGCGCCTGAAGGCTGGCGGCCACCGTCTGTCCCACGTCCACGTCCCGGGAGATGACCACCCCGTCGATAGGAGAGATTATGGTGGCATAATCCAGGTTGGTCTGGGCCCGATGCAAGGCGGCTTGGGAAGATTTGACTGCGGCCAAAGCCAGATCATAGTTGGTGAGAGCCAAGTCCCTGTCTGATTCCGAGATCAGATTCTTCTGATACAGCGACGAAGCACGCTCGGATTCCTTTTTGGAGAGCTGCGCCGAGGCATCTGCCTTTTCGAGATCGGCCTGAGCCTGGGCCACCTGAGCCTTAAGGAAAGTGGGGTCCAGTTGGGCCACGATCTGACCTTTCTTGACCTGGTCGTTGAAGTCGGCATACAGGGCGGAGATGGTTCCCGAAACCTGGCTGCCCACTTGAACCGTGGTCACCGCCTCCAGCGAACCGGTGGCGGTCACCAGGATGGATACGTCCCCCCGTTGCACCTCCGCTGTCACGTAAGTCGCCTTGGTTTCCTTGCGCCCGGACAGAAGGACGATGAGCACGACCAAAACCACCACGAATGCAGCCACCACTATGATTTTCTTTTTCATGCGGTTTCCTTTTTCTTTTTATTACTGGACACAAACCCTGGCAGAAAGGTTTAACCATAATACGCGCATGGGCAGATTATAGGTTGTTCCTGTTCCGGCGATGGTCTTCAATTGCGTTCTTACAAATATGGAGTGTTTTTAGTTCCCCCTTTTTCAAAGGGAGATCGCACAACCTCACCCCCTTGGTCCCCCACTCCGCCCAGACGGGCGGGCGTCTGCCCGCAAGTGGGGAGAGGGGGAAACAGTGGGAGGGAATAGTCTGTCAGCAGCCCCTTGCCCCCGGCATCTTTCGTCGCGTCGGGATATTGCCCCCGACCGGTCTCCGCTATCCCGACGTGAAGTCCGTGTCTACCAAAGGCGCGCATCGGGACTACGAAGTCCCGATGCAACCGTAAGAAGCACCCGCTTTAGTCGGTGTTCGCGGGCACGGGTGAATGCCCCGCCCTACGGTTGTGTCATTATGTCGGGGTGGCTCTTGTGGGTCGGGCGGGGGTTGAACTCGGGCCCGATCGACTGGAATAAAAAAGTCCCCCGAACCTCGGAGGACTTTTCTGCATTTATGTGAATGCCCCTTCTTCTCTATTTCTGGTCTTCTTTGGTCTTCGATCTGTCCAAATCCACCATCCGGATGTCTCCGGCGTACTTCACCACCACCGGCTCCACGATCTTCAGCAGCCGGCTGGTCACCTCTTTTATCCTGAGTGCGCCGGTCTCGATCTTCTTCAGCTTGCCGATGGTGTCCTCGTCCAAATTCTCCGGCCGGCTCAGGATGAGTTGAACGTATCCCAAAACCGCCGCCAGCGGGTTGTTGATCTCGTGATTGATGGTCACTGCGGTTTCGATCATGGCCTTCAGTCTTTCGGACTTCACCAGATCGTCGCGTATCTCGCCGCCGAGTCTGTCCACCCACACCGAAGTCTTGGCCACGGCTATTCCCAGTTGATTGCTCAGCGCTTCCAGCGTCTCCTCTTCCTGGCTTAAGTTTCTGTGTCCTTCCACCAATCCGGTGATGGCGCCGACGGTGCGCTCGTCTCTTTTGATAGGATACGAAAACGCGCTGTGCGGTCCCTGGCTGTCGAAGGTCACGTAGATGGATTCCATGCTCATTTCCTGCCGCATGGCCTGCATCACCCGCTTATCGAAATCGCGCAGCATCTTCACCTTGTCGATGGCTCCGGAAGCCACCTCGCTGGTGACCTTGCCGGTCTTTTCGTCCCACAGGATCACTGAGGCACAATGCAAAGTCAGCACCTCCAGAAGGTCGTCCAGCGCCTCCTGAAGGATCTGGCTCATCTCCGCGGGCGAGTTGATTCTGCTCGCCAGGTTCTTCAAGAGCAGGAATCTCTTATGTTCTGCGTTTGTCTCCATTCGCTTCCTCTGACGGCCGGGCCGTTGTCGACTCTTAACTCTTAACTCTGAACTCTCAACTCTTCACTTTTCACTCTTCCCGATCCCTGCCCTTAGCCGGAAAAAGAAAAGCAGCTCCCAACACAGCACATATCAAAACCACCGTCAACAAGACTGCTACATTCTGTTCCATCGCTGTTCCCCCTTACTGTTTTGGTCCGCTGTCCTTCGATCGCTGTCTACCTTCAGGTTTCGCAAGGGGAAGAAGCAAATCACATGCCGCTGGGTGCTTCTTTCCTGCTGAGTGTTCGGGTTGGACTCTGGGAGTCCGGCATAAGCGCCGCCCGCCAAACTCCAACTCGTCCCGTGACTTAGAAACTCTTTTGCGATGGTTCTGCTGGTCCTATCCAGAAGGGGACCTCGAAAGTCAAGCAGAATCGTGCGGGTCTGTGCAGTGGTTTTCACATAAGGTGCAAACTCCGGGGCAAGCAAGGACGATTCGCTGATTGGGAAAAAAGGGCGGACTATTTCAGTGCTTCAGACGGACGTCCGAAATCGCGGTACAGGCTAAAACTTCTGAATATGTCTTCCGACAGAAGGGGTTTTCCCTTGGTGATCAAGCTCACCAGATTGAGCGCGATGCCCGGACCCAACATCAGCCCCTGGCCGCAGAATCCCACCGCGACGTAGAATCCGTCTTGGTCTCTCACCTGGTCCACGATGGGCACCCCGTCCGGCGTCATGGGATAAAGCCCGCGCCACACCCGCCGCACTCTTATGTTTCTCAGCCGGGGGAAAAGCCGGATCAAGCGCTGGGCGGTTTGGGGGAGGAATGCGGAGGTGGAATCACGGTTGGTGCCAGGGATTATCGGCTCGGGAGTGAGACAGAAAACCACGTGGCCCTCGGCTTCCTGATAGAAATAGAAGTTCTTGGAACCGGGGAAAGCTCGGATGTCCACAACCAGCGGCCGGAAAAAGGGTTTCACAGGTTCGGTCACTCCGCCTTCGTGCGAGTCCGGATCGACAGGAAGAGCCAGCCCCATCATCTTTCCCACCTCGCGGGCACCGGCTCCGGTCGCATTCAAAACCTTCCCGGCGACATAGGTTCCTTTCGTGGTCTTGACGTTTATGCCCGAACTGCCCTCTTTTCGAATGGCAGTGACCTTCTCCTGAAACTTAAACGTCACGCCCGATCCGACGGCCTGGCTGTAAAAGGCATTCGCCGCCATCATGGGCGAGAGATTTCCGTCTTCGGGAGAGTAGGTTCCGCCCTTCAGTCCCTTGGGGTCGATTCCGGGGAGGAGCTTGACGATCTCGATGGCTTCGATCCAGTCTATGTTCAAACCGAATTTCTTCTGAACCTCCAGAAGCTGTTTCAGACTGGACTCATCCTGCTCCCGGTAAACCGGGAAGCAGTATCCTCCTCGTTGGAAGTGAATGTCGTCGCCGTATCTGTCCTTCCAGGAGGAGAACACGTCCAGACTCAACTGGCAGGTTTGGATTTTCGCCGGATCCGAATGGGTGGCTCTGACGCCTCCTATGGCGCTTTTGTTTTGGCCCTGACCGGGAGATGGAAGCTCGTCTATCACCAGAACCTTGAGCTTCTCCTGGGCCAGGAAAAACGACGTGGGAAGCCCCACGCTGCCGGCGCCGATTATTGTCACATCGTAACTTGACATTGCATCAAATCCTGCGATCGTTCACCAGGCGCGCTCCGGGCGCCGACCGGTCATGTATCGTCCGACTTCTCGCCGGCCAGCATACCCAGATTGACCTCCGCGATCAGCGGCCTTTGGGTGAACGGGACCACGTCGCAAAGATTTACGCCCTCCTGCTGGAAGAGCCTCAAGATCAGCGACTGGCAGGTTTTCCCGCCGCACGCACCCATCCCGTATCTCAGAACCTTGAGTTGATTCAAGTCCCTTACGCCTTGACGGATCAGCTTCCTGATCTGCCCGGCTTTGACCCTCTCGCAACGGCAGATGATGGTCTCATCTTCCACAAGCGGCGGAGTCCGGACATCCACCGGCTCACTAATCCTCGGATCCTGGACTCTGAACCCCGTCACCAGCGTGGCCTTGTCTTTGGGCACGCGCAGAGTGACCAGAATCGTTCTGTCGTATGCTTTCTTCTTGGCAACCTTCTCCACTTTGGCTGTGGTTACAGAGTTCCCATCCACATCCACGGCGTCTACTGTCCGACCCACCTCGACCGTCGACTCGAGAAGTTCGAAGGGCACGGTGACCAGGCCATCCGGACCTTCTCTCCTCAAATCCACCAAAGTTATAGCCAATCCCGGACAGACCGCCACGCACAAGGTACAACCGGTGCATTCGTCCTTGGCCACCTCCGGGAGACCGAAGATCGGATCTCCCTTCATCTGGATCATATCCTTGGGGCAGACATGAATGCAGGGATCGCAAGGTATCTCCTGCACGCATCGGATGACCGGGAAGAGTTTCGATTCCAGAGTGGTGATCTGCAAGGGATAGGTTCTTCCCGGCTTACTCTTTAGTATCTCCCATCTTTTGTGCCACTGGGCAGGAACCCAGACGTCTTTGCCCAGGGATTGAGCAATCTGTCTTCCGGCTATCCTTCCGGAGAAGATGGCGGCCGATGCTTCTGCGATCTCGAGCGCATCTCCGGCGGAGCAGACGTCCATGCCGAACTTTTTGGCCTGATTCAGAAGTTCGTCCACGGGGTTCAGGCCAACCGCCACCAACAACGTGTCTGCCTTGAAAGTCCTTTCGGTTCCTGGGATCTCGCGGAAATCCTTGTCGATCCGGGCGATGGTTGCCGATTCGACTCTGTCTTTGCCGTTGACCTGCAAGACGGTGTGAGAGGTCCACACCGGCACGCCCAGCCTTTTTATCTTGTCCTGATGCACCTTGTACCCGCCAACTTGGGGCATGGCTTCCACCAGGCCGACGACACCGATCCCCGCCTGGACGGCGTGATAGGCCGCGATCAAACCTACGTTTCCTCCGCCCACGATAAAGAGCCTCTCCGACGGCCGCACCAGGTCCCGGTTCACCAGGGTCTGGAACGCGCCCGCACCATACACGCCGGGAAGATCGCATCCCGGAAACGACAGGGCTTTTTCCCTGGCCCCGGCAGCTATCAGGAGCTTCCTTGGGTTGACCAACACATATCCCCGGTCATCCACCAGGCCGATCTTCTTGTCCTGGTAACAACCCACCGCGGTAGTGTTCAGCATCACCTTGATGTTGGGATATTTCTGTACTTCCGAGGACAAAATGGTCGCGATGTCGATGCCTCTGGTTCCGGCATAGCAGTCCCCCACCGTACCGAAGAAGGAGTGGGTCTGTAGAACCAGTTTCCCGCCTAATCGATGTTTGTCGTCCACGATCAGAACGTCAACGGCGTGTGGCGCCAGCTCCAGGGCCGCGGTGATCCCTGCCGGACCGCCGCCGATGATCAGCACGTCGGTATCCACGACCGTAATGGGCACGAATCCTTTCGGCTGCCGATCTGCCGCCGGAAGCTCGGGGACGCCGTCGCAGGTGGTTACTTTCATGCCGTCTTTCACCACCGCCATGCAACCCTTGACCGGCACCCCGTCTGCGATCACGAGGCATTGGCTGCACTGGCCGTTGGCGCAGAAGATGCCTTGAGGACTGGCGTCCTTGGGGTGATGCCCGAAAACCCCGATGCCATAGGCGAACAGCGCGGACGATATCACCTCGCCGGGTTTGGCCAAGAACTTCCTGCCGTTAAAATAAAACGGAACATTGGCCTCCCCATCTGCCTTCAGAATGGGATGTCGGTCTATTCGATTCATGAGTGCCAGCTTCAGAAGATGGGTCGAACTGTCAAATCTTCAATAGAATACGTCACTTAGCGCCAAACTTAGTGAAGAAGTTCACAAAGTCGGACCGGTCAAAATAAGGCGCTGACGGTGTCTGGAATTTGCGCAGATTTTGGTTGACTATTCTGGCCGGTGTATTATATTTGATGGTGGCTGTTTGTTCAAACAGAGTGAACCCTTCTGAAAATCGGAATTCGATGAGGAATCTCTTTCATTAGCTCAAAATCCATTCAGGCAAGCTGCGGGAGGAGAAAATGAGAAGAGGCATATTGATCTTGGCGATGGCGGTCTGTGTCGCTTGGGCGTTCCCGGCGAGCTCCGGCATCGCCAGCCAGGACCCAAACGATCCTTACGGCCCGGACTCGGTTCTATTCAGGTCGCGAGACCTACTGGTGCCGTGCCCGCCCCAGGGCGGGCAGGCCGTTGTCCCGTTGTATTTCAGGAACGACACCCCCATCCTCGGGGTTCAGGTGCCTCTGGTCTGGAACGGACCTGCAGAGTTGGATTCGGTGAGCTTCTTTGGAAGCAGACTCAACTACCTGTATAACAAACAGGTCACCATCGACAATCCCAACCGCAAGGTTCTGATCACCTCTTCCGTGGGCATCCAGCAACCCATAGCTGAGGGCCGCGGTATGCTGGCCAAGTTCTACTTCTCCACCAGCGACACCGGTCTTTTGCTCATAGACACCCTGGCCAACTCTCCTCTTCCCGGGGAGCATCTTCTGTTCACCAGGGAAGACTTGGTCACCTATACGCCTCTGTACCAGCAGGGTCAGTTCCACTTGGCTTGCGGGCAGGACCCCAACGATCCGAACGTGGCGGATACGGTCTTTTTCAACTCGCGACACGCCTATTATCCCCTTCCCGCGGGACCGGGCTTGTTTTACGCCCATGTCGGCGTGGTCGGCGACGACTCCATAGGCGCCCTGACCGTGCCGCTGTCCTGTGCCGGGCCGGTGGAATTCGACTCTATCACGTTCCGAGAAGCGGCATTTCCGGAGTCGGTCCGGGTCATCAGCCCGGAGCCGGACTCGGTGACCGACCGGGTCATGTTGGGATTGATTCCTTTTTACGGCCCACCGGTGCCTCCCACCCACGGGCTGCTCATTACCTTGTGCTTCACCCTTAACGATCAGACCGGGATCGTGCAGATCGATTCGATCTTCATGCCGCCGATAAACCAGTTGCTTTTCGCCACCACCGAACCTCAGGGTTACAGGCCCCAGTTTGTAGCCGGAGAGATTCCGGTGATAACCTATCTGCCTGGCGATGCCACCTTCAATTACTGGCTGGACGTGGCGGATGCGGTTTACCTGCTCAACTTCATATATAAGGGCGGCCCACTGCCACAGCATCCCATCACGTCAGACATCAATCTTCCGGACGATCTCATCGATATCGAAGACGTGATTTATCTGCTAAACTACCTGTACAAGCGGGGACCTGCTCCGCATCCCGGCGACCCCTGGTGGCCGGAGAAGATATACGGGCAATGAACCGTCGCGTGACGATGTCGGCATTAAGCGGTTTTGTGGATATGAAACCAACTCAAATAAGGAGCCGAGCAATGAAAAGGAGCGGTCTGTTTCTGGTGGGTGCGATCATCCTGACGTTCGGGTGGTTTGACCTATCCCGGGGTCAATGTCCTGAGGAGCCCCGCGACAACGGACAATGCGACACCCTTCACGTGACCTGCCTGGACTGCCAGCAGGGTGGACCCGGACCTTACACCGTAAGGTTTCCCCTTCTCGTGACCAACGACGTGGAAACGCCGGTGGTGGACTCCATTGTCGGGTTCGTCATACCGCTGAGTTGGACTCGCACCAATCCCACCGCCTATTGCAGTCTGTCCAACTACTGGAACCTCCCTTTGATGCTCTGGGTTGCCCCGGGCTTCGACCGGAGCGTGTTCAGACACATAGTGCAAGGTCCGGACACACTTTATCACAATCGGATGGCAGCGATGGCAGGCGATTTTTCCGGTCGGGAATGGGACACCTACATACAGGAAATGAGCACCGACCCGCCCTATTTCCGGATGGCCATGGTGCCCACCGGCTCCGCGGACCAGAGATGGTGGGAGGGCCACCGGACTCTGCTTGTTACTCTCACCTTCCAAGTACAAGACACCATGCACCTGTGCATGGACAGCACCTACTGGCTTCCGGCCTCGCAGCTCAATTTCTTCCGATCCGACGGAGAGCCATACTTCCCCCGGCACAACCTGCCGTACTGTTTCTGGATTGGCGGTCCTCAGATCCGGATCACCTCTCCCAACGGAGGCGAAGCCTGGGTGGTAGGCGACACGCACGACATCACCTGGGCCTCGGAGAATTTCGATGGGGCTAACGTGGACATAGAATTCTCCACAGACGGGGGAGGCAGTTGGATTTCCATCGTGGATGACACCCCCAACGACGGCCTTCAGCCCTGGGAGGTTCCCAATTCCCCCTCCACCAACTGTCTGGTCAAGGT
>Ga0299912_10005656_pt1 | contig 10276 bp, 1 predicted proteins | sample RVTome_2_FD_207667 | JGI IMG/M metagenome (GOLD analysis project Ga0299912, IMG submission 207667) | Soil microbial communities from uranium-contaminated site in the Upper Colorado River Basin, Wyoming, United States - RVT95D214 (version 2) ... | reverse complement strand
TTCTATGTAGGTTCGGATGTCTTTTACAGCTACATAGTCGAAAACGGCTGGTGGAAGCTGCTTATGAAGCAGAAGACAAAAGAAGGCTACTTCGAGGCGGCCCCGGAAATCAAGGAGAATCTGCTGCGGGGCAAGTTCCCCGACCAGGTGCGCGAGCGCTTCGAGGAGATAGTGGAGTATTTCGGCCAGTCGCCGATTATTGTTCGTTCGAGCAGCCTGCTGGAAGATTCGTTCGGCAACGCATTTGCCGGGAAATACGAGAGCATATTCCTCGTGAATCAGGGCGACCCCAAACAGCGTCACTCTGAATTCGAGGAAGCGGTTCGCAGGGTTTACGCAAGCACTATGGATGAGAACGCGCTTTCATATCGCCTGCAGCGAGGGCTGGATCAGCAGGATGAACAAATGGCTTTGCTTGTCCAGCGCGTATCAGGCTCCTACAAGAACGGTTACTTCTTCCCGGACCTGGCGGGTGTAGGCATTTCATATAATACTTTCGTTTGGAAGCCCGAGCTTGACCCGCGAGCGGGCATGCTCAGACTTGTCTTCGGTCTGGGCACGCGGGCGGTGGAGCGCGTGGAGAACGACTACCCGCAGACAATAGCTTTAGACCACCCGCTGCTGAGGCCTTATGCCGACAGGGAAGGCGCAAGCAGATTCTCGCAGCACAATGCGGACATTCTTGATACGAGCCAGAATTGCCTCAGAACCGTTCGTGTGACCGACCTGTTGCCCGGCAAGTTCGACTTGAATCTGGGCTTGATAGCCAGCCCGGACCGTCATACCGAGCAAAAAATGCAGGAGTTAGGTATGAAAGGTCAAAGGGCGTGGGTTTTGACGTTTGAGAAACTCCTGTCAAAGACGGATTTCCCGCAAGTAATGCGGAAAATGCTCAAGACCCTCGAAGACCATTACCAATATCCCGTGGACATAGAATTCACGGTCAACTTCACGGGTGACGATGCGTTCACAGTGAATTTGCTTCAATGCAGACCCCTGCAGTCCAAAGGATTGACAGCGAGCGTGAAGCTGCCGGAGAACGTTAAGCCCGAAAAAGTCCTTTTCGCATCACAAGGATATACGATGGGAGGCAGTATCTCCCAGCCAATAAGACGGATCATTTACGTCAACCCGGAGGCATATATAGAGACTCCGGTTGCACAGAAATACGATATAGCAAGGCTGATAGGGAAACTGAACAGGCGGATAGTAAACAGGGCAATTACCCCGACCCTGTTGTTTGGGCCCGGCAGGTGGGGCACAACAACGCCGAGCCTGGGCGTTCCAACGAGTTTTTCTGAGATCAACAAGATGACTGTACTGGTGGAGATGGCATACGAGGGGGGAAACTTGATGCCGGAGCTCTCTTTCGGCACCCATTTCTTCCACGACCTGGTTGAGAGTGACATATTCTATGTTGCTCTTTTCCCACAAAGGGAGGGCGTGGTATTCAACAAAGGCAGGCTCCTGGAAATGCCTAACTCACTGACCAATTTGCTTCCCGAAGAGCATAAGTACCAGGATGTTGTCAAGGTCTATGAGCTTGACTCCGACGAGCTCCAAATTCTGTGCGATATAGTCTCCGGCAAAGTTGTCTGTTTTTTCACATAAAACAGCCGATGCTACCTACCTGAACCGCGTGCCAAGACACTAACTTTGCGGTATTCCAGGTTTTTTCCCAAATTTTCTTGCTCACGAGCCGGTCAATATGGTATAAATAAAGGTGGTGAAGTCTCTGCAGCTTTGCCGGGATCGGCCGAGGATTCAGAGTCATTTGCCGGCCGTGGCAGGGCTTTGCAGCGGCTTGACGTTTTGAGAGTTGGGTTTTTGGTGCTAATATCAACGGTTAGTCTTGGCTCTCCCGGAAGGAGGTAATGCCGAGTCCAAAAAGTCGTGCCTGACCTGGAGTTAAAGACTGTGGCGGGGGAATTATTATCGGGCGTATTTTGTTCTTGAGAAGTTGTCTCGGACGGGTGTCAAATTTCAAGCAAGCTTGTGCGCCTGTCGAAAACTCTAATGTGTCTCGGTGTGCGATTATACATCTGAACGGCCTCTTGATAAGGAGAATACTATGTGCAGGAAATCGATCTATCTGGTTCTAATTGTCCTGGCTCTGGGTGCAGCTTCCGGCCCGGCGGTGGCAGGCGTTTCATATCAGAATCCGCCCGGCGGCTGGCTCTACATCTTCAACGGCGATGCGGCAGCACCAGCCGTGACCGCCGCCCTGGACGGAAAGTGGGACCATTACGATGCTAGCTCCGGCGGATCTGACGCCTGGGACGGCTCGGGAATAGGTGCGGGCCTACCTGGTGGTGTAGGTGCCCTCACTGAAGGAGACGCTGGTTTTCTCCGGATTCAGGACGTCTTCCCACGCGACCCCGGGGACGAGCCGAGCAACCGCAAGATATACTTTGGACACAACATTACTGCTGTTCCTGAGGGCGCCCCCGCCGACTTACTGGACTCCGGCGTCACCGTGTCCTTACGCGTGCGTCTTTCAACGACGCCGCCGGTGGACAATTTCGATGGCGGCGCGACCCCCTGGCCGGCAGGAGGAGACGGCTACGTGGGCCACGATGGCGGTAAGGGCAACTTTGGCATACGCGCCGCCAACGACAGACTCATCTCCTTTTCCCTGTCGCTGGCGTCAGACGACACATTCCTCGGAGGCAAGCAAGGCCTGACAATGAACAGCCGCAACGGAACCGCGCCTAATGACGCTGTCGATGTGCTGGATGACGAGGGCACGCTGAACATCCTTGAGATTGCCGACCTGAAGGCCTGGCACGAGTTCTTCATCAACATCAAGGCCGACACTTCGGGAGGCGGCACCCATTTGGTCAAAATCTGGATGGATGGCTCGCTGACTGCAACAGAGTTTCACGTTACCGCCAGCACCGCCAACGAGACCAACTACGCGGCTTTCGGCTACCTCGCTCTGGGCTGCGGCAACACTGGTCAGGCCGGTGCCTTCGATACCGACTTTTTTGCCTACAAGCCGGGCCTTTACTCGCCCGGCGCGGAGAACAAGGCTTGGAATCCTGCACCACATAACACCATGGTTTATGCCGATTTTGTCACACTTACGTGGGGTGCTGGAGGATCAGCGGCCTTGCACGATGTCTATTTTAGTGACAACTTTAACGATGTGAATACCGCCGACAGTTCGGACCCGATGGGCTCGGATAAGGTCTATAAGGCCCGGCAGAGCGAATTGAAGTATCCCCCGGGCCCGTTTGACACAATGCCCATTACTCGAGGCAAGACTTACTACTGGCGGATCGACGAGGTCAATGACTTGCACCCGGACAAGCTCTGGCGGGGCGATGTCTGGAGCTTTGAGGTTGTCTCCAGCCTTAACTGGAACCCCAACCCGCCTCACCAGGACACTTATGTGCCGGTGACTACGGACCTGAGCTGGAGCAAGGGCGCCTTGGCGAAACTTGGCCACATTATTTACCTCAGCACCGATTTCAGCGCTGTCGATAGCGTTGCTCCGGGGACAATGAGCGGCCCCGCATACTTGGGCTCTACATCGTTGCCGACAGACACGACCATTGCGATTCCCGGCGACCTCCTTTACAACACGACTTACTACTGGCGGGCCGATCCGGTCGAGACTAACCCGCCGCTGACGGCACATAAGGGCGCGATCTGGAGCTTTACAACTGTTCCGCCCGGTGTCGGCACGATCCTGCGTGAGATATGGCAGGGCATCACTCCTCAAAGTACGGCTATATCTTCGCTGTACGACTGGCCCGACTTCCCCGAGAATCCCACCATAAGCGATACTTTAACGTCATTTGTCACGGACCCGGACTGGGACGATTACGGAGGGCGGATTCACGGTTGGCTGTACGCGCCGGTATCGGGCGACTATAGGTTCTACCTTACCACCGACGACAACGGCGAGCTGTGGCTGAGCACTGATGATAACCCGGAGAACGCACAGCTTATCGCCTGGGAAAGCGGCTCCAGGACCCTTTACAACTGGGCGTCCGGCGAAGAGGATTCCGACCTCATTACACTGGTGGGCGGTAAGAAGTACTACATCAGCGCGCTGTGGAAGGAACGCGGCGGCGGCGACCACTGCGCGGTGGGCTGGACAGGTCCCGGCATCACCAGTATCACAGTCATTCCCGGCCGGTATCTGATGCCTTATGTTCAGTATTGGGCATACGACCCGCTGCCGGCTGATGAGGCCGTAGGCGTGGCGACAACGCCCACCCTCGACTGGTTGCCGGGAGCCCGCGCCGCTTCGCACAATGTGTACTTTGGCACCGTTTACGCCGATGTCAAGGCCGGCACTGGCGGCACGTTCAAAGGCAACCAGCCGCTCGGCGATACCGATTACGTTCCATCCCCTGCGCTTGCGGCGGGCAAGGTTTACTACTGGAAGATTACCGAGGTCAATGACCTTCACATAGACAAGAAGTGGGAAGGTCCGGTCTGGGTATTCAGGGTTGCCGGCGGCGCAGGCGGCCTGTTAGGGGCCTACTATCAGCACACCGGCGGCGCCGCCCCGGCGGGCTTCGAGACCTTCAAATTGAGCCGTATCGACCCCGAAATCAACTTTCCCTGGGGTGACGGCACGCCGGATCCGTTGGTCGATATTAATGACTTCTCGTGCAGATGGTCAGGTCAGGTGGAGGCGCCGCTCTCCGAGGACTACATCTTCTACCCCGCTTCCGACGACGGTGCGCGTCTCTGGGTGGATGGTCAGCTCGTCATTAACCAGTGGGTGGATCGTGGGACCACCGAGAACGCCAGTGCGCCTATTGCGCTCGTGGCCGGGCAGAAGTATGACATTGTAATGGAACAGTATGAAAACGAGGGCGGCGCCTCTGCCTATCTGCGATGGTCAAGTCCCTCCACGTCCAAGCGGATTATTCCGGCGATATGGCTGTGGCCGCCCACAAAGGCCACCAACCCGATGCCGCCTGATGGGAGCACAGGTGCGCCCTCCCAACCGACTCTAAGCTGGACGGCGGGAGTTTATGCCGCTGCTGTGAACGGGCACAGGGTCTATTTCGACGCCGACGAGCTCAGAGTGATAGCCAGAGTCGGCTGCCAGGTTAACGGCGTCAGCACTACCAACCCATCCTATCTTCTGCCCTGGACCTTTGGTTTGGAAGAGACTTATTACTGGGCGGTAGACGAGGTCAATGGAGTCAAGTCCTGGCCGGGCGATGTCTGGAGCTTTACCACCACCAACAACAAGGTTGTCGATAATATGGAGACCTACACCCCATGGTACGTCCCGGACAACAACATATTTGAAGTCTGGGTGGATGGCGCCGGCAACTGCAAGCCGACAAGCGGCAACAACACCGGCGCAACCGTTGACGTTGAAACGACCATTTATCTCGGCGGTCTCCAGGCAATGAAGTACCAGTACGACAACGATGGTATAGTGGTCAATCCGTGCGATTCGGGTGGTGGGTCGATCGCCAGGTTAACGTATTCCAAGGCCGAGGCCCAGGTCTCCAAGTTGCCTTCCGGGATCGGTTCTGACTGGACGCTTGGCGGTGTGACAAAGGCCCTGTCGCTGCAGTTCTACGGCGCCTCGTCTAACTCGATTGAGCCGATGTGGGTGCAGCTCACCGACGCTTCGAACAACAAGGCCACGGTACCCTATGGCAAGTATGCCGATGAGGCCGCCTCTGATATGAGTGAGGCCTCGTGGCACGAGTGGCTGATTGACCTTGAGGACTTCAACGTTCCACCGACGCCGGTGAACGTCAAGAACGTCAAGAGCATTGCAATCGGCGTCGGCCGGGAGGTTGGCCTTGCCGGCGGCGCAGGCACGCTCTACTTCGACGACATCAGGCTATATACCCCGAGATGTGTTCTTACTCGTCGTGAGGCCGATTTCGCCAAATTCGATTACGCCCCCGAGGCTTCGGGCGGCGACTGCGTCATCAACGCCCGTGAGCTTGAGGTTATGACGCGAGACTGGCTCCTGACCGATACCCTGGTAACCGGCGAGCTGCTCGTGCAGTGGGCCCTTAACGATGCTTCGGGACTGATAGCTGCCGATAGCAGCGGAAAAGGCCGCACCGGTGCAATATCTGTGGGGACTACGTGGGTGAACGACCCCCAGAGGGGTTGGTGCCTGGACTTCAATGACGGCGATTTCGTGCTTGATAATGACGCCGGCGCCTATATGAACGGCCTGCGAGCTTTGACTGTCTGCTGCTGGATCAAAGCCATAGGCATCGGCACAGACCTGGGCTTTATCAGCTTCGAACCGCCGAGTGGCAGTGACCACAGGGATATACGCCACGATGCGGCCGGTTCCTCGTTCGGAGGCACCAATCTATTCAAGTGCGGCATCGAGGCGACCGACGGCTATCAGGAATATGAGAGCGCCAGCGCGACCCAAACCACTTTCTGGCAGCACGTCGCGCTGGTCTGGCGCCAAGGAGATGATATCAAGCTGTATCTCGACGGAGTCATGGACCAGCCCCAGTCGGGGACCAACGGACCAGTCCAGGCAGCACGAAGCGGCACGACGACCGGCTATACCCAGTTGTTTGTCGGGAAGGGCTCCAAGGACGCGGCAGCCAATGCAAGCTGGAACGGCCTTATTGACGACGTTCGGGTTTACAACTTCGTCCTGACGCCCGCTGAGATTGCGACTGTCAAAGCCGGCGGCTCGCTCGCTTCAAGGCCCCTGCACTACCCGACGCCCTCGCCCGCTGAGATCGGCGGCGGCGAGGCCCAGGGCTCAATGGTGATCAACTTTAAGGATTACGCCGTCCTGACCGATAGGTGGCTTGAAGAAGAGTTATATCCATGATCGTCGCTGAGCCTAAGCGGACGTGGCGTACCTGCTGCCTGCTTTTGCGGGCGCGAGCTTCACAGAGACGGCGACAAGGATTGAAATTGACGCGGGGCCTGTGCCAGTTTGGCGTGGGCCCCGGCGGCGTTCTTTTTCCTGTATTCCGCCGCGGTTTTTGCCTGTGCCGCGAGGCAGAAGCCGGGGCCGTAGGCGAGTAGTGCTGTGTCGGCATTATCCGGCATCGAATGAGTATAGTATCAAGCAGGCTTGCGTGCCTGCCGGAAAACAGTAATTGTCTTTCGGTGTGTGGCCGAATTGTTCAACATTTTAAGTTCATGGTTTGTAAGGAGGATTGCCATGTGTAGAAAACTGATTTATTTAGTTTCTTTTGTGTTGGTGCTGATGAGCGCCCCGGTCTTTGGGGCCGCCATTCTTGCACCCGGCGACTTTATCATCGCTATTGACGCCGACAACAACAGCAGCTCTCCGGATGCGGAGCAGGTTCCCGAAGCGATTGACCGCATCTATGGAGGTGGTGGTGCGAAGTACCTAAACTTCGGCGCAGCGAACTCTGGTTTCATTGTGACGCCGGCATTGGGCTCATCCGTCGTCGGCAGCTTCGAGATCTGGACAGCTAATGACGCGGAGGAGCGCGACCCGGCGACCTGGGCGCTTTACGGGACAAACGAGCCGATAGTGAGCGCCAACCACAGCACGGGCACCTCTGAAAACTGGACGCTCATCGCCTCGGGTTCTGTGACTCTGCCGAGCGGGCGTAACGCGAACGGTACAGAGGGTTATAAAAGTTTGGTTAATCTTGTCAATACTACGTCCTACAGGTCGTACAAGATGCTGTTCCCGACCGTGAAGAATGCGGGCACAGCCAACTCCATGCAGATAGCCGAGATCCAGTTCTACGGGGCGAGTGAAAATGCCACGAACCCCTCGCCGGGCGATGGAAGCATGCTTGATGCCGATTCTGTGTCCCTTAAGTGGGATGCCGGCCTGTATGCGGCTCTGCATGATGTCTATTGTAGCACCAGCTTTAACGATGTGAACACTGCCGACAGTTCGGACCCGATGGGCTCGGATAAGGTCTATAAGGCCCGGCAGAGCGAATTGAAGTATCCCCCGGGCCCGTTTGACACAATGACTGTTGATCGAGGCCTTACTTACTACTGGCGGATCGATGAGGTCAACGGCGTGAACACCTGGCGGGGCGATATCTGGAGCTTTACCGTCGTGCCCAACCTCAACTGGAACCCCAACCCGGCGCACCAGGCAATATTTGTGCCGGTGACTACGGACCTAAGCTGGAGTAAAGGCAACCTTGCCAAGAAGGGTCACATTATCTACCTCAGCACCGATTTTGCCACTGTGAACAACAAAGTCCCAGGGACAATGAGCGGCGCTGGATATTTAGGCTGGACACAGCCTGAAACACTTACAACCATTACGGTTCCCGGCGACCTTCTTTATAACACGACTTACTACTGGCGGGCCGATCCGGTCGAGACTACTTCACCGCTTAAAGTGCATAAGGGCCTCGTCTGGGAATTCAAGACTACCGTGGTGGGGACAGGCTCTATCCTGCGCGAGATATGGCAAAACATCACTCCTCAAACTGCGGCCTTATCTTCGCTGTACAACTGGCCCGACTTCCCGGAGAATCCGACGATAACCGATACGGTAACGTCATTTGTCTCGGACCCCGACTGGGAAGACTACGGAGGCCGGATTCACGGCTGGCTGTTTGCCCCGGTGTCGGGCGACTATAGGTTCTACCTTACCACCGACGACAACGGCGAACTGTGGTTGAGCACCGATGAGAACCCGGCCAACGCACAGCTTATCGCTTGGGAAAGCGACTCCAGGGGCCTTTACGCCTGGGCGTCCGGCGAAGAGGATTCCGACCTCATTACACTGGTGGGCGGCAAGAAGTACTATATCGGCGCGCTGTGGAAGGAACGCGCCGGCGGCGACCACTGCGCGGTCGGCTGGACAGGTCCGGGCATCCCAACCATCACGGTTATTCCCGGCCATCTTCTGATGCCATTTGTGCAGTATTGGGCATACGACCCGCTGCCGGCTGATGAGGCCGCAGGCGTGGCGACGACGCCCACTCTTAGCTGGCTGTCGGGAGACCATGCGGTTTCGCACGACGTCTATTTCGGCACCGTTTACGCCGATGTCAAAGCCGGCACAGGCGGCACGTTCAAAGGCAACCAGCCGCTTGGCGATACCGATTATGTTCCCTCCCCTGCTCTTGAGGCAGCGAAGATTTACTACTGGAAGATTACTGAGGTCAACAACGCTCACCCCGACAAGAAGTGGGAAGGTCCGGTCTGGGTGTTCAGGGTAGCCGGCGGCGCCGGGGGCCTGTTAGGCTCGTACTATCATCACACCGGCACCACTTCCCCGGCGGGCTTCGAGACCTTCATATTGAGCCGTATAGACCCTGAGATCAACTTCAACTGGGGTGATCCCGGCTCACCGGACCCGTTGGTCAATGTTGGTCTGTTCACGTGCAGATGGCAGGGCCAGGTTGAGGCGCCATTCTCCGAGGACTACATCTTCTACACCGCTTCCGACGACGGTGCGCGTCTGTGGGTGGATGGTCAATTAGTCATCGACCACTGGGTGGACCAGGGGACAACCGAGTGGCCCAGCTTGCCTATCACACTTGTTGCCGGGCAGAAGTATGACATTAGAATGGAACAGTATGAAAACGGCGGCGGCGCCGCTGCATATCTGCGATGGTCAAGCGCCTCCACGGCCAAGCAGATTATTCCGGCGATGTGGTTGTGGCCGTACACAAAGGCCACCAACCCGACGCCGCCTGATGGGAGCACAGGTGCGCCCCTGAAACCTACTCTAAGCTGGACGGCGGGCGCTTATGCCGCTGCTGTGAATGGGCACAGGGTCTATTTCGACGCCGACGAGCTCAGAGTGATAGCCAGAGCCAGTTGCCAGGTTAACGGCGTCAGCACTACCGACCCGTGCTATCCTCTGCTCCTCAGCCTGGGTTTGGAAGAGACTTACTACTGGGCGGTGGACGAGGTCAATGGAGTCAAGTCCTGGCCGGGCGATGTCTGGAGCTTCACCACCACCAACAATAAGGTTGTCGATGATATGGAGACCTACACCGTCTGGACCATCCCGGACAACAACATATTTGAAGTCTGGGTGGATGGCGCCGGCGACTGCAAGCCGACCAGCGGCAACAACACCGGCGCAACCGTTGACGTTGAAATGACCATTTATCTCGGCGGTCTCCAGGCGATGAAGTACCAGTACGACAACGATGGTATAGTGCTCAATCCGTGCGATTCGGGTGGTGGGTCGATCGCCAGGTTAACATATTCCAAGGCCGAGGCCCAGGTCTCCAATTTGCCTTCCGGGATCGGTTCTGACTGGACGCTTGGCGGTGTGACAAAGGCCCTGTCGCTGCAGTTCTACGGCGCCTCGTCTAACTCGATTGAGCCGATGTGG
>Ga0299912_10005655_pt1 | contig 10277 bp, 8 predicted proteins | sample RVTome_2_FD_207667 | JGI IMG/M metagenome (GOLD analysis project Ga0299912, IMG submission 207667) | Soil microbial communities from uranium-contaminated site in the Upper Colorado River Basin, Wyoming, United States - RVT95D214 (version 2) ... | reverse complement strand
GTGCTTGAAACCTACAGAACGATTAAATTGGAAGAGGAAGAAAAAAAGAGTTAAAAGAATGACAAAACGAGGATTTACCCCGTAGCATAGTTGAGGGAACAAGGGCTCTTCGAAATATGAGGCGACAACGATTTCTTAGAGGTTTACTAGATATTAAGGGTTATGCGACGGGGTTTACATTAATAGAGGTCGTGATCACCCTGACTATTCTCGGGTTCATCTGCCTCATCATCTTCGGGGCTTTCCGATTGGGCCTCTCTGCCTGGGAGAGAGGCGAATCTGTTAAGGATGAGTATCAGAAGGCGCGAATCGTTTCCCAGTTAATCACCCAGCAGGTCAAATCGGCCGTTCCTTTTAAGATCAAACCGCAACAGGCAGAAGGAGACTATCTTGCCTTTGAGGGGGATGCCCGTTCTTTGAGATTCGTCTCTGCCCTTCCCATCAAGGGAAAACAACCAGAAGGGTTTGTCTATGCCAAATATGAGTTTAAAGAAGAAGGTTCTGAGGGAGGTCGTCTGATCCTTTACGAGGAAAGGGCTCTTAACAAAGATTTTTTTGCAGACGATCCGAAAGAAGAGCTGGCAGTTTCTCTGCTGGAGGGAGTTTCAAGTGTCCGTTTTGAATATTTTCGAGAGGAAGATCCGTTGAATAACCAGCAAGAGGAGTGGGTTGAGGAATGGAAGGCCAAGGATGAAAAGAGGTTGCCAAAAGCCCTCAAAATGACTATCATCCGGAAAAATCAAAAAGGGAAGGAGGAACCTCCGATCACCGTTTTCGCATCTCTTCCGGCCTTCCGTTTTGAGGAAGTGAGAACGATGCCAGGCAGAAGGGTTCCTGGGATGTCGGTCACAAGGTAATAGGGAGTTAGAGGTTGGAGGTTGGAGGCTGGGGTTCATTGTTCATCGTTCATTGTTGATGGTCATCGTTCAGGATTGAGGAATTTTTAAGTCACGATGATGCCGGCTGCTCAACAAAAGTTTTTCTCTCCACTGCTTGGGAAAAAGGGTGTTGCATTAATTATGGTTCTCTGGGTGATGGCCATTCTTTCGGTCGTGGCCCTCGAATTCTCTTTCGCCATGAGGACTGAGATCACCATTACCAAGAATCATAAGGAAGACCTCCAGCGCTATGCTATGGCCGAAGGAGGAGTTCAGCGCGCGATTACAGAATTGATCTACAAACATGATGCGCGACTTCAACAATCGAGGAGAACCCTGAGCTTGGAAGAGATCCCCCCGGAACAGAGGGAGTGGATGGCAGACGGCAGATCCTACACCCTCCCTTTTGACCAGGGGTCCTGTGAGATCAGGATCATGAGTGAGGCAGGCAAGATCAATATCAATGTGGTCTCCGAGTTCTTGCTCCGCAAAGTCATTGGGCAATTAGGCCTCGAAGGGGAGGCAAAGGATGTGGTGGTTGATTCGGTTCTCGATTGGAGGGACACCAATGATTTCTATCGGGCGAACGGCGCAGAGAATGATTATTACCTTTCGCTCAAGGAGCCTTATTACTGCAAGAATGGGAATCTGGACTCGATCGAAGAGCTCCTCCTGGTGAAGGGAGTTACTCCGGGTCTCTATCATGGAAAAAAGGGAACCCCGGAGGGTGAGGAGGGATCGGCTGATCGGGTGGGCTTGAAGGATATCTTCTCCATCTACGCTCCTGGTGAACAGGTGGACATCAACAGTGCCACACCCCTTGTGATGAATATGGTTTTGAGCATTCCAAGAGAAGTTTCTCAACAGATGGTGAAGGCCAGGGAGGAGAAAAGTTTCGAAAACCAGCAGGACCTTCTCAACCGGGTCCCTGAGCTTGCCCCCTTCATTGGAGAGATTGGCAGGTTCATCGTCTTTCGATCGGCCCTTCCCTATTACACGATTGAATCGAGAGCCAAGTTGAAGGATGGACCGTCCATGCAAGGACTAAAAACCATCGTGAAGATCGACCCCAGGGAGAAAGAAGGATATAAAATCGTCCTGTGGGTGGATAGGCTGATGGAGCGCTAACCCCTGCTCAGGATGAGACAGGCATCGACATGATTTCAGGAAAGATGATGTTAATCTCCGATGTGAGTCTCGGAATCGATTTTAGAAAGAACCATTTGATCCTCACCCTTTTGAGAAAATCCTTCGGGAGGATCAAACTGGTAGACTACGAGATCCATGCCCTTCTACCGGAAGAACAGAAAGAGGAGCGAGAGGCTCAGCTGATCAACCTGGTCAACGGGTTTATCTCCAAACATACGATCAATAAGAATAAGGTCTCGATTTCCGTACCGAGAGAAAAAGTCGTTGCCCGCTTCATCCGTCTTCCCATCGCCACGAAGGAGAACTTGCGGAAGGTTCTGGAATACGAAGTCTCCAAGTACACGCCCTTTGAGAAGGAGGAGATCTATTTTGACTACCAGATCCTCAAAGAGGAGAAGGAATGGCTCGACCTCTTTGCCGTCTTTATCAAGAGGGAAGAAGTCGATGTTTATCTCGCTTTGCTGAAGAAGGTCGGGATTACACCCATCTCCATCCAGATTCCCTCCACCGCAGCCCTCAACCTTTTCTTTTATCACAAGATGGCTGGACAATATGAATTGGCCGTCCTCCTCGATGTGACTTCACCCTTCTTTGAGATGAATCTGATCCAGGGAAAAGACTGGAAAGAAAGTTTCCATCTGCCTCTGCCTTCTGAAGAGCAGGAGTTAAAAATCATCAACACCTTCAAGCGATCCGGATTGAAAAGCGATGCCCTTCCCAAATCGACCTTCTTCGTCTTTGGTTTAGATGCCACGGAAAAGATGTTGCCTTCCCTCAGAGAGAGTGACCAGATCAAAGGGGTTTTCCTTCCTCCCCTGCATCGTATTGAAGCAGAGACCGGGGCTTCCAGACCTGATAAGATCTTCTCGTCGATCGGGCTCCCTCTGAAAGGATTGACCCAGACCAAACTCGATCTGAACCTGCTTCCCTTTGAGATGAGAAAAAAGGTGAGGGAGATTGGAAAACCGGTCTTCATGATCCTGGCCTCCCTTGCGGTGATCCTGAGTTTGACCTGGGGAATCGGTGTCTTCTTTCGATACAGAAATGCGTTGAATGCCATCAATGATGAGATTAAGAATCGAAAGCCTGCTGTGGAAGCGATTGAAAAGGTGCAAAGGCAGAAGGACGCCTTGAGGAAAGAGATCCTGGACCTTGATAAGATTCGATCGGCGGAGCACAGTAAGGTGGAGATCCTGAGAGAACTCACCCAGCTTCTGCCGACCACCGTCTGGATCTGGAATTTCAAATACACAGGAAGGGAACTGGAGATCAGCGGATTCGCTGATTCGGCCTCCGAACTCATCTCCCTTTTAGACCGGTCTCCCCTCTTTGAGAGGGTCGAATTCTTAGCCCCTGTGACCAAGGAGAGGGAGAGAAGGGAGGGTGTGGATAAGGAGAGGGAGAGGTTCAAAATCAAAGCGAGGTTGGAAGGCAGGAGGTCGGGAATTTGAAAGAATGGCCTTTCTTAAAGAAACTGTCCTCTCTGAAAAAATGGCGTGTTTTGAAGAGATGGCCGCTTCTGGAAAGATGGAGATTCTCCCAGAAGCGGGTCCTTTGGGGAGTCACTGGAATCGTCGTCCTCATCCTCCTCTACACCTTTGGGATCCTTCCTCTGGTCGAAGCCAGGAAGAAGGCCGAGGAGGAGATCCTCTTGAAGAGGAGGGCTTTGCTGAGATATGAAGAGTATCTGGGAAACCGCAAGATTTTCGAAGAGGAACTGGGTCGAACCCTGAAGCAGTATGAAATGATTCAGGGAAGGCTCCTGGCCGGAGAAACCCCTCAACTCGGAGCCGCCAGCCTGCAAGAGATCGTAAGACGGCTTTCGGAAAAGGCTGGCGTAGGCATCCGGAGCTTTCGAATGCTGGAGCCCAAAGAGATCGATTCCTACAGAAGGATTTCGATCCAGATCGATTTCAATCCCAACAATAGCATGCTCAACCTTGGGCAATTTATTTATGATATCGAGACCCACGAGAAAGAGCTGATGATCTCCGAGATGGACCTTCTGGTTTTAAATATTCGGATGCCCAATCAGGTCCAGGGGAGCATGGTCATCTCTGGACTGATGAAAGGGACGAAAGCCAAAGAGAAAGGAAAGGAGCGATGATGTCCTGGCGATACGGTGTCTTCTCTCTTCTCCTCTTTGTCGCTGTGGTTCTTCTGGGTCTAAAAAATTATGACGTGTGGACCCAGCCCATGGAACTCTTGCAGGAAGAAGGAAGGGGGAAGAAGGGAGAAACAAAAGTCGAAGGAGCCTTAGTCACCGGAAGGCAAAAGGAGACGACCTCCATTGCCTCCACCATCGCGATTTCTGAAAAGAATATCTTCAACCCGGACCGGAGGGAATTTTCGATCACCACTTCTGAACAATCGAAACCCATGTCCCGCCCCCAAATCATTCTCTATGGAATCACCATCGGCAAAGACTATCAGGCTGCATCGCTCGTTCATCCGGGAAGGCCTCTCCAGAAAGGGGAAAGGGAGATGATTACCCTGAAGATCGGGGAGAAGGTCGGAGAATATAAATTGGTGAAGATTCTGCCCGATCGAATCGCCATGGAATCAGGAGACGACTCTTTCGATGTCCTGCTCTATGATGCGAGTGCGCCCAAGAAAAGGGCCGTGGTCAGGACGGAGGTGAGACCTCCAGAAGTGAAGAGCACGGCTCCAGCACCTTCGCCGCCCGCACCTGTTCCCGTGCCAAAAGCAGCAGAGGCGCCCAAGCCTGGAGAACCATCCAGGGAGAGGGTGATGGAGGCGCCCCTGCCAAGGCCCGTGACCCCAGCACCCCCCTCTTATCCGAGCACCTTTAGAGGAAGGAGGCCCGTGAGGCCTTATACACCTCCTGAAAGTGAGACGAAATGAAGGTCCAAGAAAGGAGTCATTTCAGGATGAATAAGATGAAATGGTTAGGAATGGGATGCCTTATCCTATGCCTGATGCTTGGGAGCATCCATTGTGCAGGAAAGAAATCTCAGTTGAAGGGAGAACCGGGTGAGCCTCCTCAGAAGGAGATTACTCAACCCCCTTCCGAGATGGCAGTACCGCCTTCTAAGCCAGTGGAGACCCCCCCTGCTGCTGTGGCAGAGGCACCTAAACCTGAGAAACCGGCGCAACCTCCCATACAACCTCCTCGATCCGATCTACCTACCCCGCCTCCCCTTTCTACTCCTGTGAAGCCTCCAGAAACTCCGAGGGGACCGGGTGTGGTCTTCAACTTCGATAACGCTGACCTCTATGAAGTGATCCGGGTGATGGCAGAGATCCTGAAAATCAACTATATCGTCGATCCCAAGGTCAGAGGGGTCGTCAACATCCATACCGTGGGTCAAATTCCGTCCGAGGATGTCTTTCCCATCTTCCAATCGATTCTGAGATTGAATGGAGCCACGGCCGTTAAGAAGGGCAATGTCTATGAAATTGTCCCTTTCGGTGATGCAAAAAAGTCGTATGTTCCTTTTTCGACCACCCGGGATCCAGCGAAGCTAGCTGCTGAGGAAAGATATACTACCCAGATCATCATCTTGAGGTACATTCCAGTAGCAGAGGTTTCTAAACTGATCAAGCCCTTCCTTTCGGATGGGGCAGATATCATTGAACATCCTCCCCATAATATCCTGATCATCAACGACCTTGCTTCCAATGTCAGAAAATCGCTCGACATCATCAACCTCTTCGATGTCGATCTCTTCGCCGATATGAAGGTCAGGATCTATCCCGTTCTCAATGCCGATGTGACGGAGATCGCCAAGGAGATGGAGCGAATCTTCGCTTCCTTTGAGATTTCAACAAAGTCGGGGAGAGGCGTCGGAATTACCTTCACCCCCATCGCTCGAATCAACTCTCTCCTGGTCATCAGTTCAATTCCTCACATCTTCGAAAAGGTGGAGGCGTGGTTGAGGGAGCTCGACAAGACGCCTTCGGAAGGCACCAAGTTGAGCGTCTTTGTCTACTATGTCCAGAACGGGAAGGCAAAGGATCTCGCCGACGTTCTGAAACAGATCTTCGTAGCAACCAAAGAGAAGAAACCGGAGTTCAGAGAGAGAGTGGTAACCCCCGAAACAACCCCGAGAGGTGTCCGGCCTACGACACCCGCTCCAGCTGCGGCGCCAAAAGAGGAGGCGGCAGCCGTTCCAGAGGGAGAGATTAATATCGTCGTTGACGAGGCGAACAATGCATTGGTCATCCGAGCTTTTCAAAGGGATTACAGGGCAATCCTCGAAACGATCAAGAAACTCGACATCTATCCCAAACAGGTTTTGATTGAGGTCATGGTCGCTGAGATCACCCTTGACGATACAACCCAATTCGGGATTGAGTGGTCAAGGTTCCTTTCAAGTCAACCTCCAAATGCGCAAGAGGTCGTGTTGGGTGCGAGGCCTCCTGCCGATCCGTTTAGTACAGCACTGACTGCCATCGGTATCCGGTATTCCATTGTGGAGCTGGGAGGGAGGGTTTCTGCTGCTATCAGAGCTGCGGCAACACGTGGCCGATTAAAAGTGATTTCCTCGCCCCATATCCTTGCCTCCAATAACAAAGAGGCAAAAATTCAGATTGGATCGTCTCAACCCATCCTCACTTCAACCTATTCGGGCACCACGGGGGTTGCCGGAGCCGCCGGCGTCATCGAGGGGACCATCGAATATAAGGATATCGGCATTATTCTCACCGTGACTCCCCGCATCAGCGATGGCGGTCTGGTGTCCATGGAGATATCTGTTGAAGATAGCACCGTGGATACCACCACCCTTGGAACTCTTCCATCGGTCCCAGTTTTTGGAAAGAGAACTGCAAAGACGGTCCTCTCCATTACGGAAGGACAGGCCATTGTGATTGGAGGGTTGATCCAGGATTCCAAGAATGTCACGAGGTCAGGCATCCCTCTTCTCAGTCGGATCCCTCTCTTGGGTGCCCTTTTTGGACAACAGGAATATGTCACCGGGAAGACCGAACTTATCCTTTTGATGACGCCTCACATCATTACGGATCAGCTTCAGTCGGATACCGTCACTCGGGAATTCAGAGAAAAGGTTGAAGGGATCAAGAAGGAGTTGGAGAAGAAGGAGAAGAAAAAGAAATAATATCCAGAAGCGGAGGGGTCATTCCTTCTCCCCTGCCATAAACTCCTTGATCATTAATTCGTTCTTTTTTTGGACTTTCTGCATCTCGCCAAGCTCCACATTTTCGAAGGGAAGTTTCATCCGCTTATTTCTCAACCTTGTAATTTCGGAGTCGAGAAATTGGATCGTATTGGCGATCGCCTCTGCCAGGGTGGAGATGGACCCCTGGGCCTTCTCAAAAGTCTCCTTATCCAGATAGGCGCGGTTCAAATTATGGAACCGCTCGAAGAACCCCTGAAGTTTCTCCAGCTCCTCCCCCTTCCCTTTCTTCTTCTTTTCCAAGCTTTTCGTCATCTCCAAAAACTTCTCTATCTCCATATAGCCTCCGTGAGGTTCTCCATTTGTTTCTAAAAACTAATTTATGAAAATGGGTCCTGTTTGTCAATTTTATAATTTGAGAGATCTAAAAAAATACTTTTCGCTCTCTGAGATTTCGGGACTTTTCGGAAATCTCTTGGTATTTTCCTGACAGCCTGCCTAAATTTCATCATCTATTTCTCACCTATCGACTCACTCTCTCAGGGAGTGGATTTTTATAATAAGAAATTCCCTATAAATTCGAAATATTACGGATGGGCTACTGTTCCTTTGAAAATACCATCACTGGCATACAAATTGCTTTTAATCTTTGCTAAGAATACGAAGAGGTATTGGAAAGACAAAGGCGTCTCTACCTGTCGTTGACAGGTTTGAAAGCAGACAAAGGCGTCTCTTACTGTCATGGACAGGTTAAAAGAGGCGCCTTTTTTTAACCTTTACAATTCTATATGATTCTAAGAGAGGAGGAGAACATGGATAAGGAAAAAGAACAGGTTTTGAAGATGGCAAAGGAGAATGATGTCAGATTTATTCGACTATGGTTTACAGACATTCTTGGGTTTCTGAAGGGTTTTGCCATCACCGTCGATGAATTGGAAGGCGCTCTTGAAGAGGGAATGGGTTTCGACGGTTCGTCTATCCAGGGTTACGCCCGAATCGATGAGAGCGACATGCTTGCAAGACCTGATCCGAAGACCTTCCAGATCATGCCCTGGAGACCAAAAGAGAATGCCGTCGCCCGGATGTTTGCAGATATTTATGAACCGGATGGAACCCCTTACAAAGGAGACCCCCGATGGGTGTTAAAAAGAAACCTTAAAAAGACTCAAGACCTCGGCTACACCTTTTATGTAGGTCCTGAATTGGAGTATTTCTATTTTAAGTCCAGCGATGGGAAGCCGGAGGGGCTGGATCGGGGAGGCTATTTCGACCTCACTCCCCTCGATGTGGCAACCGAACTTCGACGGGAGACTATCCTGACACTGGAGGCCATGGGAATTCACGTCGAATACAGCCACCACGAAGTGGCTCCCAGCCAACATGAGATCGACCTTCGCTACACCGACGCCTTAACCATGGCAGACAATGCCATGACCTATCGGCTCGTCGTGAAGGAGATTGCATTAAAGCATGGTGTTTATGCGACCTTTATGCCCAAACCCATCTTCGGACAAAACGGGAGTGGCATGCATACTCACCAATCCCTTTTCAAAGGTGATAAGAATGCGTTCTTCGAACCAAAGGATGAATTTCATCTCTCCAAAATGGCCAAATCCTATATTGCCGGGATTCTGAAGCATTCGAAGGAGATCACCTCCATCACCTCTCAATGGGTCAACTCTTACAAAAGGCTCGTCCCGGGCTACGAGGCACCGGTCTATATTTCATGGGCTCGCCGCAATCGGTCAGCCCTCGTTCGGGTTCCCATGTACAAACCTGGAAAAGAGAAGGCCACGCGAATTGAATTTCGATCGCCTGACCCGGCTTGCAACCCCTATCTGGCTTTCGCCGTGATGTTGGCGGCAGGCTTAAAAGGTGTTGAGAAAGGTTATGAGCTGCCGCCCCCCGTTGAAGAAGATATTTATGAGATGTCCGAAGAAGCGAGAAAAAAGCATGGGATCGAATCTCTCCCAGGAAATCTCCTTGAAGCCATCCAACTGACAGAAAAAAGCGAATTGGTTAAGGAGACTTTAGGAGACCATATCTTTCAAAAATTCATCGAGAATAAGAAGATCGAATGGGATCAATACCGAACCCATGTTTCCCAATTCGAATTGGAGAAATATCTACCCGTTCTGTAACGATCTCTCGTTCTCCCTTCGATGGAAGAATCATTAGACTTGTGAAGAAGGACAAACAAGCATTCCCCCCTTTTCAAGGGGGGAATTTTTATTGAATCTTGAGATTCAATCTTTTAAAATTAATTGGTTATCTTGACGAAAACACTCTTGATGGATGGTCAAGAGTGTGGCATGATGAGTCAGGCTTGCATCCTTTATAATCTATCGCTCAAACAAGATAATTCTGGCAAAAGCCTTTAACACCTATCTTCTTCAAAGCATCATGCTCATCTATTGTTAATCGATGATCCTTGAAGCTGCAACAAAAACAAAGTGAGGTTAAACCGTACGGTGGAAGAGAAGAAAGATCACCCTCCTTGGAGGAAAGCCCTCGAAACTATTTTGCATCAGAATTCTGATCTCAGGATCATTGAAGACCCGGAGAAGCTTGAGTATTACCGTCAGGATCTCAATGTCGATCTCCCCCCCATGATTCGTGATCTCATGCTCAAAAGCCTGCCCGATCTTATCCTTCAGCCGACCACTGAAGAACATCTCATCGAGATTTTTGCTATTGCCCGAGAGCACAGAGTCCCCATAACCGTTCGGGGTGCAGGGACATGGGGTTACGGCGGCGCGGTCCCGACCCGGGGCGGGATTTTAATCGAGCTCGGGTTGATGGATACGATTGAAGTAAATCCAGAAACCCTTCAGTTGACCGTAGGCCCGGGAGCCCGTTTTCTTGATATCGGGCGCGAACTGGAGCGCCATGGTTTGATTCTTCTCACGATGACCTCCGGAAAAGGCGGGACCCTCGCGGGTTGGATGGCCACTGGAGGAATGGGATTTGGAACCTATCACCACGGCCCGGTGAGAAATCAGTTGATCTCGATCCGGGTGATCACCCCTGATGGAAAGATTAAAAATATCGCGGCAGAGGATCCTGAAATCAACTATTTCCTTTCTACCGAAGGGCAGATGGGCATCATCGTGAAGGCAACGCTTAAGGTGGGCCGAAAACCTTCTCGGTG
>Ga0299912_10005654_pt1 | contig 10280 bp, 7 predicted proteins | sample RVTome_2_FD_207667 | JGI IMG/M metagenome (GOLD analysis project Ga0299912, IMG submission 207667) | Soil microbial communities from uranium-contaminated site in the Upper Colorado River Basin, Wyoming, United States - RVT95D214 (version 2) ... | reverse complement strand
TCGCACAAGCAAAGCGAACACATCAGAGGAAAACCGACTACGAGGAAGAACATCACACGAAAGGAAACCCAAACGAGGTGATAGAATTGTATCGTAGTCTGGATAAGTTCTGCAGAGAACTCGAGCCAGCTACAATACAAAGAAAATATCTTGGCAAGTATGTTCGTTATAATCGTGGTAAGCACATTTTCTGCTGTGTCCATCTTCAAAAGAGTGGGCTTCGTGTCTGGCTAAAGTTGCACTACTCACATTTAGATAACCCACCTGACTATGTTCGTGACGTCTCCCGGATAGGCCACTGGGGCGTTGGTGACGTTGAGATCGTAGTAGATTCCCTCGAGAAACTACAGAGTTCCAAATCTCTTATAAAGCGGTCTTTCGAGGAAAATAAATAGTGGTACGTACATTTCTGAGGCGGGGGTTTTCCCGACGCGGTTGCTTTGAACAAACAGCTACGAATGGCGACATTCGAGCGACAAGCCAAGAAAGTTAGTCCACCCGAGGATACGGGGGAGGCGATAGGCACCGATTGGTTCTATTTTGCTCTGGAGACGTATGAGCCATCTTCGGTGCTGATACGCACCACTTCGCCGACAGCAATAAATGGCGGGACGCGGGTCTTCAGCCCCGTTTCAAGAACAGCTTCTTTCATTTGATTTGTCGCTGTCGCGCCTCTGGGCATCGGAGTTGTTTCGGTAACCGTCAGGTCTACCACCTTCGGCAGTTCAATCGCAACGATGTTCCCTTCGTGCGTCAAAGTGGTCAAAGGCGTATTGGGCCTGAGGAATTTTACGGAGTCCCCGACCAAATCAGCAGGGATATTAACCTGGTCGTAAGATTGGTTATCCATAAGAACATGGCCGGTAGCGTCTGAGTAGAGATACTCCATCTCCCGACGGTCAAGGAATGCCTGTTCAAGCTCTTCGGTAGAGCGCAGGCGTTTTTCGATTATCACGCCATCGGAAAGTCTTCGAAGCTTTGCCTGCACAAACGCCCGAAGATTTCCAGGGGTAACATGCGTTGCCTGAAAACAAACATAAAGCTGGCCGTCCAGAGTAGTAGCCATGCCCGGTCTCAAATCACTTGCTTTCACGCTAAGCTCCTCATTGACAATTGAAAACTGCAATCATCCATCGGCAAACTTGTCCCACAAAATAAACATCCATTTTTCACGCCTGTCAAGTGGGAATTTACTCTGGCCGATTAAGCAGGGAAGGTTAAAATGTATGTGTGACTGAAATTCGCCGAAAGGATGAATAGCAAGTATCCGGATGAGTGAGGTGAGATGCGATGAACTTAATGTCTGGCAAATTAGCTTTGTATCTGCTGTGTTTGGTAATGCCGGCTTGTGCTTTCTGTGGCGAGCCAGCCGAGCCGCAGAAGCCGAAGCAGCAGGGTGGTATCAAGGATGCTCCTGAGGACCCAAATATTGTCGCGCGAATTGCCGATTTTGTCATCATTAAAGAAGATCTGCACAAGAGACTGATGAACGAGCTTCGCCCCGAACCTTATGAGTCACCCATGCAAGCTGAGCCTGTCAACGCTGAAATCGTGCTTAAAAAAATGATTGCTGAGAAGGCGATGATAATAGAAGGCCGCAAGTCAGGCCTGCTGCAAAGTAACGAAGAAATCCGCACATCGGTTAAGCAGCTCAGGGAAAGAAATCTGGCGAACCTGCTTCTGCAAAGGTATCTTCAGAGCAAGCAAGCGGACCTTATGGTTAGCGACGCCGAAATCGACGAGATGCTAAAGACCGATCCTAAGCTCGACCGAACACGGGCACAGGCGATGCTGCAAAGAACAAAAGCCAATAGAATCTTGGACGATTACTACGGGCAGTTGTACAAGAAGCTGAAAGTTCAAAAAGTTGGTGTGAATTTCACCAGGGCAGCCAAAATTCATCAAAGGCTCCTGTACCAGCCGAAAAAGCCCCGCAACGTAGGATGGATCGGCAACGGTCAGGTCAGAGATGAATTGACGCCCGAAGAGAAAAGTATCGTTTTGGCTGCCTATGATAAGGGCAAAGTCACGCTGGAGGACTGGCTGATCGCCTTATGTGAGATTGTTCCGCCGGGCCGGCCGCAGGATTTGAATACCGCGCAGGGCGTTGAACGGCTGCTGGATCGCGTCTTGAGGATACCGATTTTTGTAGCCGCGGCAGAGTCTCTCGGCCTGGACAAAGACGAAAACATAGTCCGGCAGGTAAAACAGTATGAAGATATGCGGCTGCTCGGCGCGGCCCAAATGGCAATATACCAGCAGGCCGCTGAGCCGAACGAGCAAGAGATAGTCGCGTATTTCAACAACAATAAAGAGATGTTCGGCACGCCCAGAAGACTCAAGATTGACCAAATCTGGTGTCAAGACCTAAAAGCCGGCCAAAAAGCAAAGGCTGAGCTGGATGGTGGCAAAGATTTTGAGTCGGCTAAAAAAGAATTCTCGTTGCAGAAAGAAAGCCAGCCGTTTGACACCTCCCCCGACTCCGAAGGGATGTTCTTCAAGGATTTATGGCAGGCAGACCCTAACACAGTTGTCGGGCCGGTAAAGGGTTTCTACTCAGACGCAGTTATGTGGCGCATAGTTAAAATATTCGAGAAGAAGCCCGCCGAGCTGAAAGAATATTCCAGCGATATGAAGTCCCAGATTAAGGATAGAGTGTCAGGCGAAAAGAGGAACGCGGCCTTTGCCAAATATAGACAAGAATTATTGGAAAAACATCCGCACAAGATTTTTGCCGACAGAATCAAGGATATTGACCCGCTGGATATACCGTAAACTGCAACGCCCAACCCCGTGAGATAGCGACCAAGGAAATGCTGAACTTCATTAGGCCGTTATCTCACGGGGTCGCCGAATGCCTTGCCCTTCGGCTGTGAAAGCCGATGTTTGGCTTTTACCTATTCAACCCATCCGACTGATTGCAGCCAGTTCTCGATCAGGGTTATAAGGTCTGCGATATCGATTATGCCGTCACCATTGACGTCGCCCTCGAATGGCCGTTCACTCATGCTTGCGTATGCGGTTCCGCCATACGCGCCCGTGTTGATTCGGCCGCCATTGGGCTTGGGCTCGCCGGAGTAATCAGCGGTCGGGTCACCAGCGTCGATGCAAGGGCTGGTGACTTTGTCGAGGACCCATACGTCATGTTCCGGCCAATATCGGCCTCGCTCGGATTTGAGATGGTAGTCGCCGTTTTCGGGATCTGCAAACATCGGGTCAAGGTTGAGATTGCCCGGACCTTCTCCGCCACGTTCGATACAACTGTAATGAGCCTGGCATCCAAGCAGGTCACCGTTAGTATTGTACCAAAAGATGGAGCTGCTAACATTCGGTTCTGACCCGGCATGGGCTTCAATGCCGTACTTATTATTAACTACCGTTACATTTCTGATCGTGGGGGAACTCGCCGTACAGAAGATGCCTGTGGGACTATTTTTGATTACGAAGTTCTTTAAGACACTGCCGGCACCTTCGCCGTAGTAGAAGCAGACTGCGAAATTGTCGGGGTTCTGCAGTATGGCTGCGTCGGCAGCACCGCACACGGTTATGGCTTTACCCAGAAAGCGAATTCCTTCAGTGTAGAGTCCCGGACATACCAGCACCGTGTCACCGTTTTGGGCGGTATCAATTGCCTTTTGAATAGTCGCAAAAGCGCTTTCACGAGTCAAACCATGATTGTCATTGTCGCCATTGACGACATCAACGTAGTATGTTAGCGCAGGTCGAGGATAAGGCAGACCGAATACCGACTTTTGGCCTTTGATCGTGGTCTGACATTCGGCGTATTCAGCATTTATGGTCGCTTCCACAGGCGTATCCAGAGGCGTTAGTGTCAAAAAGCCACTTTCGTTGATGCCGCCGGAGGTGTTCGGCTCAATCGACCAGATTGTCAAGGTGGTCACGTCCTTGATGGAATCATCCTCATAGTAGGCTAAGGCAGCATATTGTGCGCCAGACTCCTCGGATACTTCGTTTGGCCCCGTCACCTCAAGCTTCACCACCTCAGGCGGAATCGTTGTAAAGCTCCAGACACCACCTTGATGTTTTGTAGTGCCGTCGGCCTCGACCTCGTCGATCCGCCAGTAGTAAGTAGTACCCTTGGTAAGGCTTGCGGGATCGTACTTTATGGCTTTCTGATTGCCTCTGAATGTTTCGCCGGTGCCGTTAGCCACGTTGGTCTGATTAGTGCCGAAATAGACATCGTGCGAGACCGCATTGAAACTTGGCAACCAGCTAAGGTCGGCCTGGGTGTCCACACAGGTGGTGCCATCGCCTGGATTGGGGTTGCCGGCTGCCGTAGAGCCGGTCGCAAAGCTCCAGACGTCACCTTTATGAATTGTAGTGCCATCGGATTTGACCTCGTCTATGCGCCAATAGTAAGTAGTCGCCGGAGTAACGCCGGGGGCGTGCCAATACAGGTTAAAGGCTTGCCGGCCCCTGAACTCAGCGGCGCCCGGTTTCGGATTAGTGCCGAAGTAGACGTCGTGGAACGCCGCCGTTACTCCTGCCGTCCACTGAAGCAGTGGAAAGGTCACATTTTGCGCACCGTCGGCAGGCTTTGGGTCACTGGCCTTGAGACTTGCCCCAAAGGCGCGCTGGGCACCACATAAACCACCGGCAATCTCTATACTCTGAGGCCACTTCAGTGCCAACAATACACTTATTGCCACCAATGTTGAAAGAACTGATCTCCGCGTCATTTTTCCACCCTTTCCAAGATGCCTAATATGAAGACGATATGCTCGTTTTCTCCTATTTATGAAATGGTATGATTTTCTTGCTCCCGCGTCAATTGTGGAAACTACGTAATTTTAGCGGTCTTGCGTAATTTTTTTCAAAAAAATTGGCAGCTATGGATAAAAGACGCCTGCGAACGAAGCCGTGTGCCGCAAGAAAACCTTGCGAAGCGACCTGTGGTTGCTCGTCGCTCCTCCAGCCTTGGCAGCCGCTTCCTACTCTGCGAAGCAGCGCTTCGCTGCGAAGGACGAGCCGGCGAAGCAGGTTCGCGCGTCGCTCGTCGCGCTGGTCACGAGTCACGAATTTCTGCCAGCTTTTTGCTGTCTTTCTACCGCCGTGGGGGAGGAGACACCCTGATCTCTATCTCTATCTCTGTCGAGCTGGTTGTTGCCCCAAGGTTGTCCGTTGCTTTAGCCGTGAGTTTGTATGAGCCCTGTGGGCAGTCAACCCACACAATGCCCCAGCCGTCGGAGCCATCATTGTCGGCACCTATCTTGTTGCCGTCGGCATAGAATTCCACTCTCAGGACTATCCCATCGATGTCGCTGGCATGCGCTTCAAGTTCAATTGTTATCGCCTTGCCCCCGAACTGGGCTCCGTTGGTTGGAGCTGTAATAATTACGTAGGGCGGCTGGTTCGGTACGGGCCCGCAGCACCTAAGCCAGTTCTCAGCGAGCAGCGCATAGTCCATCATGTCAACCACTCCGTCGCGGTTGGTGTCGCAGTCGAGCCATGGCGTCTCGCTCAAGCTTGCATAAGTGGTCCCGCCGTAGGCACCCATATTGATGCGCGCGCCGTTGGGCTTGGGCTCCTCAGAATAATCAGCAGTCGGATCGCCACTATCAATGCAGGGACTCGTTACTTTATCCAGAACCCACACATCGTGCTCCGGCCAGTATCTGCCTCGCTGACTGCGCAAATGGTAATCGCTGTTCTCGGCATCTACAAACATGGGGTCATCGCTAAGGTTGCCTTGGCCTTCGCCGCCACGTTGGATACAACTGTAGTGGGCCTGACATCCAAACAGGTCATCACCACTGTTGTGCCAGAAAATGGAACTGCTCACATTCGGGTCGGCCCCGGCATACGCCTCGATCCCGTATTTGTTATTGACGACGGTCACGTTGGCGATAGTCGGTGAGCTCTGCACGATGAAAATTCCCATGAAGCTATTTCTAACAACGAAATTCTTCAGGATGCTATCGGGTCCTTCGCCGATATAGAAGGACACCGCGAAATCAGCGGGAGCTTCCAGTACGGCTGCATCCTCTGCGCTTCGCACTGCTATGGCCTTACCCAGAAAATTGACTTGTTCACGATAGACGCCCGGATAGACCAGAATTGTGTCCCCATCTTTTGCTGCCTCAATTGCTTTCTGGATGGTTGCAAAAGGCGTCTCTGCGCTTGAGCCGTCGTTGTTATCGCTGCCGCGGGTTCCGTCAACGTAATAGATGAGTTCCTGCTGAGGTCCTTCTGTAGTGAAGCTCCATACGCGGCCTTTGTGTTTGGTGGCACCTGGTTCGACTTCATCAATTCGCCAGTAGTACGTGGTCCCCAATTCGAGGGTTCCGGGATCATAGGTATTAATGTGCTGTCTGGCTCGATAGATACCTGTTGAAGCCATAGTGGCACTATCCACTGCGTTTTTATCAGTGCCGAGGTACACCTCGTGCATGATAGCATCGGCACCCGGAGACCAGCTTAGGTCTGTATTGATGCCGACCTGTTTGGCGCCATCTGGTGGATCGGGATTGTGTGCCGTTAGAGGCGCGGATGTAAAGCTCCAGACGTCGCCCTTGTGTATTGTCTTGCCATCGCCTTCAACCTCATCTATCCGCCAGTAGTAAGTCATCCCTGGGGTAAAGCCGGCACCGCACCAATAGACAGTGAATGCCTGCCGTCCTCTGAAATCAGCCGCGCCAGGCATCGGATTAGTGCCGAAATGCACATCATGGAACCTGGCGGTCTCTCCAGCCATCCACTGAAGAAGCGGCGTTTTTACCCCTGTCGCGCCATCGGGCGGCTTAGGATTGCTGGCCTTGACGCCCAGCGCAACCGCGCCTGTCGCGACCAGATTGCTGGCCTGCGATGTAGAAGCCTGCCCCAATGCTGTCGATGCGCTCACTGTGGCAAGTATTGCCAGGAGCGTTGCCAAAAATAACGTTCTTTTCATTTTTCGACCCTTTCCAAAATGTGTGATGATATTATGACGGTACAGGTCATACGCCTGTGCCGGTTCAAGCAAACTGAGTCGTTTTCGCGGATTCTCCGCGTATTTTGTTTCTCGTGCCTGTGTCCAAGCAAGGAGCACGGCTCATCAGCAACAACAGCGGACTGAATTTTCAGGCAGGCCTCGTATGATTGCACATAGTCAATGATGACAGACAAAGAATACTATGATAGTCTTCTCAGCCTGCCTTGACCTCTTTAGCGAATATGATTGTAGTAGAAAGGTCGTTGCTCCCGCAAGGAAATTTTTCAAAATTTTTGCGATTAGAGTGGATAGCAGTCTCTATAAAGGAAAGCGAATCCGGGTTCCCTGTGCCGGAAAGGGCTTGTGAGGTGCAGACCAGGCCAAAAATTGACAATTGACAATTGTAAATTGGTACCTGAAAATTGAAAATGGACGCTCAAGTATGGTTTATATACTGCACAAATACATATTTCGGGAGCTTTTGAAGGTTTTTGCACCGGCGGTGGTGGCTCTGACACTCATTTTGAGCCTGGGCAGTGTTCTGCGGCCCATGCAGGAATTCGGCGTAGGACCGCGCCAGGCGGTTCATCTTATGGGCTATTTTCTGCCGATAACCCTGACTTTTGTATTGCCTATCGCCGCTCTATTTGCCGGGGCTTTGGTATATGGCCGGCTTGCAGGCGATAATGAGCTTGACGCCTGCAAGGCAAGTGGAATCAGCTTTCTAAGACTGGTTCATCCTGGCCTGGCTCTGGCGCTGATAGTCGCAAGCACAAATCTAATCTTGAGTTTTCACGTCATGCCGATCTTCGTCCACCTGGCAGAAAAATCGCTCAAAGCCGATGCAAAACAGATACTTTTTCGCAATATTCAGCGAAGAGGCTATTATGAGCTGCCGGGTAGCCGCTATCGTATCTATGCCGACTATGCCGACCCACAAACCGACATGCTGAGCGGTGTGGTCGTCGCCCAAGTTGGGCGTGACCGCATAGAAGACATTTTCGGCGGCGACGCGGCCAAAGTCTACTTTAATCCTCAGGGCCAACTGAATGAGGTCCGCGTAGTTGTGCATAAACCGTACAAGCTCGGCTTGGCAGACGAGGGGATGGCGGAATGGCTGCCGTTTACCTGCGAGTTCGGCTCGCTATTAGGTGACGACATCAAATTCAAGCGGATCGGCCAGATGAGGGCAATTCAGGCCGACCTGACGCGGTTTAACCCTGTCAAGAGGATAGCCCGCGAAACTTACGCACAATTTGTCACGGAACTGCTGGCACAGGATATCGCAAAAAACATTACACGCGAGCCGACCGGCTCTTACGAGCTGCGTGGTGAGCCAAACTCAGTCAGGTTTGTGGCTGCGATAGTATCTGTGCAGGCCAGGGTGGTGGAATTATCCGGCGGTGTAGTGGTCAGCGAATACGATGCCAACAACACGCAGCTCTTATATAGGCTGCGGTCTGCAAGGGCGTCTCTGTATATCGAGGATGGTGAGCCGATGCCGACTTTGACGATGGATATCTACAGAGCCAGAGAAGAAGGCTCCGGGCAATTGAGAATGCGGCACGTCGTTCGCGGTTTGACTCTGCCGGCGCCTGTCACCGAGGTGTTCAAAAGCGGCAACATTTTGGAGGATATTCGTCCACAAGTGCTTGAATCGGCGCTCGAAAAAGGGCCGAGCCCGACGCTGCGCGGGCTGCATGATGAGCTTCAAAGACAAATCCGCAGAACGCTGACCGAAATAAAGGGGGAGGTGCATTCTCGTCTGGCGTTTGGCATGGGCTGCGTACCCATGATATTGATTGGCATCGGCCTGGGTGTCATCAAAAAGGGCGGACACATGCTCAGTGCATTTGCTGCCAGTTGTGTGCCCGCTGCGGTGCTGATCGTGTGCATAATTGGTGGCAAGCAAGTCACTGAGAATCCTGGTTCGCAGGCCGTTGCAGGTATGCTGCTTACGTGGGCTGGGCTGGTTGTCCTGGTGGCACTGGCGATTGTGATGTACCACAAGCTGTTGAGAAACTGAGCCGAATAGACTAATCATCGAGCGCCAGATGCGAAGTCGTGGACTCAAGATGCAAGTATGAAAATATTGGACAAGCATGTCGCAAAGAATTTTCTGGTTGGCTATGGGATTGCCTTTTGTGTCTTGATAGGCCTGCGAATAATTATTGATCTGTTCGTGAATCTGGACGAATTTACCGAGCATGCCGACCTTAGTACCTTGGATGTGATTAAGAACACATTTATCTTTTACAGCCTGAACGCTACTCTTTACTTTCGGGATTTTGCGGGCATGATGACTGTGCTGGCAGCGGCCTTCTCGTTGGGCAAGATGGTTCGTCTGAATGAGTTAGTAGCCATAATGGCATCCGGGGTCAGTCTGAAAAGAGTCATCGGGCCCATTCTGGTCCTTGCATTGTTGCTCACGGGCCTGCTGGTTATCGACCAGGAGATTCTGATACCGGCTCTGAGCGGCAATCTTGCTCGCAGCCGGGACGATATTCCTGGGCAGGAGTCCTATGACGTCTGGTTTATTGATGACGCTAACGGGTCGCTGTTTTGCGCTCCGAGATTTGATGTGAAGACGGCAACGTTGCATGAGCCGACTATCATCCGCCGCCTGGAGTTAAAGCCAGGTGTCTGGCAGGTGATCGCTCGGATATCAGCCGAAAAGGCTATCGATGCTCATAACACGGGCAACTGGATTTTGACTAAGGGACTATTGGTCAAAAGAGGCTCCGGCGAAGAGCCGCAGCCGATCGCTTCATATAAAAGCGATGTTACCGCAAAGGACATTCCTGTCAGGAGCCAGGCCCGGTACAAAAGTCTGTTGGGTTCGAGGCAATTGGCTGCTCTTGCCGCTCAGAGGACCAAGATAAGAGACTTGCCTGAGCTTTACAGCCAGAAGCACTTTCGTATTACCGACCCGATTATCAATCTGGTGATGCTTATGATAAGTCTGCCGGTCTTGGTTTGTCGCGACCCCAAGTCGATGAAATCAGCGGTGGTGATTAGCTTTGGTCTGACCGCGGCCTGTTTCGTTGCCACCTTTATCTGCAAGATGCTCGCTACTGAGCCGGTATTATTCGGCAAGGTGATGGTGCAATTATGGGCGTGGCTGCCCATCTTTATCTTTGTGCCGGCAGCCTTTATCGAATTGGATTCTATGAAAACATAACAGCATGCGCATCGGCTGGAGCGTTCGCTCGAAGGGGTTGAACACAAGGCCGAGAATCTCTAAGGTCACAACGCCAAGCAGTGCCTGGTCGTTTTCTTCGCCCAAAATCACCGGCGTGTGAGCTTCGCCCTCTGCCAGCTTGATATGAGCTTCAGAGACTTGCCTTTC
>Ga0299912_10005653_pt1 | contig 10280 bp, 4 predicted proteins | sample RVTome_2_FD_207667 | JGI IMG/M metagenome (GOLD analysis project Ga0299912, IMG submission 207667) | Soil microbial communities from uranium-contaminated site in the Upper Colorado River Basin, Wyoming, United States - RVT95D214 (version 2) ... | reverse complement strand
GCATCGGACATCGACCGCCTCGCCGACCTGCGCGCCGGCCTGCGCGACACCATGGCGGCGTCGCCCCTGTGCGACGGCCCGCGCTTCGCGCGCAACCTGGAGCAGCGCTATCGTGCCATGTGGGAAGAATGGTGTTCAAAAACCAATCCGGCGGCCGATGAAACCCGGACGCAATGACCCCTGTCCGTGCGGCAGCGGCAAGAAATACAAGCAATGCTGCGGGCGTGACGGCGCGCCGCATGCGGCGCCCGTCAACCTGCCGCAACTGCTGCAAAGCGCCATAGCCGCCCATCAATCGGGCCAATTGCTACAGGCGGAAGCGCTGTATCGGCAAGTGCTTCAGATTGACGCCAACAACTTCAACGCGCTGCACCTGCTGGGCCTGATCGCCACCGACAGCGGCCGACTGGATGCCGCCGTGGACCTGATCGGCCGCGCCATTGCCGCGAAGCCCAACGCCGCACCGGCGCACCACAATCTCGGCATTGCCCTGAAGGAGCTAGGCCGCGTGCAGGACGCCGCAGACAGCTTCCAGCGGGCGGCCAAGCTGCAGCCGGACTTTATCGAAGCGCAAATGCATCTGGGCGGCGTGCTGGTCGAGCTCGGGCGCCTGGAGGAGGCAGCCGCCAGTTTCCGGCGCGCCGTGGCCATCGCGCCCGACCTTGCCGGGGCATACAACAATCTCGGCATCGTGTGCAGAACTCTGGGCCGCGTGGATGAAGCCATCGCTTATCTCCAGCGTGCCGTCGCTCTGCAGCCGGACTATGCGGAAGCGTTCAACAATTTGGGTAACGCTCTCGATGCAGTGGGGCGCTCGCAAGACGCCATCGCCTGCTACCGGCGCGCGCTGGAGATCGAGCCCGGGTATGCCAGGGCGCACAGCAACCTGCTGTTCACGCTGAACTACGATGAGAGCTGCAGCGGCGAAGCCCTGTTCGCCGAGCACCGCAATTGGGCGCGGCAGCACGCCGCTGGATTGGCCGCTGCAGCGAGCCACGACAACACCCCCGATCCAACCCGCCGCCTCAGGATCGGCTACGTCTCGGCGGACTTCAAATACCACACGGTCGGATGCTTTTTCGAGCCCGTGCTTGCCGCCCACGACCAGACTCAGTACGAGATTTGCTGCTACGCCAGCGTTGCGCAGCCGGACCAGGTAACCGCCCGTCTCCAGGCCAAAGCCTCCGTATGGCGCAACATCGCAGCACTGGACGACGCAGCGCTGGCGAACCTCATCCGCGAAGACGGCATCGACATCCTGGTCGACCTCTCCGGGCACACCGGAGGCAACCGCCTGCCGGCATTCGCGCGCAAACCCGCCCCCATCCAGGTCGGCTGGCTCGGCTACTTCAACACCACCGGTCTCGACGCCATGGACTACGCCATCTGGGACGCCGCCAGTCTCCCGCCGGAAGCCGAGCGCTGGTTCACGGAAAAGATCGTACGCCTGCCCGACAGCCGCTTCTGCTACCTGCCGCCGGCCTACGCACCGCCGGTGGCCCCACTGCCCGCGCTCAAGCGCGGCGGCGCCATCACCTTCGGCAGCTTCAACAACATCGCCAAGGTCAGCCCCGCCGTCGTCAGCCTGTGGTCAAAGGTGCTGCACGCGGTTCCCCGCTCGCGGCTGCTGCTCAAATGGAAATCGCTCGGAGACGACAGCGTGCGCCAGCGCTACCTCCAACTCTTCGCCGCGCACGGCATAGACGCGGACCGGCTCGAACTGCGCGGCGAGACGCCGCACCAGCAGATGCTGGCCGAATACGGAGACGTCGACATCGCCCTCGACCCCTTCCCCTACTCGGGCGGGCTCACCAGTTGCGAAGCGCTATGGATGGGAGTGCCCGTGGTCACGCTCGCAGGCCCGCGCCCGGTGAGCCGGCAGACGCTGGGCTACCTTACCCTCGTCAACCTCGCGGAACTGGCTGCAACGACCACGGAGCAATACGTCCGGCTCGCGGCCGACCTGGCGCGCGACATCGACCGCCTCGCCGACCTGCGTTCCGGCCTGCGCGACACCATGGCGGCGTCGCCCCTGTGCGACGGCCCGCGCTTCGCGCGCAACCTGGAGCAGCGCTACCGCGCCATGTGGGAAGAATGGTGTTCAAAAACCAATCCGGCGGCCGATGAAACCCGGACGCAATGACCCGTGTCCGTGCGGCAGCGGCAAGAAATACAAGCAATGCTGCGGGCGTGACGGCGCGCCGCATGCGGCGCCCGTCAACCTGCCGCAACTGCTGCAAAGCGCCATAGCCGCCCATCAATCGGGCCAGTTGCCCCAGGCGGAAGCGCTGTATCGGCAAGTGCTTCAGATTGACGCCAACAACTTCAACGCGCTGCACCTGCTGGGCCTGATCGCCACCGACAGCGGCCGACTGGATGCCGCCGTGGACCTGATCGGCCGCGCCATTGCCGCGAAGCCCAACGCCGCGCCGGCGCACCACAATCTCGGCATTGCCATGAAGGCGCTAGGCCGCGTGCAGGACGCCGCAGACAGCTTGCAGCGGGCGGTCAAGCTGCAGCCGGACTTTATCGAAGCGCAAATGCATCTGGGCGGCGTGCTGGTCGAGCTCGGGCGCCTGGAGGAGGCCGCCGCCAGTTTCCGGCGCGCCGTCGCCATCGCGCCCGACCTTGCCGGGGCATACAACAATCTCGGCATCGTGTGCAGAACCTTGGGCCGCGTGGATGAAGCCGTCGCCAGTTTCCAGCGCGCCTGCGCTTTGCAGCCGGACTACGCCGAAGCGCTCAACAACCTCGGCAATGCCCTCGACCAGCAGGGGCGCTCGCAAGACGCCGTCGATTGTTACCGGCGCGCGCTGATATTGCAGCCGGATTATGCCGAGGCGCACAACAATATGGGCGCCACGCTCAAGGGGCAGGGCAAGCTGGGCGAGGCCGTTGCGGCTTTCCACAGTGCGCTCGCGGTCAGGCCGGACCATGTTTCCGCGCACGTCAACCTGGGTGGCGCCTTCAATGAAATGGGCCGCCTCGACGACGCCTCGGCGTGTTTCCGCCGCGCCCTGGAGATCAACCCGGAGCATGCCGCGGCGCACAGCAGTTGGCTGTTCCTGCGCAACTATGTGGCCGGCCATGACCCCGCAGCGCTTTTTGCGGATCACCTGGAGTGGGCGCGCCGGCATGCCGAGGCGCTGACTGCGCTGGCCGCGCCTCATGGCAACGACGCCGACCCGATGCGGCGCCTGAGGATAGGCTACGTTTCGGCGGATCTGTGCAGCCACTCGGTGGCGAACTTCATCGAGCCGGTGCTGGCGCGCCATGATCGCAGCCGCTTCGAGATTTTCTGCTACAGCAACAGCCCGCGCGTGGACGAGGTGACGCGGCGCCTGCAGGGACATGCGGACCAGTGGCGCAGGATCGTCGGGCTGTCCGACGCCGCGGCCGAAGCGACGATACGCGCAGACCGCATCGACATCCTGGTGGATCTGTCCGGGCACACGGCGGACAACCGGCTGCCCTTGTTCGCGCGCAAGCCCGCGCCGTTGCAGGCGACCTGGATAGGCTATCCCAACACCACCGGCATGAGCGCCATGGATTATCGCATCAGCGACGCCCATCTCGACCCTCCCGGCATGACCGAACGCTACCACACCGAGGCGCTGATCCGGCTGCCCGCTTCCGCCTGTTTCCAGCCCGCGGCGGAGAGCCCGGAAGTGAACGAATTGCCGGCGCTCACGGCGGGGCACGTCACTTTCGCCAGCTTCAACAACTTCACCAAGGTGACCGATGAAGCCATCGCCTGCTGGGCGCAAGTGCTTCAGGCCGTACCCGATTCGCGCCTCATGCTGCTGATCGGCGATGCCGGCAATGCGGCGGCGCGGGAGGCCGTGGAGCAAGCCTTCGCGCGCCACGGCATCGAGCGCGAACGCTTGCAACTCATCGGCAAGCGCCCCCTTGTGGAGTACCTGGCGCTGCACCATGGCGTGGACATCGCGCTCGACCCCTTTCCCTACAACGGCGGCACCACCAGCGTCCATTCGTTGTGGATGGGTGTGCCCATCGTTACCTTGGCGGGGCGCACCCCGGTGTCGCGGGTGGGCGTGACCATCCTAGCCAACGTGGGGCTGCAAGAACTGATCGCGCAAAGCGTGGAAGAGTATGTCGCAATCGCGCGCGACCTGGCGCGAGACACGGAGCGCCTGCGCCGCATTCGCGCCGAGTTGCGCGGGCGGCTGCAAGCCTCGCCGCTGATCGACGCGGAGCGGCTCACGCGCGCGCTGGAAGATTCGTACCGCTCCATGTGGCAAACCTGGTGCACGAAAGGGGGCAATGAAACCCGGACGCAATGACCCCTGCCCGTGCGGCAGCGGCAGAAAATACAAGCAATGCTGCGGTGTGGAGGGCCGGCCGCCGGCCGCAGCCGTCGACGTATTGCAGTTGTTGCAAAGCGCTTTCGCCTATCATCGCGGCGGCCAGTTGCAACAAGCCGAGGCGCTTTACCGTCAGGCGTTGGCGGCACAACCGGCCAACCCGGACGCGCTACACCTGCTCGGGGTTTTGTCGCAGCAGAGCGGCCGCTTCGCCGACGCGGTCGAGCTCATCGGCCGTGCTGTGGCGGCCAACCCCGCATTCCCGCAGGCCTGCTTCAACCTTGGTGTCGCCCTGAAGTCGCTGGGCCGCATTGAGGAGGCTGCGGCCGCTTACCGCCGCGCCATCGCCTTGCAGCCGGACTACGCCGAGGCGCACGACAACCTGGGCAACGCCCTCACCGAACTGGGGCGCGACGAGGAAGCCGCGGCCTGTTACCGCCACGCGCTGGCCGTCAATCCGGCGTCCGCCATCACGCACAACAATCTGGGCATCGCGCTCAAATCCCTGGGCCGGCTCGAAGAGGCCATTGCCTGCTTCCGCCAGGCGACCGCCCTCAGGCCGGACTATGCGAACGCCTACTACAACCTCGGCAACGCCTGGAAACAAATGGGGCTGCTCGAAGATGCCGTGGCCGCCTACCAGCGCGCCGTGGCGCTGCAAGCGGATTTTGCCGAGGCGTACAACAACCTGGGAACGGTGCTCAACGACCTGGGGCGGCCCGCCGAAGCTGTGGCCGCGTGGCGGCGCTCCATCGCACTGGCGCCGACGCTCGCCGATACCCACAACAACCTCGGCAACGGGCTCAAGGACCTGGGCGAACTGGAGCAGGCGATCGCCAGCTACCACCGCGCGCTGGAACTCAATCCCGACCTCATGCCGGTGCGCAGCAGCCTGCTGTTTTGCCTGCACTATCAGGCCGATCTCGACGATGCCGCGCTCTACGCCGCGCACCGCGAATTCGCCAGCCGCCACGCGCAGCCGCTGGCCGCGGAAATCCGGCCGCACCGCAACAGCCGCGACCCGGCGCGCCCACTGCGCATCGGCTACGTATCGGCGGATTTCAGGGAGCACCCGGTCGGCTACTATTTCGAGCCGGTGCTTGCCGCCCACGACCGGGCGCAGGCCGAGATTTACTGCTATGCCAGCGTTGCCAAGCCGGACCAGGTGAGCGCCCGGCTGCAGGCCCAGTGCAAAGTGTGGCGCGACGTTGCGGGCGAGGACGACGCAGCGCTGGCGCGCATGATCCGGGAGGACGCCATCGACATCCTGGTCGACCTCTCCGGCCACACCGCCGGCAACCGCCTCCTCACCTTCGCGCGCAAACCCGCCCCGGTGCAGGTAACGTGGCTCGGCTACTTCGACACCACCGCGCTGGACACCATGGACTCCGCCATCTGGGACGAAGTGACGCTGCCGCCCGCGGCGGAACGCTGGTTCACGGAAAAGATCGTGCGCATGCCGGACAGCCGCTTCTGCTATCGGCCGCCGGACTATGCGCCGCCCGTCGCAGCCTTGCCCGCGGCCGCGCGCGGGCATGTCACCTTCGGCTGCTTCAACAATCTATCCAAGATAACGCCGGAGGTCGTGGCGCTGTGGGCGAGGGTGCTGCAATCGGTGCCGCAAGCGCGCTTGCTGCTGAAATGGGCCTCGTTCGCCGACAGCAGCGTGCGCGAGCGCTACCTAACCCTCTTCTCCGCCCACGGCATCGGCGCGGACCGAGTGGAACTACGCGGCGCCTCGCCGCACCAGCAGATGCTGGGCGAGTATGGAGACGTGGACATCGCCCTAGACCCCTTCCCCTACTCGGGCGGGCTCACCAGTTGCGAAGCGCTGTGGATGGGAGTGCCGCTGGTCACGCTCGCAGGTCGGCGCCCGGTGAGCCGGCAGACGCTGGGATACCTCACCCTGGTCAACCTCGCGGAACTGGCTGCAACGACCCCGGAGCAATACGTGCAGATCGCGGCCGACCTGGCGCGCGACCTCGACCGTCTCGCCGCACTGCGCGCCGGCCTGCGCGACACCATGGCGGCATCGCCCCTGTGCGACGGCCCGCGCTTCGCGCGCAACCTGGAGCAGCGCTATCGCGCCATGTGGGAAGCATGGTGCGCGCATCCGGATTCGACGAAAATACACCCATGAAACCCGGACGCAACGATCCCTGCCCGTGCGGCAGCGGCAAAAAATACAAGCAGTGCTGCGGAGCGGAAGGACGGTCGCCGGCCGGGGCCGTCGACGTAATGCAGCTGCTGCAAGGCGCGCTGGCCCATCATCAGGCTGGCCAGTTTGCGCAGGCGGAAGCTCTATACCGCCAGGCGCTGGCGGCACAGCCGTCCAACCCCGACGCGCTGCATCTGCTCGGCGTGCTGTGCTACCAAAGCGGGCGCTCCGACGCCGCGGTCGAACTCATCGGCCGTGCACTGGCTGCAAACCCTGCATTCCCGCTAGCCTGCTTCAACCTCGGCATCGCCCTGAAATCGCTGGGGCGCCTGGACGAAGCTGCGGCCGCCTATCAACGCGCCATCGATCTCAAGCCCGAATACGCCGAAGCTCACGACAACCTGGGCAACATCCTCAAGGAGCTGGGCCGGGACGAGGAAGCGGCAGCCTCGTACCGGCAGGCGCTGGCCATCAACCCGGCGTCCGCCATCACGCACAACAATTTGGGCATTGCGCTCAAATCCCTGGGGCGGCTGGATGAAGCCATGGCGAGTTACCAGCAGGCGATCGCACTTAATCCTGCCTACGCCGAAGTCCATGGCAACCTGGGCAACGCGCTCAGAGACCAGGGCCGGCTGGATGACGCCCTGGCCAGCTACACCCGTGCGCTGCATTTCAATCCGGATATTGCCGACGTTCATTATGGTTTGGGCAGCCTGTTGCAGGATCAGGGACGGGTGGAAGAAGCGCTGTCCTGCTTCGAGCGCGCTGTGGCACTGAAGCCGGACTTTGCCGATGCCCATTTCGCTCTCGGCAAGGTTTACGCCAAACTGGGCCGGTCGCAGGATGCGGCGCTAAGTTACCGGCGTGTCGCCGCCCTGCGTCCCGGGTATACCGATGTGCACTATCTGCTGGGCTGCATCCTGAATGACCAGGGGCATGCGCAAGAAGCGGCCGCCAGCTATCGGCGCGAGATCGTCAATCACCCTGACCATGTCGGTGCGCACAGCGACCTTGGGACCGCGCTGCTGGATATGGGCAGGTGTGAGGAGGCCGCCGCTTGTTTCCGGCGCGTCATCGAACTGCAGCCGGATTTTGCGGCCGCGCACTATAACCTGGGCCTGGCGCTTACCGCGCAGTTTCGCCTGGAGGAGGCCGCTGCCAGCTACCGCCGGTCGCTGGCCCTCCATCAGGAGTATGAAGCCTACAACAACCTCGGCAATGTGCTGAAGGATCAAGGCCGGCTTGATGAGGCAGCCGAAAACTACCGTCAGGCTTGCGCCATGCGGCCGGAGGCTACGGAGCCTCATAGCAATCTGCTTTTCCTGCTCAACTATCGCGCCGGCTATGACGCCGCGGCACTGTACGCGGATCACCTGGACTGGGCGCGGCGGCATGCCGAGCCGCTCAGCGCTGCGGCGCCCCCCCTCAGCAACGATCCCGACCCGGAACGTCGCCTCAGGATAGGCTACGTCTCGGCGGATTTGCGCGACCATGCCGTCGCCTACTTCATCGAGCCGGTGCTGCAACGGCACGATCACAGCCGCTTCGAGATTTTCTGCTACAGCAACCACACCCTCGTCGACGCAGTGACGCAGCGCTTGCAGGGGCATGCCGATCACTGGCGCGCCATCGCGGGTTTGAGCGACGAGGCGGCGGCCGACATGATACGCACGGATGCCATTGACATCCTCATCGACCTCTCCGGCCACACCGCGCACAACCGGCTCCCCCTGTTTGCGCGCAGGCCCGCGCCGGTGCAGGCCACCTGGATCGGCTACGCCAACACCACCGGCATGTCCGCGATGGACTACCGCCTCACCGACGCCAACCTCGACCCGGTCGGCATGACCGAGCGCTACCACAGCGAGCAGCTTGTACGCCTGCCGGTTTCCGCCTGTTTTCAGCCGGCGGCCGACAGCCCCGCCGTGAACGAATTGCCGGCGCTCACGGCGGGACAAGTCACCTTTGCCTGTTTCAACAACTTCACCAAAGTGACGGAGGAGACCATCGCCTGCTGGGCGCAAGTGCTTGCCGCCGTGCCCGGCTCGCACCTGATGCTGGTGATTGGCGACGTTGAAAATACTGCTGCGCGGCAGCGCACGGAAGGGTTGTTCGCGCAACACGGCATAGCGCTAGAGCGGCTGCAGCTTGTCGGCAGGCACCCATTGGCGCAATACCTGGCGCTGCATCACCAGGTGGACATCGCCCTCGACCCCTTCCCATACAATGGCGGCACCACCAGCGTCCACTCGCTGTGGATGGGGGTGCCGGTGGTGACCCTGGCCGGCAGCACCGCCGTGTCGCGCGTCGGGGTGACCATACTCGCCAATGCGGGGCATGAAGAACTGATCGCGCACAGCGTCGAGGACTACGTCGCGATTGCTGCCGGGCTTGCGCGGGACCTGCCCCGGCTTGGCAATATCCGCGCGGAACTGCGCGCCAGGATGCAGGCTTCGCCGCTGATCGACGCGGATGGGCTCACCCGCGCCCTCGAAGCGGCCTGTCGAACAATGTGGGAAACATGGTGCACAAGGAAGGCCGATGAAACCCGGACGCAATGACCCCTGCCCCTGCGGCAGCGGCAAAAAATACAAGCAGTGCTGCGCCAACGCGCAGACCGGCGCCGTGCAAGCGCCGCGCATCAACGTGCCGCAGACGGTGCAGGCCGCCGTGGAGGCGCATCGCGCCGGGCAGTTGCAGCACGCCATGATGCTGTATCGGCAGGTACTGCAAGCCGAACCCCGCAACTATGACGCGCTGCACATGCTGGGCGTTGCGGCTTACCAGACCAAACAGATGGATGCCGCCGCCGACTTGATCGGGCAAGCACTCGCGCTGAAACCATCGCTGGCGCGGGCGCACTTGAATCTGGGCAACGTGTTAAAAGACCAGGGGCGGCTGGACGAGGCCGCAGCCAGCTACCGGCGCGTGGTTGCCCTGGAACCGAAACTGGCGGACGCGCATTTGCTCCTCGGCGACGTTCTTGTGCTGCAAGAGCAATGGGAGCAATCCGCAGCCAGCTACCGCCGTGCGATCGCCCTGGACCCGGTCTGCGCCCAGGCACACCACAACCTCGGCAGCGTGCTCCAGGCCAGGGGGCGGTACGACGAGGCGCTCTCCTGTTTTGAACGCGCCGCGGCTCTCAGGCCCGACGATCCCGATGCCTGGTATATGCTGGGCATTGCCCTGAAGGACGTGGGGCGCATAGAGGAAGCCGCCGTTTGCTTTCGCCGTGAAACCGCCAACAACCCGGGCAATGCCGGCGCGTACAACAATCTTGGCAACGCATTGCTCCTGCTGGGCCGAGCGGAAGAGGCCGCGAACGCACTGCGGCGTGCCATCGAGATTGATCCGGATTTGGCCGACGCGCACTACAATCTTGGCAACGCGCTTGAGGTCCAGCTTCGCCTGGAAGAGGCGGTTGCCAGCTACCGCCGGGCGCTTGCGCTAGGTCCGGATTACAAAGCCTGCAACAACCTGGGCAATGTGTTGAAGGAGCAAGGTTGGCTCGATGAGGCAGCCGACAGTTACCGCCAGGCGTGCGCCCTGCGGCCTGAGGCTGCCGAGCCCCACAGCAACCTGTTGTTGTGCCTCAACTACCCCGGTGGACCGGACGACGCCGGCCTCTACGCCGCGCACCGTGAATTCGACGCCCGGCACGCACAAGCGCTGGCCGCGGAAATCCGCCCTCACGGCAACCGCCGCGACCCCCTTCGCCCGCTGCGCATCGGCTACGTCTCGGCGGACTTCAAATATCATCCGGTCGGATACTTCTTCGAGCCCGTCCTCGCCGC
>Ga0299912_10005652_pt1 | contig 10281 bp, 5 predicted proteins | sample RVTome_2_FD_207667 | JGI IMG/M metagenome (GOLD analysis project Ga0299912, IMG submission 207667) | Soil microbial communities from uranium-contaminated site in the Upper Colorado River Basin, Wyoming, United States - RVT95D214 (version 2) ... | reverse complement strand
GCATACGGGTTAATCTGTACAAGAGGCTTTCTTCGTTTCAAGAAAGCTCCGAGGTGGATTCCTTTTCGCATGAATTAATGGACCGTTTCGGGCCGCTTCCTCTGGAAACGAAGAACCTTCTAGTTGTGGCCAAACTCAGGATTCTGGGGCAGGATAAAGGATTCAAACGCATCGTAATCGGACAGCGTCATCTGGGACTAACTTTCAGCGAAGGCGGTATGGAACGTTTTACCACACAGGAACAATTTACGAATTATCTGCGTTCCATGGTGGACTCCCTCAAGGTGCCGTTTCAGTTTCAACAGAAGAAGGCATTCGGGTTGACCGTACAGATTCCGCCGAATCAAAACGATGCCCTGGCTTTTTCTATAAACCTCTTGCAAAGCATGGCCTAATTCTGTATATTTTTTTGAAACTGCAACGAAAATTCAATAGGAGGCGGCATGCATTTAAAGCGAGTTGTTTTATTCCTCACCATGGTTTTAATGCTGACTGTCCTACACGGGTGTGGGCGTCGTAATCCAACCGTAGCCCGGATAGACCGCCGAGCGACGATTACCCTGCAGGAACTCCGGGATTACATATACGTTGAGAACCGCTTCCCGAAAGAGTCAGAACCCAAGCTTTTCGAAGCCCTGGATTATCTGAACAAACTAATAGACAGAAAAATCATTCTTATGTCCTCATATCAGTCCAAATTGGATCGGGATTCTGCATTGGTCTACGAGATTGATTCACGTAAAAAGTCCTGGATGTTGAGGGAACTCTTCAACCTCATGATTATCCAGCATGTTGTGCATGAACCTGCGATCCGTAATTATTATTCGCGCATGGACAGGGACGTTGTGGTTCGGACCATTTTTTTTACGCTTTCACCACAGGCGACGCCGAACGAGGAAAAACAAACCAAAGCCAAGGCCGAGGCCGTATTAAAAAAATTGGCGGCAGGGGAGTCCTTCTCGGAACTGGCCAGACGCTATTCGGAAGATCACACCACATCTTCAAACGGCGGCCTGATCGGTACGCTTTCATGGAACCGTCCGGATGATCCTATTCGGCAGGCTGCTTTTTCCATGAAAGAAGGCCAGGTTTCCGGTCTGGTTCGAAACAATCTGGGTATCCACATATTATATGTGGAGGAAATTCAGAAAAAAGAAAGGCAGCCCCTCGAGTCGGTCAGGCAGGAAATCATCAATGTATTGTCCAATGCCAACGCAGAGCAGATTCGGGAAAGGCAGGGCGAGGTGGAAAAACAGGTCACCGAACGTGCTGCTATCCGATGGAGGGAATCGGAATTGGACTCCTTGGCCCGTATTTTCAGGATGAAGCGGGTGTTCAACCGAGACGGATTTCTATTTTGCCTGGACAGCTTATCGCGGGTCGAACCGTCGAAGGTTTTGGTGACGTATAACAAGGGACAGATGAACATTGGCGATTTCAAGCAGATGGCGGAAGAGAGGCTTCCCTTGCATGCTTCCATGGACTTCAGCAACAAGGAAGTGTTGAAGGGGCTGATGGAACGCTGGTTGGTAACGGATCAGCTATTGGATTTAGCCCGTCGCAAAAGGCTGGATCGGAATCCAATTGTCGTCGAATCGGCACGAAAAATGCTTGAACAAAACATGATCAGGCAACTCTTCCAGAAAGAGATTTATGGAGTCATCCGACCGGAACCGGATAGCATACGCGCCTTCTATGAAAGGGAAAAAAGTGTGCGGTATTCCGAACCCGAACGGGTTACGATACAGGAAATCCTGGTTGATTCCGAAAATTTAGCCAATCGTTTGTACGGATGGGCGATTTCCGGCACCGAATTCGGTAGCCTGGCAGAACAATATACGGTGCGTCCCACCTATCGTATAAAAAAAGGGGTATTCCCGGAAATGCAAAGGGGCAAAGGGGGTCTTTTGGCCGAAAGGGGTCTGGCCATGCAACCAGGCGAAATTTCCAAACCCATTCCCATGGGGTCGGGACAGTTTTCCATCATCAAAGTACTGGCAAAAAAGGCGATGGCGGTGAAACCGTTTGAAGCCGTTCAAAGTGCAGTCGCAAATGATTATAACGAAAGCGTACGTCAAAATCGGCTTTCGGCTTTTTTGACTCGTAAAAAAGCCGAATTCGGCGGCGTGAAAGTATACAACCGCGTTTTGGAGAAGCAATTCGATGGGAAATGAACGCTGGGCTCCCATTTTTATTCTGCCCGTTCTCCTTTTTCTGGCCTGCAGCTCCGACGGTGTCGATAAAGGAGTCGTGGCCCGCGTTGGGAATTCCGTTTTGACGCGGGACGATTTGGCGAGAAGGATGGGGTTGGAGGGTGTCCATCCGGAACAGGAAAACGAGTATATTGAAAAATGGATCAATCGCGAATTGTTGGCAACCGAGGCCAGGAAACAGGGACTCAACAAACTATCCGAATTTCGAGAAGAATTGAATACACTCGAAGAGGAAATCCTGACTCGAAAACTGCTCGAAAAAGTGTTCGCCGAACAGATCCACTTCAACGATCAGGAAGTGTCCTTATATTATGAAAAGAACAAAGGACTTTTTGCCGCTCCGGAAGATGAAATCCATGCATTCCACATTTTAACCAAAACCCAGTATGAGGCCAACCAGGCACAGCAGGAAATCCGCGCCGGGAAGGCATTTGAACAAGTGGCCAAGGAGCGATCCACGGATGCGTTTCGCGACAAGGGTGGGGATATGGGTTTCATACGAAGGAGCGAACTCATTCCGGAAATAGCACGCATTGCCTTTTACCTCGCCGAGGGAGATGTTTCGGCCCCCGTTAAGAGCCAGTACGGATTCCACATTATCAAGGTGGTGAAGCGATACAAGGCCGGCGCTGTCAAAGATTTAAATGACGTAAAGGATGATGTGCTGGAGCGGTTGAGAGTTAACAAGGAACGTTCGGTATACCGTGACCTTCTATATCAATTGCAGAACAAATACAAAGTGTACGTCTATACGGCTTCCGGGAAACAAGCGGAATCCGGTAGCAAAGCCAAGTAATCGGCATGGTTTAAGGAGATGATCCCAACATGAAGCGAATGGTGTTGTTTTTGAACATAGCATTGGCGGCCGCCGTTCTGTTTCCCGCCGCCGCTGTCCCCCAGGAGTTGCTGGATGGTGTGGCTGCCATCGTCGGGGACGAAATCGTACTCAGGTCCGAGGTTTTAAACAACGCACAATATTGGGCTTTTCAGATGGGAGTCAATCCTGTCACCCAGGCAAAGGAGTTCGATAAAATCAAAGAGCAAGTTCTCCAAAGCCTGATCAACGATAAGGTCCTGTTGGTGAAAGCCAAGGAAGACACGATTACAGTGGATGACCAAAAAGTAGAAACCGAACTTGAGAATCGGGTTGAAAGCCTCGTGCGGCAGGCAGGTTCCGTCGAACGGCTCGAGGCGCAATTCGGTACTCCTCTTAAAAAGTTCAAACGGGATAAGTTCGATGAAGTCAAGAGGATGATGATCATCAAAGAGCTTGAAGGGAAAAAATTCAGGGGAATGCAGGTCTCGAGGAATGAGGTCCAGGCGTTTTTTAGAACCGTCAAGGACAGCCTACCAGAGAGAAAACCCATGGTCAAACTCCGGCACATTCTGTTTCAAATCAAACCCGGAGCCGCAAGCCGGAAAAAAGCAATGGATGGAATTCGATCTATTCAAGAAAGGTTGAATAGCGGTGAGTCGTTTGAAAGCCTGGCTTCCCTCTTTTCCGAGGATGCCGGCACAGCTTCCCGCGGAGGAAATTTGGGGTTCGTCGAGAAGGGAACCCTCTTCCCCGCCTTTGAAGCCGCCGCGTTCGAATTGAACCCGGGTGAAGTATCCGGCCCCGTGGAAACGCCCCTTGGATTTCACATTATTAAGTTGGAAGAAAAACGCGGCGAACAAGCCCTGATCAAGCATATTTTACTCCGCCTGAGAAGCGGGGAAGCGGACGGCGATGAGACCTACCAGCGGCTGTTGGAAATTCGAAACCGCGTCTTAGCCGGCGAGGATTTCAAAACGCTTGCCGCATCCGTCAGCGAGGACTCATCTTCTCGTTCGTCCGGAGGCGATTTGGGCTGGCTGCCGCTGGAGGACCTGCAGATTGAAGCGTTTAAAAACGCCGTGGATTCCCTGCAGAAAGGCGACTTGTCCATGCCGATTCAAACGCCATACGGATACCACCTTATCCTTATGGAGGACAAACAGCCTGCGAGACGGTACACTTTGGAGGACGATTACGACGAGTTTAAAAACAAGGCGTTCGAAGCCAAGATGCAAAAACTTCGCGATCAATGGGTAAGGGAACTGAAGAAGGGTATCTACGTGGAGATCAAGGAAGACATGCTTTGAACGGAAAACCGGATGATGAAAGCCACAGCCCCGTTCATTCGTGCGGGGCTTTCTGATTTTAGGATGACCCGATGAAAAGAACCTGCGCTTCCCGTATTGGAATGTTTATCTTGTCGTGTTTTTTTCCAATGGCCGCTCTCGGCCAGAGTGGAAGAATGCCGATCGGTGTTTTAACCATCGCCCGAGTCCGCTACCAAGGAGGTGGTGACTGGTATAACGATCCATCCTGCATCCCCAATCTATGTAGCTTCATCCGGTCCAATACGGGAGTCGATGTTGAAGAACGCGAGGTTCAAATCGCTTTGGACGATCCCGATTTATTTTCCCACCCTATTTTGTTCTTGACGGGACACGGCCGGATTGCCTTTAACGACGCGGAAACGAAAGCCTTGCGAAAATACCTTTTAGGTGGAGGATTTCTGTATGCAGACGATGATTACGGCATGGATGCTTTCTTCCGCCGCGAGATGAAGAAGGTCTTTCCGGATCGCGAATGGCTTGAATTGCCGTTTTCTCACGGTTTGTACTCCGTGGTATTTCGGTTTGACCATGGACTGCCGAAAATTCATGAACATGACAACAAACCGCCCCAAGGATTCGTCCTACTCGACGATCGAGGGAGGGTAATGGTTTTTTATTCCTATGAATCCAACGTTTCGGACGGCTGGGTGGATCCGGATGTCCACCGAGATCCGCCGGAAAGGCGGCAGACCGCCCTTCAAATGGGGACTAACATCATCGTATGGGCACTGCTGAACTGAACCACCACGGCGAAACGGATCCAAAACGGGCCTATGCCGACGTCCGCGCAACCGTTCAAGGCGTTCGTCGGAAAATGAAAACGATCGATTTTTTTAGGGGAATCTTGGCCTTTGGTTCATGGAGCGGCACTTTTTTAACCATTCTAATCTTGCTGGAAAACTTTTTCTGGTTTTCGTCAAAGATACGAATCGGATTGGCGGCGTTACTGGCTGCCACGGGATTGTTTTTCGGGATCCGATACCTTGTGCTTCCGTTCTTTTCGCTTTTTTTCCGAAGAAGTGATCCAGGCGACGACTGTGTCGCCCTGCAGATGGGCAGGGGCCAGCCGTCCATCCGGGATCGTCTCGCCGATGTCATTCAGGTGTACCAGAACCGGCAGCGGGAAATGGGTCGGACATCGGTTGAAATAGCCGAAGCGTCTATCGCGCAAATCCACCGCGAAATAGAATCAGTGGATTTCAAGCAGCAAGTCCGTTGGTCTTGTCTCGCGCCCTCCCTTATGCGGTTTTTAATCGTACTGGCCATCGGTTCTCTCCTGACTGTATTATTTCCCAAAGCCATATTGGGGTCGGCATTCCGCCTGTTCCATCCACGACGAACGTCCGAGCGGCCTTTTCATTTCAAACTAACTGTTCGACCCGGTCATGCACGCGTGCTACAAGGGGAATCCCTTCTCATCCGTGTGGACGTAAAAGGAGTGAGACCTGAGACGGTCGTCCTCGTTTTAAAACCGGACGGGGAATCCCCGTATGATGTTGTTTTGGCCCCGCCGTTCCATTATCGGTTGGAGTCCATACGCAAGCGCACAGAATATTTCATCCGATCGGGAAAGGCACGCACGGAAACGTTCACCATTGTGGTTTTAGAAAGGCCTTCGGTACGGAGCGTCCGCGTAACCCTGAAACCCCCTTCATACAGCCGGCTGGGTACGGTGCGACTCGAACCCAACACCGGCGACGCGGAAGCCTTACAGGGGACACTCGTGGAACTATCCGCGTTAACCAATAAACGCATCCGTACGGCGAAATTATCATTCGAACACGCCACGTCCACTCCTCTCCTGGTTAGCCATCCATACGCATCGGGCCGTTTCATTGTCCAAAGAGACGACAGGTATTGGATCGAATTGGAAGATGAAGACGGGTTGAAAAACGTGGACCCCATACGGTATTCCATCCGCGTCCGGCCGGACGGTTTTCCCCGGATCCGAATTCTTTCACCCGAAACCAACGCGGATCTTGACGAAAGCATGGTCGTTCCATTGTGGATCGAGGTGGAGGACGATTTCGGCGTCGGATCGTGTCGGCTGGGCTTTTATTCGTCCAGGACGGACCGGACGCCGGGAAAAGGCGTCGACACGATCTTCGTCCTGCTCCCATTCGAAGGACTTGAGCCTCCACATACGGACATACGCCACAATTGGGATTTGGGTACGATGCGTCTTTTACCCGAAGACGTGGTTTCGTATTTTATCGAGGCCGAAGACAACGACCGTATTACGGGTCCAAAGCGCGTGCGCAGTCCGCTGCATACGGTCCGGTTCCCGTCCATTGCCGATTTATACCGTCAGGTGGAACAGGAACAGGACAGCCAACTGCAGACCCTGTCCGGCATCCTGGAGGAAGCCCGGACTTTCCACGATACCCTTAACAGCCTCAACGATGAAATGAAGGCGAAAAGGGATTTAGGATGGGAGGATAAGAACCAGCTGGATAACCGCGTCGAACGGCAATCGGAGAGGATAGACCAATTCGAGAATATGGCATCGAAACTGGAGGATCTTATCGAACGCGGGGGAAAAAGTTCGCTTCTCGACGAACAGACGCTGGAGGCATATCGGGAACTCCAAACGCTGTACCGTGAAATGGCCACCCCGGAATTAATGGACGCCATGAAACGGTTGCAGGAAGCGATGGATCGGATCAGCGAGCAGGATATGCAGAAAGCGCTGGAACAACTCCAATTTTCGCAGGAGGCGTTTTTAAAATCCATTCAACGGACCATATCCCTGTTGAAGCGCATACGCATCGACCAGAAAATAAGCGAACTGATCGAGCGAATCCAGAACATGCATCAAAGGCAGACGGATATCAACCAGTCGCTGGAAGACGGCGCGTCTTTGCACCCTTCGGACTTGGGCGTGCGGGAACAATCGATTCAGTCGGAAGCCAAGGCGTTTTTGGAGGATACAGACGCCCTTCGAAAAACCATGCAGGAAATGGAACGCATGCCGATGGCTCGTATGGATACGGTGATGCGGTCGGCCCAAAAGCCGAATTTGTCCGATGCTGCGGGGGCCGTCCAGAGAAAAATCGAGTCACGCGACCAAGGCGATGCCCTGACGCTCGGCAATTCCCTTGCCCGGCAAATGGGACAAGTGAAGGAAGCCCTTACCGAGCTGCAGCAGGACATGCGAACCGACCATCGGGAGCGTCTTTCCAACGCCATGCGGAATTTATCATACGGCCTGCTGGATCTTTCACAGGAACAGGAAGCCTTAAAAAACCTGTTGGAAAAGGGCCTCTTTACGAGACAAGGCAGCGAAGAAAAGCAATTGTCGCTTTCAGATGCATTGGATCAAAAGGCGGATTCCCTGTATCGGATTTCGCAGGAAACGTTTCGGGTTACGCCGGAAATGGGCGAATCCCTCGGCGAAGCCAAATCGGCCATGGAGACGGCCTTGGGCCAGTTGAATGCGTCGGATTTTTTAAAGGCGCAAACATCCCAGGAAAGGGCAGTCGGTGCCCTTAACCAGGCCGTGATGGCCCTGTTGCGGGAGATCGAGAACATCGATCAGGGGGGGGATTCCGGCATGGAGTCTTTTTTCCTCCAACTCCAAAACATGGGGGCAGAGCAGGCTGCCATAAACCGCAAGCTGTCTGAAATGCTGGGGGAAGGGCGATTGTCGCTTGAAGAACAGGCCGCCATGGGAAGACTGGCCGCGGACCAGGAATCTTTGGCCAATCGCCTCAGGAACTTGATCAACGAATTCGGAAACCGATCCGACGTGGCGGGGAACCTCGGCCAGCTGGTAAAGGAAATGGAACAGGCCATACAGGACATGCGTGCGCGGGAATCGGATCCCGAAATAATGCACCGTCAAGAGCGAATTTTATCGAGGCTGCTCGACGTGCAACGCTCACTTCACCGTCAAGATTTATCAAGAAAACGGCAGGCGAAATCCGGATCGGATGTTCTCCGGCGCAGTCCACCGCCGATTTTCAACCGCACTTCGGATGTGCAACAAATGCGACGGGACATTCTTGAGGTTGGAAAGGAGGGCTATACGAAGGATTATTTGGAGCTGATTCAGAAATATTTTGAGGCCATGTACGGCGCCGACCAACCGTAGGAAAACGCTTTGATTTCCTCAATTCGCCACATAGGAATTTTTTGGGCATTGCTGACATGGTGTTGGATGCCTCTCGTTTCATCCCTAGCCCAGGAAACGGTGCCAGACTTGATGACGGCCCGACAATATGAGAACGCGGGCGACTGGCAGAGGGCTTGCGACGTTTACCTGACCTTGGTCTCCCGGTTTCCCGAAAACGATGAATATTTTTTTCATTGTTTAGAATTGTGCTCAAAGATCCAGCGGTTTGACCAGGCAATCGAGTTGATCAATCAGAAGAAACGGGTTAAACCGAACGACATCCATCTCGACGTGTTGGCCGCTCAAATGGTCCATCGGTCCGGAAAAGTCCGGGAAGCCCAGCAGATGTGGGATCGCATCCTCGAAGCCCATCCTCAAGACGAATGGGTGGTTGTACTGGTGGCCAATGCCCAAGCGGAAAATGGAATTTTAAAACAGGCCGTCGAAACGTATCTCAATGCCAGAAGAAGAATGCGGAAGCCGTATGCGTTTTGTTTGAATCTGGCCCTGCTCTATGAAACCGGCTTTCAGTACGAAAACGCCGCCGCAGAGTGGATGAAGCATCTGGAGATCCATCCGGATCAGATCCCCTTGGTGGAAAGCCACTTGGCGCGGTATCCCGCCTTGGAACGCGTTGTACGCGGTGTGGACGGGTTGATTCGAAAAGCGGCGGAAAGCCATCCCCGAAACGCAGAATATTTAGGGCTGTTGATCCGTTACGAAACACGCTTCGGCCTGTTCGGGGAGGCATTCGAGACCGCACTGTTAATAGAAGAAGGAAATCGAGAGAAACAGCGGGGAGATGCGCTGTTCCGATTCGCCCAGGAGGCATTTCAAGCAGGCGGCCTAGAACCAGCCCAAAAAGCCTATGAATTCTTCTTAAAGCGTTTTCCGTCATTTAGACAGCTCGATATGGTTTTATTCAACCTTTCACGCTGTTATGCGGGGTCAGAACGGTACCTGGAATCCGTCGGTGTATTGGACGAATTGATACGACGCTTCCCTCAAAGCCGTCTTGCAGCCAATGCGCTTTTAGAAAAGGGACTGCTCGAACGGGACCCGTTACGACGGCCGGACCAGGCTGCAAGCACGTTTCAAAAACTGCTGGATGAATACTCCTTAAGTCGGGAGTGCGACAGGGTAAGATTCGAACTGATTGATTGCTATATTTTGCAAAACGATTTGCACCAAGCCCGAATCCACTGTCAACAAACCGTTCGGCTAGCCTCTTCCATGGATAGAAGCATTCGGGTGAAGGCCGATTTTTATCTTTCCGAATTGGATTTTTTCATGGGTGATTTTATCCGGGCGTCATCCAGACTGGATTCGCTTTTTCGGACGCATTTCGGAGTGGAAGAAACCCAGGATCCGGTTCTGAACGACGCCTTGTCTTTGAGTATGTTGTCAAAAATCCTCGCGAAGGCCGACAGTGAAGGCCGGTCGATTTTTGCCGGGGGTATGTTAGCGATGAGGCAAAAACGAATCGACCAAGCGGTGAAGGCCTTCGACCGCATCGTGAAAACCCCCGCGGCCTATCCTTCGCTGGTTGCCGAAGCCCTTTACCAAAATGGACTGGCCCTGTTGGCGGTAAGCCGGTACCCGGACGGAATCGTTTGTTTCAAACGGTTGTTGGAAGATTATCCCGGACACATTCACGCGGAACGGGCACTGGAACGCCTTGGGTATGCACAGGAAAAATCGGGGGAGATCCAAAATGCCTTAAAGACGTACGAGGCATTCATCGAGACATTCCCCCGATCGGTTTTATCGGATGAAGTCAGGAAACGCATACGTAAAATGGACGAGGGA
>Ga0299912_10005649_pt1 | contig 10283 bp, 8 predicted proteins | sample RVTome_2_FD_207667 | JGI IMG/M metagenome (GOLD analysis project Ga0299912, IMG submission 207667) | Soil microbial communities from uranium-contaminated site in the Upper Colorado River Basin, Wyoming, United States - RVT95D214 (version 2) ... | reverse complement strand
CGCTATTGTAGTAACGAAGGTAGCCTCCATGATGGCGATGACGGCGAAGGGAGAGAGTTTTCCAAGGATTAATTCCGTGGCGGTCAGAGGGCTGACTATCAATTGCTCGATGGTGCCGATCTCTTTTTCTCTGACGACGGCCATGGAGGTTAGAAGCAGAGACATCAGGGAAACGATCAATGCAATGACGCCGGGAAGATAGAAATTCCTGGATACGAGATTTGGATTGAACCATGCACGCGATCGGAGATCGACGCTTGGGACGCCGCCAATTTTCTCAAGGAGCACATAGGCCTTGTCATGGAGGAAATTATGAGAGTAGTCTTCAATAATGCTTTTGGCGTAGCTCAGGACAACGGCGCCGGTGTTGGATTCGGTGCCGTCGAGTATGAGCTGGATTCTTGCGGCTTTGCCGGCGATGAGGTCCGCGGCAAAGCCGTGATTGAAGCGCAGGACGACCTTGACAACGGATTTGTCGATAAGTTCTTTGGCCCGGAGGTCGTTGTCGATGTAGTGTTTGGCCTGGAAGTATCGGGACCTTACAAATGCTCTTGTGATCTGGCGGCTTTGGGAACTGTTATCGAGGTCATAGATGGCGATGGGGACATTTTTGACATCGGTGGTCGCGGCATAGCCAAAAATCATTATTTGAAACACCGGTGCAACGAATATGGTAGTCTTCATTCGCGGGTCGCGGAGGACCTGTATGAATTCCTTCACCAACATTGATATAAGTCGTTCGAGCATTAGTCAGGATACTTTCTTTTTGAAATTTTTATCCGCAAGGGCAACCATAACTATGGTAAAGAGAGCAAGCAGAATAATGTCCAGGCTGAGGACTTTGACACCGACGCCCTTGCGATATATTCCTCTCAGGATAGTAATGAAATAGCGTGCAGGGACGATATGCGTAATTACCTGAATCGCCGTCGGCATGTTAGATATGGCCCAGGCAAAACCGGAAAGGAGAAAACCGGGCAGGAACGTCACAAGCATGGCAAGCTGACTTGCCATGAGCTGGTTTTTAGCAGTGATTGAAATGAGCATTCCGAGGACCAGCGCACCGGTAAGGAACAGTGAGCTGCAGAAAAAGAGCAGGGCCAGATTGCCTCTGAAAGGGACATGATAGACGAATTCCGCCATAGAAACGGCAATGAGCTGGTCTATGAGGCCTATGATGAAGTAGGGAATGAATTTTCCGAGGATTATTTCACCGGCTTTTACGGGCGTGGAGATGAGCTGCTCCATAGTGCCTCTTTCCCGTTCCCTTGCAACTGTGAGCGAGGTTAGCAGTGCGGCGATTATCATTATTATGACTGCAATCAGGCCGGGGATGATGTAGTTTCTACTCTTAAGATCCTGATTGAACCAGACCCTTGGTCTGACATCTATCATGGCGGATTCGGTGAAGCCGAATTTTGAGAAGGTCTCAAGGATGAATCTTGCATTATAATTCGATACAACGGCGCTGGCGTAGCCGAGGGCGATGGTGGCTGTGTTGGAGTCGCTGCCGTCGACGAGTAACTGGACAGGAGCAGGTTGATTGGATTGAATGCGCTTTGAGAAATCGGTTCCGATGACCATTGCCATGAGGACCCGGTTTCTGTTAATCATTTCCTCGAGTTGTTCGTAATTGTCAAAGTAGCCGACGACTCTGAAATAGCGGGAGCCCTGGAACTTCCGGATAAAGTCGGCAGAGATTTGCGTCTTGTCCTGGTCCCATACGGCCAGGGGGACGTTATCGACATCAAGTGAAAGGGCAAAACCGAAAAGGATAAGAAGCAGGACAGGGATGGCAATTGCCAAAGCGAGGCTGCGATAGTCGCGGGCCACCTGGATAAATTCTTTCTTGGTTAGTGCTTTAACTCTTGTCAGGTTCATTCTTCCTGCTTTCTCCATCATAATTCTCTATAAGAGATATAAATACGTCTTCGAGTGAGGGCTCAATTTGGTGTATGGTGTATCCGGTAACTGCATGCTGATCAAGAAACTGCTTTATGAGGGGTGAGGCTGTCGTGGCGTCGGATACGACGGCGTGGATGTCGGAACCAAATAAGGCGGATTCTGAGATGACAGACAGAGAAGTAAGTTTATCGAGCCATTGTTGCGAGTTGGGCAGCGATATCTTCAGCACGTCACCTTTCATGAAGTCTGTCTTCAGTTCGTCTGGCGACCCGGTTGCGATGATGGCGCCTTGATAAATGAGGGCCATACTATCACAGTGTTCTGCTTCGTCCATGTAATGAGTGGTTACGAATATCGTGATTCCTTTTTCTGCCATTGTCCGAATAAGGTCCCAGAAATTGCTTCTTGAGATTGGGTCCACTCCAGAGGTAGGTTCGTCGAGGAAAATTATAGGCGGTTCGTGAATAATGGCACAGCCCAGAGCGAGGCGCTGCTTCCAGCCGACAGAGAGTGTTCGGGTGAGACTCGAGCGGAGTCCTTCGAGGCCGGCCATTTGGATTATCCACTCTTTTCGGGCTTTTTTCTTTTCCCTGGAAAGTCCGTAGATACCAGCGTAGAAATTAATGTTTTCTTCGACGGTCAGGTCTTCATAGAGAGAGAATCTCTGAGACATGTAGCCGATGCTATGCTTAATTTTGCTCTGCTGGGTAAGTATGTCGAATCCGCCGACGGTGCCGGTGCCGGAGGTTGGAGAGAGGATTCCGCAGAGCATTTTGATAGTTGTGGATTTTCCGGCGCCGTTCGGACCTAAAAAGCCGAAGACACGCCCTGATTCGACATGGAAGCTGATACGGCTGACCGCGGTGAAGCTGCCAAAGCGTTTTTCCAGGTCGTGGACTTCGACGGCGCTATTTCGATTGGCTTTCATAATCGTTTATTATTGAGACAAAGGCTTGTTCCATGGATTCGGAACGCGTCTGCTTTTTGATATTAGACGGGACATCACATCGGAGGAGCCGGCCTTTGTGAATCAGACCCACGCGTTTGCAGCGTTCCGCCTCATCAAGGTAGCAGGTGGAAAAAAGTATAGTAACCTTTTCTTTCAGCAACTGATAGAGTAATTGCCAGAAGTCCCTCCTGGAAACGGGATCAACGCCATTGGTTGGCTCGTCGAGGAACAGTACCTTCGGAGTGTGGATCAGTGCGCAGGCCAGCCCGAGCTTCTGCTTCATTCCCCCGGAGAGGTTCCGTGCGAGGCGTTTTTTAAAGGGCGCCAGCCCGCTGAACTCAAAGAGGCGGTTGATTCGCGCAGGCCTCTGTTTCGATGAGACACAGTAGATGTCGGCGTAGAAATCGATGTTTTCAATAACGGTAAGGTCTTCGTAGAGGCCGAATCGCTGAGGCATGTAAGCGATGCTTTCCTTGAGGGCTTCGGACTGTTTAACGATGTGGTTTTCGCAGACCCAGGCATCGCCTGCAGTCGGTTTGAGAATGCCTGTAAGCAACCGCATAGTGGTCGTTTTTCCGGCACCGTCGGGACCGACAAGGCCAAATATCTCGCCTTCTTCGATTTGGAGGTTGAGATTGTCAACGGCGACGAGTGAGCCGAATTTACGAGTCAGAGAAGTAGCTTTTATAGTTACCATATGTCATTCGATAATATAGCCGTCAGCAGGCATACCCGGTTTGAGCTCGATATTGGGATTGGCGAGATCAACTTTGATTCGATAAACGAGTTTAATTCTTTCTTCGGTGGTCTGAATCTGCTTGGGAGTGAATTCAGCCTCTTGTGAAATGAACGAGATGAGCCCCCTATACGTTTTATCGGGGTAAGTATCTGTTTTGACGTCGACAGACTGATTGAGCTTAATCCTGCCAAGGTCTGTCTCGTTGACATATGCGGTGAGCCAGATGTCATTCAAGTCCACAACCGTGAAGACGGGAGAACCGGCCTGTAAGACCTCGCCGACGTCAGCACTCTTGACTGTCACAAAACCGTCAATTGGTGAGGTCAGGTCGGCGTAATTAAGGCGTATAATAGCAAGTTCAAGAGTTCGCTTTGCATTCAAAAGCTTGGCTTGGGAAACTTCAAAGTTCGCCTGTGCGAGGTCGTTATCTTGCACAGTTACAGCGTCATCCTTGAGGAGGTTGGCTATGCGGGCGGACTGTTTTTGCTGTAACTGATAGTCGGACTGCGCCTGGGCGAGGTTGGCCTGAGCCTGCTCTTTGATTTTTGTAAGCTCGTCTTTGTCGAGCCTTGCGAGGACTTGGTCCTTCTTAATTGAGTATCCCTCGTCAACAAGACGCTCAACGAGCCTGCCGGGGGTCTGAAAGGACAGACGAATTTCAGTAGCTTCAATGTTACCGGACACTTTTAAGGTGTGGTCCGAGCTCAGATTCTTCTCGCGGAAATAAACCATCGAAAGGATTACGGCAGCAACTAACACAACAATAAAAACGATTTTCTTGTTCACAATAATCTCCTGATGTTAAGTAACGGTTACCACCCCTTCTATCAAAAGACTTTTGGAAGGGTAAGGACTTAGTGGACTAATCCTTCATACCATCAGGTACCACATGTCATCCGCCAATCACTTATACCATAAAACATGCAATTTTCAATATAGTTCCCGTCTTGCCAGCCAAAGACCGGGCAACATCGGCAGCCACAGCGTAAAATCCCTCAGCAGCAGAGTAGCTGTCAGCCCTGCCTCGATGGGCACTCCAAGCGCCTTGAGCAAGGCGACAGAGCTTGCCTCAAAGGTGCCCAGCCCCAATGGAACCGGGCCAAGCGTGGCCACTATTGAGGCAACCACAAAGCTGGGAAATGCTACCAGAAATGACACGTTCTGTCCGACAGCATGCAACATGGCCCACAATGTGGCTGCGTCCAGCAAGAAAATGGTGGCGTAAAACAGTGTCGCCTTTGCAACCAGGAATGGATTACGTAACAGGTATCCGGGTGCGTGAGTGAATCCCTCAAGCAAATCACGAATACCAGGCGAGCGATTCAATAGCCTTGGAAGCGATCTCTTTCCCCAATGTTTCAGCCACAATGCCCCAGTAGGAATTGCCACTGCCACCAGACAGAACAACCCCACCAAGGCAATAATCCAAAGGTGTATAGCATGATAGAACCATAGCAGGGCCACACTTACTAATGCGGAAATTAGATATGCTGTATAGTAGGTTACGAGGCTTACTAACATAGTAGCCATACAGAGATCGGTGGATACTCCCCGACGCTTCAAGGCGGCAACGAAAAAGCCGGTTCCACTAACGCCCCCGCTTGGCAGGGCCTGATCTGAAAACAGTTTGGCGAGACCGAGGGGTACTAACGAGAACAAAGGGTAATGGACATTGCCGTACCATAGTGTCTCGTGCCACACTGCTGCAGCGCAGACATAAGTGCCGACTTGCAGAAGTAAGGCGATGAGTAGCCATATGGGCTGCGCCTGCCTTGCCAATTGAGCGAAGTGCTGTATTTCACCGAGGTGAGTTACAGCCGCAACCACCCCGGATAGTAGCAAGATCCCCATAAATACAGACCTGAATCGGTGGCTCTGAGCCTTCGGTGTAAGCAGAGGCAGCGATGATGTAATTCCGTTGTTCTGCGGTTTAGGCATTCTTGTGTTACTCCCAATACCAGTTCGAAACTTTTTCATCGTTATTTTTTCAGATCGCTTTATTTCTCCAACATTGCCAAAACATGGTCAAGTTTAGCCGTGGCCAGACATGTACAAGTATCCGCAGTTCCATAATACATCCACAACTCGTCGCCGCAAAGCAATAGTCCGGTTGGGAAAACAACGTTTGGTGTTAAACGGGAAATCTCATACGGAGCTTCAGCCTGAAATGTCCACTCGCGCGATCGAGCAATAACCTTGTAAGGCTTATCTTTGTCCAGCAAGGCCACGCCTGCGCGGTATACCAGATGGCCTCCATAGCCCTTAACACCATGATATATAAGCAGCCAACCCTTTTCGACAAGAATAGGTGGCGCTCCTGCACCGACTTTAATATTATCCCACGCTGCACCGCCTTGTGTCGAGGGCGTCCCGCCCTCGAATCGCGGGCAAGATGCCCGCGACACGTTCGTCACCGGCGGCATCAGGACGGTGGAGTACAGCCCATCGGCCGTCGAATTTCTGAGGAAATAGAACGGCGTCTTTATTACTCATCATTCTGTATAACGATACCTCCAAAAATTAACAGAACCTATTTTTTCTTCATTAACAAAGCAGGCTGCTGTGGGTCAAAGATGTGCAGTGCCCAAATTTCGACCCAATTATTGACCAAAAACCATGCCAAAGCATATCCCCAAACCAACGCTGCCCAGCCCCAGCCAATGGGAGTCATGAACAGGCCATAGACCGCCACCAGCGTAGCGATTAATTGTGTACCTACAACTGCTCCGAGCAGGATATTGGAAGGTCGGTCGGCCCAGAAGTGTCCCCGCGTACGAGTAAGAAATATGGTCATGTGCCCGGCTACGGAAAGCTTGAGATACATAAGAGTCTGAATTGTCTCTCGGTTCATTTTGAAAATATGCTCTCCAAGGTAAAAAAGGCCAAAAGAAGCTATTACACCAGTAATACCCAAAACCGTGGCCACGCCAAGCACTCGGTGCATATTCCAGATTTCAGGCACATTTGAGATATGGGCCCTGTCATAAGCTATAGAAAGGATAGCACCGTCGTTAAGCAAAGCCAGCAGTACAATCATTACGGCGGTTACAGGGTAAAAGTTAAAGACAAGTATGCTGAGAGTCATAAACAGCAGAACGCGAATTGTTTCAGCAATCCGGTAAGTAGCATAGCTATTCATCCTCTGGAAGATCTTACGGCTTTCCTTTACAGCGTCGACAATTACAGACAGCCCCGGTGCCAGCAACACAATATCTGATGCCGCTCGTGCGGCATCGGTGGCGCCGGACACCGCAATACCTGCATCGGCCTTTTTCAAGGCTGGTGCATCGTTAATCCCGTCGCCGGTCATTCCAACGATGTGACCATGCTGCTGCAACACCTCCACTATGTGGTACTTGTGTTCAGGAAATACTTGAGCGAAGCCATCAGCTTGCTCAATAGACTCTGCCAATCGGCCTGCTTCATGGTGTTTCGTATCACCAAACATTTGAGCGTCGAGAATATTCGTTCCCAATCCTACCTGGCGGGCGATTTCCTTGCCGATGGCCACCTGGTCTCCGGTTACCATCTTCACGTTTACACCCATTTGTTTTGCTGCGAGAATGGTATCTTTGCAGTCTTCACGAGGTGGATCGGAAAGAGGAAGTACACCAAGATATTGCCACTTATCTTTTTCGTCAGTTCTGGCAACTCCTAAAGAACGATAGCCTTTACCGGCAAATTCATTTACTGTTTTTTTCATTGCCTCCTGGATATCTGATTTATTTGCTGCAAGTTCAAAAATGACTTGTGGAGCACCTTTACTGACTTTAAAAGTCTTTCCACGGGAGTCCTTTATTGTGGCTTCGGTTCGTTTATGAACAGGATCAAAAGGCTGGAAATGCACGACTTGATAAGTGCCCATTACCTTGGGGTCTTTCAAACCACTGATTACAGCGAGGTCAATCACATCTTTGTCCTCTGCTCGTGAAGCCAATGCACCTGCAAGAATGATTTCCTCACCTGGGACCTTCATCAAGGCAGCCGGTTCACCGAGAATCAGCTTGTTCTGAGTCAATGTTCCCGTTTTGTCCGAACATAAAATGTCAATTCCTGCAAGTTCTTCGATAGAAGCCAGCCTCCGTACTATTGCCTGTTTGGCTGCTAGCAGCTTGGCACCTACTGCCATAGTCACCGACAGCACCGTCGGCATGGCTACTGGAATAGCCGCCACCGTCAGCACCAAGGCAAATCGTAATGTTGTCAAGATTTTCTCATGTCTGAAGAGTGAGGTTATAAGAATTAATGCAACCAGTGCCACAGCGAGAATTATCAGGTAATCTCCGATTTTCAATACTGCGCGTTGAAAGTGACTTACAGTTTTGGCCCCTTCGACCATTTGTGCCGTTTTACCGAAATAGGTGTTGGTTCCGGTGGCATATACAATTGCTTCGATTTCGCCTTGATTTAGAATGGAGCCGGAATAGACATTATCTTCTTTTTTACGCTCGACAGGTAGCGACTCTCCCGTCAGTGTGGATTGATCGACTTCTATTGGATCGCCTTCCAGAAGTTTTGCATCGGCGGGTATTATTTCCCCCAGACGAAGGCGAATGATATCGCCGGGAACGAGTTCACGAGAAGGGATTGTTTTCCAGGCGCCGTCTCTTTGCACACGAGCGTTCAACGCTAATTTCTTTTTTAGTGCTTCAATGGCATTTCCAGCCTGATATTCCTCCCAAAAGCCGACCACTGCGTTCATTAAAAGCAAAACCAGGACAATCCAGAAATCCGCCCAGTGACGTACGATCGCCGAGAGGATTACAGCAGCTTCAATCATCCACGGGATGGGGCCCCAAAAATAGGTAAGGAGCTTCAGGAACAGATTGGTTTTCTTTTCCTCAATCTCGTTAGGTCCATATTGGGTCAGCCGTTTCTGCGCTTCGGCTTGACTGAGGCCGTCCGGCGACGATCCCAATTTTTTCTCCAATTCCGGCAGGGGCAGGGATTTCAAATCATCCTTCACATTTGGCTTCAATCCGGGCACTTTGGGTTGGTCGGCATTAGATTTCATAATGGGTATCCTTTCATAAAATCCTTTCACAAGGTTACGCTTGCTGATCGCGATCTAAACAGGCAATGATTGCTTCGATAACCCGTTTAGTCTCATTGGGACCTCGAACCGGGATAGAAACAACACCTGCTTCTTCAGCCGGATAGTCATTCCCTCCCACGAACAAGGCATCACCTATGAAAATCATCTCTTTCAATGAAATACCAAGGAGGTCTCGCAGTTTTCTTATTCCGTATGCTTTGTCAATGCCAGGTTTGGTGACATCAATGGATGTCGCGCCACCCAGTCGAACCGAAAACTCGGGAATAAAAACGTCAAGGATTGCCTTGATCTTCTTCCGCTTGGCGAAATCAGGGTCCCATTTGTTCTTTTCTTCCAAGGGGGCCTGCTGACCTAAGGCGGAATATGTTATCTGGCTTCCCCGGTCTTCGATGACCTCTCCCCAGACCTTTTCGACCTTGAAGCCCGCTTCTCCCAGCGCCTTCTTTAGCGAACTGACGATTTTTTCTTTTTCATCCCCGGTGAAATCTTCCGAGTAGATCTTTTTCCAATCCTCTGTGTATTGGAAGAACTTTGTTCCACATGTCGGAAGAATGGATAGGTTCGCCAGGCGTTCGTCATGGGGCAGATTGGAGAGCAGTTGTTTTTCAAACTGAGGCCAATTGCCTCCGGAAATCACGGCCACTTTGACTATACCGAGAAGATCATGTAGAAGTGCCGACATTTCGGTATCAAGAGATGATTTACTTTCAGCAAGCGTACCGTCCAGATCAAAAACAATTAGCTTTTTCATTTGGGGTTGCCCCATTTCCAGTTGCGGATTTCCGGCAGGTCCTCGCCATATTTCTCGATATATTGCTTGTGCTCGATGAGCTTGTCCTTGAGCTGCTGCTTCAGGTAGATGCCCTTGTCGCCGGTCTGCGGCAGACGGTCGATGGCGTCCATCACGAGGTGAAAGCGGTCCAGATCGTTCAGCACCGTCATGTCGAAGGGCGTGGTTATAGTGCCCTCTTCCTTGTAGCCGCGGACGTGGATGTTGTCGTGGTTGGTGCGGCGGTAGGTCAGCCGGTGGATCAGCCAGGGGTAGGCATGGAAGGCAAAGATGACTGGCTTGTCCTTGGTGAAGAGCTCGTCGAAATCCGTGTCGGAGAGCCCATGCGGGTGCTCGGTTTGCGGCTCCAGCTTCATGAGGTCGACAACGTTGACCACCCGGATTTTCAGGTCGGGCAGATGCTCGCGCAGAATGGAGACGGCGGCGAGCGTCTCCAGCGTGGGCACATCCCCACAGCAGGCCATGACCATGTCCGGCGCAACGTTTTGGTCGTTGCTGGCCCACTGCCAGATACCGATGCCCTCGCTGCAGTGCTTGACGGCGGCGTCCATCGTTAGCCACTGTGGCGCCGGGTGTTTGCCCGCAATCACGACATTGACGTAATGGCGGCTGCGCAGGCAGTGGTCCATCACCGACAGCAGACAGTTTGCATCCGGCGGAAGGTAAACACGCACGACCTCGGCCTTCTTGTTCACGACGTGGTCAATGAAACCGGGATCCTGGTGCGTGAAGCCGTTGTGATCCTGGCGCCAGACATGCGAGGCCAGCAGGTAGTTTAACGAGGCGATCTTGTGCCGCCACGGCAGGTGCGCGGTGACCTTCAGCCACTTGGCATGTTGGTTGA
>Ga0299912_10005648_pt1 | contig 10284 bp, 6 predicted proteins | sample RVTome_2_FD_207667 | JGI IMG/M metagenome (GOLD analysis project Ga0299912, IMG submission 207667) | Soil microbial communities from uranium-contaminated site in the Upper Colorado River Basin, Wyoming, United States - RVT95D214 (version 2) ... | reverse complement strand
CGGATGACGGTGACGGCGCTCGCGCTGGAACGGTACCGACTGCGACATGGAATGCTCCCTCCAAATCTCGAGGCTTTGGTGCCAGAACTGTTGCCCGCAGTACCGATTGATTGCATGGATGGTCAATCGCTTCGCTATCAACTCAGGCCGGACGGCAGCTTCCTGCTTTATTCGGTTGGGGAAGATTGCAGAGACGACGGTGGCAATCCTGGTTTGCCTCCGGACAAGAAGCAATCAAGAGGACTTTGGCGCGGACTTGATACCGTTTGGCCGACACCGGCATCGGCCGAGGAAACCGCCGCCGTGTTGGGGAACGGTTAACCACCGGAGGTCGCTCGATTTGAGTGGCGACTTCGTTCCGCAAAACGAAGGCGGCACGTTCGGCTTATGGGACAGGGACGGCGGCCCTGACCGGCGCTTCGAGACCGAGATCCATCATGCGGGCCGGAAGCTCGGGCTTGCGGGTCAACGTCCTCCGCGCAAAGGGGCTGTAAAGCATCTTCACGATGTCGGATGCCTTCATGTGCCGGCCAAAAGTGCGCAACAGTCTGTAGGTCCGGACCGGACGCCGGAAAACGCGTCGGGCAAACAGGGAGGCACAGCCTTTCATGCGCAGGCGGTTCACCTCCGCACTCGGCAGGGCGGTCGGGTCAATGTCCGAACACTTGAACCATTTGTGCCAATCGCGTTCGTCGTCAATGATTCCCCGGTCCACGTACTCCTGCCATAGAGGAGTCCCGCGGTAGGTGCACAAGCGATTGAAACCAAAAGTGTCCAACTGCAACCGCGCGGCAAAGCGAAAGCTTTCCTTGATGTCCTCCGCGGTCTCGTCCGGAGAGCCGATGACAAAGAACCCATGAACCCGCGCGATCCCATGCTGCTTGGCTTTGCTGACCGCGTTCTCAACCTGCTGCAATGTCTGACGCTTCTTCAGGCGGTCGAGGACCTTTTGCGTCCCGGCTTCCACGCCAAAAGCCAGGAAGTTGCAGTTGGCTTTGCGCATGTTCGGCAGTTGATCCACCGCGATGGAATCCACCCGGCCTTCGCAACCCCAGTGGAACTCCAGTTTGCGTTCGATGATGCCGTTGCAGATGGCGCTGATGCGCTCGCGCCGGAGCAGGAAGTGGTCGTCGGTGAGATAAATCGAGCGATACCCCAGATCGTTCAGTTGCTGCATTTCGCCCAGGACATGCTCCGGGGAACGGCATCGCCATTTGCCCCCCGACAACGATGGGATGTCGCAGTAAATGCAGGAATAAGGGCAGCCTCTCGAAGTCTGCATCGTGCAGAATTTGTCCAGCGAAAGAACCGCGGGGACATCGAGGGGCAAGGATTCGATGTAATCAATCGGCAGGCTGGTCCGATCAGGATAAGGAAATTGATCGAGGTCCTTGAGGAGTGGACGGTGTGCATTTCGAACGATCTCTTTCCCGTCACGCCAGACCAGACCGGCCACCGAACGCGGGTCGCCGAGCTTGTCCAAGTAGTCTGGCAGAAGTTCCTCCCCCTCACCGACGCCGACGCAGTTGATGTCCGGGCAGTCTCTCAGGATGCGATCCGCGTTCATGGTGGCAAACGCGCCGCCCACGATGACCGGAGTCTCCGGCGCCACGGCCTTCAGCCGCCGGGCCATGCGTTTGGCCGCGGGGTAAGTGGTCGTGGAAAGGAAGGAGAGCGCAAGGACATCGGGCCTTTCCTGTTCCACCGCCTGAGCGATGTGCTCCGCCTTCATCTCGGGGTGGCACGTGTCGAACATCCGCACCCGGTGTCCGCGCTGGCGCAGGACAGGAGCGAGCGTTTGGATGCCAAGGGGAGGAAACGCCATCACCTTGATGCGCTTGCTGTCAGACCCTGTCCGATCCAGCTCTTCGGGGAGCAACCGGCTGAAGTCATCGTCTCCAACGTAAACCAGGAAGACATTCATAAGGAATTCGTTCGCACGCGTTGCCCGACGGGAGCGCCGGTCAGGGGCATCGGCAGGCCCACGCGCTCAGCCGTGGTTTGCATCTTTCGCCAATTCCTCCAGCGCCCGTCGCGGCGTCGGTTGGGGTGATTCGGCCGGGTAGCCAATCGGCAGCAGCGCCACGGGCCGCCAGTCGGCCTGCGCCTTGAGAACGTGTTTGACGGCGTCATCGTCGAACGCGCCGACCCAGACCGTGCCCAGGCCGAGTTCGGTCGCCGCCAGTTGGGCGTAGCCGCAGGCGATGGTGGCGTCCTGCAGGGCGTAAAGCTCCACGCCCCGTTGTTTGTATTTGGCGGCGGACATTCGCTGGTGGGCGAAGAAGGCGAGCACGACCGGCGCCTGGCCAAGGAAGTCCTGATTCAGTGCCGCCCGGGCAAGGGCCTGTCTGGTGTCGCTGCTGCGCACGACCAGGATGACGTAGGCCTGCAGGTTGCCGGCGGAGGGCGCGCGATTGGCGGCGTTGAGGATTTGGGCGATCTTCTCTTCCTCCACCGGCCGGTTCTGGTAGGCGCGGATGGAACGGCGTGCCGCGATCAACTCAAAGAAATCCATTGCACCGGAAGTAATACGCGATGTTCCCGGACGGTTACAAGCAAAACGGTGTGCATGCAAAAGTATCTTGTCGTCCGGGCCGCGTGCCGTATCGTTGAGCAAAATCGCAATGCCGGAACCAAAGCCCGCACCTGTGACAGCCCGAATGTATATGCGCAACCTTCTTGTCAGACTTCTGCCGGCCGCAGCGCTGCTGCTGCACCCGCTCGCGGCCCAAACCGCCCCGCCGCCGTGGGTGAAGAAATCCCTGACCGACCTGGAGCAGGAATTGGCGGCCAAATACGGCGACAGCCAGCGCGCCCGGTTGCGGCGCGGGCTGGAGCAAACGGGCCGGTTCTGGCGCGCGGAAGACGGCGATGCCAGGGCGTTCGAAAACTTCGTGCGGCAGAATTTCGCCGGCGACGAGGCGACCCTCGACACGGTCTTCAACCGGTTTCAGCGACTGCTGGAAAGAATTGACGGGCACATGACGGAGTTGCGCTACGAGTTCCGGTTGCAGACCGACCTCGACCGGGGGCCGATTCTTCCACCCGACGAGGTTTTCGCTGGCTACGACCCGGCGGCTCACGTCAACGATGATTTCTTCCGGAACAAGCTCGCGTTCGTGGTGTTGCTCAACTTCCCGCTCACGACGTTGGAGCAACGTTTGGCTGAGGGCGGGAATTGGACGCGCCGACAGTGGGCCGAGACGCGCCTGGCGGAGCGTTTCTCGAAGCGCATCCCGGCGGAGGTGATTCAGGACATCGCCAAAGCGGTGTCGGAGGCGGACATTTACGTGGCGGACTACAAGTTCTGCATGCACCACCTGCTGGACGCGAACGGGCAGCGGCCGTTCCCGCCCAGGCTGCGCCTGCTCTCACATTGGAATCTGCGTGACGAAATCAAGGCGCAATACAGCGAGGGCACCAACGGCCTGGCCCGCCAACGGCTCATTCAGCGCGTTATGGAGAGGGTCATTGACCAGAGCGTCCCGCAGGTCGCGATCAACAACCCGCACATTGACTGGAATCCGGTCAGCAACGAAGTCAAGGTGTCGCCGGTCAACGATTTGGGCGATGAACGTGCTGCCGGCGGCACGTTAACGGTCACCAACACGCCTGAACCGGACGTCCGTTACGCGAAACTGCTGAACGTGTTTCGGAACGTCAGGAGGGCCGACCCCTATTCGCCGACCGCGCCCACGCTCATCGCGCGCCGGTTTGAGGAAGACCGACAGATGAGCGAGGCGCGCGTGCAAAAGATGCTCGAAGACGTGCTGACGGCCCCGGAATTTGCCGAAATCGGGAGGCTGATCAACAAGCGACTCGGCCGGCCATTGGAGCCGTTTGACATTTGGTACAACGGTTTCCGGCCACGTGAGAATTACACTGAGGCACAGTTGGATGAGATTGTCCGGAAGAAGTATCCGTCCGCCGGGGCGTTTCGGGCCGACCTGCCCAACATCTTGCGTAAACTCGGCTTCAGCGAAGAGCGGGCAAAGTATCTCCAGACGAACATTGATGTCGAGCCGGCGCGGGGCAGCGGTCACGCCATGGGCGGCGCGATGCGCGGGCAGAAGGCCAGGCTCCGCACCCGCGTTTCCCCAGACGGCATGGATTACAAGGGCTTCAACATTGCCATCCACGAACTGGGGCACAACATCGAGCAGACGTTCTCGCTCGACCTGATGGATTACACGCTGCTCGCAGGTGTCCCGAACGCGGCCTTCACCGAAGCGCTGGCCATGGCGATGCAAGGACACGATCTGGAGTTGCTGGGCCTCGCCAGGTCCGACGCGCAGAGCGAGGCGCTCAAAACGCTCAATGATTATTGGGCAACGGCCGAGATAGCCGGCGTGGCGCTGGTGGACATGGCGGTGTGGCACTGGATGTACGACCATCCGCACGCGACCCCGGCCGAGTTGAAGGCGGCGACGATGCAAATCGCGAAGGACGTCTGGAATCGTTACTATGCGCCGGTGTTTCGCCAGCGCGACGTCACCTTGCTGGCCATCTATTCGCACATGATTGATAACGTCCTCTACCTGCCGGATTATCCGATCGGCCATCTCATCGGCTTCCAGATCGAGGAGCAAATGAGGATGGCGGGCAGCATCGGGCCGGAGTTCGAGCGGATGACGAAATTTGGCAACGTCGCGCCAGATCTTTGGATGAAGAATGCGACCGGGGCGCCGGTCGGCGCACCGGCGCTGCTAACGGCCACCAAACGGGCGTTGGAACAGGTTGTCCGCTGACTTGGCCGTGGCCCCGCGAAAGGGTCTCCGGTTGCGCTTCCTGACTTTGATCTAAGCGACCTGCTCGGCCGGCTGGGGCGCAGAGGGCGCTGCGGGCGCGGCAGGCGCGGTCGTCGTCGTCGTCGAGGAAAGGCACTCAGCCACGGCATGAAGCAGGGCGCCAGGCCGGAACGGCTTGGCCACAAATTTGTTGCCCGCCGCCAGCAACGAATCCTTGCCGGTCAATTCTTCGCTGTAACCGCTTGTGTACAGGACCTTGAGGTCCGGTTTCTCTGACTGCAATTTCCGGGCGAGATCGCGTCCGTTGATGCCGTTCGGCATCACGATGTCGGTGAACAGCAGATCAATGCGTGAGCGGTTCTCGGCCCAAAGCTTGAGAGCTTCGACGCCGTCCGCCGCCGGCACGACTTGATATCCGGCGCCCCCAATCACATGACACGTCAGTTCCCGGACCGATTTCTCATCCTCGACCACGAGGATTGTGGCGCTCCCTGGCTGGACTCGTATTGAGGCCGGTTCAGCGTCCGGCGGAGACTGGGGATGGTGGAAAGGTGGCAGGTACACAATAAAATTGGAACCCTTGCCCAGGACCGATTCCACCTCGATCCAACCGTTCAGTTGCTTGACGATGCCGTACACCGTGGCCAGCCCCAAGCCGGTGCCCTGGCCCACTTCCTTGGTCGTAAAAAACGGCTCGAAAATCCGGGACAGGATCTCGGGTCTGATGCCGCAGCCGGTGTCGGCGACACTCAGGCACACATACTGACCCGGGCGGGCTGCCGGGTGGCGGCGGCGGGACTCATCGATTTGGATCGCAGCCGCCTTGATGGTGAGCGTGCCGCCGCGCGGCATGGCGTCGCGCGCGTTGACCACCAGGTTCATGATGATTTGCTCGAGGTTACAGGGGTCGGCGAGAATGCGCGGCAGGTTCTGGGCGCACTCGCATTGCAGTTGGATGTGTTCGCCAATCAACCGCGCGAGCATGCCTTTCAACGACTGGACTTCATTGCTCAAGCTCAGCACCTTGGGCTGAACGGCTTGTTTGCGGCTGAAGGTCAGCAGTTGCCGCGTCAATCCCGCTGCGCGGGACGAGGCGAGGGCGACTTGTTTCAAGGAATTGGCTGCCTGCGGCTCGATGTTGTTGGCCGCCAGGAGCAACTCCACGTGTCCTTGGACGACGGTGAGGATGTTGTTGAGATCGTGAGCGATGCCGGACGCCAGTTGCCCCATGGCCTCCATTTTCTGGGCCTGGTGCAATTGCTCCTCCAGATCGCGGCGCTCGGTGACGTCCTCGACGATGAGCAGCACGCATGGCTCGGCAGCGACCTCGATCAACTCCGCCCACAGCAGGGTTTGGCGGAGGGCGCCCGATCTGGTGCGGAACGCATATTCCCAGTTGCGTGCGGACCGGAAGCGCTGCAGTTGTTCCCGCATTCGGGACCATCTCGCTTCGTCCGGAAGGACCTGCAACTCGGCGAGCGAGCGGCCAATGACGTCGGGTGGAGGGAAATCCAACATCGTCAGGAACTGGGCGTTGGCATCGAGGCACTGTTCGTTGCTGAGCGAATAGATCAACATCGGCAGCGGGTTGCTGCGAAAGGCCTTGGAGAACCGTTCTTCGGAAAGGCGCAAAGCCTTCTCGGTTTCCTGGTGTTGAGCATTCTCTCTCTCGAGCCGCACGTTGGCGGCCTGTAACTCCTGGGTGCGAAGGTTCACCCACCCGGCCAATTGCTCGATTCTGCATTTGACCTGCCGGTCGAGACCCCATTTCTTGGCGAGTGCATGCGCCAGTTGAAGCACTTCGATGTTGTCGAATGGTTTTTTGAGGATGACCAGGTTGTCGGACTCGCCCAGGTTCTCAATGATTGTTCTCCAGGAATAATCGGAGTACGCGGTGCAGATGACGACCTGCAAGTCAGGGGCGACTTGCCAGATGTGTTTGATGGTCTCAACCCCGTCCCAACCGGGAGGCATGCGGATATCCACAAAGGCCACGGCATAGGGCCGCCCGGCTTTGACGGCCTGACGCACTTTCTCCAATCCTTCCTGGCCTTGAAAGGCAGAATCGATCTCGAACACAGGCGCGTTTTCCGAATCGGAGGATTCGCCGAACAGAACCGTCTCGGTCCGCTCCATCACCAGATCCGAATCGCCATCGGCGCAAAGGATCTTCCGGAAATCTTCATGAATCGCCGGATTGTCATCAATCACCAGCACGCGGTGCGGTTGTGTTGGATTGCTGGTGTTCATGCGCTTTTGCCAAGGTTGCTCGTCGGCAGTTCCAAAGTGAACGTTGCGCCCCGACCCGTGCCGTCGCTGTGAGCGGTGAGGTTGCCGCCCATTTCCTTGGCCGCAATGGCCCCGCTGTGCAGCCCGAAGCCGTGGCCCTCCTTCTTGGTGGTAAAACCGTGGGAAAAGATGCGCGTCAGATTCTCGGGTATGATGCCAATTCCATTGTCGCTGACGGTGATCTTCAACCGGCCGTTTCCGTTTGCCGCGATACCCAGGCACAGCACCTTGTCCTGCCGGCCGCTCTCTCGCAAAGCGTATTTGGCATTACTTACGAGGTTGATCAGGATTTGCAGAACTTTATGCTTGTCCACCGTGATAGGCGCCACTTCATCAAATTCGCGTACGACTTTGATACCCTCGCGCTCCAGCGAGACCGCGTGGACCTGGAGCGCATCGTTGACAAGGCTGGCAGGCCGCAGGGTCTCGAACACACCAGCGATGCGGGCGTAGCTCTGCTGCATGGAAACGATTTCCTTGATGTGTTCCACGTTTTTGGCGGCCTCATCCATGGCCCGCAAGGCCTCGCTGTTCTCACCGGCCAGGCAGTTAGCCAACTGGCTCAAGTATTCCGGAATGAGTTTGCCTTTAGGATCGTTCGTGAGGAACGAAGCGAGGTCGTGTCCATGTTCGTGCAGGAGCAGAGTGACTTTGTTGAGGTTTTCGAGTCTGGGTTTGCGCAAGCGCTCCCGCATGAGCGTGACCGAAACATTCAGGCTGTTGAGAACATTGCCAACATTGTGCAGGACGCCAGTGGCCACCTCCGCCATGCCCGCCTGCCGCGAAACCTCCAGCAATTCCACCTGTGCCTTTCTCAGTTCCTCCTCCGCCTGCTTGAGTGCCGTCATGTCGAATTGGACGCCCTGGGTGCCGATGAGCTTTCCGTCGGGGCCAAATACAGGCGATTTCACCACGTGCAAATACCGCTTCCTGCCATCCACGGCGGGGTACTCTTCCTCGACCTCGACCTGCTCGCCGCTGCGCATGATCCGTTCATGATGCTTCGTCCCCGCAGTCAGCAAGTGGATGATTCCGGGGCGCGTCCCGCCCTGTTCCGCCAATTCCACGGCGACCAGTTCCTCGGGTGTTTTGCCCAGTATTTCCTCCGCCTTCATGCCTCGGAGGTGGCAAAACCAGGAGTTGGCCAGGACGTAACGGCCTTGCCGGTCCTTGCGGAAAACGCCGGCGGGCATTTGCTCGACGAGCGAATGGTAGAGGGCCCGCGATTCCCGCAACGCCCCCTCCGCCTGCTTGCGTTCGGCGATTTCGCGCTGCAACGCGGCGACCTGCCTTGCCAAGTCTTCATGTGCTGCCTGCAAGTCAGCGTCTTGCGCCTGAATTTGGGCCAGCATCTGGTTGAAGGCGTCGGTGAAAAGCCCCAGTTCGTCTTGCGCCATCTTCTCGGCGCGGACGGAGTAATCCCTTTTCTCTGCGATGACTTTGGCGGTGTCAGCCAAGCGGAGGATCGGCCCGGAAATAAAACGCTGGAGTCGGGCAGAAAGCAGAAGGGCGACGATGAATGATACCGCCAGGACCGTCGCCAGAATCCCGCCGTAAAGCTGGATCAACTCCTGATACACCGACTGGTAGTCTGACTGCAGGTATAGCGTGCCGATTGGCTCTCGGTTGAGAATGATGGACCTGCCCTGCAGGAGGTAGTGGCCCTCAAAACGGTAGCCGTCGATCGGCATGTGGGTGAAATCGTTCCGAGCCCCCGGCGCGCCGAAACGGGCGAATTCCGAGCCGTCCGGCAATTGAATCCAAGCCGAGACGACGTGCGGTTTGGCTCGAAGTGCCGACAGCACTTCCCTTGCAGCTCGTTGATCTCTGAAGGCCAATGCCGCGGTGCTGTTATTGGCAATGATTTCCGACAGCACGGAAAGGTCGCGCATGAAACTCTGCCGGAAACTGATCAGTTGAAACGCGAAGAGCGCCCCTGTGGCTACCAGCAAGACCGCACTGCTCGTCAGCAGTGTCACCACCGTGACCTTGCGTTGGATGGGCATGTTCTTGAGGAATCGCACAATTCAGTTGCGCTGGGGTTTGCGCTCTTCGATGACCGCCCGCGCCACGCTCAGCAGTTTGGAGCTGATTTTCAAGCCGGCGCGTTCGACCGCCGGCAGGTTGATCTCAAACTTCACGCTTTCATCCGCGACGATGAGGTTGATCATGCCCCCCCGTCGGGCAAAATTCTCGATCTCGCTGACCGTCACGATGCTTTCAGATTTCAGTGCCGCGAGAATCGATTCGACCGAGTCTTTCAGCGAGCGGCTGATGAAGAGGAGGTGGCACTGCTTGAAGTCCTCCCCCGGGACGAACCGGCGAAGCACCAAAGGGTGGCCATTGATGGTCTTGCCTCGTACCGTTTGGTCCAGGATGCTGCCGAAGGGATCATCGCCCACAATGCCGATGATCAGCGGTGAGTCGGCGGCGGGAAATTCTTCGTCCGGCCACTCGATGAACTTGGCGAAGTTGTAAAGAAATGCCGCCTTGACCTGGTATTCCAAGGTGGGGCTTTCCACTGCGCCCCATAGCGGCTGGAGGGCGTTCAAGGCAATGACGACGCTCAACAGGACTGAAGCCGGCCTCCATTTGCTCTTTCGGAAAAACGTTGCCCAGCCGGGATGGACGATCAGTGCGCGGCAGCCGTCCGTGCGGACAACTCCGCTGTGCAGGGTCCTCTCAGTTGGCCTGCCGGGCAATGGAAGAAGAAGCATGATGATCTTCATCCTCCTTTCAGAAGCGGTAGGTCAGTTTGACCCTGAACGTCCGCCCGTCCTGTTGAATCACATCCTGCAGGTGTTCGGATGCCCCGGGGGTCCCGTAACGTTCATCGAAAAGGTTGTACACGCTCGCGGAAATCTCCAGTCCTTTGACCAGCTTCTGACCGAACAGCGTCAGGTTCACGAGCAAGTAGTCGTCAGCCTTGTTGCCTGCCAGCGTCTTCGCGTCGCTCACGTATTGCAGTTCCAGGCCTGAGAAGAGTCGGTCGCGATACAACGGCGCGATCAAATTGAGCTTGGCCAAGTGTCGCGGTGAGTTGCTCAATTCTTCACCCGTCGCCTCATTCTCTGCCCGCTGCATGGTGTAGCTCAGGCGGCCCCGCAGACCGCTGGCATGGTTGCCCTCCAAGCCGATTTCCATTCCCTTCGCGGCGACGTTCTCAATATTGCGGTAAACGAGCAGCTCGTCGCTCGGATCCAGTTCCTGGCTGATCAGGTCATCAATCTCGTAGTAGTAGGCTGTG
>Ga0299912_10005647_pt1 | contig 10288 bp, 7 predicted proteins | sample RVTome_2_FD_207667 | JGI IMG/M metagenome (GOLD analysis project Ga0299912, IMG submission 207667) | Soil microbial communities from uranium-contaminated site in the Upper Colorado River Basin, Wyoming, United States - RVT95D214 (version 2) ... | reverse complement strand
AGCAGCGCTCCGGCGCGGGATCCCCATCCTGCAGCCGGAAAAAATCCGAAAAGACAAGCGCGTATTCACAGCCCTGGACAAGCTCGGTCCGGACATCATCGTGGTCGTAGCTTACGGCCAGATCATCCCCTCCGCGATCATCGACCTCCCCCGCCACAAGTCGGTCAATGTCCATTTCTCTCTCCTTCCCAAGTATCGTGGCGCCGCTCCCGTCCAGTGGGCGATTCTCAATGGCGAGGAGAAGACCGGGGTGACGGTTTTTGAACTCAACGAAAGGATGGACGAGGGGGCCATCCTCAGCCAGATGGAAACGACGATCGGGAAGAGGGAAACCGCCGGGGAACTCGAGGACCGGCTGTCCCGGCTCGGGGCCGATCTTTTGGTTAGGACTCTGGAGAGAATCGCCGAGGTTCCCCGTCTTCCCCAGGATCAGGCAACGGCCACTTTGGCGCCGCGGCTTCACAAGGACCAGGGCAGGATCGTTTGGGCCAAAGACGCGTTTTCCATTGACCGCATGGTCAGGGCTTTCTGTCCCTGGCCGGGAGCGTTCACATTCTTACGCGGCCAGAGAATCATCATCCATGCCGGAAGCCCGCTGACTGTTCCGCCCTCGCCGCCGGAGCCCGGCCGGGTCGTTGAAGTCCGCAAGGAAGGGCCTGTCATCGGCTGCGGAGGCGGGAGCGCCTACCTGATCGAGCGCCTGCAGCGGGAAAACAGGAAGGAAATGGCGGCCGCCGATTTCCTGCGCGGGACAAAAGTCGGAACCGGAGATTTCCTGGGATAGGCGCAGATGAGAGCTATCGCTCTTCTTCGAGGATATAGTTATAAGGGTTGGTCGGCTTGTTGTTGAGGCGGACCTCATAGTGAAGGTGCGGCCCCTGGGCCTTCCCTGTCTTCCCGACGAGTCCGATGACGTCTCCCCTCTTGACCTTCTGGCCGGAATTGACCAGGAATTTACTCAAGTGGAGGTAGTGGGTGGTGATGCCGTTTCCGTGGCTGATGGTGATATTTTTTCCACCTATCTTGTCGTTGTCGAGGGAAATCACGATGCCATCCGCCGTGGCTACTATCGGGTTGCCGAAATTGGTGGCGATGTCAATCCCGTAATGGAACTGCCTCTTGCCGGTGAAGGGGTCGTCCCGGAACGTAAAGGGCGAGCTCACCCACCCGATTGTGGGCCAGATGGTTGGGGTTGAGGCCAGTTTGACGATCTGAGACTCGAAGTAGCCCGCCAAGACGTCCAGGCTCTTCCCGACATCCTCGGCTTTTAGGGCAAGCGCCCTGGCCTCCTGCAAGGAAGAAGTCTGACCGGCAGGGGGAACAGACGGCCCCCCCCCTGTATCTGCAGGTTCGATGCCCGTCGTATCGCCGCCGCCGATCCCCAGCTCTTCCATGACCTCGGGCGAACGGAGGCCGGCCATGACGTTGAGCTTCTTGGCGTAGTTTTCAAACTCCCTCACCGTATCCCGGAGCCTGCTGATTGACTCCTCATACTCCGTGAGGAGCCGTTTTTGCTGGTTGCTCTCGCTGAGCAGGATCTTGTACTTGGCCCGGGTTACGTTCATGGCGAAATAGTCGACGAGGAAACCGACCAGGGCGACAAAACCGATAAGGACAATCCCGCCCACGAGCTTGAGCGTTTTCTGGGACAGAGTGATCGTCTTGAACCGCTGGGCGCAATGGGGAACGATGATCAGGGAAAGAAATTTCTTGGCCATTGGCGTCCCCTTGATTACCAGATTCAGTGGGACCTGTCAAGGGATTTTCGGCGTTTTTTTTTGCCCTTCTCGATATGCGTCCGGATCCAAGCGACGATATCTCGGGTGGAGGTTCCGGGCAGAAAAATCTCCCGGATGCCGGCTTTTTTCATCCGCCCGATATCCTTTTCCGGGATGATTCCCCCGGCGATCACAGGAATGTCCTCTGCTCCCTTCTCCTTAAGCAGTCTGATGATCCGGGGGAAAAGGATGGGGTGGGCACCGGAGAGGATGCTCAGGCCGATGAGGTCAGCGTCCTCCTGGATCGCGGCGCTGACGATCTCCTCGGGCGTGCGCCTCAGCCCAGTGTAGATGACCTCCATTCCCGCGTCCCGCAGCGCCCGGCAAATCACCTTGGCCCCACGGTCATGGCCGTCCAAGCCGGGCTTGGCGACCAGGACCCTGATCTTCTTGTCTGGCATATCGTCCTCCTTCACCCGGCCGGGCTCAAAATGTCACCGGCTCCTCGTACTCGCCGTAGACATCTTTCAACGCATCCATCACTTCTCCCAAGGTGGCGTAGGTCTTGACGCATTTGAGCAGATAGGGCATCAGGTTAGCATCATCCCGGGCGGCCTTCTTGAGGTCAAAGAGAGTCCTCTTCACCGCGGCTTGCCTCCGGTCCCTCTTGACGGCCCGTAGCCGGGCCAGCTGCTGCCGGGCCACAGCCTCATCGATCTCCAGGAGCGGGATCGGCTCGTGCTCCATCTCGAAAGCGTTCACCCCGACGACGATCTTCTCTTTGGCATCGACCGCCTGCTGGTACCAATAGGCGCTATCGGCGATCTCTTTCTGGGGGAAGCCGAGTTCGATGGCCCTGACCATCCCACCCATATCATCGATCTTCCGGATATAGGAGTTCGCTTCGGCTTCCATTTCGCTGGTCAGGGCTTCGATGAAGTAGGCCCCCCCCAGAGGGTCGATCGTATTGGCCACGCCGCTCTCGTGGGCCAGGATCTGCTGGGTCCGAAGGGCAATGGTGACAGCATCTTTGGAAGGCAGGGCATAGGTTTCGTCCAATGAGTTTGTGTGCAGGGATTGCGTTCCGCCCAGGACCGCCGCCAGGGCCTGGATGGCCACGCGGACGACGTTGTTGTAGGGCTGCTGGGCCACGAGGGAAACGCCCGAGGTCTGGGTGTGAAAGCGAAGCCACCAGGAGCGAGGGTCGCGGGCGCCGAAGCGGTTTCGCATGACTTCGCCCCAGACCTTCCGGGCCGCCCGGAACTTGGCGATTTCCTCAAAAAAGTCGTTGTGGGAGTTGAAAAAATAGGAAAGCCGTGGGGCAAACTCGTCGATCTTCAGCCCCCGCTCGAGCCCCCATATCACGTATTCAATCCCGTCCCGGAGGGTGAAGGCCAGCTCCTGGACCGCTGTCGCCCCGGCCTCGCGGATGTGGTACCCGGAAATCGAGATGGTGTTCCAGCGGGGGACTTCCTGAGCCCCGTATTCAAAGGTGTCGACGATGAGCTTCATCGAAGGCCGCGGCGGGAAGACGAACGTCTTCTGAGCGATATACTCCTTGAGGATATCGTTCTGGATGGTGCCTGAAATGACCTTGGGCGAAACGCCCTGTTTCTCAGCGACAGCGATGTACATCGCCCAAAGGATGGCGGCGGGCGCGTTGATGGTCATCGAGGTCGTGATCTTATCGAGCGGGAGACCGCTGAAAAGCACCTCCATGTCGGCCAGGGAATCGATGGCGACGCCGCACTTCCCCACTTCACCCTTGGCCAACGGATGGTCGGAGTCGACACCCATCAGTGTGGGCAGATGGAAGGCGACGCTCAGCCCGGTCTGGCCGTGGGCGAGGAGATATTTATAGCGCCTGTTGGTATCTTCGGCCGTCCCGAACCCGCTGAACTGGCGCATCGTCCAGAGTCGGCCTCTGTGCATCGTCGGATGGATTCCCCGCGTGAACGGGTATTCACCGGGAAAATTCAGGTCGCGGAAAAAATCAAAGCCCGGTATGTCGGCTGGAGTGTAGAGCTCTTTGATCTTTCGTCCGGAGACTGTGGTGAAGTCTCTGGGAGCAGCACAGGATCCCATGGCTATGGCATGCTTGTTTCTTTTCCAGCTCTCATAGGACTTCTTGATATCAGGGCTTTTTTGCCGTTGCTCCTTCACCCTCAACCTCTCCTTTCGACCACCCCTGCGCCCAGAGCTTGGCCCTCATCCTGTGCTGAGAAACCGACACCAACCGGTCCCAAGGGCCGCTCAATCCTCCGTCACCCTGAAGACGACATCGTGCTCGCGGACATGAACCTCAACATGGAGACCGAAGGATTCCCCCTTTTTGGCAATTTGTACGGGGGCATGCTCCATCTGCATGGAATCGACCTTCTGGTACAAGTCGGTCGTGTGGCCTTTGATGTGGATCGTCTCGCCGACCTTGAGATCTCCTTTGGTCAGTTCGACGACGCCGACGCCGATCTTGGAAAAATAGTGTGTAACCCGACCGATTTCTTCCTCCATTCTGTCCTCCTACCTGAATGCTGAAATCCAACTTAGCAAAAAACGCACAGTTTGGCAACAAAAAAAACACTCCAAGGCGCAAGACCTATATCTTATAATAGTTAACCGAGGCCAAGGTCAGTTGGAGACAGACCCGTTTGAGGGCGAAGCGGGCAGGGATCTCCTCCGCAGGAGGAGAGAGCGCAGCCCGAAAGCGAGCCGTTTTTGGCTCGCCGGGACAAAAGCGGCGTGGTTTGGAGCCAACTGGCCTGAGCCTAACCGCAGAGCACGGAGCCGCCGTTGACGTTGATGATAGCGCCCGTGATGTGGCGGGCCAGGTCGGAGGCGAGGAAGACTATGGGCCCGGCGATGTCTTCGGGAGGCGGGATCCTCTTGAGCGGGATGGACTGCCGGACGCTCTCCTTGAAGGCCTGATCGCTGAATACCTCCGTGCACATGTCGGTCTCTACCCAGCCCGGGGCGACAAGGTTGACGCGGATGTTATATGGGGCGAGCTCCACCGCCCAGGACTTGGTGAGGGCATTGAGCGCGCCCTTGGTGGCCGCATAATGGGAGTGCTGCGCTTCCCCCCGGATGCCGGCCGTCGAGCCGACATTGATGATTCCGCCCTTCTTGTTCTTTTTCATATGAGGGACCACGGCGTCAGTGAAATAATAAACGCTGTCGAGGTTAACCGCCATGGTCTCATCCCAGGCCCCGGTGTCTCCGGAGCCGACATCCAGATAGGTCCAGATGCCGGCGCTGTTGACGAGGAAGTCGATCCGGCCCCAGGCGCTGACGATCTCTTCGACCGCCTGCCTGACCTCGGCTTCGCTGGATATTTCGGCTCTGAGGGCCAGGCAGCTGCGGCCCAAGGCTTCGATCGCTGCTTTGACTTCGGCCGCGGCCTTCTCCTGACGCTGGTAGGTTATGGCGGCGTCGGCGCCCGCCTTGGCGAATAGGATCGCCGTAGCCCGGCCGATCCCCCGCGACCCTCCGGTAATCAACGCCTTTTTTCCGGTCAAGTCGATCATCTCAACTCCTCTCAGAAGTGCGCGCCGGTGTAGTGGAGCGCGAATTCGCCCATCTCATCGAAATACAGGTAGCGATGGATATCGGCACTCGCCGGTTCGACCTTCTCTTTCATCACCGCCATATACTCCTCGACGGTCGGGAGCTTGCCCTTGAGCGCGGCGATGGCCGCGAGGACGGCCGACCCGAGATAGACCCGTGCGCCGTCTCCCATCCGGTCGTCGAAGTTGCGGGTGGAGGTCGAGATGACCGTCGTCTGAGGCCGGACCCGGGCCTGGTTGCCCATACATAGTGAGCAACCGGGGACCTCCAACCTCGCTCCAACGGAATTGTAGATCGAGTAGTATCCCTCTTTGATCAGCTGGGCGGAGTCCATCTTGGTGGGCGGAGTCAGCCAGACGCGCGTGGCGAGATACCCGGCCCCCTGAAAGATCTTTCCGATGGCCCGGAAATGGCTGATGTTGGTCATGCACGAGCCGACAAAGACTTCATCGATCCGGTCCCCCGCCACATCGGATAAGAGCTTGACGTCATCCGGGTCATTGGGACAGGCCAGGATCGGCTCCCGGATCTCGGCCAAATCGACCTCGAGTTCGGCGGCGTACTCGGCTCTTTTATCGCGGCGGAGAAGCCGCGGCCGGCGCAGCCATTTCTGGCCAGCCTTGATCCGCCGCTTCAAGGTCTGAGCATTCTGGTATCCTTCGGCGATCATCTGCTTCATCAAGGAGATGTTGCTCTTGAGGTACTTGGCCACCTGCTCCTCGCCCAGGTCGATGACGCCCCCGGCGGCCGACCGTTCGGCCGAGGCATTGGTCAGCTCATAGGCCTGGTCGACGGTGAGGTCGGGCAAGCCCTCCATCTCCAGGATGCGGCCGTTGAAGATGTTCTTCTTGCCCTTCTTGGCCACCGTGAGCAAACCCTGTTTGATGGCAAAATAGGGGACGGCGTTCACGATGTCGCGGATCGTGATGCCCGGGTTTCGGGTCCCCTTGAAACGCACCAGCACGGACTCCGGCATGTCCAAGGGCATGAAACCAAGGGCGCCGGCGAAGGCCACCAGCCCGGAGCCGGCCGGGAAACTCAGCCCGATGGGAAAGCGGGTGTGGGAATCGCCGCCGGTGCCGAGTGTATCGGGAAGGATGAAACGGTTGAGCCAGGAATGGATGATCCCGTCGCCCGGCTTGAGGGCCACTCCCTTGCGGGCGATGACGAACGTGGGCAAGTTGCGATGCATCTTCACGTCGGCCGGCTTGGGGTAGGCCGCGGTATGACAGAACGACTGCATGAACAGGTCCGTCTGGAACTCGAGACAGGCCAGCTCTTTGAGTTCGTCCGCCGTCATCGGACCGGTCGTATCCTGGGAGCCCACGGTCGTCATCCTGGGTTCGCAGGCCGTCCCGGGTAGAATGCCTTTCAGGCCGCAGGCTTTCCCGACCATCTTCTGGGCCTGCGAGTACCCCTGACGGGCCTTGGGCACGGGGTTATCGGGGGCGACAAAGAACGGCGCATCCTCCAGGCCGAGCGCCTGTCGCGCTCTATTGGTCAGGTTCCGGCCGATGATGAGGTTGAGGCGTCCGCCGGCCCGGAACTCATCGTGCAGCGTAGGCGGCTTGAGTTCGAACTTGGCGATGACTTCCCCGGCTTCGTCCCGGATTTCGCCGGTTTCCGTGTTGAGGTTGATGATGTCGCCGGTCCTCATCCGGCCGACCTCGGCCCTCAGCGGCAAACCCCCCGAGTCTTCGGTCGTGTTGAAAAAAATGGGCGCGATGAGACCACCGATGACGACGCCGGCACGGCGCTTGTTCGGAATGTAGGGGATGTCTTCACCGATGTGCCACATCACCGAGTTGCAGGCCGACTTGCGCGAAGACCCGGTGCCGACGACATCGCCGACAAAGACGACCCGGTGGCCTTCCTCGCGGAACTTCCGGATTGTCTCTATGCCCCCGGGAAAGCGGGTCTCCCCCATGGCCAGCGCATGGAGCGGGATGTCCGTCCGCGTCGACGCGTGCTTGGCTGGAGAGAAGTCATCCGTGTTGATCTCTCCGTCCACTTTGAAGACCTTGAAGGTCATCTGTTCGGGGAAGTCCGGCCGCTTCAAGAACCAACCGCCATTGGCCCAGGACTCAAGCACGCTCCTGGCCTGGACATTGCCCTTGGATTTTTCGGCTATTTTATCAAAGGCACTGTAGACGAGGATGGTGTGTTTCAAAGCGTCGGCTGCGTCAGGCCCAAGTTCCGGGTCGTCCAGAAACTCGACCAGGGGGTCGACATTGTAGCCGCCGAGCATGGTGCCGAGCAGAAAGACCGCCTCTTTCCCGGAAAGAGCTGAAGAGCGGACTTCTCCCCTTCCGACCTTGGCCAACCATTCGGCCTTGACCTTGGCCGCCGGGTCGACACCGGGAGAAACACGGTTCTTGAGGAGGTTCAGAAGGAATTCCCCTTTTCCTGCGGGCGGATTTTCGAGAAGCTGACAAACCTCCACCGTCTGCTCCGGGCTGAGCGGCAAGGCCGGGATTCCCAGCTTCTGCCTTTCGGCTTCATTCTCGAGATAATAATCGAGCATGGCTTCACTCCCTTCCAGTCATAACCACAATTTCCATCATCTGTATATTTTTTTTTAAGCCGTTTGTCAAAACCCGGAGATCAGGTAACGCATCTCCCTGATTAGAGCGGTCCTATCAATTGAATATCCGCTTCAATCAGACATCTGAAGTATCGGCCACAAGAAAGGGCCTTAAAGTTATTGATTTTCCATCCGGAAAATTATAAAATTTTCTTCCGATTTCTTTAACCCGAATCCATTTCAGGGAGGAATCATCATGGACAAGGCTGCCATTGAAAGAGCCAAAGAGCACTTCGGAAAGATCATCGAAGCCCAGATGCAGCGGATGGAGAGAGTGAAATCCGCGCCCGACTGGATCGACTACGGCAAGGTCTCGCCGATCAAGGTGGGCATCATAGGCGGGGACGGCATCGGCCCCTTCATCGCCAAAGACGCCAGCCGCGTCCTCCACTTCATGCTCAAGGACGAAGTCAGATCGGGCAAAGTCGTCATCGACGACATCCAGGGCCTGACCATCGAGAACCGGGCCGCCTGCAAGAAATCCATTCCGGACGAAGTCCTGGCTGAGATCAAGAAATATCACGTGACGCTCAAGGGCCCGACGACGACCCCCCGTAAGGGCGATCCCTGGCCGAACATCGAGAGCTGCAACGTCGCCGTGCGGAAGGAGCTGGACCTCTTCGCCAACGTCCGGCCGGTCCGGGTCCCGAAGCAGGGGATCGACTGGATCTTCTTCCGGGAAAACACGGAAGACGTGTACGCTCTCGGCCCCTATGGGATCGAAGTCGACGAGGACATCGCCATCGATTTCCGGCTGATCACTGCGCCGGGCTCCGACCGCATCTGCCGCCTGGCTTTCGAGCACGCCAAAAAGAACGGCCGGACCCGGGTCACTTGCGTCACCAAGGCCAACGTCGTCAAAACGACCGACGGCCGCTTTCTGGAGAACTTCTACCGGATCGCCAAGGAATACCCGGGCATCGAAGTCGACGACTGGTATATCGACATCATGACGGCCAAGCTTGTGGATGAGAAGCGGCGCCGCGATTTCCAGGTCATGGTTCTGCCCAACCTCTACGGCGATATCCTGACCGACGAGGCCGCCGAGTTCCAGGGAGGAGTCGGAACGGCCGGCTCGGCCAACATCGGCAAGCAGTACGCCATGTTCGAGGCCATCCACGGCTCGGCCCCCCGCATGGTCAAGGAGGGACGCGCCCCCTACGCCGACCCGGCCAGCATGATCCGCGCCGCCTCGATGCTTCTCGCGCACATCGGGTACGCCGAAAAGGGAAAGAAGCTGGAGATGGCGCTCGACATCTGCGGCCAGTATGAGAAGAAGCTTGTCGTCACCGGCCGCCCGACCGGCTCTACCGGCGAAGCCTTCACCAACTACCTGATGGAGACGATTCAGGACCCGAACCTCAAGAGCCGCTGGGAAGGGTACCTCAAAGGCTGAGAAGGCCGGCTTGACTCCCCGCGTGAATTTATATATATAAGGCCTTTGTTCGAGGGTGAAACGACCCTCGGACCCCGGCTTGTAGCGCCATAAAATTGCGGCAGCGGCGGCCCCCTCTGGCAGCCGCTTCCGGGCAATTTTAAATAGGGATAACGAGGAGGTAAATATGGGTTATCAGAGAAGGAAGATTGCTCTCATCGGCGGCGGACAGATCGGCCAGAACCTGGCCATGCTGGCCGCCATGAAAGAACTCGGTGACATCGTCGTCGTGGACATCGCCGAGTATGTGAACCCGGTCAAAGGCAAGGCCCTCGACCTGATGGAGATGGCGCCGCATGGAAATTACGACGCCAACATCATCGCAACGGGCGATTTCAAGGACATCGAAGGCGCCGACGTGGCCATCATCACCGCCGGCAAGCCTCGCGTCGCCGGGATGACCCGCGAAGACCTGCTGGCGACCAACATCGCCATCATCAAGGATGTCGCCAACGGGATCAAGACTTATGCCCCCAAGGCTTTCTGCATCGTCGTCACGAATCCTTTGGACGCCATGGTTTATGCCTTCTACAAGCTGACCGGCTTCCCCAAGCACCAGGTTGTCGGTATGGCCGGGACCCTGGACACGGCCCGCTGGCGCGCTTTTATCGCCATGGAACTCGGGGTCTCGGTGAGCGACGTGGCCGGCACGGTCCTCGGCGGACACGGACCCGACATGGTTCCTCTGCCCCGGCTGACCACGGTCGGAGGCGTTCCCCTGACCGAGATTGCCACCAAGGAACAGATCGACAAGCTCGTCCTCCGCACCCGCGAAGCCGGGACCGAGATCGTCAAGCTCTTCGGCAAGGGCTCCGCCTTCTTCAGCCCGGCCTGGAGCGCCATCATCATGGCCGAATCCTTCCTCAAGGACAAAAAGCGGGTTCTCCCGGCCGCCGCTCTCTGCGAAGGCGAATACGGGATCAACGGCCTGTTTATCGGTGTTCCCATCATGATCGGCGCCAAGGGCCTCGAGAAGATCTTCGAGAT
>Ga0299912_10005646_pt1 | contig 10289 bp, 11 predicted proteins | sample RVTome_2_FD_207667 | JGI IMG/M metagenome (GOLD analysis project Ga0299912, IMG submission 207667) | Soil microbial communities from uranium-contaminated site in the Upper Colorado River Basin, Wyoming, United States - RVT95D214 (version 2) ... | reverse complement strand
GCCTTAGGGCCCGCGTTCTGTTCGACGCTGCTTTTCTTCCGGACCAGCCTATGTTCCATTGCTTAACGATGCCCGCGGTTTCGAGCCGAATTGTGGCTCCATCTCAGTGTTTTTGCGGCAAAGTGAACGCAACCTTGCGGCGTGTTGCGATCCTCGACAGGGGCACAATTTCGCATTGAGAAGCGAGCGTCAGCCGCAGCGCGAAAAGCCGCACGAGTGGCACACCCAGCAGCCTTCGCGGTGCACGTAATCGGCCGACGAGCAGCGCGGACAAAGCTTCAGGCGCGTGCGGCGCGCGCCAGGAGCGCCCGATGCAGCGCTCGATCGCGCGGCTGCGTCGTCCTGCCGCTGCGCCTCGTCGAGCGTCAGCTGAGCTCTGCCCGACTGCAAAAACCCCGTGCGGATCATGTGCGTCTCGATGACCTCGCCGATGGCGGCGAGCAGGCTCGGCACATAGCGCCCCGAGATCCAGTGCCCGCCCTGCGGGTCGAAGACGGCTTTCAGCTCCTCGGCGACAAACGTCACGTCGCCGCCACGGCGGAAAACGGCACTGATCATGCGCGTCAGCGCCACGGTCCAGGCGTAGTGCTCCAGATTGCGCGTATTGATGAAAATCTCGAACGGACGGCGGCGCCCGTCACGCTCGATGTCGTTGATGGTGACGTAGATGGCGTGGTCGCTTTCGGGCCACTTGATCTTGTAGGTGTAGCCGGAGAGCACGCCCTCGCGCTCCAGAGGCGGTGCCATGTAGACGACGCCGGAGCGCGGCTCACCCGCAGCCGGCGCCACCTCGACAGGCCGCTCCCGGGCGACAGGTTTTGGGGCAGCGATGGGGGCGGGGACGGCCGGCCCGGCGATGGTCTGCAGCACGGCGCCGGTCACGGCGTTCGGCCGGTAGGTGGTGCAACCTTTGAGCCCGCGTGCGTGCGCCTCGAGGTACACGTCCTTGAAGGCGTCGAAGGCGATGTCTTCCGGGCAGTTGATGGTCTTGGAAATGGCGCTGTCGACGTAGGGTTGCAGGGCGGCCTGCATGGCGAGGTGTTCGCTCGGCGAGAGGTCGCCGGCGCGCACGAACGTTTCGGGGAGCGCAGCTGCCGGGCCGAACTGCCGGCGAAACAGCGCATGCGCGTAGTCCTCGACCGTCTGCTCGCGGGTCGACCCGCTCCTTTCCAGTACGCGGCGGCGGTAGATGAAATCGAACACAGGCTCGATGCCGCTCGACACGTTGCCGGCGAGCAGCGAGATAGTCCCGGTGGGTGCGATCGAGGTGAGGCAGCCGTTGCGCACGCCGTGGCGTCGGATGGCTTCGCGCACGGGCGCTTCCAGCGCGGCAACGTTGGGGCTCTCGAGGAAGCGATCGGCATCATACAGTGGAAAGGCGCCCTTCTCGGCGGCGAGCTCCGCGCTCGCCAGATAGGCGGCGTTCTGCACCAGCGACATCCACGAGCCGGCGAGCTTTGCGGCCTCCGTCGTGCCGTACTTGACGCCAGCGAAGATCAGCGCATCGGCGAGGCCCGTGATACCGAGACCGATGCGCCGCTTCGCCAGCGCCTCCTTGCGCTGCTGCGGCAGCGGGTAATTCGAGACATCGATGACATTATCGAGGAAGCGCACGGCGAGACGCACGCGCTCCTCGAGCCGGGCGCGATCGAGCGACGCCCGCTGGGTGAAGGGGTGCTCGATGAGCCGCGCCAGGTTGATCGAGCCCAGCAGGCAGGCGCCGTAGGGTGGCAGCGGTTGCTCGCCGCACGGATTGGTGGCGTGGATTTCTTCGCAATAGCGCAGGTTGTTGCGCGCATTCACGCGGTCGATGAACACCACCCCCGGCTCGGCGAAATCGTAAGAGGCGCGCATGAGGCGCTCCCACAGCGCGCGCGCGGACAGCGTGCGATAGACCTTGCCCGCGAACACGAGGTCCCAGGGCCGATCCTCGCGCACGGCGGCCAGAAAAGCGTCGGTGACCAGCACTGAGAGATTGAAATTGCGCAGCCGCTTAGGGTCGGACTTGGCATCGATGAACGCCTCGATGTCGGGGTGATCGCAGCGCAGCGTCGCCATCATGGCGCCGCGCCGGCTGCCGGCCGACATGATCGTGCGGCACATGGCGTCCCACACGTCCATGAAGCTCACCGGCCCCGAGGCGTCGGCGCCGATCGAGGCGACGCGCGCGCCCTTGGGTCTGAGCGTGGAGAAGTCGTGACCGATGCCGCCGCCCTGCTGCATGGTCAGCGCGGCATCCTTGACGCCGTTGAAGATGGCGCCGAGGTCGTCCTCGATTTCGCCGAGGACGAAGCAGTTGAACAGCGTGAGGCTGCGCCCCGTCCCGGCACCGGCGAGAATGCGCCCCGCGGGGAGAAAGCCCAGATCGGCGATGGCGTCATGGAAACGCTGCGCCCAGCGCTTCTGCACCCGCTTGCCGCCCTTTTCGGGCGCAGCGGCAGCGCGCGCGACTCGCCAGAACGTATCGTCCGCCGTGGTGTCGATGGGCGTGCCGTCGAGCCCCTTAAAACGATATTTGAGGTCCCAGATTTCCGCCGAGATCGGTGCGGGAAATTCGAATTCTGTGCGCATGTCGGCGTCCTGCTCGCTGCCCGTAAATATGGAAGCGGAACGGCCAAAAGTCAATTTAATGTTCTCTTTAGATTCTCATTATGTTCCAATGACGAACTCTGCGAGACGACAAGGTACTCCCGCGCTCGCGTGGACGCCTTGCCGTCTAACCCGCGGGCCACGATGGAGCCTCCAAGCCGATCTGCACAACTTTGCAGTCGGCGCATTGCAGGGCTCCACTTGACCACTTGTAGAATGTGATACAGCCGCAATCGCAGCACCACATTTCCGATTCGTGTTGAAGACCGGGCTGCGTTTCTTTCCGACGCTGCCGTTCGGCGTCCAAATCAATGAGGTTCGACATGGCTAAGACTTCCAGCAAGACTGGCGGGAAGGCCCGCAGCGCTGTCACCGGCTCATTTGTGAAGCCGGCGTACGCCAAGGCCAACCCGTCCACGACCGTGATCGAGCGCGCTAAGCCTAAGGCCGGCGCCAAGAAAAAGTCGTTGTCCAAGTCGCGATAAGTTTCTGCAATCGTCGCGAATCTCGCGATCGAGAAAATGCGCCGGCGCGTCGACAGGCAAACAAGTTGCTTTGTCGGCCGACGTATTTACCTGTGGCGGAGGTGCGAATCCCGGTTTCGCCCAGCAATTGCGGCACGAGACGCGTGCTCCGCAGATTGCGTTAATTAGTGACTTAAAATTCAATGTAATCTCTGCGCTTTAGCGCGTTCGCTCGAGCCCGCGAGCAGCTGCGGCTCAGTTCGCCGCCACCGCCGCTTCGGCGCGGCGCAGGACTTGAGCCGAGATGGGCGGCGGACTGGGTGAGCGGGCCGCCTCGACGATCAACCGGTTTGCGGCCTTCTCAATGCGCTGCTCAAGCGCGGTGCGGAAGCCCGCGCGGTCCATTCCGGCCGGTAGCGGGTCGAGGATCTCGACGATGATCGTGCCGGGGTAGCGCATCAGCTTGCGCCGCGGCCAATAAAGTCCGGAATTGAGCGCCACCGGCACGCAAGGCAGATTGAGACCCTCATAGAGCGCCACCGTGCCGGGCTTGTAGTCGGGCTTCGCGCCCGGCGGCCGGCGTGTGCCTTCAGGGAAGATCAGAACCTCGCGGTTGGCGCTCGCCCGGTCCCGCGCATCACGCACGAGCTGGCGCAGCGCGGCCGGACCTCGATCGCGCCGCACGAACACGTGCTCGAACTTGCGCGAGAACCAGCCATAGAAAGGAATGTGCGTCAGCTCGGACTTCATGACCAGCGCCGGGTCGGAGAAAATCGGAATGAGCGCGAAGGTGTCCCAGGCCGACTGGTGCTTGCAGGCGACGAGGTAGGGCGGCTCCGGCAGCTTGTCGCGGCCGCGCACCTCCATGCGCGTGCCGACGATCGTCTTGAGCAGCCACAGCGAGACGATGGCATGCACCTTGAGGCCCATCATCGCGTAGCGGCGCGGCCCGAGCAGCAGGAATGAGCCCAATACGACAAAGAGGGCCGTGGTCATGTAGAACACCGGCACGAAGATCGCAGAGCGCAGCGCGGTGATCCACAAGGCGATCAGATCCCCGCGGGGGCGCCGCCCGGCATCTCGGCGAGCGAGCTGGGCTGGGCCGACCTGATCAGCCGCGCGACAGTCAGATGGGCGACTGCGGGCAGGAACTTCAAATATTCCGAGATCAGCAGCCTCGCCACGGTCGGATGCAGCCACCATCGGCTCGGCGGAAAGTTGTTTGGCACCACGGGGTGCGGGATGAGGCGAGCGGCGGGGAGAGCAAGCGACAGCTCGGCCAGGCTGCGTGGCATGTGGTAGCTCGCCGTCACGACGATGAGGCTTCCATAGCGGCGCGTTGTTGCCCATGAGCGCGCTTCGTTGGCGTTGCCAGCGGTGTCGAGGGCGGCATAGCCGACATCGACGCAGCAGTCGAACTTCTCCTCGGAGAGTCCGGAAATCTCAAGCAGCGCTCGCTTGCCGGTGCGGCGGAAAACGCCGGAGATCAACATGCGCTCGGCACGACCCTCTTTCAGAAGTCGCGCGCCTTCGGCGATGCGGCGGCTTTCGCCCGTGAGCACCACGATACCGTCGGCACGGGGGTCGGCCGGCGCCGGCGGCCGGGTGACGACACTGGCAAACAGAACAAAGCCGAGCACCAGGAGCGACACTGCCGCCCCGGCCCCCAGGATCATCGCTCGCCGCAAGCTGCTCATCGCATGGAAGACGGTTTGCCTTCGCTTTTTATCCCAAGGATGCCCTACGACGCCCAGCACGCCCATGCGCCGTCGAGGGCTGGGGCACACTAACCGATTTGATTGCGGTTGCGACAGGGCCTTCGCGCTGCGGAAAATTCGTCGAGTGAAGCGGGTTGCTTTGCTGCACCCGCCAACAGTTATGGCTTGGAATTGAGGATGCGGAAGACGCCGAATCGCGACGTCAGCATGCACAGCGCGGCGATCGTTATGACGACGCCGCCGAGCAGAATATAGCCGGCAACATCTAGCCCGCCGCTTCCCACCAAGCGGTGCATCTCGGCAATGGACATGCCGCCGCCGCCCAGGATCTCCATGACGCTGGTCATGCTGAGGAAGACGATCATGGCGCATACGGCGCCGACGAGCCCGGCACGGATGCCAAGACGCAAGAAGTGGCGCTCGAACTCGCGCGCGATGTAGCGGTCGGTGGCGCCGACGAAGTGCAGAACCTCGACGATCTCGCGGTTGGACGCCAGCGCGCTACGCGTCGCCGAGACGATGATGGCGGTCGTCGCCGCGCCGACGAGCAAGAGGATGGCGAATCCACCCAGGGCGAACGAACGTGTGACGGTGCGGATCTGCCGCTGCCAGCGGCGATGGTCGTCGAGAGATGCGCTGGGGAACTGCTTCGTTAGCTCCGTGCGCAGGACCTCGATGTCGGGTGGCTCGTTGCGATCGATCTCGATGGCGATCAGCCGCGGGACGGGAAGAGCGGCGAGCACGTCGGACTTGCCGAGCCACGGCTCCAGCAGTTTGGAGGAATCCTCGAGGCTCAGCGCATTGGCGCGGGCGATGCCCTTGCGCTGCTCGAGAAAGGTTTGCGCCTCGCGCACGGTTTTCTCGGTGTCGACGTTCTCGCGCGGCTCGATCTGGACGGTCACCTCGCTGGCGATGTCCTCGAGCCACGCATTCGCCGATTCGTTGATCATGTAGACGGCGCCGGCAGTGAGGCAGGCAAGGAAGCACATGATCGATATGACGAGGGTGAGCGAGCGCCCGGTGACCGAATCGGGCGGCACGACCGGCGTGTTCGACGGCTGGCCTTCGTTGCGCTTCGAGCGGGTGCGCGAGTGGCGTTCCGGGCGGCCACCCGCATCACTTTTGCGGATCGGAGCCGGGTCGAAGCCGAATCGCGCATCGAGGCCCGAAGGCCCGGTCAGGACGGTGTCATAGGGCTCGAGGCTCGCCGCGGTTTGCGACGAACCTTGATCTCGGCGCCCGACGGGCCTGTCATACGATCCGGACATGACCGTCGTGCAGCTCCAGCCGCGGCGCCTTGAACTGCCGCATGAGTTGATGATCGTGCGTGGCGATGAGTACGGAGGTTCCCAGCCGATTGAGCTCGATGAACAGGCGCAGCAGACGGCGCGCCATTTGCGGGTCGACGTTGCCGGTCGGCTCGTCGGCCAGCAGCAGCTCCGGCTTGCCTATCACGGCGCGCGCGATTGCCGCGCGCTGCTTCTCGCCGCCCGAGAGAATGGAAGGATAGGCGTGCATACGATCGCCGAGGCCGACCCATTGCAATAAATCGGTGACATCCTCCTTGTAGTCGGCGATGCGCTTGCCGACGACTCGCAGAGGCAGCGCCACGTTCTCCCACGTGGTCAGATGATCGAGGAGGCGGAAGTCCTGGAACACGATGCCGATGCGGCGGCGCAACTGGGCGCGCTTGGAGGTAGAGATACGGCTCACGTCTTGGTTAAAGAGGTGGATTTGGCCACGCGTCGGGTGGCGCGACATGAACAGCAGCCGCAACAGCGAAGTCTTTCCCGCGCCCGAGGGTCCGGTGAGAAAGTGGAACGAACCCGGCCGCAAATGAAAGTTTACCTCCGAGAGGATGTCCGGGCCCCGCTCGTAGGCCAGAGCGATGTTCGACAAACGAATCACAGGTTTCAGCCAGCGGTTTGCAGCAACGGGCGCAAGGCTCCCGGATTCATGGAATACGCGGGAATGGGCGATCAATCGGTCACGAATGTGGCGGGTTCGTGTGCGCCGGGGCGTGCATACGAGCCTGGGACGTTATGGCGGCATTGCCGGGGAGATGCAATGTCCTGCTATCCTCTCAGCCCAGAGGCCAACAAGGCTTGGAACAGACGGTCATGAACGACGAGACAATAGGCAGCCCGGAGCTCGAGGTCATCTTTGCACCCGAGGCGATCGCCGCCCGTCTTGACGAGCTCGCCCGCGAGATCGCCGGCGCCGGGCTCGAGAATCTGCTGGTCGTGGCCATCTTGAAAGGCAGCTTCGTCTTTGCGGCCGATCTGATCCGCGCTTTGCACAGCGTAGGCTTGGCGCCGGAGGTCGATTTCATGACGCTGTCGAGCTACCGCAAGGCGCGCATATCTTCTGGCCAGGTCTCCATTCTGCGCGACATGGATCTCGAAGTGCGCGGCCGCAACGTGCTCATCGTCGACGACGTGCTCGATTCTGGGCGCACGCTCGCCTTCGCCAAGGATCTCATCGCGGCGCGAGGGGCCGCTTCGATCCGCACCTGCGTGTTGCTCGACAAGCAAGCGGCGCGCGCCGTGGCTCTCGAGCCCGACTATTGCGCCTTCGAATGTCCCGACGTGTTCGTCGTCGGCTACGGCATGGATGTCGCGCACCGCTACCGCGAGCTGCCGTACGTCGGCCGGGTCGTGCGGCAGTAAGGGCGGCTGTTAGGCAAGGGGAGGGCCAACGATGGCACGGATACTGCTCGCCGACGACGACGCCGCCACGCGCGATCTCGTGAGGCGTGCGCTCGAGGCAGATGGGCATAGCGTGCACGTCACGCAGGATGGCAACGAGGCGCTCGAATGCGTCGAGGGGGCCGGAGCGAAGCAGTTCGATCTTCTAGTGAGCGACGTGGAGATGCCGCTGCTCGACGGCGTCGCGCTGGCGCAGCGCGCTCTGCTGCAGCCGCGCTTGCGCGTGCTGCTCATGTCGGGTTTCTCCGAGCAGCTCGAACGTGCGAAGTCGCTCAAGGGCTCGCATATCGCGGTGATCTCCAAGCCGTTCACGCTCGAGGAAGTGCGCGCCAGCGTGCGCAAGCTGCTCGCCTGAACGGGCCCGCGATCAGGGCGCTGAGTTAGGTAAAGGTGGCGCGGGCGGAGTTGATGGCGAGGCGGGTGCGGTTGCGGGTGTTGGCGCCGAAGCCTGGGGCGCGGGCACGAGCGGCGACGACGCGGGAGTGGCAGCCGACGGAAGTGTGCCCGTCAGCGGGGCTGCAGGCGGATTAACGGGCTCCGGCGGCCGCGTGCAATTCGCTTTGATGTTGATTTCGGCCAACCGCTTGCGCTCGGCGCGCGCATTGGAAAACGGCGCGAACGACAGGCGCGTCAGCTTGTAAAGCTCGTCGGTGAACGTCGCACCGCAGTCGAGAATGAACTGGTGAATCTGGTTCATGCGGCAGGCATCCAGCAGCGGCGCCACATCCTCGCCGGCGAGCTTGCGGTCGTAAGCCTTGGTCAGGCAACGGTCCACGTCGGCCATGGCGGCGACAAGCTCGTCCTCGAATGTCTTTTCGAGGCCTGTAAACTTCATGTCACCGCCGACCTCGCGGATGACGATCAGGTTGAGCAGGATGTTCTTGTTCCAGTCGACGTAGGCTTCGTCGTAGGCGCGCTTGCGGAACTGGATCTCGTCGAGGGCCGCGTTGCGCCGCATCGACGAGACGACCATGCCGGCGCGCGTGCGGCGCTCGTAGATGAGGTGTGCGATCGTCTCGACGGACTTGCGGCGGTTCTGCTGGGTCGCATACGTTTGCGCCAACCAGGTGCCGACGCAGGCCGTGACGATGCCGTTGAGCACGGCAGAAACGAGGGCGAAGAGGATCAATTGGCGGCGCGTGAGGCGGGCCGATCGCAGCAGATTGACGCCGTATTTGGCCACGCCTTCCCCCTGCCGTCGCTGCGGATCGAAGCTTAGCAGCTATCCGCCCGTCACGCTCATATGGCGCGCTACGGCCGGCCTATTTGCGCGGCGATCGATGACGAAATCGTGGCCTTTAGGCTTGAGCAGCATAGCCTGGTCGATGACCGCGTGCAGGGCGTCGTCGCTGCTGCCGGCGCGTATGGGCGCGCGCAGGTCGACGGAGTCCTCCTGGCCAAGGCACATGAACAGCGTGCCGGTGCAGGTGAGGCGAACGCGGTTGCAGCTTTCACAGAAGTTATGCGTCATCGGCGTGATGAAGCCGAGGCGGCCGCCGGTTTCGCGCACGCGAACATAGCGGGCGGGGCCGCCTGTGTGGTGGGGGATGTCGTCGAGCATGAAGCGGTCGAGCAGGCGCGCCCGCACGATGGACAGCGGTAGGTACTGGTCGAGGCGGTCGCCGTCGACCTCGCCGAGCGGCATGGTTTCGATGAGCGTCAGATCGTAGCCGCGGCCGTGCGCGAAGCCAGTCAGCTCTTCGATTTCGTCCTCGTTGGTGCCCTTCAGCGCCACGGCGTTGATCTTGACGCTCAGGCCTGCCGCGTCCGCCGCGTCGAGCCCCTCCATCACGGTGGAAAAATCGCCCCAGCGTGTGATTGCCTTGAAGCGGTCTGGACGCAGCGTATCCAGCGAGACGTTGATACGCTCGACGCCGGCGCCCTTGAGCGCGTGGGCGAAGCGCTTCAACTGGCTGCCGTTGGTGGTGAGCGTCAGCTCGTCCAGGTGTCCGGAGCTCAGATGGCGGGAGAGCGCCTCGAACAGCCACATGATGTTCTTGCGCACCAGCGGCTCGCCGCCCGTGATGCGCAGCTTCCTGACGCCGCGTGCGACGAACGCCGAGCAGATGCGGTCGAGCTCCTCGAGCGTGAGCAGGTCCCGCTTCGGCAGGAAGGTCATGTGCTCAGACATGCAATAGACGCACCGGAAGTCGCAGCGGTCGGTGACCGACACCCTCAGGTAGGTGATCGAGCGGCCGAAGCGGTCGACGAGGGCCGGCAACGGCTGCGCTTTAACGTGATCAGCCATAGGAACTGCGACCTGCTGCGAAGATATAGAATGCGTGACTGAACACGCGTTAGATGGGGTGCGGCTGCGGCTAAGCTAGCGACGGACGCCGGGGGTTCAAGGTTTTTGTCGCTTTTGCGCTCCTGGCGGCGGCGGCGGAGCTTAAGGCAAATCCCGCCGCAGCGCGTTGTTGCCCCAATACGTGGAGTTCCCGGGATGTAGCATCATGCACACGCTCTTAGCGCTCATTGTGTGGCTTGCCACCCGGGCCGGAGCCGACATCCGCCAGGCAGGGGCCACCCTCGGCGATGCGGCCCCGGGCGCGGGGTGGCTGACCGACGCGACGGGCGCTGACAGGGCGGGGCGACTGGTGCCCGTGCCGCAGGATGGGCTCGAGCCGGAGGTGAGCCGGTCGCTGGGCGCGCATTGGGCGCTGTGGGTCGCGGTGGGGCTGATACTGCTGATCCTGGCCATCGGCTTCATCCGCAGGCGGTGGAAGGCGCGTGGTAGTGCGCGTCCGGGGCGCTTTCCTTGGCCGGCCTGGGGGCGCGGCTCGGCGCGCAAATGAGCGACCCCTTATCGC
>Ga0299912_10005644_pt1 | contig 10290 bp, 6 predicted proteins | sample RVTome_2_FD_207667 | JGI IMG/M metagenome (GOLD analysis project Ga0299912, IMG submission 207667) | Soil microbial communities from uranium-contaminated site in the Upper Colorado River Basin, Wyoming, United States - RVT95D214 (version 2) ... | reverse complement strand
TGCAATGAAAGAGACACTTGCATTCCAGTATCACTTACCGCAAGAAATAGCATCCTTGCGTTCGATAAAAGATATCGGCCGTTTGGGAAGAGACTGGAGCATCTTCCTAAGTGGACGAATGCACAAGCACAGGCCGCTGCTCAAAGACCCATTTGCGGCGTTTTCGGTCCCCTGGTTTGCCAACCGGCTTGGTTGTCAGATCGTGGTCACCGTGCGTCATCCCACCGCTTTTATCAGCAGCTTGAAACGCTTGGGCTGGGCCTTTGATTTTTCCAACCTTCTTGAGCAACCTTATCTCATGAGGGACTGGTTGGAGCCTTTCGAAGCAGAAATGCAGGCGATGGTGAAATCACCAGAAGATTTAATCGGTCAGGGAAGCCTGCTCTGGCGGGCGATATATCACGTGATCAACGCTTGCCGGGGACAAATCCCCAGATTGCAGGTTGTCCGTCACGAGGACCTTTCATTGAGTCCGATCGAGGGATTTCGTGCTTTATATGTGGCCTGCGGCTTGAATTTCACACCCAATGTCGAGAAAACCGTGTTAAATTCCAGCAGCTCGGAGAATCCCAAAGAACTTTCCAGGAAAAACACCTACGGCCACCGGCTGGATAGTCGCTCGAGCCTGGCTAACTGGAAACGTCGCCTGTCCGAGAGCGAAATAGAGCGCATTCGCCAATTGACGTGTGACGTGGCTAAATATTACTATCCTGATCAAGAGTGAACCGGGGTATCCTACCTAAAATGACGCCCGAATCGTTGCCTTTAGTCTCGATCGTAACTCCTTCCTTCAACCAGAAACGCTTTCTAGAAGAAACCATCCTTTCAGTCTTGGGGCAGGATTACAAGCGGATAGAGTACATCATCGTAGATGGTGGCTCCACAGATGGCAGTGCCGAGGTCATCAAGCGTTACGCCGATCGGCTTGCCTGGTGGGTATCCGAACCCGATGGAGGCCAGACAGATGCTATCAATAAGGGGTTTTTTCACGCTACCGGGGATATTTTTGCTTGGCTGAACTCGGATGACGCCTACCTGCCTCACACAGTTGCAGAGGCGGTAGAATTTTTACGGGCTCATCCTGAAGTTGCTATGGTATATGGGGACGCCAACTTCATTGATGAAACCGGTCTGGTGATCGGCCGCTTCCCCGCCCGCCAGACGGATTACCGGCGCTTGCGCCGCGGCTACGTTCACATCCCACAGCAAGCTACTTTTTTTCGAGGTACGCTTTGGAGGCAGGTTGGCCCGTTGGACCCCTCGTTTTACTTCGCCATGGATTATGATCTGTGGGTGCGCCTGGCGCGCCTGGCCCCGCTACACTACCACCCGCGCCTCTGGGCGAACTTCCGGCTTCATGCCAGCGGTAAGACATCCCTCTTTGATGAACGCTGCTGGCCCGAGATGTTGCGCGTCCACTGGCGAGATGGCGGGAGCTGGTTATCCTGGCTTTTTTTCAAGGCCAAAATCCGTCCCTGGATATTCTCCTGGATGCCCTTGCGGCTGCGCCTGTGGCTGCGAATGGTAATCACCTTCTAGCAATCGATGAATTCAACAAATGGAAAACAACCCTCACAAATGCGGATGATTTCTCGGTTCGCTGACCGTTACCAGTGGATCCTGCTCGTTCTGGTTGCACCCTTTCTTTTGTTCCCTTCTCCCATCCGAACGTTAGCGCTGCTGGTTATCCCGCTTGGGTGGATCATCTCCTGGGCTGCCTGGGGTGCACCCTTTCCCCGAACCCCGCTTAATACAATTATCCTCGTGATGGCTATCATGGTGCTGGTTAGCACCTGGGCGACTTATGATTTGACCCTCAGCCTGCCCAAAATCACCGGTATGATGCTTGCCTTCAGTGTGTATTTTGCATTCTCGCGCTACGGTGCAACCCCCAATGGCTGGAAGCTGTGCCTTGGGGTATTCTTTCTGATAGGTTTGGGTATAGCGGGCGCCAGCTTTATAGGCACAAAATGGTACGGCGGTAAGTTTGGCTTCATCGATGCCATCACCTCTCGCCTGCCCTCCAGCCTGGCTGGATTGGCTGGAGCGCAAGATGGTTTTCACCCAAACGAAGTAGCTGGAGCATTGCTCTGGGTCTTACCGCCGCTGATATTTTATTCAGCCGGGATATTACTCCAGACAATCATCCCCCCAAAAGGGAAAAAACACCAAACTCTAACCGCTTTCTTAGTTAGCTGGTTATTGATTCTGGTTTCCGGCCTGGTAGCTCTATTCACCCTGGGAGTCTTCCTCCTCACACAATCACGGGGGGGCTACGTCGGGTTGGCTATTTCTATTTTGGTAGTCTTATGGCTCGGGCTTCCTGCGCGTTGGAAAGCCGTTTTTCTGGCTATTTTGATCGTCGGAACCATACTGGCCGGTGTTTTGATCTGGCAGGCTGGGTCGGATTCGCTTTCGAGCCTCCTATTTGGCTCATCTACCCCGGATAACCCTGCCCTCTCCGCAAACTCCTTGGAGGGTCGCCTGGAAATTTGGTCTCGCGCGATCTATGGGATCCAGGATTTTCCGTTCACCGGCATGGGGATGAACACATTCCGCAAAATCGTGCATATTCTCTATCCGCTTTTTTTGATCAGTCCTGAAGTTGATTTGGGGCACGCCCATAATGAGTTTCTTCAGGCTGCCCTCGATCTGGGTATTCCCGGGCTGATGGCCTTTCTTGCGCTCTACTTCGCCTCTGGTGCTATGTTAGCCAACCTGATGCGCTCGATATTAAAAAATCGGGGACCCGCTTTGATCCCCAACTGGTCTTACCTTCGCATGTTTTCGCTGGTTTTGGGATTGGGAGGAGGATTACTGGCTCATATGCTATACGGCTTGACGGACGCAGTGGCATTGGGTTCTAAACCGGGGGTGATGTTTTGGATGATCTTGGGCTTGATCACGAGCCTCCACACTCGTCTCCGGTCTTTAACCAGTTAATCAGAGTTTGCCAGGAGAAGCTTTTATCTATTCACCCGAAGTCCGTGGCCTGCGTCCAAGGACAAACCAAACCAATCCAGCTAAAACCATCAGGATTCCCGCAATAATGAGAAGTACACCTGATCTATCTTGGCCTGTTGATTCCGATACAGGTATAAACAGGTTACTAGTTGCCTCCACCTGGCCAGGAATGGGCGATGCAGCTACTTCAACATCCCCCACGGGCAAGGGGTAAGCTTCAGTTCCCTGATAGGCCGGCACTTCGCTGCTTTCCGTTTGGCCTGGGTAGGGGTAGCTTCCCGGTCCTGGATAGGGTTGTCCGGCTTCCAGAGTTGAAGAGGTCGGCACCAACCCGCCTGGAGTGGCTGTGCTGGATTGGCCGCCTGCAGAGAACGTGTAAGTAAGCGTGGGTATTATGGGTAAGCTGGTTGGTGTTTTGGTTGGCCGGGGAGGTCTCGTATTTGTGGGCTTAGGAGCTCCTTGTGTGGCAGTAGGAGCAGACTTCGTGGGAGACGGTCCTGGCGTTGGTAGTGTCTGGAAAAGGCGAGCGCCCCAGGTCAGGTCAGCAGGCACAATCAAGGCCAGGGCAACCACAATCAGGGCTGCCAAAACCGCTTTCTGGTATGATGGGTGTTTGTAAGTATTTTTCATAAGCACAACCTCAGGAACAATATGCCCATTTTTCTTTCTCGAGTTCTAAAAAACTCCCGGAAGTGTTAGCAAAATATGACCCAATCGCAAAATTCGCTAAACCAAAAACCTGCTAAAATTCCCACAAAGTATACCACTCTCATTCCCCGCATTTTTATTCTCCTTTTCCTTGTACTTTTGGCGTCTTGGATGGGACACCTGGGATGGCACACCATACAATTATTCCGGTTGGCTTCTCAAGCTTCAACGATCGTCCAAACAGGCGTTGAGACGCTCACGCCCGAGGAAGCCGCCAATTTGGTTCAGGATGCATCCAGTCACCTGACCGCTGTTGAAGCGGATATGCACATCGTATATCCGGTCTTGAAAGCGGGTACGATCATTCCAGGCATCGGAGCTTATGTCGGGCAGGTGCAACCCCTGCTTACCTTCGCCACCAGCCTGGCTCAGGCTGGCAATTATTCGACGCAGGCGCTTAGTCCACTTTGGCAAGACATCAATAATGGAAACGCTGAGGCGCAATCAACCCAACGGATTTTTCAGGTCCTGGTAGACGGTAAACCCAATTTTGAGCTTGCAGCCCAGAGCATCGACCGGGCGGACCAGGAGCGCCAGCAAATCAACGCCGATCTTTTACCCGATCGAATCCAAACATATTTCCTGAAGCTGAACCAAAACTTCCCCCTGATTAAACAAGGCATCGCATTTTTGCCATTATTGCCTAATTTGATGGGAGCGGAACAACCCGTCACCTTCCTTGTACTGGCCCAGAATCGCGATGAAATCCGTGCTACCGGTGGTTTTATCACTGGCATCGGTACAATACAACTGGATAAAGGGCAGATGGTCGAATTCGATATGGGAGATTCATACCGGATCGACGATTTCTCCAAACCTTACCCTCCGCCTCCAGAGCCTCTGCAGCGTTTGATGCTGGCTGGTATCTGGGTAGCACGCGATGCCAATTGGTCGCCCGATTTTCCTACCGCAGCCCAGCAGGCGCAATCACTTTATACGCTGTCGACCGGAAGACAAATTAATGGAGTAGTCGCCTTCGATCAATCCGCAATTGTCTCCATATTGAAAGCCCTCGGTCCAGTCTCGCTTTCTAATGCTCCAGAGTTGATCACTGCGGAAAACGTCGAGACTTATATGCAGCAATCGTGGGCTCCCGAGCCCACTCAAGGAATAAACATGGAATGGTGGGAGCACCGGAAAGATTTTATGGGGTCGCTGGGAAAAGCCCTCTTGGAAAAGATATTCCAAGTTAGAGATCCACAAACACTCATAAAAATTGCCGGGCAAATGCTCCAATCAATGCAGGAGGGTCATTTATTAGTCTATTTCGATGACTCGCAAGCTCAAACGCTTCTCGCCCAAATAGGATTAGATCATAGCATTCAACCCGGCGAAGGGGATTTCCTGATGGTGGTCGATTCTAATATCGGGTTTAATAAGGTAGATCCCGTCGTACACCGTACGATCGATTACGAAGTTGATTTGACCGATCCAACCCAGCCCAATGCCCTTGTCACACTCTATTATCAGCACACTATCCAGGCTCAGGTTCCTTGCCAGCATGTTGCCTCGTATGGACAGGGCACCTACGAAGACATGCGCACACGTTGCTACTGGGATTACTGGAGAGTCTATTCGCCCTCCGGCAGCAAACTTACTGGCGCAGAGGTTAAATCCGTTCCTGGGGAACAACTTCTTAACGGAGAAGCCTGGTCTGGTGAAGTCGAGAATTACCCTGGCGAGGCTGGAACACAGGTCTTTGCTGGCGTGCTGGTGTTGCCTCCGGGTCAGAGTGAAACGATCCGTTTACAATTGGTCTTACCTGGTCAAGTGGTGGCAATGGATGAGAGCGGCGCGCTCCATTACAACCTTCGCTTGCAAAGACAACCCGGATTTACCTCTCTATCACTCCAGTTGCTGGTAAACGTTCCAAATGGATATACGTTCGAACGTGCTACGCATAGCGGGCAACTGGTTTCTCCTTCTCAATGGATGTGGTCCAATGAGGTAAATACCGATCAGAATATTGAGCTGGTGTTTATCCCGAAGTAAAAATAACTCTTTAGTCAGTATTGCTTGTCCACTTAACTCCAGGTTAATCAAACCATTACTAGAGGCTCATTGACACTCGCTGGCACCCTGGTTACAATCCATATTGATTTTCCGGTGCGCGATTACAATTTTTGGTTATAATTAGCCGAGTCAACACAATCTTGTCTGTGGTTCACATCGCCTCCTTTTGTGTTGAAAGCGGGGCAAAAAATTAGGATAACCTCAAAAATTTTACTGGTATCAAAAGATAGGATTACGCCACAATGAAAATGAAATATACAAGATGTTTTGCCATCTTAATCGCCCTCCTTATTCCCATGCTCGGTCTTTTTGGATGGAACAATGTCCAAAACGCGTTAGCCGACTCCCAAACCTACTCGAACACCTGTCATTTTGCCCTTACGGATGCGCTTGGGTTAAATGGATATGACATGTCGTCGCTAGGTATTGGGGGGTATTTAAACTGGGGAACAAGCCGACCATCATCTTTGCCTGCAAATATCGAGCATACAAAGGTTTTGCGGGTACGTGATGATGTCTATCCAACTACATTGAATAATTTGACAGCAACAGTCCAATCGAATCCTGATCAAGTATGGATTATTGGAAACGAGCCCGATGTGAAACACGGTGGTCAGGATAACCTTTTGCCTGAAGTATATGCAGCCAGATTCTATACACTCAGGAATAGGATAAAGCTATTAGACCCTGATGCCAAGGTAGGTTTCGGTCCAATTTCTCAACCAACACCAATTCGAATAAGGTATTTAAATCGAATATTGGATCGTTTAGATGACCCAGATCTCGCTGGCAGCCGCCCTGCAGCTCTCGCCTTAATTGATATCTATACGACACATGCTTTTATTGTTAATGAGCAACCAGATTCCTGGGGAGCAGGAATTCCTCCCGGATTTGATAATGACTACTCAGATGCTGAGAATTATCCCGGTACACAACAATCTGATTTTGACAGAACCCATGATATAAACATATTTATTGAAAGGGTGGTGCGCCTTCGACAATGGATGGCAGGACTTGGCGAGCAAAACAAGCCGCTCTGGATCACTGAATATGGCAGCCTCTTGACACCTATTCCCCCACCAGGTTATCCTCCACAATCATGGAACGTTCCTGACTCCGTGACCAAAGATTACATGGAGGACACCTTCGATTTCATGCTGGGCACGGAGGGTATATCCACGACAGTCGGTTACCCCGGTGACGATTACCGCATGGTGCAACGCTTTTACTGGTATAGCCTGAATGAATATCGCTACATCTTTGGAGGATCGCTTTTTGACCCCACCACAAGACAGCGTACTATAGTTGGTGACGGTTACGTCAATTACGTCGCCAATCCAGCTTGGTTTAATCCTACCAATCAAGACGTATACGTAAAGCAGGTAACGATTTATCCGCTAGGTTACACACCAGGCACAAATAAAACACGGGTCGATTATCGCCTGGAAGTGGATCTGAGCAATTACCACCTAATGGATCTCCTCACCAACGTCGTGGTTGAGTTTTCTGTGGACAACACGCCGGTATTGCCGAATGAGCCATTATCGCTGCCTCGTTGTGGTGGCTCAGGAAAGACGTCATTCAACTGGACGAATGTAGATCCCAATGACACTTATGATCTCAAAATCGAGGCGGATTATCAACCGTATGAAAGTGAAACTGATCACGACCTGAATAACAACCTCTGGCAACTCACCTTCGAAGCCTACGAGCCCTTGCAAATATTTTTACCTCTCATAAGAAGATAGTGCTTTTAGGTGAAAGTAGTTTCTTGGGGTTTGTCTTTCGAACAGGTATAAAAGCAATAAAAACCGTAATCAAATTTTGAAGTTCTTAAAAAAGGGGGGGCTTTTTACTATGTCTTTTGGATTGGGGAAATTAAAGATTACAAAAATTCTGTAATTCCGAGAATAAGCTTTGTACCAGAAAATTATTCCTAAAACATTAATTTCATTCTATCCACTGGCTATAGCGATCCTTACTGTTTATATAAATGTGCGCCTTTTACCTTCATTATTGAACCCGCACGTCATACTATATCCCTACTTTTTATCAAAAGGTTTTATTCTCTTCAAGAATATTATTGATCAACAAACTCCTTTGTTGCCTCATCTGCTCCTCTGGCTCTCACCCGTTTTTGGGAGAAATTTAATTCTCACCGCCAGTATATTCCATGGGATTCTTATCTGTATTACAGTGATATTGACCTTGGTTTGGTTATATAAAGTCAGCGGTTTATGGTCAATGGCTGCTGGTGGCATCTTCTTCATTGCATGGTCTAACCTGTATGGATATTGGGCTACATCCTATTATGAAATTGTTCTGGGTCCGATATTTTTTCTGATTTTTTTGTTGACCACAATCCGGGTTGAAAAACAGAAGAAAATCTTTTTGATAATGGGAATGCTTACTGGGATAGGAATACTTATTAAACAACAGACTATGATTTTGATAGTGCCACAATTTATTTCAGCTATTCGGCAATATAAAACGAAAAGTTGTATTCTTTTAGGCTTATCATACTTATTGTTAGGTATTTGTGTACCTGTTTTAGCTTATATTTATTATTATTCCAAAATTGGGGGGAATATAAACGATTTGATTTATTGGACATTAACATATAATTTTACGAGTAGTTATCGAATTCAAGGGGCGGAGCCCCCAAGCGCAAGTCAATTGCTTGATATTCTTCCAACCCTAATATTAATCCTGCCATTCGTACATACAATCTTTTATCCCGAGATAAACATGAAACCGGGACGAGTTAATCGCACATGGCTACTGATGTTTTTTGTGTCCTCGACCATTTTTACATTTCCTAGATACTCCGATGAAAGACATATAGCTATAGCCCTCCCTTTTATAACTGCAATTTCTGGTATCACCTGCGCGGATATTGTTGGATTTGCTCAAAATAACCCATCACGCAGATTTTTTCAAAATATTTCTATTGCCATTATCGTATTTTGGGTATTAAGTAGTTTTTTGATTTATTGGCCAATAATTAAAAGCCCCCTCCCCCGCCAATTCGGCGAATACAGCAACTTACTTCCATTGGCAAAAAAAATAAAGAAAGAAATTTCTACCCAGCAAGGAGTGGTTTTGCTTCCTACGGATGAACGAAACGGAAACCTATACTATATCTTACAACAACCGCCTCCGCCATACTATCTTTCATTCTACCCTTGGTTCACTAATAAGGATACTATTAATCAGTGGCTATTAGCTGTGGAATCAGAAAAGCCCAAGACTTTAATCTACTTCAAGGGTTTCGAATGGGTTAATCTGACATCATGCTGCTCGGAAATACTATTGTATATCGATAATAATTATCAATTTGTAAGAAGTATGAATTGGGAAAAATATGAAGTGGAATTGTTTTCACGCAAGGAAGGACGATAACGTTTTGGTTGCCATTATCATCTAATGCGATTCTTACCCGATCATCGGGCAAATTGTCACTGCACCAGTCAGATTATCCCGGGGATTCACAAGTGAGATTTCTTACGACTTCCCAATGCTCTAATAAAAAAATTATTTCTGACCTAAATAATTACTCCTTTTCTATAATTTCTTTTTTATTAATAACAAGTGGAGTATTCGTCATTGCACTCTCTCTGGCACCCATCCGGCTCACTTCAGCAAATTATGGGATGGATGGGGGAGATTTGCTGGCAGCCATCCTGACCGGAGGTGTCCCCCACCCCACCGGCTACCCCAGCTATATGTTGCTGGGAAGGCTGTTTCAAAACGTCCCATACGGAACTCCTGTTTTTCGTGCATCGTTGCTTTCTTTAATTCCCGCCGCCCTGGCAGCCGGGTTATCCACAATGTGGGCGGGATTTTGGGAGGAAAGAGCCCATCCAGGGGTTATTGTAAGCGGTTTGGTCGTGGGGCTGACCTGGGGCACCTCTCCGCTTTTTCTCTCCCAGGCTGTGATCGTGGAAGTTCACGGCTTGCAATCCCTTTTTATTATCCTGGCACTGTTCGGGATTTTTTTGCTGCTGAAATATCCAGAATTAACCTCGGGCAAATATCTTTTCCCGGCCTTGGCGCTGGCATATGGAATCGGTCTGGGCAACCACTTGACTCTCCTGCTCTTACTCCCAGCCTATGGGATGGCGATCATATACGCAAAGCAAACCAGGATGAGCCTCCGATTAACCTTGGTCCTCCTTGCTTTCATGTTGACGGGAACACTGGTCTACTTTTATCTCCCGCTTCAGGCGCGCCATTACCCGCCTGTCAACTGGGGTAACCCACAATCCTGGAAAGGATTCCTCTGGCTGGTCACTGCCAGTCCTTACAGAGGTCTTTTATTCAACACTCCACCTTCTACCTTGTTGGAAAGGTTGGGCGCCTGGTTCAACCTGCTGCGCCAGCAGTTTGGCGTGGCAGGTCTTGCGCTGGGTGCAGCTGGAGCTACTTTGATGAGTAGTGCCGATAAACGCCAGACTGGATTGCTCCTGTGGGTCTTTGTTGTCTACTCGATTTTTGCCCTCGTATATAATACCGCCGACTCAACTGCCTTTCTCATCCCTGCCTGTCTTGTGTTTTCGCTATGGATTGGCTATGCTATCCTGGCATTTTGGGATATGAGTTGGC
>Ga0299912_10005643_pt1 | contig 10291 bp, 9 predicted proteins | sample RVTome_2_FD_207667 | JGI IMG/M metagenome (GOLD analysis project Ga0299912, IMG submission 207667) | Soil microbial communities from uranium-contaminated site in the Upper Colorado River Basin, Wyoming, United States - RVT95D214 (version 2) ... | reverse complement strand
ACAGATGAAGAGCAGCAAGGGTATGAAGATGCTTGCTACATTTCTTACGTGCTTTGAGACATGGAGAATAAGGGGTCTCAACATATTGTCCCAGATGGCAAAGTACATCTAGATGCTTGATTCATACGAATTAATTATATTTTCCATACTTTCTAACGGTTTAATGGATATTGAAATAAAAATGTCCGTCCAACACCCGAAGATACAGGTTCATTATTTTCATTTTCAGACAATTCCTGTGTCCATTTGTATGGTTTTGGGTACAATACTTGAATTTCTTCATGTGACTGTGCAAATTCTGCAATTGCCAAACATTGACTTTTAGGACCAATGTTGACAATGCAAATATCATATTCATTATGATGATTCTCATAAATTTCTTCCAATTTTTTAAGTGTCTCATGTGGAATTAGCGTTGAAACAGAATGTGTCTCTGAGCTTTCTAGTAATTTTTTACATTGTTTGACTGTTGTCTGATTCCATTTTTCTCGTACACCATCATTAGACGTCTCATGAAATGTAATTAATAAATCAGGATCAAATTCTTCAACAACTGATTCTGCACGACGCACTTCCCATCCTAAAAACATAATCATTAAAACTTTTTTTGATTGATCAGGAATGCCAGGGTAATTTGGAAGAATAATTATTTTTTCTAATCCTTGTGAAAAATTCATGGTATATTCTTGTGGTTCGGAATAGATGACATCTGGATGTTTATTATGGGATAATGATATGTTTAGAATTGAATATAAGAATAATCTAGTAAATGATGTAATATCAATTAAAATATGTTCACTGTTTTTAACATAGGCATTCAAAGTTTCATTAAATCTTTTAGTTGAGTTGGGATCATTATCTATTGTTATTATTTCACCATCTACCATTTCTTTTAATATCTCCATCATGCGATTTTGATTTACTTTGTTTTTTATTTCTAATTCTAATTCGTCAGGATGAAATAAATTCATAATTACATTTTTTATTCTAGTTTTACCACTTAGTTGTTCTAAACCTCCTAAGGTTCTATCTTCAAATCCAGCTGAAATAATCAACAAATCATAGTTATTCTTAATTTGATTCTCTAACAAACTCATTTTATTTCTCCTAGTTTTTCATGAATTGAACTAATCAAAATATCTCCTCGTACATTAAGCGGCATAATTTTTTTTGATTTAAGTACATCGAATTTTTCTTCTGGACCGTCAAGAACTGTTGCATACGAAGTAAGATTGAATTTACCTTGATGTTTCTTTATTAAATGAAAAATGGATTTGAAGTCAAGATCGGACATACTGTATCCTATAAATAAAAAATGCTTTCGTAGAAATGCATCTTTGAGAGATAATATGATTCCAGGTCTAGAATTATCTTCATTTAGAACATCCTCCTCCGTAATAACAAACATACCAGGATCATCAAAATCTCCATGTATTTTGTAAATTAGAATACTATCACTTGGAGCAAGTGGAATGGATTCATCACGTGTTATTTTGTGTATTTTACGACCTTTGGACGTAAATGCGTCTTCAATCGATGTATCCCAATTAGTAGTAAAAATGATTTTTACACCTAAATCTGCAAGTTTATTGTATGATTTAGATTCTTTTTTCTTTGATTGTTCTAAATCTGATTTGATAAATTTAATCACCTCCGATCTGCCTCTTTTTAGTATGGCCCTTTCAGCAATGGTGGATAGATCCTCACCGGTAAACTCCATGCGGAAATTTTTTGCAATCCTTTTTGATAATTCCCCCCCTGTAGGATAACCTAATTCAGTAGACAATCCAGAACCAATGAAAATTGCCAATTCATCTTTTTTGATATGATCTACAATTTCATCTACAATTTCTAAATGCGGAATTAATGTTTCAGAGGAAGATATTGGTTGAAGTTTCTTTTCATCAAATTCTATTTTTGTACCGAAAATAAAGCTTCTTTTATCAATTAAATTTTCTAAATCATTTGCAGTGATTTCTTTTACTTGCCAAGTGGTAAGAGGTAAATCAAAATAAGGTAAAAGATTATTGTTTAATGTTAATGATAATAGTTTAATTTTATCTCTAGAAAATCTTTCAAAAGCAGGTGCCATTAAATAAGAACGTTTGATTGCAATCGTTAAAATTTCAAGTGTTTCTTTTGAAATTTTTTCAGGATCTTTAATTCCAATTTGTAAATAGTTTCTTTTGGTATCTTTGAGAAGATTTTGAAATAATAATCCAATCTTTAGAATTAATGAACGAAATAGATATACTGAGATTGCAGGAATGTAATCAATCCCATCCATTTGTTCACGTGCAAATTCTTTTACGGTGATTTGTTGGATTTTACGAGGAATGAATGTAGTTGAACCATTCCATTTTGAAATGGTCATGTTGATTAGGTCCAAAAATGTTTTAGCATTTCCTCCAGATAAAATTACAAAATTTGTCAATCCTGAATAATCTTGCTTTTCATCTTCTTTTTTTAAAGCCTTAGGCTCGCCGTCTAATAATTCTTCTAAAGTGATATTTGCACTCTCTAATCTCTTATTTACCATGAGTGTAAAGAAATCATGCAGTTCTGTTTGTTCTGATGAACCTGGAGTGACGTTTCTAGCACCAATATTTACAACTTGGTAGTCTTGTGAAAAATCCAAATACATGTTATCTGAAATACGTGATGTGGTCAATCCCACAGGTAAAGATGCTATTTTAAACAAAGGTTTTCGAACGGACATGATGTCTGAAAGTGCTTTTTGTTGAAATTCACTTAATTCATGATATTCATCTAATAAAATAACCAACATTTTTTCGTTAAACTCTTTGATTGATTCTTGTAAAAAATTTTGTATTTCAGCTAATTGTGAAATACCCGTACATTCTTCAGGAATAAATTCTGCTATGTTTGTTTTTCTGACATCTCGAATTTTGGTTCTGATTGATTTTCTTAATTCAACAAATTTTAATTCGGATGTTAAATTAAAAATCTCTTTTATTTCGTTGCAGATATTTACTTCTTCATCATTAGTAATGGCAAAAAAATTATTTTCTTTAATAATTGCTAATTGTTTTACTAAAATTTCACTTACTGTGAGATTAAATAGGTGAATAAAACGTATGCCCCAAACATTCTTGGGACTATTATTTTCATCTACAATCTCTCGTTCGTTACCAAAATAATGTTCATTACATCTAAGATATATTCCTAAAAATGATTCATCATATTCCTCAAGTTTTCCTGAATTAAATCTCTCCATCTGAACAGGAAATGAAAGATAGTTTAAGACCATTGATTTACCTGCTCCTTTTGGACCCATTAGAAATATCGTATCTCTATCTATAATCTTAGAAAAATCAAGTGTTGGTATGAACAAGGATGAAATTTCATGAGGAAGTAACCTTTCAGCTTTTGTAATTTTTAAATCAATTCTAGGCAAATATGTTTAGACACTCACAAAAACAATTAAACTTTCTTATTTTCATAATATTATTAAAATCATATAATCAAAACATAGTGGTCTGACCCTCATCAAATCTAAATATATGATCATATTTTCTTAAAATATGGTAGAGGGAAGTACTGGACTAAATATCAAAGATTATCCATTCGCCTTTTCTGTAACTGCTTTATTTTTTCCATCTCTTTTGAGCAGTACAACCACAGACGGATTACTCGGTGTTTTGCTTGTTGGTGGGATGTTAGGCAGTCTTTTAACAATAATCAATCCCATTAATCGAATTTTGACATATTATTCAAAACATCATCATAAAGACAACATTCATGCAGATCTTTTTGGGCCGGTAGTTCCTGCACCTCATAATTTAATTAGAAACATAGTATCAAAAAATTTCGAATCTGCATTAACTTCACCACAAATAACTTTTGAACAAAATAAAACAGTAGGTATGATTTATTTCATTATTATTTTAATATCAACAATCATTCAATCGGTAATTAATGAAAATTTTCTAAATCTATTCTCTAGTGAATATCAAATTTGGGGAATCAGAATAGGGGTAAGCATAGGATTGATGGCAGTTGGTCTAGTTATGCTAAATCATGTTTATGGAATTAATTTTAAATTCAAATCATTAGTCCTTAGTGGACATAAAACAGGTATGCGACTGCCATACATTACAAGCCCATCTCAACTAGACAGAGTTTGTTGTGTTACTGTTGCTAATCTTGCAATAGATTTTGCAAATCTTTCAAATGCTGGAATAAAATGGATACAATATGATCTTACACGTCATGATAAAAGATCAGAGGAAATTTTACACACATTTTACAAATTGAATCAGAAAGTAGAAAAAAGTTTAGGCCCAGGGGTTACAACTAGTTTTTCAGATTTCAGTGATACGTTCAACAGAGAACTCATGAATAATTTATGTCATAATGACTATAAGTGGCACAATTCAGATATTGAGGAATTGTATCGTATGTATTTCAAGATAAAAGAGATTTCTGCAACATACAACGTTAAATTTTCTGAAGCACTAAGTTGGTTCGATAATCAAATATTTTTAGATATAGCAGAATTATATGGTTCTGAACCACGATTAAGAGCAGCTATTGAATCAAGAGATTGGAAACTGGCGGAGTTGGCAAAATATGGAATTGTAGAATACATGAAACTTATTCTAGATAAAAAAATATTCCTAAAACTATTGAGGATAAATGGAAAATCACATCATAAAATATCAACCTAAGAACAATTTTGTTAAAAGAGACATTAGAAGAAAATGGAAGTTTAGCTAATGCTAATCAGCTAAATCGCTATGAATACCCATTTAGTTTTTCCCTCAGATGAAATATCTCCGCTTCTTGCTGCTTTGATACCTCAATCCACTTTGATGCACTGATGTGCAGGTTCTCCCCGTTTACCATCTGCCTTGTGGAATCCAAGGCGTTCTTTGCCACAGTCAGGGCCTGAAGCTTGATACTTGCAGACTCTTCAGTGATGGCCTCATGTGCTGTTCCCTTGCCAGTCTCTCGGGTTATCTTCCTAGACAGATGATTGTCAGAGTCATGGACATTCATAGCCAGGTTGTAAATTTTCTCATATCGATTAAAAATCACATGCATGATGCTAGAGTAAGTTTTTGAGGCCAAATCCTGGATAAAAGAGTCATTTCGGGCCAAGTCGCCAAGATCATTGTATAGAGTAGCCAGTGAAATATCGTATCCTGCAGTTCTAACTAGCCTCAACAGTTCATGTTTGGAGTATTCCTTGCCCTGCGAATCTGCATATAGCAAATGGGATTCGATAGCTTTCTGACGCTGTTCTTTGTTGAGTCTGTTTTGTCCTGGCCTCATCATATTCCAATCGTAATTAGAAGATCACTCGTGATTAATAGGATTTTTCATTGAATGGTTAATTTCAAAAGTATTATCAAAGCAATGTCATAATGTTCAGTTATTCATTCTTCTGCAGATGAGTTTGTTTCCTTTGTCATCTGTTACAATTTCAAATGGTCCGGCTTTAGATACAAGTCCATTAATGTATCTTCTAATTGTAGGTTCAGCACCACATCCATATCTTTTTTGGGCAATGTATGGAATTTCAGCTAATGCATCCTTTAAAGGATAAGTTCCATCAGTATCTACTCTCTCAGAAATTATTTGTTCTGTTAACGGAACTAATATCCGGTTAACTTCACGTTCACTGCTTGTTTCTTCTATTGCATCAGGTGTTTCCACATATTTTAGCGAAGCTTCTTCTCTTTGTCTTTTTAAATCAGTTGCTTTTATTTTCATATCAAAGTTATTCGCTTTTTTGATATTACATGATTGGTGAGCTGGGCAGATGTTTGTATATTCATTGTGTTTCCGATTGTCATCCAAGTGTTCAAAAATCCAAACTGTACCATCAAGGGATTTCTCACACTGATAACATTTGTATCCAAACTCTTGCAGTAACATTGGCAGATATTTCAATTTTAGAGCCTTTGTAAGATGATTACTCATCAAACAGCCTCTTTGATGTAATGTGTCTAGACCAACATGATTTTTTAAGACATTCGTCACAGACAAGAAAAGTTTCCCCTGTTTGGTATTGAATTTGAAATTTGGAATGGTTGTCACAGCAGGATAAAAATAGAGTCATCATCCATCCCTCCTTTTTAATGCCAAGTGGGATGAAAAATCTGAACTGTAGCTAGATTCAAGCAATTTTTTGTAGATGTAAGATCTTGGCAGGTCTTTTCTCAGCAGTTCTATTTTATCAAAGAGTGTTTTTGGAATTGTAATTCCAACAAATTTTGACGATTTCATATATCTTATCAGTTTAACTAGTTTAAGCAAAGATCGTGACAGAAAATCTACTGTATAATAGGATACTAAAAATTATAGAAATTAGGTGTAATTTAATAAATTAAATGATTATATGCAGAATAAGTGATTTCACTGTATAATGTTAATTTTGGAAGAATATGCAAAAATGAAAAATGGTACTTTAATTTATGACGGTAACGAATTTTGGGAGAAAAATGAAAAATTTCTGAAAAAATACAGATTCCTAGTAGATGAGACAATGTTTCTAGAAAAATATAGAAAATTATCAGACATAATCAAAAGAGAATACAAAGTAGATTATGATGATGTTTCTTTTCAACAAAGACAATTTGAGAAGAAAGTATGGAACCGTGCAAAAGAAAGAAACTTCTACATGACATTAAAAATTTTGGCAGAAAATGGATCTATGACAATTAAAGAAATATTCCAATTAGATCCATTTTACAAAGATGAAAAATGGTCATCAAAATACAAAACATACTATCGATTGTTGAATGGCGAAAAAAAAGATAATGCTGTAGGGTTGATTGAAAAGAAGATAGTACAGAGAAAGACCGTAAAAGGCAGTGATTCAGATGTCACATACGAACTCACACTGTTTGGAATTTTTCTGGCAATAGAGTTTTTTTGTAATGTAAAAGAAATCATGATTGGGATGGATATTTCTAAAAAATCGGTAAAAAAATCCACAGAGATTTTAGATTTAATTGCTAAAAACTATTGTCATTATCTTCCCATGATTTTTGGAAAATGGGATGTGGTAAAATCAATTAACTACAGTTTTGTTTTAATAAAAACCATAATGAACCCAGAACCTAAAATGCGAAATTGGATGAGAACATTATCTGAGATGCATAGGTTTACGATACTTTTCAATTCAGATGAAAAACAAGTCATGGGAATGTTCTATTATGATTTTGCATATTCTCATGGTGTAGAATTAACTCAACAACAAAAAAAAGAGTTAGGAACAGAGATCATTGGATATATTGAAAAGATATTGGAAATAGCAAGTCATAAAACATTAGAAGAGAAAGCTGACATCAAAATCAACGAGGGTCACATAAGGGGCATGTCGAGAGATGAATTAGATGCCATGTATGATGAGGTAGAAAAACTTGAAAAAGAGTCATTGTCATTCAAATTCTAATTATGACTATCCCATTCAAATTAACTAATGAAATTCCATTAACGGGATTAGATTTCACACACTTTTTCTCTCACACAGTAAGTTCTCATTTAGTTTTAGAATCACATGCTTTTTTATAAAATATTGAATGTATATCCAATATAGAGTAATTTAGTATAGGATTATCCACTAAAACCAACATAAATTATAGAAATGCCATTTTGGTTTATCTAGGCACAGTGTCACTGTTCAAAATTTATCGGAGAGAGAATTACTTGGCTTCCGCATCATCCAATCTTTTAATGAGACGTTCTAAGACTTGATCCTGTCTTGCCACCTTGTCCTCCAGTTTCTGATTATCTTGTGTAATTTTTTCTAATTCTGATTTTTCAGATTGTAATTTCTTAATTTCTGCTTTCTGTTTTTCAGAATCATCAATGATTAAATCATATTCATATTTTTGATATATCTTTAATTTCTCATCATCATCCATCCTATCATATTCTCCAAGATAGATTTTTTGTCCAGCTATCTTTTTAGCTAAATTTGGGTCATGTCTTGAAAGTGCAGTAATTCCAAAGGCTCTAAAGGAGTGGGTGTTTATTTTATGCCTGCCATTAGAATCATATCGTTCATCAAGTTTCACTTTATCCAATATTCGTCTTAGGATTTGTTCACTGTTAGTCTCGGCATGTTTGACATTATCATTAGAGCCAAATGCTAAATCATCATCAGCCATCTCTTTCAATAATGGTCTAAGCATTTTACTGGCCTCTTTACTGAAAAAGGTGGTTCTACCTTTACTGAACTTTGCAATAACAGCTGGAATTTTTACTATGATATTGTCATTGGTATCAATCAAATGCTTTTTCTTTAACTCGACCAATTCACCTATTCTCATTAGACTAGAGGATTGACAGATAAACTGAACTTTGTTTGGATACCTCATCTCTTTTACGATTGTTTGTATGTTCTCTCTAGTGAGGGGGTACATTTCCTCACTAATTACTCGCTTAAACTCTAATTCTTCCTTAATGTCCTGTGGGTGTAATTTGATTCCTCTATGATGCAGATATTTCTTAACCCTGGAAAATAGATTGATCACTGTTGCAGGATTTAGACGGTCATTGAAATCTATCCAAGATTGAATAAAATCTAAAATCTCAGTATCAGTATTTTCTTTTAGTTCTTCAAAAATATCGACCTTGCCATATTTCACCATGCAAAAGTTCTCAAAGTTATTAATGGCTACGTTATAGTTTGATTTAGTGCCTGAATGCTTCTTCTTAGCCACAAAAGATTCTCTATTTCTAACTAGTTTAAGATCCAACTTTGCCATATTACCATTTTTCTGGATAACTATTAAAGGAAACTATTGAATTTGAAATCCAATTTAATTTCAAAAAGTGAAACTGCGGCACTTCTAAAAACAGTTTCAGAAAGATGGGGGATGGAATTTCCTAAAATTAAAAATGTCAAAGTTCACCAGATTTTAGATGATGCGCAAATCATCACGGGTGACGGAATAAAGATATTGAAAGTTGATGGCGACTATTTGCCATTCTTAACAGAGGTTGAAATGTTGAAGAAATTTCCAGCAGTTACAGTCGACATGGGAGCAGTGAAATTCATGTGCAAAGGTGCAAACCTCATGAGGCCGGGAATCAAAGAATTTACAGAATTTAAAAAAGATGACCTGGTGTGCATCGTAGACGAATCCCAACACAAGTTTCTGGTAGTTGGAAAAGCAATGGTCGACAGTTCAGAATTGGAAAGCATGGAAAAAGGAGAAGTCATAAAAAATATCCACTACGTCTCAGACAGATTCTGGGAAACAGGTAAAACTATTTACGATTGAAATAATTTTTTAAATAAAGAATTTGTTTATTTTATGTCTTCTGTAAATTCTTCAGTGCCATCTTTTGTGATTACGAGTATATCCAATCCATCGCCACTGGCAGAATCTCTAAGAGCAGCTGAACGAACTGCACGTTTAGCTAAATCAACTGCTTCATCCCTACTCATGTTAGGTTTGAATTGAGGATCCAAGACACCCAATGCCATTTCAGCCCCAGTTCCTACTGCGGCATAATCATCAGGCAGTACTGAACCTAGCGGGTCCAACGTATACATTATTGGCTTGTCAACGACACCGCCAACAATCACCTGAGTCAGCAGTGGATAGAATCTTCTTTCATACATCATGTTTGACATCATTTTGGCAACGGTGTTAGGAGGAACGTCTCTTTTGAGCTCCATTTTTCTAATTTTTGCGAGAGCTGAAATTTGTAAAGTTAGGATTTGCATATCGGCCACAAGACCTGCACAGGTTGCACCTACTTTGTCAGTGATAGAGAATGTTTTTTTTGTAGATTTGCTTACCAAAAAGTTTCCAAATGCGATCCTTTTCTCACTAGCGAGAACGATGCCGCCATCAAAAGTAATTCCAACAGCAGTTGCTCCTGGCATATACATTGACATAATTCAAATAATTTTGCCGCATAATAAAGGGCTTTCTACATTTGGCGAGTAATCCATGGGCAAAATAATTATACTGAAAAGTTGGGAGGAACCCATGGCTTCTGCTGAAATTAGAGAAAAAATTCTAAACGATGTTGTCTTTGTGGGTTTAAGATCTGCAATCGGTGTGATCTTTATACTTCATGGAATCTCAAAATTCAGTCCAGGATTTGCTGAGAATATGCCAAGCATGGGATTGCCAGCAGAGATACAAATTCCCATCGCATTAGCTGAGTTAGTTCCAGGGATTTTAATTACAATCGGAGTTCTCAGCAGATTGTCTGCATCAGTAATTTCAATAGTCATGCTAGGTGCAATCTTCATTGTGAAAGGTGCGTCAAGCATCACAGGAAAAGGCGGGGTTGA
>Ga0299912_10005642_pt1 | contig 10291 bp, 9 predicted proteins | sample RVTome_2_FD_207667 | JGI IMG/M metagenome (GOLD analysis project Ga0299912, IMG submission 207667) | Soil microbial communities from uranium-contaminated site in the Upper Colorado River Basin, Wyoming, United States - RVT95D214 (version 2) ... | reverse complement strand
TCTCATAACGGCGGCTATAGATAGATATATATACGTCATGATTGGCAAACGTTTTGAGAATAACATCCGTGTCAGCCATTACAAGGCTATAGAAATTAAGGACCAGGTGAATGAAATCGAGCATCCTGTAATACGAGAATCATTAAAATTGCTTAACGTTAATGATGGTATTGAAATTGTTTCAATAGCCGATATTCCACCTAACACCGGACTGGGGTCATCAGGAAGCTTCACAGTGGGATTATTAACGGCTCTGCATGCCTACAAAAATGACCACGTTTCACCTAAGGAGATTGCTGAGGAGGCCTGCAAAATTGAAATAGAAATACTCAAACGAGCGGGGGGAAAACAGGACCAATATATTGCTGCGTTCGGGGGAATTATTTGTCTTAATATAGATAAAAATGGTAATGTCGAGGTAACCCGCCCTCCAATGTCCAAAGATACTATCGCGGATTTCGAATCACACATTCTCTATTTTTATAGTGGAGTCAAGCGGGATGCACCGGAGGTACAGAAGGGCCAGGACAACGCTACAAAGCGAGACGATATGCGGGTCATAGACGCACTGCACCGAATCAAGGAAATAGGTACAGAAAGTAAACTGGCGCTTGAGAAAGGCAATATTCATAGATTTGGCAAACTTCTAAATCAGCACTGGCAAGTAAAAAAACTGCTATCCGGCGAAATAACTACCACCTATATTGACAAAATATACAAAATGGCAATGGAAAGTGGTGCACTGGGGGGCAAGATTATGGGTGCCGGTGGAGGAGGTTTCTTCATGTTTTGCTGCGAAAAAGAGGCTAGAGACCGTGTGCGCCAGGGCTTACAGGCCGAAGGGCTACAAGAATTCAAGTTTAAAATAAATCCCACAGGGTCTACAATAATAGCCAATTCATTTTCAGGAGACCTGTTTGCAGCCAGGTAATAGAGTAGACGCCGTATTTCTGGATAGAGACGGCGTAATAAATGAACTAATTTATCACGAAGAGGCGGGGGTAATAGACTCGCCATTCACTGTCGGCCAGCTTAAATTGCTGCCTCGTGCAGGCTCAGCAATCAAATTATTAAACCAAAACAATATAAAGGTCATTGTCGTATCTAACCAGCCCGGGATAGCCAAAAAGCATTTCACAGAGGCTATACTTGAGGAAACGACCAGCAAACTGAAAGAGGAACTGGCTGACCTCGGCGCTCGTCTTGATGGCGTTTACTATTGCCTTCACCATCCGGAAGCAACTAACTTGAAATACCTTGAAATATGTGACTGCCGCAAGCCCAAACCAGGCCTCATTCTTAAAGCCGCAAAAGAGCTTTCTGTGGACCCTCAGCATTCATACGTTGTGGGAGACAATCTAAGTGATATCAAGGCTGGAAAGGCAGCCGGTTGCAGAACGATTCTCTTAGGTAAACCAAAGTGTGAACTGTGCCATCTCATGGAATTAGAAAATGCTAGACCCGACCATATTGCAACGAATCTTTATGAAGCAACTCAAATCATGCTAGCAAATGGAAACATACTAACCAAGGGAGGTGAACCAAAAATGGAGATTTTTCTCGATACTGCAAGCCTGGAAGAAATTAAAGCCATCTTACCGTGGGGAATCATTACTGGTCTGACTACCAACCAGAAGATCTTCCTTGCGGAAAAAGGATGTAACTTCAGGCAAAGAGTACAGGGCATCCTATCTTTTATTGAAGGGCCTGTTAGCATAGAAGTCACTTCAAGCAGCCTTAATGAATTGATACGTGAAGCCAGAGAATTCGCCAGCTGGGACAATAACAAGATTGTTATCAAAGTCCCCATGTTTGGCGATGGCAGGGGACTACATGCCGCCAGTATCCTGGCGAAAGAAGGAATTAAGACAAATATGACTGCCCTAATGAGCACCCAACAGGTTTTACTGGCAGCGAAGGCTGGTGCTACATTCGCCAGTATTTTCTTTAACCGTGTGAAGGACTATGGTGATGACCCCGAAAAAGTAATAGCAGAATCGAGGTCATTAATCGAGAGAGGCAATTTTAAGACCAGGATTATCGTCGGTAGCATAAGGAAGCCAGAGGATGTCATGCAGGCAGCCCTTGCCGGCGCCCATATCGTTACTATCCCATATAAAATATTGAAACAAATGCCATTCCACCCCAAGACGGAAGAAACGATAGCTGAATTTGATAGAGCCTGGGAGGAGTTTAAGAAGGCTGAGGCCAGGTAATCTCCCCACAGGTGGCATTGAGTCTGCTTATTTTGCAGACGCAGTATAGCTTCAAATGAAACTGGAAGGTAAAATTGCTGTCATTACAGGAGCCGGGAGAGGAATCGGCAAAGCAATTTCCATTACCTTTGCCAGAGAGGGAGCAAACCTGGTCCTCTTATCCAGAACTCTATCAGAATTGAAAAAAACAGCTGAAGAAATACGTAATTTAAATAGGCACGCTTTGATATTGAAAACAGACGTCTCCAATACAGAACAGGTAGAGAAATCAATAGACTTGGCTGTCCGTGAATTTGGTACGATAGATATTCTGGTCAACGATGCTGCTATTCAGGGTACAATAGGGCCTCTTGTAGATAACGATGTTAAGAAATGGATAGAAACTATCCATATTAACCTGATCGGTGTATTTCTATGTTGTCGGGCTGTCTTACCACACATGATTAAAAACAGACAGGGCAAAATAATCAATCTTTCAGGTGGTGGTGCTACCTCGCCCAGACCATATTTTTCTGCTTACGGTGTTTCTAAAGCTGCAGTGGTACGCCTGACTGAAACCTTAGCCACGGAAGTTGAACCATTCAATATACAGGTTAATGCCATAGCTCCAGGCACAGTAAATACTCGAATGCTGTACCAGGTTCTCGAGGCAGGGACAGTAGCCGGCGAGGATGAATTAGAGCATTGTAAACAGCAGCTAGAGTCCGGTGGTACGCCTGCTGAACTCCCCGCCGCCCTTGCTTTATACCTCGCTTCGGCCGAATCGGATGGCTTGACTGGACGGTTGATTTCTGCCGTATGGGACGACTGGCACAATATGACCGAAAAAATTCCGGATATCCAGCCCTCCGAGCTATACACGTTGCGCCGAATCACGGAAAAGCACCTATGGAAATAAATAGAGTAGGGTTAATAGGCGCCGGCAGACAGGGCCGCCGTCTCGGCAAAGCTATACGCGATTCCGGTGAGTATAAAATTACCGTCGTAGATATTGACCAGCATGCCGCCATGCGCCTGGCAAAGGAAATCAGAGCCGATGTGGGCAAGGACTGGAGAGAGGCGACTTGCGCGGCAGACACCGACGTTATCGTGATTTGCACACCCCCAAACTTGCACGCACAAATATGTATCGCTGCCATGGAAAACGGAAAACACGTATTGTGCGAAAAGCCCTTAGCTCCTGATACTATTGAAGCTAACAAGATAGTTCAAGTAGCTGAACGACAAAACGTCAGGCTTCAATGCGGTTTCAATCTTAGATTTCATCCCGGCATAAAACAGGCCAAGAAATGGTTAGATGAAGGGCTAATCGGTACCACAGTTTTTGCTCGATGCCGGTACGGTATCTGCGGTAGCCCGGACTATGACAAGGACTGGAGAGCAAACGCCAGCATCTCTGGCGGAGGGCAATTATTGGACCAGGGAGTCCACGTGATAGACTTGTTCCGCTGGTTTTTAGGCGACTTCAGTGAAGTGACCGGTTTCACTTCCACAAGTTGCTGGGACATCGCACCGTTGGAAGATAATGTCTTTGCCTTGCTCCGTACGAAAAAGGGACAGATAGCCTCTCTACATGCAAGCTGGACCCAGTGGAAAAATCTCTTTTCATTCGAAGTATTCGGGCGTGACGGCTATGTTATCGTAGAGGGACTCGGAGGAAGTTACGGCACAGAACAGGCAATCCTGGCCAAAAGGACGGTTTTAGAACCATTCACGGAAAAAATCATTGAGTTCCGCGGGGAGGATAGGTCATGGCATGAAGAATGGAAAGAGCTTATTGCAGCCATTAAAGAAAAACGGGAGCCGCTGGGCGCGGGTACCGACGGCTTAGAAGCGATAAAAATTGTCTATGCTGTATACGAAAGCGTCAGGAAGAAGCGTGTGATAAATATTTGATAGGAGATGCTAACATGCGAGAAGAAGATGAAGTCAAGAGACAGCTCGAAGATGGTATCCGGCTCAAAGTCTATCTTCAGCAAAATGCTCAGCAATTAATTACCGTAGCTAACGAAATAGTCAAAGCCTTTAAAAGAGGGAATTATGTTTATATCTTTGGGAACGGGGGCAGTGCCGCCGATGCCCAACACTTTGCTGCAGAATTAGCCGGGAGATTCTACATGGACCGTGACCCGCTTCCCGCCATAGCGTTAACTACTAATACATCAGTACTCACGGCAATTGCCAATGATTATGGATACGAAAACATATTCATAAGGCAGCTCAGGGCTATGGCCAGGAAAGGCGATGTGGCCATAGGTATCGGTGTTAGCGGCAATTCCGCAAATGTCGTGGTGGCGCTGGAGGAAGCCAAGAAGCAAGGACTGGTAACAATAGGGTTTACCGGAAGCGGCGGAGGTAAAACGGCTGAAATAGTTGATTATCTTATAGCTGTCCCTTCCAAGGACACACCGCGTGTTCAAGAAGCGCATAACGCCATTTATCACATAGTCTGTTATCTGGTAGAGAAAGCCCTTTTCGGGAATAACAAACCTGATAAGTAGGATGCCTGAGGCTTTGGCAAATACCAATGCACAGACATATAAAGTATCCGATATACCCTCAGACAAAATTATTTGACAGAATAGCCCTGAAAATAGGTGCGCTGCCTGTAATCTTTTGTCCCGTGTGTGGAAATATAGCCCCCGTAATTGCGATAAAAGAAAACCTCCGTGAATCATGTCTGTGCGTAAGATGTAAGTCCAGCAACAGACAAAGACAACTCGCTTACGTGCTATGCAAGTCGGTAGCGACATTAACCAAGAAAAGAATGCGTTGCCTCAGGGATTTTGTAAGTGACACAGACTTAGTTGTTTATAATACAGAATGCATACGCACGATACATAATAATTTATCGAGGATGAAGAATTATATCTGTAGCGAGTATTTTGGGCCCCAATATAAAAGCGGCGAAGTGGTGAATGGAATGTTGAACGAGGACTTGATGGATTTGTCATTTGACGATGCGTCAATTGATATCGTACTTTCGTCTGATGTTCTGGAGCATGTGCCCCAGCCTTATGATGCCCACCGTGAAATCTGGAGAGTCTTAAAGCCAAACGGCAGGCATATTTTCACCGTTCCATTCTACCAAACAGAATTTCTTGATGAAACGAGAGCAGTCCGTGATGAGAATGGTGAGCTGCGTCTTATAAAGGAGCCTCAGTATCATGATGACCCTTTGAGGCCGGAGGGAGCCCTGGTATACACAATATTTTCCCTTCAGATGCTTGTTGAGATGGAGAAAATAGGGTTTCGAACAAACCTGTACCATCTTTATAAGCCGCGGTATGGGATCCTGGGGTCAAACGCAATAGTTTTTGAAGCGGTCAAGATCTAAGCAGTTGAGAGCAGTGTGAACCCCTGAAATCGGAGGTTTTGGCGGTGTTTCGCAGCAAGACAGAACTCCTTCCAGGGGCGCGAAATGGCTGAGAATAGGGACATGAATAGATTTGATTCTATGGCCGCTCCAAACAAGTTTGTGTCCAAGCTACTTTCGCCTTTGACCATCGGTGTACTCGGCTGCCTTATTTGCGCTTTCTATTCAGTCACGGCGGGTGAAAGCATCAATTGGGACCTTCAGAACTATCACTATTACACAGGCTTCGCTCTCTATAAGGGCGTGGAGATGCAGCACATCATACCGGCTCAACAGCAGACCTTTATTAATCCCACCATTTCCCTGCCAAGCTACCTGCTAATTGCCCATCTTCCCCCCATGTTTGTTGGATTCATTTTCGGTGTTCTTCAAGGCCTAAATTTCTTGCTTATATATCTCTTTTCCCGTGAGATTATATCTAACATCTACTCTGCATCCATCAAACCCACTATGCGCGCGTTAATCGCTCTATCTATCGCTGTGATTGGTATAACCGCACCCATGTTTGTCAGTGAAATCGGCACAACAATCGGTGACAACGTCACCAGTATTTTTGTACTGGCAGCCCTTCTGATTGTGTTCAAGAAGCCGCCAAATCGGACGTGGTTGTATCCTATCATCGGTGGGCTTCTCATCGGTGCAGCAACTGCTTTGAAATTAACGAATGCCGTTTTCGTGGTGGCCCTCATAGGTTGCGGGTGGTGGTATAAAAACGCCAGCTTAAAACGATCTGTCACCACTCTTGTGGTTTTCGCAGTCGGGATATTGTTCGGCTTTCTCCTGTTCCAAGGTTATTGGAGCTGGCATCTACTTAAGGAATACCAAAATCCTCTGTTCCCCTATTTCAACGCCTTGTTCAAGTCCCCGTACTATGACCCGATCAATATCGCTGACACAAGATTCATACCACATTCCATACCCGATGCGTTGTCATATCCATTCCAATGGGCTATCGGATTACATCCTTCGTCTGAATTACCGTTTCGCGATTTACGTTTTGCAGTTTTGAGCGTACTAATTCTTGTAGCTGTTCCAATAGCGATCGCCCGTATCGTTCGGCGCCAAACCGATCCTGTGTACGGTGTTAAATTCAATGTGATGTTCTTCTTCCTGATCAGCTATTTCATCTGGATTTTCATTTCCGGCATCCAGCGTTACATAATTGTCCTGGAACTGTTGTCCGGTCTCGTAATCTTCCTGTTGATAATGACAGTCATAAGAACTTTGAGGCATAGCGTTTTCGTGTTCGCGCTGGTTGCAGTCGTGCTGGTAGCATCGTCCAGTCCTCCTGACTGGGGTCGCACATGTTGGAGTCCTACATGGTATGACATCAAGACTCCAGTCGAACTAACAGCTAGCGACGAGATGTTTGTCATGCTCGGTAATGATCCCCTTTCATATGTGATCCCTTTCTTCCCCTCAGATGCACGCTTTGTCCGCATTCAAGGTAATTTCAGGCCCTCCCAACAGACCAAATTGGGCGAGCTTATCTATCAAACGATAAGGAATCATACGGGAGCCATATATTCCTTCAGTACTGAGGAACTGTCTGACAACCAAATACAATTACTGGCGAAATATGGTCTTGCCGTAGCAGCTGAGCCTTATATCGAATTTAGTTCGAAGGCCCATTCGAAACTACTTGTATGTCCACTATGTCGCATTTCAACCGGTAATGGATAGGTACCGCAGCGTCATCGCTGCAAAGTACGCCGTGATCGAAGAGCTAGACAAAAGGAATCTACCCTAAAGACTTCTGGAACTCGCTGACCGAAACACGAAGAGTTGACATCCAATGAAATTGAAAACCATAGCTACGAGAGCGCCTGCACCTAACGGCAAAATCGGGTGGACGCCTAGTGATGGAATATCCGTTATCAAAACGAAGTATATTGCAAGATTAATTGCTGCTCCAATGACCTGAACTGCAAAATAACGGCCATACTCGGTCTTCTTTCTGGTGGAGGCATTAGCAGCGAATGTCCACCGCCGGTTCAGAAACCAAGTTGCCGTTACCGCAATAGGGAAGGACATAGCTCTACCGAAGAATGGATTAAGATTGACTATTTCAACCAATAAAGTGACAATTCCGCCATCGATTGCGAAGCCGATACCGCCTACTATAGCGAAAGGCATAATACGCCGTACCATATTCGATCTGAAAGGAAATAGGCGTAACCAATTGAACCAGTTCGATTTTCTCCGGTTGATTTGCAACGATTTCACCCGTGGCGGAAGAATCTACATCTTTACAGGAGGAATTCCCAAATAAGATAACCTCCTCGCCTCACGCCTTGCTGTGGTAACGGAACTCAGAATGAAACCCAGGATAAAACCAAGGAAACCTAGCAACATCAGTGCGCTTGAAAGTATCGCTGTAGGAATTCTCGGCACCAGTCCGGTGTGAAGATAGGTTATTACGAGCGGGATTCCCAATCCGACAGACAGCAGAGCTGACATCGTACCGAGGGAGGCAAACAACTGCAACGGACGTTCCTCTTTAACAAACCTGATAATCATAAAGAGCACCCTAAATCCGTCTCGAAAAGCCCTTAGCTTGCTTGTTGATCCTGGCTCACGGTCAAAATACGGGGCCTTTACTTCGGCGGTCTTCATCTGAAGCTCAAGCGCATGTATAGTCAACTCTGTTTCAATCTCAAAGCCAGCCGAAACCATGGGGAACGACTTAACAAATCTGCGGGAAAATGCGCGGTATCCCGAAAACATATCCTGTAGTTTGCCTCCAAATATCTTGTTCACGAGAAAGGCCAATGCCTTGGTTCCGTAAGTGTGTGCTTGCTGGTAATTTAGACAGTAGGTGAAGTCTCTTATAGCTGTCACCATGTCACAGGGGCCTGCCAGCAAGGTCTCCACCATCAAAGGCGCCTGGGTTGCGTCATAGGTGCCATCTCCATCCACCATTACATAAACGTCGGCTTCGATATCGGCAAACATCCTGCGTACTACGTGACCTTTGCCCTGCCGAGTCTCACGTCTCACGATGGCACCGGCCTGCTTGGCAACCTCGGACGTCCTGTCTGTGCAATTGTTATCATATACATAGATTGCGGCAGATGGTAAACAGCTCTGGAAGCCTTTAACTACTCTCGCAATAGCCTGTTCTTCGTTATAGCAAGGGATCAGCACAGCGATCTTAACCGAGGTGCGATCTACTAGGTCAAGCGTGTCTTTACTCGGTTCACTGTCCACAGTTACCCGTCCCACCTACGGACTCTCCACAGACCAGAGACCTGACATCTGTATGACTACTATACACCACTAATGACTCGTTCCGGCTAGATGATGCCACAGAAGATGAGAGCTAGTCAAGAAGTGTGATAGAATTACAGTCACGGGTTGACAAAATGTCGCAAGAAGGTTCATATCCAACGGTGGGTGATAAGAATTTGATGACGATAGATTCGGCAGCCAATTTCACGAATTGGATGTACGAGGAAATAAGACCTTTTCTAAGTGGACATATATTGGAACTCGGAAGCGGAATTGGTACATACTCAGAAAAAGTCATCGGCGATTTCAAAGAAAGCATAATTGTTCTCAGCGATATAGATGAAATCTACATCCGCAATCTCGAACGCAGATTCGCTTCAAATAGGAACGTGGTCGTGAAAAAGATTGATCTCAGTAAGCAGGGCGACTTGAGAGACCTCAACGTGAGCATCGATAGTGTCTTTGCCTTGAACGTTTTGGAGCACATTGACGATGATACAGCGGCCCTTAGTAATATCTACGAGGTGCTCAAGCCAGGAGGAAGATTCATTATCCTTGTACCTGCCCATCAGTTTCTCTTTAACTGCATTGATAGAGCCATCGGGCATTACCGCCGTTACTCGAGGAAGCAGATTATTGCCAAGGTTGAACAGGCAAGATTCAAGATCGTTGAGTTGTTCTATTTTAACTTTGCAGCGATAGCCGGCTGGTACATAAATGGAAGTATATTTAGGCAAGCCAAGGTGAACGAGGGGGCGGTTGGTATTCTAAATAAAATCGTGCCGATACTCAAGCCTATCGAGAGGTACATTCTGTTACGTAAATTAGGTATATCCCTGATAGTAGTACTGTCCAAACCTGAACCGGCCGTTATCCCGTAGGGAAAGCCCTTATCGGGAATAGCAGACATGTATCATCTATGAGCCTTGGTATGAGATTCAGGGGCCAAACGCAACAGTATTTGAAGCACCAAAGGTGTCAGAGCCTTCGTTTGTTAACACGGGTGGTAGCTCCAACTTCGGGGATCAGACTGTTTGGGAGATGCTGAGATCGCCACGCCCAGCCCCCACGGCGCTGAGTACTCGGCTCGCAGTGATATGGTGGTGGCTTTCAGGCGATGTGACCCCGTAGTGCTCTGAGATAGATGGAGACCGGTAGAGACTGGTAGAGACAGATGGAGACTGACAGAGACGGGTGGAGACTCATTGAGAGTCTTTGATCTTCAGCTTTCGTGTTGTAGTGATGAGATTGTTGAGCTTGACGCTCAGGGTATCGATCAGGGTGAGGACGTTAGAGATAGTTTGAGACTGATTGAGATACCCTAGCTCGTGGGCGATCACAAGGTGACTCTTAAGTTCATAGAGCGACCCCCTGGCATTAAGGTAGAATTTAGCCTTATCGAGATAATGATAACGGCCAAATCCTTCCGCAATATTGGCTGGAATGGACAGAGCAGCTCTTTTGATTT
>Ga0299912_10005641_pt1 | contig 10293 bp, 9 predicted proteins | sample RVTome_2_FD_207667 | JGI IMG/M metagenome (GOLD analysis project Ga0299912, IMG submission 207667) | Soil microbial communities from uranium-contaminated site in the Upper Colorado River Basin, Wyoming, United States - RVT95D214 (version 2) ... | reverse complement strand
AAACTCAGTGCGAACTTCCTCGCAATGGTTCATATATTTGCCATCCGGTTATGGGCAAATTGAGTCCACACCCTAGTACGCCATGTAAAATCACAGAAGAAAGTGACCTTTATGAGTAAACAGGCCATTCATTCAGTCGCGCCGAACCTCCACCAACTGAACGATTGATGAGCTTTCAATCAGACTGACGCACCGCGTAGAGAAAGATAACCCGCCAAAGCCCTTTGTTCGGCTTCGTCCAGAACAAGACCCAACTTGGTTCGCCGCCACAAAATATCATCAACCCTACGTGCCCATTCGTGAGTAATAAAGTATTCCACCTCACGCGCATAAAGGCCGTGACCAAAATTTTCCCCGAGCGCCGCTTCACTGACCGCATTGCCCAGCACATCGAAAACAAGTGTGCCGTGACGATCGGCCAGCGCCCGGAGAAAGTCTTCCGTCGCCCATGGATAGGCCGTTTGCAATTCACCCAGCAATCCATCCATACCGTCATCCGGTAAAGCCCCGCCGGGAAGCGGGATATCCGATGTCCAGGCCGACCCCATGTGGGGCAGGAACGTCCGAATTTTATCCAGGGCCTTTTCCGCCAAGCGACGATAAGTGGTGAGCTTACCGCCGAATACCGACAGCAGCGGCGCATCGCCGTTTGCGCTTTGCAGATCGAGTACGTATTCCCGCGTCACGGCCGATGCAGAATCGGCCTTGTCTTCGAACAAAGGGCGTACCCCCGCATAGGACCACGTCACATCGGCGGGTGAAATCTGCTTCAAAAAATAGCGATTCACAGCGCGGCACAGGTATTCGGTTTCCACGTCTGAAATACCAATTCCTGTGCCGTCAAGTGGTGGTGGCGATTTGAGAATATCTTCGGTAGTGCCAATCAAGGTGAAAGCATCATGGAACGGAATAACGAAGATTACCCTGCCATCGTCGTTTTGCAAAATGTAGGCGTGATCGCCGTCGAACAGGCGCGGCACGACAATATGACTGCCCTTGACCAGCCGGATGCTCTTGCCGACCAGCACGCCGTGGGCGCTGTCAATGACGCTGCGCACCCACGGTCCCGCAACGTTCATCAACACCTTAGTGCACACGTCTCGCTCCGCGCCGGTATCGGCATCGCGCAGCTTTACCCGCCACGCCCCATTCTCTCGGCGTGCTTCAACCAAGGCCGTGCGGGTAAAAATATCCGCGCCCAAATCCTGGGCCGCCCGGGCATTTAAGGCCACCAGACGGGAATCATCCACCGTGCAATCGGCGTAATCGAAACCAACGCGCACATGGTCTTGCAACGGCTCCCCTTGAAACGCGGTGGTAAGATCAAGTTTTCTGCACGAACCCAGACGCGCATCGCGCTTACTCAGAATGTCGTAAAGAAATAAGCCTAAGGACACCATCCATGCCGGACGCATGCCCGGCGCGTGGGGCAGGACAAAACGCATCGGCCGCACAATGTGCGGCGCCATGTTCAACAGTATGGCGCGCTCAGAAAGCGATTCCGCCACCAGACGGAATTCATAGTGTTCCAGATAGCGCAGACCGCCGTGCACCAACTTGCTGCTGGCCGATGACGTAGCTCCGCCCAAATCGCCTTGCTCGCACAACAAAATGGACAAGCCACGTCCTGCGGCATCACGCGCAATGCCAACACCGTTGATACCGCCGCCGACGACCAGAAGATCGTAAAGCTCAGAGTGTTCGGCCATGATCGCCTTTCAGTTGTTCACCAAGGGCAACATGCATTCAGGATGATCCGTGAAGATGGCGTCCACACCCATGGCGAACAAGGCTCGGGCCTGATCTTCATTATTGACGGTATAAACGTGCAGGCGATGACCTGTGGCGTGGATGGCTTCGGTCAGCGTATCGGTGACAAAGGCATGATAGCAATGCAGGCTCAGGCAGTGGTGACGCTTCAAGCGTTCGTTCCAGTGCTCAGGGATCGCATAGGTGATCAACCCCAGAGCCACGTCGGGCATCAGATCGTGAAATACATCGAGCGCCAGCGTACTCATTGACGACACTAAAAGCCGTCCATCCTTGGGCCATGCCACCTTCAACGCTTGGGCGATGGCGCGCACAGTGGGCTCTTCCCAGCCGAGCGTCGGCTTGAGTTCCAAATTGAGCGCCATACCCCTTTCGTTCACCAGAGCAAGCGCATCGGTCAGCAGCGGAATGCGCTCGCCCTTGAATTGGGGCGCAAACCAGCCACCCGCATCCAAGGTGGCGATTTCGTCGAGCGTTTTCAGCACCACCGGGCCGTGGCCGTTGCTACATCGGTCGACGTTGAAATCATGCTGCACCAGAGCGTGTCCATCGAGGCTGACAGTGGCGTCGAACTCCACCGCTTGCGCCCCCATATCTGCCGCACGGGCGATGGAGGCAAGCGTGTTTTCCGGTGCGCTGCCGCACGCGCCGCGATGGGCAATGATTTTAGGCATATGGGCGGGATGTGTGTCGGTCATGATGAGATCATCCGAGAAGGTCAAAGAATCAGGTTTTATCACGTTGCACAAATACGCTGAGCAACGCCAAAGCGCCGGAGCCCGCCATCAACATCAACGAAAGCGCGTTGAGCTCCGGCGTAGAGCCTTCGCGCAAACGCCCGTACATGGCGATGGTTAACGGTTGGTCCGACCCCACCAACATCAAGGTCGTGTTGAAATTTTCGAACGACATCAAAAAGGACACGATCGCCGCGCCAATAATCGCAGGTTTGAGATACGGAATGGTCACGGTCCACACCGCCACCAGTTTCGACGCGCCAAGGCTTTGCGCCGCCTCTTCCAAAGAAGTATCAAATTTGCGTAAACGAGCGGCGATGACCAATGTGGCGATGGTGGTGATAAACGAAAACTGGCCCAAAATAACAAGAAACTTGCTGGGCCGCAGAAAATCGAAATCGATGCCCAATGTCGCATCCAAGAAGGTCGCAATAGTGCTGGAAAACACCAAAATGGAAATGCCCAAGATGACGCCAGGAATAACCAGCGGCAACAGCATCACCATGTAGAGCACATTTTTCAGCGGGAAGTCCTGACGCTCGAACAAAAAGGCATTGGTAACGCCAACGCCGACCGACAGCACCGTCACCCAGCACGCGATATAAAACGACGTCCAGATGCTGCTGAGCAGGCGCGGGTCGTGAAACAGGCCCAGCCGCGGTTCGGTCTCGTTGAAAAACCAATCTAGCGTGAATCCGCCCCACGGCAACGACGGAAACATAGAATCATTGAAAGCGAACGTCGCCACCACCACCAGCGGCATCACCAGATAGATGAAAAAAATCGTTACATACGCGCCATAAGCATAACGGAAACTTTTGGGCTGGGGGATCGAGGGAATCATGTTCGCACCTCCTAACCCATAGTCTGCGTCAAGGTCTGGCGCGACAACTTGAGCCCCGCCCACACAATCAGCGACGACAACAACAACAACAAAAACCCGAACGCCGCGCCCAGCTCCCAATTGAAGCGCGTGATAAACTGGGTATATATCTGTTCAGTGAACCACAGACTGTCTTTGCCACCGAGTAGAACCGGCGTCAGATAATTGCCAAGCGTCAACATAAACACCACGATGCAGCCCGAAACGATGCCCGGCATGGCGTGTGGAATGATGATGGTGCGCAACACCGTGAACGCGTTTCCGCCCAGATCGTATCCCGCCTCGACCAGACTATCGTCCAAGCTGTCGAGCGTCGAGACCAGCGGCACCACCATGAACAGCATTGAGGTGTAGATAAAACCGACCATGATGGTAGCGTCGTTATAAAGCATCTCCACCGGGCCGCTGGCGAACCCCATCCACTGCAACAGATTGCTGATGACCCCACTTTCGCGCAGCAAGATCATCCAGCCAAACGTGCGCACCAGTTCACTCACCCAAAATGGCACCAGACACAACAGAAACAGAAAATTCTTAATCCGCCCGCGCAGCATCTTAGCGATATAGTACGATACCGGAAAACCGATCAGCAATGTCATAGCGGTGGCCACGATGGACATGATCGCGGTGCGCGCGAAGGTGCGCCAATAAAGCGGTTCGACGAAAAACTCGACGTAGTTGGCCAACGAATATTCGTACTGGCGCACACCCACGCGTTCACGCATAGAAACCAAAAACATATCCACATGCGGCAAGATCACCAACAGCGCCAACCACAGCACAATGGGTGCCAGCAGTAAAATCAAACCCAGACGCGCGGCGCTTTGCATCTTCATGCGCCAGTTCCCTGGTCGCGGCTGTCTTCAGCGGAAAAGGCCTTGGCCTGCGCCTGCCCCCAGCCCAAATGAACAGTCTGGCCTCGCGTTAGATGTGAAAACTCTCCGGTCTGGGGCAGCGCCACATCCAGCTCACCGCCAGTCTGGCTATCGCGGATCAAGGCACGTGAATTGGCGCCGTTGAACAAGATGCTCACCAAATCACCCTCGATACGGTTCTCCATAGCGGAGATACGCGCGGGATCAGTCGCGATCACCACAGATTCCGGACGCACGAAGATATCCACCTCCCCGCCCGGCGCCAGCGGCGCTTCGCCGGCCGCAGTGGCGATCAAAGTCACGCCGTCAGACGACACCACCTTGACGCCGCTTGCGTCCACGCTCTCAACTCGACCGTGCCAGCGGTTGGTATCGCCGACGAATCCCGCCACGAACGCTGTATCTGGGTGATAATACAAATCTTGAGGGCTGCCGATTTGTTCGAACTTGCCCTTGTTCATCACCGCCACATGATTGGACATAACCAGCGCTTCAGACTGGTCATGTGTGATATAGACGAAGGTAGTGCCGAACTGATCTTGCATCTTTTTCAGTTCGACCTTCATGTGCTCACGCAGCTTGAGATCGAGCGCGCCGAGCGGTTCGTCGAGCAACAGGGCGGCGGGTTCCAACACCAGGCAGCGGGCAATGGCGACGCGTTGCTGCTGGCCACCGGAAAGTTGTTTGATGGATTTTCCGCCCGAGGTGGGCAGGCCGATGCGCTGCAGTGCCGATTGCACCTTATCAGCGATGTCGGTCTTACTCAGCCCCCTGCGCACCAAACCGTAGGCGATATTTTCCGCCACAGACATCATGGGAAACAGCGCAAGTTGCTGAAACACCATATTCACCGGACGCCTATTGGGCGGCACGTCGATGACGGACTCACCCTTGATCAAAATATCTCCAGAGGTGGGCCGGTCGAAACCCGCCATCATGCGCAAAATAGTGGTCTTACCGCAGCCCGACGGTCCAAGAATGGAAAAAAAATCCCCACGGGGAACGCCGAAGGAAACGTCATCCACGGCAATGAAATTGCCAAAGGTGCGCACCAGATTGCGGCATTCCAGATCGTAAAGTTCGCTTTTTTCCATCTCGTCGTTCATGCCTGTCCCCACTGCACTTTCTAGCCCAAGCTCCCTAGATATTGTATACGAGTCATACTTTTGGGGCGCACGGGGTTTTTCCCATGCGCCCACTGCTCAACTGCCCCGAAGATCACTTGGCGGCTTGGACGCGATCAAGGACCTTGCCTTCCATGTCTTCCAAACCGGCGGGAACCGGTGGATACCATTTGATGTTGTCGATGGCTTCTGGCGGAAATGTATCCTGGAAGCGCATACGCGCGGCTTCCTCAACGAATTTATCGCCGTCAACGGCGGCGGTGAAGTTACCCGCCGCTTCGACGACCATCGCCGCAATTTCAGGGCGCATCACGAAGTTGATCCATTTATAAGCAGCGGCTTCGTTCTGGGTCTTTTTCGGCAATGCGAAGGTATCGATCCAGCCCAGCGCACCCGAAGCCGGAGCAATAGTCTTCACTTCCGGTTTCTCGGCGTTAACCTTCCAGCCTGAACCGTCCCATGCCATTACCGCGACCACCTCTTCGGAGCGAATCAAGTTGATCAAATCGTCGCCACCCGACCAGTAGGTCTTCACGTTTGATTTGCATTCGATCAGCTTGGCTTCAACCTTGCTCAATATATTTTGATACGCAACCTTGTCTCCGTAAGCGGCAAACGGATCCATGCCCATTGCAAACGCAAACGCGATCAGGGTCGGACGCTTCAAACGATACGACACCTTGCCTGCATATTTGGGATTGCACAGATCCAGATAGTCCTTCACATCGTCGGCCTTGGCGGTGTTGACGGTCAATGCGCTAGTGCCCCACACGTGCGGCACGCCATAGACATGGCCGCCGACGGTGGTATTTTTCTTGGTCCCTTCCAGCATGGAGGGGATCATCAGGGACGCATCAATTTGGGTCAGATCAATTGGTTTGTAGATGTCGAACTCAGCCTGTGCGCCCGCGATACGGTCCTGCGATGGCTGGGCCAAATCAAAGCCCGCGCCGCCGGTTGCGCGCAGCTTGGAAATCATTTCTTCGTTATTGGAGTTGGTGACTTCAACGTCGATACCGGTTTCAGCCTTAAACAACTGCACGACCTTCTCCGGAGCATAACCACCCCAGGTGAGCAGACGCAGGGACTCGGCGTTGGCATGCGTGGCGGCCATGGTCAGGCCCGTAGCCAGCAGTATGCCGACAATCAGTTTACCCATAGATTTCATCATCTTTGTTTTCTCCCGTTAAAACATCCCAGGTCATTTGACGGCGGGACGAAAAGCATCACACGTTATGCACCTGCATGGCATGCCTCTGCGGTCAGACGAGTCCGCACAAACCTGTTCGACTGGAGTGGAGCACCTCCACACCGTGTCTGAGTGTCTTGAGCGGCTTTTATGGCGCTGCACATATCGCATCCCGATTTTTTTCGCTTAAACGCATAGGTCGAGACAGGCCTTTTCTTTATACAAGTTTAGATGCAGCACCGCAGATTGGCAACTGCATAGATGGTTTCTAATAAAAACATAATGTAAAATATGTTTCATACGACTATTGCCAGCCAGTTTCACTCAGCGCTCGACACCCACAGACGGAGCCGGACACAGATCACCATCGCAAGCAACCATTGCATCCGTGTGACAGCGCACGATATCTTTTGAAACCCATTGAGGAGACTTCAGCCATGACACACGCGACGCCCCGCATCCTTGTCATTGACGGCTACCCCAAAGACGACCGCGAAAACTTGGCCAAATGCGGCATGGGCTTGGCGGCCGATCTGTATGTGTCGATGCTGGGGCGGCTGTGTCCCTCGGCTCGCTTTGACGTGCTGTTTGCTTCCGACCCGGGTTCGGCCCTGGCTCCGGGAGTGGGGCTGGGCGAATACCACGGCATCGCCTGGACAGGGTGCTCACTGACCATCCACAATACTTCGGATACACGCGTTCAACGCCATCTTGAACTGGCCCGCGAAGCGTACCGCATCGGCGTTCCGCAGTATGGCACCTGTTGGGGCATTCAAATTGCCGCCGTCGCTGCGGGCGGCGCGGTCGCCGCCAACCCGGGCGGTCGCGAGATGGGTATGGCGCGCAAAATCACCTTGAACGAAGCAGGTCGCGGCCATCCCCTATTCGAAGGCAAAGCAACCGCATTTGACGGCTTCGTCAGCCATTTTGACGAAGTTACGCACCTGCCAAGCGGGGGCGAGGTGCTGGCGGGCAATGCCTTTACTCGCGTGCACGCCATCACCGTGCACCACGGCAAGGGAACATTCTGGGGTTTGCAATACCACCCGGAATACGATCTCTATCAAATGGCGCGGCTGATCTATTGCCGCCGCGCAACACTCACCAAAGAAGGTTTTTTCACCGACGAAGACGACGCGCTCAACATGGTCGCGCGCTATGAGAAACTCTACGCTGAACCGGATAACATGGCGCTCGCATGGCAGTTGGGTGTCGAAAGCGACATCTTGGTTGATGGCGTGCGCCAGACCGAACCGCGCAACTGGCTCGAGCGCCTAGTGCTGCCGAGGATGCGCTAATTCCACGAACTCACTTATCGTCAGGCCCCCGCCGTGCCTGGGCGGGATAAGGCGTGCCGTCCCGGTGCGTGAAGAAGGCGGGTTTGCCGTTTACGTGCGCTCTCAGGTCGATATCCGGATAATGGGCGACGTCGTCGGCGGCGCGGGTGCCGACCTCCAGCACCAGCACGTCCCCGCCCGAACGGTTTTGCAGGCAATGCCCATCGCCGTCGCCCGCCTTGAACCCGGTGGCGTCCCCGGCGCGCAGGATTTCCTCGCCCGCGCCGCTCACCAGCACCACTTCGCCCGCGAGCACATAGAGGAATTCATCCGAACCTTCGTGCCAGTGGCGCTGGCTCGACCACGCGCCGGGACTAAGGCGCAGCAGGTTGACGCCGAATTGCGTCAGCCCCGCCGCGTCGCCCAGCTTGGTGCGCTCGCGCGCCCGGCACGGCTCATCGAAAGGCGGGGGATAGAGCGAGCCTGCCACCACGGGCAGGGATTGGATATCAATGCGTTTGCTCATGTGCGCTCCCTTCTTCATTCCGTCGTCAGAGGCCTGGACAGCAGGCCGTGGATGATGGAGTCCAAATCCGCGCCCACATCCAGCACCGCTTCGACCGCCAGACAGATGGGCATGTCGACTTGATTGCGCCGCGCTAACTCGGTGACCGAACGGGCGTTGAAATAGCCCTCCGCCACGGTCTTGCCGCGTCCGGCCAAGACCTGCTCAACCGTCTTACCCTGGCCCAATTCGAAACCGAACGAAAAATTGCGCGATTGCATGGCGTTGCACGTCAGCACCACGTCGCCTAAGCCCGCAAGCCCCATGATCGTCTTAGAGTCGGCCCCCAGCACTTGGCCTATGCGCATCATTTCCGCAATACCGCGCGTGACCAATGCGGCGCGCGCATTGTCGCCCAAACCCCGCCCAAGGACTACGCCGCTGGCAATGGCCAGCACGTTTTTCACTGCGCCTGCCAACTGTGCCCCGATGATATCCGTCGTCACGTAAGCGCGAAATACCGGCGACAGGATCGCTGCCGCCAAGGTTTCTGCCACGGCGAAATCGGCACACGCCACCGTCGCGGAAGCAGGCAGGCCGCGGGCGATTTCGATGGCGAAGGTAGGGCCGCCCATGCACGCGATGGGTGCCCGCTCGCCCAGACAATCTGTCACTACCTCGACCATCAGCTTACACGAGTCGAGTTCCACTCCCTTTGAGCACGTCATGATCGGCACGCCGGGCCGCCAATGCTGTGCCGCATCCGCCACCACCCGGCGCAGGAACTGGGCGGGTACAGCCACAAACACCGCATCGTTAGCGCACACTTCAGCCAAATCGCTGGTGGCGTGTATGGCGGGGTCCAACGGCTCACCCTTTTGATCCGAGCCTTTCAGGAAAGCAGAGTTGACGTGGTTGGTGTTGATGTCATGAACAACCTCCGGTTCATATGCCCAGATGGTCACGTTGCGGCCCGCGCGCCGAGCCACCGCCGCCATGGCGGTACCGAACGCTCCTGCCCCGATGATGCCAATGTTGTCCATAGCGGCTTTCTCCCATCTGTTGCAAGACTGCAGTACAAGCGTACCACCGCCACAACATAGGTGCATCCTTGCTGTTATGCTTAAAGCTTAAACGTCTCGTCGAACGGTTCCGCACCTTCGACCACAGGCAACGACAGCTCGTTACCCCAATGACCCCAGCCGCCGTTATACAAACGAACGTCTTGATAGCCTAACGCCGTAAGCTGCATGTAGGCGAGGCTCATGCGAAATCCATCGTGGCAATAGACGATGACTGTTTTATCCCTAGGAATAGCGGCGTACATGGCCGCCACCTCTTCAAGGTCTTTCCACAATTGAGTTTCACCGTGCGTGCCGTCTAGGCTAACGATGTTGACCGCACCCGGAATATGTCCACCGCGAACGGCATGAACAATCTCCTTGCCCGTGTAGTGGGTCTGCGGGCGGGCGTCCAAAAGCACAACCGCAGGATCGCGCCGCGACACGACGCTATCATATACATCCGTCCATCCGACGAATTTAGATGCATCTGCATCACGCAGGGTCACACCGCCCTTTTGCTGCTCAACGACACCCATTTCCAACTCATTAAACGCGCCCCACGCCACGGTTCCACCGTCGAGCATCTTCACGCGGCCCATATCAAAGCCGTACAAATCGAGCAGAAAATAAAGGCGCGACGCCAAGGCCGTGCGGGAGTCGTCGTAAAGCACAATGGTAGAATCATCGTTCACGCCCCAACCGCGCAACGTTTTTTGAAAGGCATCCTTGCTGGGAAAGAACATAATCGACTGACCGTCGTTATCGCCCAAGTCCTTAAACCGCTGCACCTGCACCGCACCGGGGATATGCCCGACCGTCTGATAACGATGGGGATGATAACGAACCTCCAAGATCACAAGGTTGGAATC
>Ga0299912_10005639_pt1 | contig 10294 bp, 8 predicted proteins | sample RVTome_2_FD_207667 | JGI IMG/M metagenome (GOLD analysis project Ga0299912, IMG submission 207667) | Soil microbial communities from uranium-contaminated site in the Upper Colorado River Basin, Wyoming, United States - RVT95D214 (version 2) ... | reverse complement strand
TGCAGCTCGTGAACGTCCAAGGGCCGGGTCAGCACAGGCGGTTCGAGGCCACGGTGACCGTGGTTCTGGACGCCGCCGACATCGCCACGCGAGCGGGAGCGACGGGGACCGACGCATGGCTCGTGTTTCGCACGCGTGGGGACCGAGCGATCTTTCCGGTGCTCACCAACAACGCGATCGAGGACTCGACCAAGGCCGCTGTCCTCGGTGGCGACTTCGACACGCTCCGAGCAGCCCTGACAGGTAAGGGCGTACCCGCTACTGCATTTACCACTCCAGTGTTTGTCGACTTCGATGGAGGAGGCTATAGGGCACCGTTTGCCCTGTAGCGTCGTAGGCTAGGCTCACGACCGGCGGCTGTTCCGCTGTGCTATCAAAGGATTCGAGCATGGATAGTATTTGGGAACTGATGAGTCACGGCGGCGGGGCCATGTGGGTGGTCCTGGCGTTCTCTGTGACCGCGCTCGCCGTCGCGATCGAGCGCTCCATCGCACAGTGGAACTTCGTAACCCGGGCGAGGACGCTCGGTGAGACGGTGACACGGTGCCTGGGGCGCGGTGCGGTCGAGGAGAGCCGGTCGGCGTGCGAACGCTCCCCCTCGCCGATCGCGGACGTCTTCCTCGTGGGGTACGAGCACCTCAACCGCGCGAAGCCCGAGCACGTCGCGACCGCGGTGCACCGCGAACGCCTGCGCGTGAACCAGGATCTGCGTTCGCGGCTGTGGATGCTCGGCACCATCGGTGCGACCGCACCGTTCGTCGGCCTGTTCGGAACGGTCGTCGGCATCATCATCGCGATGAACAAGCTGGACCCGAACGAGACCGTCAAGCTCGGCGTGGTGGCCGGTCCGATCTCGTCGGCACTCATCGTGACGGCCGCCGGCATCTTGGTCGCCGTCATGGCGGTCCTGCTGTTCAACTTCTTCAGCCAGCGATCCAACCGCATCGCCACCGAGCTGAAGCTCCTGACCGACGAGTTCCTCGAGCTCCTGCTCGACCAGCCGGGTGATCTGCAGCCGAGCCGAAAGGCCAAGCGCGACGGCGAAGACAAGTCCGAGAAGGCCGAGAAGGTCGAAGCCAAGAAGTCCGAAACCAAGCGAACGAAAGGTGACGACGATGGCGATCGGGAAGCAGCCTGACGTCGACGATGTCGGCGCCGAAGAGGGTGGCGATTCGATCTTTGCCGAGATCAACATCACCCCGCTCACCGACGTCTTCCTGGTGATGGTGATCATCTTCATGGTGAGCGCGCTTGCCGTGCAGGCGGAGCGCAACGAGGAGAAGAAGCAGGAGCAGCAGCAGAAGAAGCAGGAGGAGGATCAGGCGAAGTCGGGCATCAAGCTCAACCTGCCCTCGGGCCAGTCGGCGGAGATCGATCCGAACAAGGCCTCGCTCGTGCTGGAGATCCCGCTGGAAGACAAGGTCTATGTCGGCGGCAAGGCAATGAACGACGCCGAGATCGACAACCTGTTTCGTGCCGCGTTCGCCCGCGACAAGCAGACGCAAGTCATCCTCAAGGCTGATCGAGGCGTGGCCCACGGCCGGGTCGTGAACATCATGGAGCGCGCAAAGCAGACCGGCTTGACGCGGCTCGCGATCGGCACCGGCGGCGGCAAGTAGTTCACGCTCGAGGAATGCGACGATCTCGAGTCTCCCGTACAGCAGCGCGCGCATCACTTCGTTTCATTGCATGGCCCTTTCGAAGTCTCGCACGTCGATGCGGCGACGAAACTGGATGATGCTTCCCACGCCGATGGCGTGGCCCTCGGAGCGCGTGGAGTCGACGCACAGCAACACCTTCCGGATTCCGGACTCGCGATAGCTCGCGAGCTTGTGCGCCAGGTACTCCGCCGTCGAGAAGCCGACGACCTCGACCCACCAGCGGACTGCGCCGCGCTCCACGATCAGATCGGGGAACAGGAGCTGCTCCCCACTCGCAATCGGAGGAGGCTCGCGCTCGACGTGATGCCCGGCGTCGGCGAGATCGCGCGCCAGGTAGTCGGCGATGCTAGGTGCCCGCTGGCGCGAAGCGGGAACGGCGGGGAGCAACAACGGCGGCTCGACATGGAGCGATCGCTGGTGACCGTTGAAGTCGCAGTGAAGATCGAGCGCGAACCGGGTGCGATCCGCGAGCAACGGAACCAGCGCCGCGAGCGCGCGACCGTAGACCGTGGTCGCGTGAAACAGCGCGAGTGGGCCGGTGACGTCGAGTACGGTCGATCTGCCGTCGGTGCCCCGCGAGATCTTCGCGAGCAAGCCGTAGCGCGCCACGGTGCGAACCAGATCTTGCGCGTCGTCCCAGACCCGCAGGCGTACCGCTCGAGCGCGCCTCACCGAGCGCTGGATCCGATCGAGGTTCGCGAACGCGGCGAGCACCGCCTCGCGCGGCCGGCCGTTCGGCAAGGTCACCGGTCGCTCCTTGGCGAGGTCCACCCACAGCAGCGTCTCGACCTCGGCCGGTGCGATCCCGAGCACGCAACCTGCAGCGGCAAGCCGGGCATCGCGCGCATCGCGATCGAGGACCGGATGGCCGAGCACGAGCGAACGGACCTTGCGGGCGATCCGAGAGCGGTCGGCGCGCCCGCCGATCACGCGTCGCAGCGCGCAAACGATCGTGTTGACCCGCGAAGGGCTCACCCGGAGGTGCGCGTGCTCGATCCGCTCGAGCAGGACGCGCCACGGCTCGCCGAGCGATCGCTCGACGAGATCCAGGACCGCGCCGATCCACGCCGCATCGGTGGCATCGAACAGGCGAAGCTCGGTCGCAGCCCTCGCGCTCACGACGCACCTCCGATCGCCGGCCCCACTGCCAGGACGGAGGCCGGTGACGGCGCCGGATCCCGATCCTTGCTTCGCGGACCGAGGCCGCTCGCCGAGGCGATGATCGACGCTCGGGCTCGTGTCTCGCCGAGCCCACCGCGCCGACGCTGCACGTACTCGACCTCCTTGGTCTCCTGCACGGCGAGCTCGTAGACGATCGCTCGCTTGCCCGGCCGTGGCCGGAGCACGCGACCGACGCGCTGCACGTGGCGGCGGGGGCTGGCGGTGCCACCGACGATGATCGCGATATCGGCATCGGGGACATCGAAGCCCTCGTCGAGGACTTGCGAGGAGACGAGCACGGAGATCTCGCCGGACCTGAACCGATCGAGGACCTGCGCGCGTTCGACTCGGCCGATCTCGTGAGTGATCGGCACGACCAGTAGCTCGCGCGCGATCGCGTATGCGGTCGCATTGTCGCCGGTGAACACCAATGTTCGCGACCCCGCATGGCGCCCGAGCAGCTCGCGAAGCGCTGCGCGCTTGCCGTCGGGGTACGCCATGAGCGCGCGCGAGCCCCGCCAGGCCTCGAGTGCGCGCCGTCCCTCGGCAGATCTCGAAGCGATCCGCACGAACTCGTTCCAGCCCAGATCCGGGTTCGCGTGTGCAAGCTCCGAGTACACCGCGGAGAACCGTTTGCGCAGCGAGCGGTAACGCTCGTGCTCATCGTCACCGAGCGTGATCGGGACGCCGACGACGTCGTACTCGGCGAGCGCATCGCCCGTGAGCTCGCCGACTTCGAGCGAGTACACGACAGGGCCGATCCGTTGCCCGAGCGCACCGCCCGGAGAAGGCGGCGTTGCCGTGAGCCCGAGCCTGGCCGGTGCAGCGAGCATCTCGAGGACCTCGCTCGGACACCACGTTCCGACGTGATGCGCCTCGTCGACGACCACCGTGCCGAATCGATCGCCGAGCCGCGGCGCCCACGATACGGCACTCGCATAGGTCGCGACGGTGATCGGCGCGACGTGGTGATCGCCGTCGCCGAGGCGGCCGATGGGATGCGGCCAGCATGCAGCAAGCGCACGCGCCCACTGATCGAGCAGCACGCGGGTCGGGACGAGGCAAAGCGCGGCCATCCCGAGCCGGGCGATCGCCGCGATCGCCACGAGTGTCTTACCGGATCCCGTCGGCAGTGCGATCACTCCTCGATGGCCGGCCGCTTGCCATCGTGCGAGTGCGGTCTCCTGATACCAGCGTAGCGTCGGAACGCTCCAAGCGTCGGCGAGTCGTTTCGGCTGCACGCTGTCCGCCGGTCGGACGCCGATGTCCGCCATTCGGACAAGGAGCTCCTGATGGCGCTCGGCAGGAACCCGCCATGCGCGAGTCTGTTCATCCCACGCAGCTCCTGGAATCTGCGACGGATCTTCCTCGCTCGACTCGGGCTCGAGCACCAAGGTTCCACGATCGAATCGAATACGCATGGCGCGAACGCCAGCAACTCGTGTGCCGTTCGCGCAGGTGAGAGACGATCTCCTCACCGCCGCTGGATCGCTTCGGCTAGTTCGCGAGCTGTGCGCCGACGCGCTTCAGATCCCAGCGTCCGCCATTGTCATCGTCCTGTCCCGATCCCCAGGTACCGTCGAGCCGAGCCGCGTTGATCGTCCATACACCGAGGCCATCACCACCGTTGGGTGACCTCCAGCGATAGCGAATCGTCCGGCCCTCGGTGATGCGACCCTCGATCGTCCCGCCGCCGCAGCAGACGTACGAGCCGATCACGCGGTCGCCTTGCTGTACGAGGCGCACGTCGTCCCAGTTGCTGTTGTAGTGGCCGGTCACGTCGATACGCGATTGCTGCGAGCCTGCCACCGCGAGCGGCGCGAAGCAGAGCAGGGCCACGAGCATGCACTTGATCATGTGCTTTCAACGCGCGGCGGCGGCCGATGCGCTACCGATGCAACCGGCCGAGATCACTGACGGTGGATGATGCAGCGAGTTTCTTGAGCGCCGACGACGAGCCGGCGTGAACGCCCCGATGGTCACGGTTCGCGGTGTCCGGGATTTGTCCCGATGCCGGACATTGTCCGAATGCCGGACAAAACCGGACAGCGCTCGCGCTCGTCGAATGACGGGTTCTCGACGACAACCGGGTGCGAGATCCCGGGCAGCTGGCGATGGCGCGCCGATTGCTCGGTCGTTCCGCGTGGTCGTCGCACGCTGCACTCAAACCAGCTTCTCCGAGGTCTTCGAGAGCGAGGCACTTCGCGTGTTGCGGTGCGATGCGTCGCGCACGGCGGGCCGCCTGGCAGACCCACTCGCCGAGCTCGCTGTCCGAGTGACCGCAGGCGCCGAGTTCGAGGTGGCCCGACAAGCGCTCGACGAGCTCCTTGCGCGACTCGCATTGCTCGATCGCGAGCCGGTCACGACCGACGCGAGACCCGCTGCATGCCACGCGACGGGCTGGTTCGTGGTCGGCAAGCACGTGGTGTGGATCGGCAGCGCTTCGCCGATCGAAGCGAGCTGCGACTGCCCCGACTTTCGAAAGGCATCACTGGGTGCATGCACCCACGTGCTGAGCGTCTTGCAGGATGCCGACGATGCGCTCGGCGTCTCGGTTTGTGATCGGCCGATCCTGCGGTGGAATCCGATCAGACCACTCTCCGGGTTGGGCGACTGGCTCGAGCGCGTGTGGTGGGATCCAGCGGATGCACGCCCGGATCGGTCGGGTCGAGTGCAGTCGCGGCGAGTGCTCGAGGATCCGATTCGCAGGCGCAGGCTGATCGGGGTGCTTCACGAGGCATGCGCTCGTCCGAGGTTCGCGGATCCCGCGCTGCAAGCGCTGGTGGAGCGCGAGTGGGCGCTCGACGGCACTGCCGTGGAGCCCGAGGAGGTCGAACGCCGACTCGGCGAGCTGAGACTGCCGCTGTTCGAATATCAGCGCGAAGGCGTGACCCGGTTCTTCTGGAGCGGGCGATTGTTGCTCGGTGACGATATGGGTCTCGGCAAGACCGCGCAGGCCATCGCGATCGGCCACACCCTGCTCGCAACCAACCGGATCCGACGTGTAGCCGTGATCGTCCCGTCGCCGCTGAAGTGGCAGTGGGCGCAGGAGTGGTCGCGGTTCAGTGCGCAACGCCCTCGCGTGATCGAGGGGACGCCCACCCAGCGCCGGGTGGCATATCAGGCCGATGAAGGGATTCTGATCCTGAGCTACGAGCAGCTGCGGCGAGACCGCTCGCACGTGCAGCGGTTCGATCCGGAGCTCGTCATCCTCGACGAGGCGCAGCGCATCAAGAACGCTCCGACCCAGACCGCGAAGGCTGTGAAGGAACTCGTTCCGCGATGGAGGCTCGCGCTGACCGGAACACCGATCGAGAACCGGATCGAAGACCTCGCGTCGATCGTCGAGTGGATCGACGACATGGCGCTCGAACCGCGGTGGCGGCTGATGCCCTGGCACACGATTCGCGTCGATGGTGCGCGCGAGGCCGCAGGCATGCACGATCTCGGCACACTACGCGCGCGAATCAGCAAATACTTCATTCGGCGCGTGCGAGCCGACGTGCTTCGCCAGCTGCCGGCGCGCCGCGATACCAACATTCCGGTGCCGCTGACGCCGGCGCAGCACCGCTCGCATCGCACCTTCGACCTCCTCGTCCTCGCGTTGCTCGAGCAGGTGAAGCGCCGCCCGCTCACCCGCGAGGAATTCCTGCAGCTGATGCGGCTCCTCACCGAGCAGCGGATGATCTGCAACGGGCTCGCGTTGCGGAGCTTCACCGAGTGCTGGCCGATGATCCAGAACGAGCCCACGACGCCGAAGCTGCTCGCCGAGCTGTCCAGCCCGAAGCTCGACGTACTTGTAGAGCTGCTGAGCTCGATCGCCATCGATCAGGGGCGCAAGGTCGTCGTATTCAGTCAGTGGCGTCGGATGTTGCAGCTCGCGGAGTGGTCGACCCGTGGCTTACTCGACGATGCCAGCGTCCGAGGGATGTACTTCTCCGGACAGGAGAGCGCGACAAGGCGGACCGCAAACCTGGTCCGGTTTCACGACCTGCCGGACTTCCGGGTGCTCTGGGCAACCGATGCCGGCGCCCTCGGATTGAATTTGCAGCGTGCGGCGAGCTGCTGCATCAACCTGGATCTGCCGTGGAACCCGGCCGTGCTCGAACAACGGATCGGCCGGGTGTATCGGCTGGGACAGACCGAGCCCGTCGACGTCTACAACCTGATCGGCACCGGAGGCATCGAGGAACGAATCGCGCGGCTGATCGGTAACAAGCGGACCCTGTTCGACGAGCTGTTCGATGGCACCGCAGACGCGATCAGCTTCGGCGGTGCGAGCTCGTCGAAGCTTGCGGGGATCATGTCGGTAGCCCGCGATGCCGCGGATCGAGCGCGCATCGACCACCCGGAGAGCAGAGATGTCGGCGCCGCTGTCTGATCGCAGAGGAGGGCGCGGCGAGCAGCGCCGTTCAGGGCGCGGCCCACAGGCGATACTGATCGTCTGGGCTGTCGCACTGATCGGGTCCTGCGTTCCAGCTGATCTGCAGCAGCACGCGCTTGCGAGCGGCGTCGAACCACGCCTTGCGCGCGATCGGATTGCTCGTGCAGTCGATATCGCCGACGTTGCCCATCGGAGTCGGGGCGATCGCGTCGGTCGTGAGCGGGGCGCCTGTCGCGTTCATCACCCTGACGAGGATCCCACCGTCGGGTGCTTCGGTGACCTTCAGCTTCAGCGGTCCGGCCGAGATCTCATCGCCGACGCCGAGCTCGTCGACGGTACCTTCGAACGCCGTGAAACCCTCGCGGGCAAAGCGCGTCGTGATCTCGGTCGCGGTTCTGGTGAGCGTGACGATGTCAAACGTCGGAGCCTCGCCGGTCTCGAGCGATTCGAGGAGCAGGTGCACGAGCTTGGCATCGACCAGCGTGACGAGGTGGGGGGCGCCGTTTGTGGGGATGAACGCGACGGCGTAGGTCGACACGCCGCTGAGGCCGACCTGCGTTTGGAGCTCGACGGCTGCGGTGTTGCCACCTTTGGAGAGTTGCGGGAACGCAGGTTGGTTGCCCCCGAACGCCTGCTTCACGATCGCGGAGGTCGGATCGTGGTCACCTCTCAGCGTCGCGGAGCCAACCGCCGATCCAGAGCCCGTGTGGAGCGGAGGATTCGAACCCGATCCACCGGCGTTGGACTCGGTGCCGTGCTTGCCGCAGGCGACCGCGAGCATCGCAGCAGCGGCGATCAGCATCCGTTGCATTCGTGCAAGCTAACACGCACGCACGGCGCGCTCGGTCTACAGCAAGACTCCGCCGCTCGGAATGCCAGCGTCGGGCGGGGCTGCGGGCGGTGCGCTCGCATCGCTGCCAGCACTGCCCCGACCCGGCTCGATGGGAAGCGCGACGCCGGGAGGAGCGATCGGACGCTCGGGCGGTGGCGTCGGTGGAAATGCCGTCTGCGCTACACCGGCGGGGCCGGCGCGCAGCTCGTCGACCAGCTTGCGAACATGGGTTGCCCACGCCGAGGCGTCGGAGACATGCCGGGGGCGTTGCGCGGCCGCTGCATCGAACTGCTTCGCGGCATCGGTGAGCGAGGTCGCGGCTTCACGCAGCTTCGCCGAAGCGCGCCAGTATCCGACGTCGCCGAGCAGTCGCTCGATGTCCTTGCGCTGATCGCGGCGCTCGGGGGCGCGGGCATGGAGCAGCGCCTGCTCGAGCATCGCGGCCGCCTCATCGATCTTGGTGACCTCCTTGGCGGTGAGCATCGCGCTCGCACGCTCGACGAGCATCTCGAGGTACCAGCGCGACAGCTCGTCCTCGTCTTCGGTCTCGCGTTCGCGACACTCCGCCTCCGGTGGGATCTTGATCGGCTTCCACTTCGCGTCGTCGTCGAGACTCCTCGTTCCCCACGGCGGGAAGCCGCGGCCCTGTCCGGCCACTACCTCCTGGGGCTCGCACGCGATCACGAACCGCCCCTTGTTCGCGCTGCCGAGAAACACGAGGGCCGCGATCCCGAGGCCGATCACGACACTGAACGCCGAGACCACGACCAGCTTGCGACTCCGCTTCTGCGGGCCGACCCCGTCGTCATCCTCACCGTCGTCGTCGGGGATCTCCGTCGGTGGGCGCCGCTTGCGCGGCTCCGGTTTCGGTTTCACTCCGACCGCGGCGCGGAGCTCGTTGTCGCTCGACGACAACGGCAACAACGGGTCGTCGCTTGGACGTGGCGCGGGGGCGGCGGCTGGACCCGAGGCCGTTCCCCAGGTCATTTGTGTGGGTGGTCCCGAGCTCATTCCCGACGACGCTGCGACCCGACCCGAGTCGAACATCTGCGTTGGGACAGCGCCACCGGCGTACGAGCTCGGGTCGATGCCGATCGGCTGGGTCGGATACTGTGGAACGCCTCCGCTCTGGTCTTCATAGGGCGGTACGTCGCCAGCGGAGCTTTGCGGAAGGGTGCTTCCAACGAACCCGGGCTCCGACGAGCCCAGGTCGTGAGCTGCGGTCGAGACCGAAGCGGTCGGATCGAACGCGGTCGGGACCGAGGCGGTCAGGACCGAAGCGGTCGGATCGAACACGGTCGGGACCGAGGCGGTCGGATCGAACACGGTCGGGACCGAGGCGGTCGGAACCGAAGCACCTGGGACCGAAGCACCTGGGACCGAAGCGGTCGGATCGAACACGGTCTCCGGGTATCGAGATCTCGGTGCGACCGCGCTGGGATCTGGAGCTCGAGGCGGAGGTTCTGCAGTCACCTCCTCGGGAGGCTCCCAGCTCGCACGGGGAGGTTTCTGCGCGGCTCGCGGCTTCTTTGTGGGTGGTGCAGCGGCGGGAGGCTCGTCCGGATCGGGTGGCTCCCAGCTGGCACGCGGGGGGCGCGGTGGCTTCTTGGGGTCGTCGTTGTCGGTCACGGCGCGACTTCTACCCGGTTCCGACCTCGCTCCTTGGCGCCGTACAGGGCGATGTCTGCGCGCTCGATCAGGTCGGGCATCTTCTCGCCGATTCGCCACTGCGCGATGCCGACGGAGATCCGGAGCAGCAGCGCGAGGCCATCGCCCACGTCGAAGGCGCGCTCGCAGACGCGCTGGCGCATGCGCTCGCCGACCTCCCATGCCCGACCGGCGTCGGCCTTTGGAAGCACTGCGAGAAATTCTTCGCCGCCGTATCGCACGAGCAGATCGCCGGCGCGGATGGCACCCCGCAGGCGGCGGGCAACTTCGGAGAGGACGAAGTCTCCGACGCCGTGTCCATACGAGTCGTTGACACTCTTGAAGTGGTCGACGTCGACCATCGCGACGGAGAGCGTTCGGTCGCGCTCGATCGCAGCCTCGATCTCCTGGGGCAGGCGCGCCATCAGGAACTCGCGGTTGTACGCGCCGGTCAGGGGGTCGGTGACGGCCACGCGATGGAGGCGGACGTTCTCGATGTCGAGCGCGATGGTGGTCGCGATGAACCGGACGAGCTCGAGGTGGTTCGCGTCGAACGCGCCGATGCGCTCGCTCGTCGCCGTGACCACACCGACGCGCTCGCCGCGCGCG
>Ga0299912_10005638_pt1 | contig 10294 bp, 7 predicted proteins | sample RVTome_2_FD_207667 | JGI IMG/M metagenome (GOLD analysis project Ga0299912, IMG submission 207667) | Soil microbial communities from uranium-contaminated site in the Upper Colorado River Basin, Wyoming, United States - RVT95D214 (version 2) ... | reverse complement strand
ATTTCCGCAAGAGGCCGACCATTATCCTGGAGCACCATCTCTTTCATGATCTCTCGCAGCAGGGTTCAATCCCCCGGGAGGAATGGAAGCGCATCTTTTCCGAATCGGGATTGCGCCTGGTCGAGGAACTGCGCCTGGACTTCTCCGAGATGAGCATCTTTCATCTGCAATAAGAGATGTCGGCGGATATCCGGGAGGGGGTGCCAATGCACCTGTTTACCATCTTTTTCCTGATCTATTTTGCCACGGTGACCATCATCAAGGCCTCGGTCTTCCGAATCCATGGAGAAGGGGGGGGAAACTTGCGGGATAACTGGACCTTTCCCACCACCTTCGCCTCCTATCTGGTCGTCGTGATGGGCTCCTTGGCCGAGTTCTTTCTGCGCAACCCCCAGGTCAATCTGTGGGTCTCCCTGCTGGGCTATCTTCTGGCGACGGCAGGGGTGGTGATTACCCGGCGCTGTGTCTTCGCCCTCGGACGGTGGTGGAGCGTCAGGATCGAGACCAAGAAGGACCATCAGGTGGTTCGGGAGGGGCCGTACCGGGTTTCGAGGCACCCCTACTATCTGGCCACACTGCTGGAATTGGGAGGCCTCTGCCTGATTCTCAATTCCTATCGCACATTCCTGTATCTCGCTCTGATCCATCTCCCGCTGGTCGTCGCCCGCATCACCTCGGAGGAGAGGATTTTGACTGCCTCGCTGGGGACCCCCTACCTGGAATATAAGAGGAGCGTTCGGGTGTTGCCCTTTCCCTGTGATTGAGGGGACAAGAGATGTCGGAATCGGGGAATAAATCATGAATGTCTACAGCCTGGGAGCCCTGATCAACTCCATCACCAGCCTGGGCCTGGGGATACTCGTTTACGTCAAACACCGGGAACATCTGGTTAATCGATCCTTCCTCCGCATTATGGTGGCGGTGTCCCTGTGGAGCCTGGGCGTGTTCGGGGCGACCACCGCCCCCCAGGAGTGGCAGGCCATGTGGTGGTCGCGCATCCTCCACTTGGGGTCCATCCCCATCCCCGTCCTCTTTCTCAGCTTTGTCTTTTTCGTCTTGAACAAGGGAGAAGAGAAGTGGAAGATCCTGATCCCGGGATGGGGAGTGACCTTCGTGTTCCTGGCCCTGAATTTCACCCCCTGGTTCATCCGTCGGATGGAGCCGGCATTGAATTTCCGGTTTTACCCCCACGCCGGTCGGATCTATCCCCTCTTCGCGATCTATTTCCTGGTCGTTGCCTCCTATGGGCTCTTCCTCTTGCTGAGAGGGTACCGGCAGGCCTCGGGCTTGAAGAGAAACCAGCTCCAGTACCTGTTCTGGTCCTGGTTGATCGGTTTTGTCGGGGGAACCTTCACCTTTTTCCCGGCCATGGACATCGATATTGCGCCCTGGGGGATCTATCTCTTTCCCGTCGCCCTAAGCGCCGAGGCGTATGCGATTGTGAAATATCGAAGCATGGATATCAACATCGTGTTTCGCCGGGGCATGGTCTATTCCATCCTGGTCTGTCTGCTCACCGCCGTATTTCTTATCTGTCTGCTCAGCTTCGAGAAGCTCTTCCGGAGCTATGTCGGCTATTCCTCCATGGTGGGCACTGCGATTGCCGCCTTGATTCTGGCCATCGTATTTCAGCCCCTCAAAGACAAGGTTCAGGCCTGGGTCGATCGATTCTTTTTCAAGGGCGCCTACGATTATTACAACACCTTGAAGAAGACGAGTGAGGCGATGACCTCCATCCTGGATCTGGAGAAGCTGATCGATCATCTCTTATCTCCCATCACTGTGGATATGAAGGTCGAAGGCGGCTCGCTCCTCTTGAGGAATAGAGAGCGGCCCGGCCCTTATTTGTCGACCCATCGCTTTTTCGGTCGACAGGAGGAGGGCGAGCGAGGTTCCCTTTTGCCCGAGGATTCGGCCATCGTCAGCAGGCTGAAACGGAGCCCCGGCGCGCTGATGCGCGAGGGGATCAAGGACCATCTCCCTCCCCAGGAGGCAGAGGAGATATCTCAGGAGATGTCCCAGTTGGAGGCTGACTTGGCGATTCCGGTGGTCTTGCAGAGGGAATTGCTGGCCATCCTGCTCCTGGGACCCAAGCTCTCCGGGGACCCATTTTCCGAGGAGGACCTGCAATTGCTCTCTGCCCTGGCGAACCAGGCAGCCGTGGCCATCAAGAATGCCCAGCTCTACGATGAGGTGGCAAGCATTAAAGAGTATTTGGAGAATATTCTTCGCAACCTGGAGAGTGGAGTCATCACCGTGGATCAGGAGGGAAGGATTACCACCTTCAATCGAGCCGCCGAGAAGATGATCCAGTGGAAGGCCTCGGAGACCATGAGCCGAGATTGCCAGATCCTGGAGCCCAAATTGGCCCAGCTCTTGCTTTCCACTCTGTCGAATCAAAAGGGCAGGTCCGGGGTGGAGATGACCCTTCACACCAAGGAGGGAAAGCCCCTCCCGGTGGGGGTCAGCACCTCCCTCCTGCAAAGCCAACAGGGGAACCTGCTGGGCGCCATTGCCCTCTTCAGCGATCTGACGGAGGTGAAAGAGCTGGAGCGGGAGAAGTGGAAGGCAGAGAAGCTGGCCTATATCGGCACCCTTGCGGCGAGCATCGCCCACGAGATCAAAAACCCCTTGGTCTCGATCAAGACCTTGGCCCAACTGCTGCCCGAGCGGCATGGGGATTCGGAATTCCGTGATCACTTCTCTCACATCGCTCTGAAGGAGGTCGATCGCATTGACCTTTTGGTCTCCCAGATGTTAGATCTGAAGGGGGATTCCAGCCCCTCCCATTTCGAAAGCCTGCGCCTGGAAGAGATTGTCGAGGAGATCCTCCTTCTCCTGTCCAACCAGATCAAGAAGCAGCAGATCAGGTTAGAGAGGGAGTATTGTTCCTCCACCTCGTGCGTTTGGGGTGATCGTTTCCAACTGAAGCAGGCCTTCTGGAATGTCATCCTCAACAGCGTGCAGGCGATGGAGCGGGGAGGAGTCCTCACCGTTTCCACCAGGCTTTCGGAGAACGGAATGGGATCTGAAGAGAAGATCGTTTTGAAGATCTCCGATACCGGAAATGGCATCCCCGAGGATCATCTGGGGAAGATCTTTGATCTTTTCTTCACCACCAAGCAGGGAGGCACGGGATTGGGCCTTTCCATATGCTATAAGATCGTCGCGGCCCATCGAGGCAACATTCGCGCCGAGAGTCAATTGCAGCAAGGGACCTCCTTCTTCATTTCCTTGCCGGCTATCAGATCTTAAAGATGCATCGTGAGCGAATTTGATGTTTAAGAATCTCTATGGCGAAAAGGAGCAGACAAGATGAACATCGCCCTATTGCTGAGCAATCGGATGGAGATCATCCGAGAATGCAAAGAAATCCTTTCCCCGGATAGCTTGGTGATTAGTGCCACCTCAATCGAGGATTGCGTGGAGCATCTGGGGAATTATGGGGCAGATGTGGTCCTCCTGGATTTTGGATCCTTCACGGCCGACCTGCCCAAGTTGACCCAGGCAATTCGGAAGATGAAGCCCGACCTGGGGTTGGTGGGCATCTTTCCGGAGGAGACGACGGTCGATGAGATCGAGGACCTGGCCGGCGAGGTCTACGATTATCTGCAAGAGCCCCTCTCTCCTATGAAATTGAGGGGCGTCGTCAGCCGATCTTTGGAGCGGCAGAGCCTGTTGGAGACGAAGCAGTTGTGCGAGCGGCCCGGACTATTGCTCTCCCCCTCCCGCAAGGGCATCCGCGAGGTGGAGAAGGACTTTTATCATGCGGTTCCCTCTTTCTCGGAGAAGGCCCTGCGGGAACTCTCCAAGGCCCTAACCGCCAGTTTCGACCTGGATCGACTGCTGAACCTCTTTGTAGACAGCGTGGTGGAGGTGCTGCGCATCAGCAAGATCTCGATCCTGCTCCTGGAGGAGGGATCGGCATTTCGGGTCAAGGCCTCCCGGGGGATCAAGCCGGAGTTGGTGACTGATTTGCAGTTTAAGGCCGACGATGAGCTCCCTGTCTGGTTGGGGCGGGAGGGGCGGATTCTGAGGAAGCCCGAGGTTCTGGAAATGGGCCCGGATCCCGAGTTCCGCGGGTTAGCGCGACAAATGGATCTTTTGCAGTGCGCCATCAGCGTCCCTCTCCTCAGCAAGGGAAGGCTCATCGGCTTCCTCAACCTCAATCAGAAGGTGACGGGGATTCCCTTCAGCAATGACGAATTGGAGGTCCTCTTCACTTTGGCCAGCCATCTGGCAGTGGCGATCCAGGATATTTTCCTTTATCAGCAAATGCACTACCAGAAGACCTACTCCCAGAAGATCCTGGCCCACATGTCCAATGGCGTGGTGACCATCGATAGAAAGGAGAGGATCATTATCTTCAATTATCGGGCGGAAGAGATCCTGGGACGACGGGCCTCCGAGATGTTGGGCAAGGACCTGCGGTATCTGCCTTCTCCGTTGGGCGACCTCTTGTACGAGGCGATGAAGACCGGAGCGACCCATCAGAAACGGGAGATCTCCCTCTTTCAGGGCAAGCTTCCCTTAGAGATCAGCACCTATCCACTCGTGGATGAACAACAGAATCCAATGGGATCGGTGATCCTCTTCGAAGATATCTCGTCCCGCAAGAGGCTGGAGGAGGAGAGGAAGAGGGCGGATCGTTTAAACATCCTCAACGAGCTATTGGCTCGCATGGCCCACGAGATCAAGAATCCCTTGGTGGCCATTCGCACTTTTACCCAGCTACTGCAAGAACGCTATGAGGATCCAGATTTCAAGAATTTCTTCTACACCACGGTAAGCCAAGAGGTGGAAAAGATCAACGACCTGGTGGAAAAGCTGGTTGCCTTCGTCCATCCCTTGGATTTCCGTTATGAGTTGGAGGACCTGAGGAATATCCTCGACAATAGCCTTTTTCTGGCCTGGGAGCAGGGCATCTCCAAAGAGGTCGAGATCGTCAAAGACTTCGGCAGCCACCCCCTTACCATCAACGCAGACAAGGAGCAGATGAGCAAGGCCTTCTCCTATATTATCCTTCATGCCGTGGGGGCCATGCCCAAGGGGGGTAAATTGATCCTCGAGGCCGAGGAAGTCGGAAAGGGTCAATTCGCCCACTCCGCAGGTTTGACCCTCGCTGAACCCTTGGTCCGGATCTCGGTACGCGATACTGGCCAGGGGATTACGGCTCACGACCTGGATAAGCTCTTCGATCCCTTCCGCACTACGGAGGGATTTGGGGTGGGTTTGGGCCTGCCCCTCAGCCAGAAGATCATCGAGGAGCATGGGGGCAAGATTGAGGTGATGAGTGAGATGGGCAAGGGGACCTCCTTCCACATCTATCTCCCCTGTGTCGCAGAAGAGGTCCACAGCAACTCCCTCAGGTGAGGAGGCTGAATAGAAGCCATGAATGGAAGAAACCGGGTCCTGGTGGTGGACGATGAACTCGGCCCCCGAGAGGCCCTGCGCATGATCCTCAAGGACCATTATGAGGTGAGCCTTGCCGAGGATGGGAACTCCGCCCTCGGTTTGATTGCCAGGGAGAGATACGATGTCGTGATCCTCGATATCAAAATGCCGGATCGGGACGGCATTGAGGTTCTGAAGATCGCGAAGGAGATGAATCCGGATGTCGAGGTGGTCATGATCACGGCCTATGCGACGGTGAATACGGCCCGGGAGGCTATTCGCCATGGAGCGTTGGACTATCTCATCAAGCCCTTCGACAAGAAGGATGTGGAGAAGGTAGTGGAGAAGGGGATTGCCAAGCGCATGGAGAGACAATTAAGCCGGGAGCGTATGGAGGAACTGCAATTGGCGACCCGGAGCCTCTCCCGGCAAGTCGACAAGGCGAAGACGGATATCCAGCGGCACTACGACGGGACCGTCAAGGCGCTCATTGCCGCTATCGATGCCGTCGACCACTACACCCGAGGTCATTCGGAAAGGGTCTCCAATTTCTCCGCCCTGTTGGCCCAGGAGGTGGGTTTTCCCAGTCATCAGATTGTCCTTTTGCAGCAGGCTGCCATCGTGCACGATATCGGAAAGATCGGGGTGGAAAGCCGCATATTGCGCAAGCAGGGGAGTTTGACCCGCGAGGAACTGGATGAGCTGAAAAGGCATCCTCAAATTGGGGTGGAGATCGTGGGCCCGGTCCCCTTCATGGCGGAGGTGCTCCCGGTCATACTCCACCACCATGAGCGGTATGACGGGAAGGGTTTCCCCCACGGGCTGCGAGGGGAGGAGATCGTGCTGGGAGCCCGCATCGTCGCCGTTGCCGATGCCGTGGACGCTATGCTTTCTGATCGGCCGTATCGCAAGGCCCTCACCCTGCAGGAGGTGCGGCTGGAGCTGGAGAGGGAGGCGGGCACCCAGTTTGATCCTCAGATCAGCTCTGCCCTGATCTCTTCTGAGTTCTTCCGCCGTATTGCAGAACAGATGGCCTAAACCGGGAGTCTTGTCCCGAGACAAACCGGCCCCTCTGCTTTCTCTCGAAGGTGAAGGGGCCGCCCTTTTCAGGGGCCGCCCTTTTCTGTTGACAAGAGGGGCCGGGTCATTTAAATTGGTGGAGAATATGCTCGTATTCCAAAAGGTGGCCTTTGAGGGAGAGGAGGCCTGGCAACCATGGAGAAGAAGAACCGGGAAAAGACGCTGGATTTGGCGATCAGTCAGATCGAAAAACTCTACGGAAAAGGCTCCATCATGAAATTGGGAGCGGGTGGACCCTTGTTGCCCATTGCGGTGATCTCCACCGGATCCTTAGAGCTTGATTATGCGTTGGGTGTAGGGGGGATCCCCCGGGGGAGGGTGACCGAGATCTTCGGGCCCGAGGCCTCGGGGAAGACCACCCTGGCCTTGCATGTCATCGCGGAGGCCCAAAAGAGAGAGGGGACGGCAGCCTTTATCGATGTCGAGCATGCCCTGGACGCCAAGTATGCCAATAAATTGGGAGTCAACACCGATGAACTCCTCATCTCGCAGCCGGACACGGGGGAGCAGGCACTGGAGATCACCGATGTCCTGGTCAGATCCGGAGCGGTGGACGTGGTGGTCATCGACTCCGTGGCGGCCCTGGTCCCTCGGGCGGAGATCGAGGGAGAGATGGGGGACCCCCAAATGGGACTGCAGGCTCGTCTGATGTCACAGGCTCTGCGAAAACTGACCGCGGCGATCAGCAAGTCCAATACCTGTGTGATCTTTACCAACCAGATCCGGGAGAAGATCGGGGTCATGTTCGGCAATCCGGAGACCACCACCGGAGGGCGGGCGCTGAAGTTTTACGCCTCGGTTCGATTGGATATCCGCCGGACCTCCTCGATCAAGGAGGGGGAGGAGATCGTGGGCTCCCGGGTCAGGGTGAAGGTGGTGAAGAACAAGGTGGCCCCTCCTTTTAAGGAGGGGGAGTTCGACATCCTGTATGGGGAGGGTATCTCTCGCCTGGGTGGGATTATCGATTTGGGGGTAGCCCAGGAGGTCTTGACCAAGAGTGGCACCTGGTACTCTTATCAGGGGGAGCGGCTTGGCCAGGGACGGGAGAATACTCGGAGGTTTTTGCAGGAGAATTCCCCTCTGGCTAAGGAGATAGAATCGCGCCTGCGAGAGAAGCTGATGCTTCCTTCTTCGGACTCGAAGATGACGGCAGAGAGTCCGGCGTGAGGCGAGGTGGAAATACATAGCCGCAGCAGACAGGTAGGGTAATGCAGATTCAAGATCTCTTGAAGATTGCAGTCGAGAGAAGGGCCTCAGACCTCCATCTGAAGGTGGGCAGCCCGCCAGTGCTCCGGATCGACGAGAGACTGATCCCTCTGCAGGAGCAGCCCCGGCTCTCCGCTGATGATACCATCGCCATGGCCTTCAGCATCATGAATAGCAAGCAGAAGGAGAAATTCCGGGAGCACAACGAGTTGGATCTGGCTTATAGCGTGGCGGGGTTGGGCCGGTTTCGGGCCAATGTCTTTCAACAACGGAGCACGGTGGCGATCGTGCTCCGGGTCATTCCGGTCAAGATCCTGGGCATCGCCGAGCTGAATCTGCCTCCCATTCTGGAGAGGTTGGCCACGGAGCCTAGGGGGCTGATCCTGGTGACCGGCACCACCGGGAGCGGAAAATCCTCCACCCTGGCGGCGATGATCGAGTACATCAATTCCAACCGTACCGGCCACATCATCACCATCGAGGATCCGGTGGAGTTTCTGCACAAGGACAAGAAGTGCCTGGTTAACCAGCGGGAGGTGGGAATCGACACCGAGGGCTTTTCATTGGCCTTGCGGTCCGCCCTGCGACAGGATCCCGACATCATCCTGGTGGGCGAGATGAGGGATTACGACACCATCTCCACGGCCCTGGTTGCGGCAGAGACCGGCCACCTGGTCATGAGCACCCTGCACACCATTGATGCCACCGAGACCATCCATCGCATTATCTCCGTATTCCCTCCCTATCAGCAAAAGCAAGTGCGACTGCAGTTGGCCTCGGTGATCAAGGGAATCATCTCTCAGAGATTGGTCCCCCGGGCAGATGGAAGGGGGAGGGTTCCGGCGGTGGAAGTGATGATCGCCACCCAGACCATCCGCGAGGCCATCGTCGATTCGGACAAGACGCGCAAGATCCCGGAGGTCATTGCTGCCAGCGTCAGCCAGTATCAGATGCAGACCTTCGATCAGTCGCTGATGAAGCTGTATCGGAACGGCTTGATTACCTATGAGGAAGCCCTGATGCGGAGTAGCAATCCAGACGACTTTGCCTTGAGGGTGAGGGGCATCGAATCCTTGACCGATCAAACTTGGGGACCCTCCGCGGAGTCGAAGGCCCCAGAGGTGGAGAGGCTCTCTGGATAGGCGGAGGGGAGAAAAAGAGGCCTCGGGGCTGGTCAAGGTTCACCAAGCGGCCCTGAGGCTTCTTGCTTTCAGGCGTCGCACAGCCCAGGAGATTCGGAAAGGACTGGAGAAGAGGGGCTTTTCGCCCGCCGAGACCCAGGAGGAGATCGAGCACTTAAAGGGGCAAGATCTGTTAGATGATGCCAGGTTTGCCCAGGATTGGGCGTATTCAAGGGTCCCCGCCAAATTGTGGGGCCGGGAGAGGGTCTGGCATGAATTGCAGGGCAGGGGCGTGGAGATTGAAGATATCGCCGAGGCGATCCGGCAGGTTTATGGCGAATACCCTGAAGAGGAACTGGCCCTGCAGGCCGCGCGCAAGCGGTGGAAATCATCGATCGCCAAGGATTCGCTGAAGGCGAGACAGAAGGTGGGAAGTTATCTACAGCGACAGGGTTTTCCCTTCGAGGTCATCATCAAGGCATTGGATCGCCTCAAGGATTGATAGATGAAGCTAACTGGCTTTGAGATCCGCAATCGGTTCTTGGATTTTTTCCGCCGTCACGACCATACCATCGTCAAGTCCTCCCCTTTGATTCCCCGCAACGATCCCACCCTCCTCTTCGCCAACGCCGGGATGGTCCAGTTCAAGGAGGTTTTCATCGGGGCCCGTCAGGTTCCCTATCAGAGGGCGGCGAGCTGCCAGAAATGTGTCCGGGCTGGAGGCAAGCACAACGATCTGGAGAATGTGGGCCGGACCGCGCGCCATCACACCTTTTTCGAGATGTTAGGCAACTTCTCCTTCGGGGATTATTTCAAAGAAAAGGCGATCGAATACAGCTGGGATTTCCTGGTGAACGAGATGGGCCTTCCCACGGATTGCCTGTGGGTTACGGTTTATCGGGAAGATGAAGAGGCCTTTGGCCTCTGGCAGAGGTTGGCCGGCCTCCCCGCCGAGAGGATGGTCAGGCTGGGGGAGAAGGATAATTTCTGGGCCATGGGGGATACCGGCCCGTGCGGCCCTTGTTCTGAGATCGTCATCGATCAGGGAGAAGCGGTAGGTTGCGGGAAGGCGGATTGCCGAGTGGGTTGCGAGTGCGATCGCTATCTGGAGCTCTGGAACTTGGTTTTCATGCAGTATGAACGATTTGCAGATGGGACGATCAGGCCGCTACCCCGGCCCAGCATTGACACCGGAGTGGGCCTGGAGAGGTTGTCGGCGGTCCTTCAGGGGGGGAAAAGCAACTTTGAATGCGACCTCCTTTTTCCGATCATTGCCCGGATGGAGGAGGTGACCGAGAGACGCTACGGAGAGGATGGAAGCTCTGATATCTCGTTCCGGGTGGTGGCCGATCATGCGCGGGCGGTCACCTTTCTCCTGGCAGATGGGGTGATCCCCGCCAATGAGTCCCGGGGATATGTGTTGCGGCGAATCCTTCGCCGGGGCCTCCGCCATGGAATGAAGCTGGGCCTGGAGAGGCCCTTTCTGTTTGAGA
>Ga0299912_10005637_pt1 | contig 10294 bp, 6 predicted proteins | sample RVTome_2_FD_207667 | JGI IMG/M metagenome (GOLD analysis project Ga0299912, IMG submission 207667) | Soil microbial communities from uranium-contaminated site in the Upper Colorado River Basin, Wyoming, United States - RVT95D214 (version 2) ... | reverse complement strand
AAGCCCAGGCCAGAATCTTCGTCCCGGTTTGTTGGGCAATCATCCCGATTCTGGAAACAAAATCCTGCCGGTCTTGATTATCTTTAAAGATGGGAGACCTTTCAATACCCCGAATCATCACATGATGAAGAGTCCCTGGAGCATCTAACCTTGCTTGACGAGGCATAACGATTCACTACCACACTTCTCCACGTATCTAAAGTGTTATTTTTCAACTACGTTATATATATCTGGAGAACAAGGGTAGACTCTCAATGGTAAAATAAGAAAAATATAATACCAGACTACCCAAAAAAGAAACCTCCTGTTAAGAGATAAGAGTAAGCACGACCAAACTCAAATTCTTAAAAGGAGGTTTCCGATGGATCAAGTCAATCGTAACCGGCTGGAGGACCCCATCTGGCGTCCCTGTCTTGCCAATATGACAACCTCTCTCCCTTCTATCGAGCCAATCGTTAATGGGGAACTCGGCTCACCCAGAGGAGTGGTAGGTTGAATTTCCTTGGCATCTTTCAGGATTTGTGAATCATCCAGTCCTGAACCACCAATAATACCAAACTTACTCATCATACTTCTCCTTTCTCTGCTTGCCAAGTGATCTTCCCTTTCCTTCCAGTCTTTCTCAATTTATTTCGCGACCGTATCGTTCCCTCGCGGCCTGAAATATAAACCTTGCCTCTATCGTCATTCATATCATCTCTTTTCAGCTTTATCTATTGATTTTGGGGAGATTCAAAACGGCAATGCTGTTAATGTTCTGCTTCACCGGCTGCCAATGAAGCGCAGCGGAATTGGCAGTCCAAGTTGAAGCAGTTGTTAGCTTTTGAGCTCTCTTTCCACATCATGCAGGTATCCATAATCTTTAAGATTGTCTGGAAGTACCTTGGTCTTGGGAGCTGAAGCAAATACAAATTTAATGGCGGCCCCGATAGCGCCCATTGCCGCACCCAGTTGGGGTGAGTGCAGCAGGCAATGAAATGTTGAATATCAAACTTTAAGATTTCTCCAATGCAAACAATATTTCCTCTCGAACCAAGCCATCACTTCCAGGAAGAATATCATTTAAAGCTTTTTTAGCCTTTGAGCCACCCATACGACCCATCGCCCATGCAATCATACCCAATACCCTTTCATCATCATTGTTACGGAATGCTCTTAAAAGATCTGGGATATACTCATCGTCGCGGCTATTTCCCATGGCTCTGGCTATATTCATCTTCCATCGCCATAGATCTTTGTCAGACATATAAAACATATGTGGCCAGATTCTACTATTAAAATATGTCTTATCCATGTGTAACAACTTATTAAGTTTGAAGTCATCTGCCATAGCCGCTACTTTTTTATTAACGGGCAACTCCTTAGCTAACCAGGGGGCATTTCGGGGGCATACATTCTGACAATGATCACAACCATATACCCACAAACCCATTGGTTCACGAAGCTCTATTGGAGTAATTCCTTCGCCATAATAAGTAAGATAAGAGATACATTGAGTCGGGGCTATTGTGCGAGGTCCCTTTAAAGCCCCAGTGGGACATGCAATAATGCAAGAGCTCTTGCACCCATCGGGGCATCCCACTTGAAGTGTAGGTTCATCAGGTGAAAATTCATAGTCAACTACAACCGCTATAGGCAATACCCATGAACCTTGACGGACAACCTTGTTTGAATAAAACAAGCAGTTCTTACCAAAAGTACCCATTCCGGCTCGAGCAGCTGCTAACCTGTGGGGGAGGTTAAACGGAACTTTTGAATGGATACCGTTATCTTTGAGAAAAGAGCGAAAGGCCTTAATCCTTTTAGCTAAACCATCCATGGTGACTCGGTCATCATCTAAGTAGCAACGACCAAAATAACTTTCCATAGATGAGGGAAATGCTTCTTTAAAATATACTTCCATTAAAACAATAATTGTCTTGGCATCTGGAAAAATCCGTTTGGGGTCGGTACCTGCAATAAGATCCAAACCCAATTTAAATGCCCACTCATATTCCTTTTGTCTTTCTTGCAAAAGCTCCCTTTGGGAGTCAAAAGAATCAGCGGTGGTGAAACCCATATGCCCAAAACCGCATTCGTAAGCCTTTTCAATGATATCGTTTTTACTAATCATATTTAATGAACGCACCCGTTGCAAAAGCGAGCCACAAGGAACCGGGTCGGGTTGCTGAAAAAGCCTTATAGCGGCATCTTTCAGCGAAGGCCTACCGCCGCTCCATGTCCATAGCAAACGTCACCGGAAGTTAAATCGTCGGTTACCCCTAAATCTCTACAAAGACCCACTTTAGAAGGCTTTGAAAGTTCCAACCAGGTATAGTAAATATGCCATTTTTACTGGGAATGTCAATCCATTAATTCATTCGACGGATCCGGATAAGCTGCGGGCAGCGAAGCTGTGCGCCCGTCAGCCTTCATCCGGTGGTCAGGCAAAATGTCCTATGTTAAGATTCATCCCATTATCAGGGAGGCGAGTGAGATGTCAAATGAACGAGAGGTAGCGTCGATATTTGCTGCCAACGCACCTTGTTCTTTCTCAATAGATGGGAGGGTAAAGCTGGAGGGAGAGGCAACCGGAGGGCCTCCGGCGATCTTTGGACCAATGAATCAGCCTCCTCCCATTCAACGGGTGCTATGTTCCTTGAAATCGACGTAAGAGAAGATACTGAGGATCAGTCTGCCTCAACTTTCAATGCCGTAACGACCTGAAGCGGCTCCTCCATCAGCTCCTTTTCGGGGGCTTTAGTAAAAAAGGTAAGGATAGCAGCCAAAATCATGAGAGCTGCTGAAATGGTGTAGGCCATCTCGTAACTGCCTGTGGCGTCTGCCACCTTCCCTGCTAGTATGGGGCCCAACACTCCTCCCACACCCCATGCAGTAAAAAGAATCCCGTAATTAAGCCCGAGATTCTTGGTACCCCAATGATCCGCAGTCGCAGCAGGAAAGAGCGAGAGGCAGGCTCCGTAGCTAATCCCAACAACGGCAGATCCGACGATAAAGGTAGTAATGGTAGAGAAATGTGGGAACAGAAACATAACGATGGCCTGGCTGACACAAACAAGCAAGATGGTCTTCATCCTGCCAATGTAGTCAGATACAGCACCTGCAACAAGACGACCCCCAGCGTTGAAAATCGCCAGGAGGGCAACAAAGAGAAAGCCGATTTGAATGGCGTTGTTTGATTGAACAGAAACGATCTTGGCAAGGTGACCGATGATCATGAGTCCTGCCATTGCTCCGCAGGCAAACTCGATCCAGAGCAGGTAGAAAGTTCGAGTCTTTAGCATCTCGCGCCAAGTATAATCAACCTTATAATGATTGATTGAGTTCTGTTGATTTGAGCTTACTGCAGGGGTGGCAGGGTTCTTGATAAACTGGGAGATGATCCCTGCCGCCACAGCAAAGGCCACACCAAGGATCGTAAAAGAGGCACTTACACCATAGCGGCCAAGAAGGTGCTTACTCAAGGGCGCAATGTATACCGAAGCGAGACCAAAACCACTAACAACGATTCCAGTGATCAGCCCTTTCTTCTCGGGAGGGAACCATTTCACCGCCGCAGGCGTTGCCGAGGAGTATCCCAAACCGATCCCAGTTCCCGCCATCATGCCAAAACCAATGATCACGGGAACCATGCTTCCTGGTGTGGCAAAGCCGGACACTATTAGGCCTAACCCAGTGAGTATAGCACCCATCGTAGCAACAATGCGCGGACCAAACTTATCTTGAAGACGGCCTGCTGGAACCATCATGGCGGCAAAGAAAGCGATAGCAATGGTATAAGGAAGGGCAGCCTGTGTCTTGCTCCAACCAAAACCGCCCTTATCAACAGCCTCTGTAAACTGTTTCCCAAAGACACTCCAACTATACAGAACGCCAAGGGCAAGATTTAGACCCATTCCTGAAAAAGTGACTAACCAACCTCTTTTCATGTCATGTCCTCCCTCTATCTGATCATTTAGACCTATTTGTAAAACCCTAATTTGTGAATTTCAATAGAGAAAGTGAATTTTTTAACAAAATAGATAAAAAAAATATACACTTTTAATTTGCGTTAATAATCAAATAGTTATAATTCACCATAGACATTTAAAAGAAGAGCCCTCTGCTAAGGAACCCCAATTCCAAGGGACAAATACGACGGAACTGCTTTCACTAAGGCAACTACCTTGAACTACCTTGAGGGTTCAAGGGGTCCAGTCCCGCCTTTGACGGGATTGAACCCTATGATTTGGAGAACGTTTACCCCGCACCTTTGATAAGGTGCGGGGTCTACTTCAAAGAAAGCTTCGTGTTTTAACACGGGATGTGGGGTTTAACTAAAGGCGAGGGTTTTTCTCCCAGAATGGGACAACAATTACCGGATGGCTTCAAAGAGTCTTTCCACCAATGAAGCAGCCTCTTCCTCAGGCAAACAGTATTTCATCTCTGTGAATCGCTTTCTAAACTGAGAGACCTCTTTGGCCATGGACCGCTCATTGAGCACCACCTGGCTCATATATTCAGCCAATTGAACAAAGTCCTCTCCTCTCATCCCAAACCGGGTCATTTCCTGAACGCCCAACCTCAGGCAACTGGCAACGGTGAAACCTTCGTCATCCGGTGCGGCCTGATAGTTGACGATAATGTTATTCTCTTCCAGCCGCTTTGCCATCAAAGGCCCCTTTCGGTAGCCCACCCTGACGATCACCTGATGGGTTTCCGTATATCCCATTCGTGGGTCTCCCTCCACCATCAATCCATGTTCTTGAAGAGAGCGAGCGAAAGCCTTGGCATTAGAGATCACAGCCTTCTGATAATCTGACCGATAGGTATTCATCTCGTAGGCAGCCACCAGAAGACCCAACAGCGTTCCTAAGTGATGATTGCTGACACTCCCGGGAAAGACCCGACGGACAATGGCTTCCCACAGGTCCTCATATTCTGTCCCCTCATCCATATTGCTGCCAATGATCCCTCTCTGGGGTCCGAAAAAGGTTTTGTGGGTGGAGCCAGTGATAATATCCGCTCCTTCCTGAAAGGGTTCTTGAAAATAGGGTCCGATCAATCCCAACACATGGGCCGTGTCATAATGAATGATCGGTCTTGGCCGCATCCCTGATACCATCCTGGCAATCTCTCTTAGGGGCTCCTTATAAATCACCATGCTTTTGCCCAGAACGATCAACTCGGGCCTGTGCGAGACGATCAGTTCTTCTGTTTTCAACAGATCGATCTGATAGGGATCCTCCTTGAGCACTGGAAAGGGGACGGCTGCCGGTCTCTCCGTTAGCGGATCAAAGGCTACCAAATCTTTCAAGGCACCCATGGGTTGTGCGCTGAGATGCCCTCCCCTTCCGAGATGGTGATTCATCACCTTCCTGATCCTGCGAGGTTCGCTCCTCCGGTCCGATCGATTGAGGTAATCCACCAGCCCACTGAAGACAGCGGTATTGGCCATCTGGCCGCTGACCACCCTCATCTCCACTTCAGAGCATCCTATGAAATGCCCAAGTTCATCTGATAGAAGGGCCTCCACCTCTTCGATCAACTTCGTCCCTTGATAGTAGAAGACCTCTCTCTCCCCCAGCGCTTTGACGACACGGTGTTCGGCGTACCGACAGGATGGATCGGCGATGGTGAGGAGTCTGACCAGAAGAGACGGAGTCTGCTCCGAAGGAATGAGATTGATCGCTTCTTTCTGTCTCCAGTGGGTGTTCTGAATCACCTGATGAACCAGTTTCTCGGTTGATTCTTTAAAACCTCTGGTCAGGTCATGGCTTCTTAAAGTCCTTTTCCGAAAAAAGATGGGGCGCGCATACGGAGGCGCCTCCCCTGATAAATGTCTCTCTACAATGATTCCTCCAAGGGTTATTCCTCTGTGCCGAATCTCTATTCTCTCACCCTTTTTCAAATCCGCATCGATAAAAGCTAATGCAATGGGCCTCATTCCTTTCTCCTCAGAGGGATTCGACAGGATCCCCTCATCAGGGAATGCCCAATAAGGAACCATGGCCCCACTCGTTACATGACCTGCTGGTTCTCCGTTCGCAAACACCTCATATCCCTGCCTGGCAATCCCCTGGTCCCCCGGAGCCCCCCCGGGAGCCCCAATGATCGCAACCGGGACAACCTTTCTCGGGACGATCTGATCCTCTTTGGAGGGGAGAGGCATTCCATCTGTTCTCGATTTCACCTCCTCAAATTGCTGCTTCAATGCCTCTCTTCCGATGAAATCTCCCTTCAAAGGGGAGAAACTGACCGCCAATGAAGCTGAAGAAACCGCACAGATGGGTATCTCCTTCCCCTCACTGTCGAGTCCCAACTCGTGACCATGCAGGGGAAAACCTGCCTCCATTCTCAAGGTATCCCTTGCCCCTAAGCCCACGGGGACAATCCCCTCCCCCTCTCCGACGGCGAGGATCTCTTCCCATATCATCCTCATCTTCTCTTTCTGCGAAAAAAGCTCGAAACAGATAGGCTCGCCCGTATAGCCCGTTCTCGAGATCGTCACCGGGACCCTCACCCCTTCTATCTCACAAACTCTCAATCGATTCCTCCAGGGATCAGGAAGTTTTGAATGGCTTTCGATAACAATCTTTTCCAAAATCCCTTTGGTCGCGGGACCTTGAAGGGCGATCATACCCATCTCGTCACTCTTATCTTCGACGACGACGTCTTTGAATCGTTTCTTATGATCGATCAACCAGTCCCAGTCTTTCTCCTTATTAGCGGCATTGACGACAAGAAGGTATCTTGATTGAGCAGACAGGTTTCCTTCGTCCAATCGGTAGAGGTAAGCATCATCGATCGCTCCTCCCCTCTCATTTTGAATCAAAGTATATTGGGCCATACCATGCTCGAGGGCGAAAACATTATTCGTCAAGACATACTGCAAAAAAGGTGTGGCTTCTTCTCCATGAATCACAAAACGTCCCATATGGGACATATCGAACAGGCCCCCGTATTTCCTTGTGCAGAGATGCTCTTCGAGGATGCCCCGCTGATAAGCGAGGGGCATCTCCCAGCCCGCAAACGCAACCATTTGGCCACCGTGCTCCTTATGCCATGGGTAGAGGGCTGTCCTCTTCAATTCCTTTGACATGCTTTAACTCCTCCCATTCGCTTATATCCTGTCAGTTTGTCTTTTAACACATTCTCCATCAGATGGGATAGCTCATCAAACCTCCCTCATTCCAATCTCCCCTCCTGTCGCAATTGGTTGATAATCTGCATGATTTGAGGCAGAGCCTCCAGCGCTGCCTTTTCACCTTCGAGGATGGCCTCATGTCTTTTTGAAAAATCGCTCGGATCGATATGGCCTACCTTTGGTTTGATCACAACATCGGCCATGGAGAGCTGTATGGATGCCAGTCTTGAATACATGATATTGAGGGATTGGAGAATGGTTTCTATCGTATGTTCAGGTAAATTACGCTCAACACTTGTGGAGATATCCACTGCAATAACGATATCAGCACCCAATCTTCTTGCGGCCTCCACGGCTACCGGGCTGACCACGCCTCCATCAACGTACATTTTGTTGCCAATCTTCACGGGCCTGAAGACCCCCGGAATGGAGCAACTCGCCCTTACCGCAGTCCCGGTGTTCCCCTTTCCAAAGACCACCTCCTGGCCATTCTGAATGTCTGTTGCGACGGCATAAAAAGGGATCCCCAATCTTTCCATGGGTGTCTTTTTTAACGTGTTGTTAACGAACTCTTCAAGCTTCTCCCCTTTGATAAATCCATTGTCTGGAATAGTGAGATCGATGACGTCTCCTTTTTCTATTGAAAAGGAGATCTTCTGAAGCTGAAAGGCATTGTAGCCATAGGCATAGAGGCATCCGACAAGACTCCCGACGCTCGTTCCGACGATGAGATGGATTGGAATCCTATTCGATTCAAGAATCTTGAGAACTCCGATATGGGCAAACCCCCTGGATGCGCCTGCCCCAAGCACCAAGGCTATTCTGGCTGGCTTGGGTGGAGGCTGAACGACCGGAAGTTGAATCTCCTTAATCTCCTTCACCGCACATGAGGTCGCGAGCAGGATGAATATCATGCCCATCCCGAATAATCTCTTGGGACGCATTCGATCTCTTTCTTTCACACGACTCCCTCCTCCCATACTTCCTTCCCTCTGCCTTCCTGCAGAGAAGATTCTTCACTCTCGCTATCATACAATGATTTTCTGGTATATATCAATTCTCCCGAATATTCGTGAAAGCTGACTCCTTCTACGCCAACCCTGATTACCCGATCGATTCCTACTTAAGCTGAACGGGCAGTGGATAGTATTGGGGGGATGAGATTAAGGGATGGGTCTGTCCGCAAGAGAGGTTGACAATCCAATTTTATTCGGTCCTGATGGCGAAAGCCCTTCCTGCGATGGCTGACATCGCTTCTAAAGTTTTTTGCCGGGTTGGCGCTCGAACGTATGAAGAGGACACCGCCATATCTTGTGGTCGATTTTCCTTGACAGACTACTCCCTTTTTCGTATATTCAACTCATCCCAAAGCAAGTTCTTATCATTCATCAGATAGTAATAAATACAATTGATGAGGAAGAACTTATAATCAATAATCTCCTTCATCCTCCCAAAGAGATACTTAGTCCGGGTCAAAAAGTTTCTGATAAAGTTGCCCGTTTGGGGGGAAGCTGGGAATTCATTATTTTGTTTGCTATCTTTTTGCCGGTTGGATAGTTCTTAATATCATTGTACTCTTTAGCGCGCCTTTTTATCCTTCTCCCTTCATTTTGATGAACCTGATTCTCTCTTTGGTAGCTGCTTTGCAGGCACCGGTGATTCTTATGAGCCAGGGATCAGGCAAAATTTAACTAATATGATCATTAATCTTATAGCAGGCATATTAACCGGATTTATAGTTTCCATACCTCCGATGGGACCGACAGCCTTTGCAATAATCTCTAAGGGATTTAAAAATGAAATGAAGGAAGGCAAAGCCATTGCCTTAGGTGCCGCATTCATGGATTTCTCCTATTGTCTTATAGCTTTCGGTGGAATTTCTTTGATAATTTCTTTTCTCCCTTCGGCTGCAGCTGATTTTTATGCTAAAAATGCTTATGTGATAGAAATAGTGCTAACTTTTTCAGGATGCGCTATTGTTATTCTATACGGTCTGAAGATGATGAGATCAAAGATCACATACAGCAAGCTGGAAGCAGCACAATCTGCAAAGTTTAATTCAGCTTTGGCCAAGGCAAGTCATTTGAGTGAAAAAGCAATAAAAATAGCAAAGAAGCTCAAAGTTCCCGAAGTGAATCAGTCAAATTCATTTGGATTATTTTTTATGGGAGTCCTTTTATGCATGTCTTCGTTGACTTTACCTGCTTCATGGATTGCACTCATTGGATATTTAAAAGGACATAATTTTCTAAATTCCTCGTTTCTTGGCGGACTATTATTTTCAGCAGGCGCGTTTACAGGAACAGTAGTGTGGTTCTGTACACTGCTAAAGCTAATAACCGGTAATAAGAAGCGAATTAACCCGGCAACTGTAAACAAACTTAATATCATTGCCGGAGTAATATTACTAATGCTTGGTGTTTTTCTTTTTGTAAAAGCTGCTATTTCTGTCTTTCATATTTTATAGTACTGTCTTGACTCTTGGGGTCACATCTTCACGGGCTGTTGCCCAAACTGCTTTTCGATGAAGCGGACACATCAAGGGAAAAGTTTTTTGCCGGGTTGGCGCTCGAACGTATGAAGAGGACACCGCCATATCTTGTGGCGATTTTCCTTGACATCCTACTCCCTTTTTCGTATATTCAACTCATCCCAAAGCAAGTTCTTATCATTTCATTGATTGGCAGATGGATGGGGGGGAACTAATCTTATGTTTGCTAAAGCAAGAATAAAGGTTCGACCTCTGTCTCTGTTCTGCTTTTGGCTAACGTGAAGGATAACATTTAATCCCATGTTTCCCCACTGGAAACTCCCCTCTATTCTCGGATTGGGCTTGAATGGTAGAGGGTGGTACAATTTATATGAGAATGGGTGGTTAAGGTAGAGAGTTCTTCGGAGAGATTAAGGGGAAATGCCGGGTCCGCTCACAATTTTTGTGCTCATTTTTCTGTTTTTAAGCCTTCTCTCCTTTGTTGCCAGCATCATGGGTTTCGGAAAAAGAATGTTTTTGGGGGGAGCAATAGGTCTGTTAGTCGGACTCCTTTCCCTCGCTTTGACAGGGCTGTTCGTCACGATTACCGTTGCTATCCAGGGCTATCGAGCTTTGACTCAAGAAGAAGTAGCGGCGAGGGTGAAAATCGAGCCCAGGGGGCCTGAAAAATTTGTAGC
>Ga0299912_10005636_pt1 | contig 10294 bp, 16 predicted proteins | sample RVTome_2_FD_207667 | JGI IMG/M metagenome (GOLD analysis project Ga0299912, IMG submission 207667) | Soil microbial communities from uranium-contaminated site in the Upper Colorado River Basin, Wyoming, United States - RVT95D214 (version 2) ... | reverse complement strand
AGGTTAAGATTGAATTGATCACCACCGATGAAATGGTTCCTCAGGTGATCGAAACCCTTGAGCGGACAGCCAAGACTGGAAAAATCGGAGATGGAAAGATCTTCATATCCCCCGTGGATGAAGTGATCCGGATTCGGACTGGTGAACGTGGAAGAGATGCCATTTGAATGAAGGCGGAGGGGATGATCGTTGGATGAAGACTTAGGGGGTCTGGTTTATGCAAAAGCTTCAAAAGCTACGGGCTCATCCATAGAAAAGTTGGGCCTGTTCAATTCGCAGAGCGCATCCTCCTACGTCCCGTCTTGTGGGACTACGGAGGACAGGTAGCGCAGAGAGCATAGCGAAAAGAGTATTACCCACAGGGCATAGCGCACACCGCATAGCGTGTAAAGGATCGCAGATTTAAGAAAGAAACTCTCCAGTAAAAAGAGAAAATAGCCGACGGGAGTAAGTTGGTGAAAAAAGAACCTTTAGGGGTTAGAAATTTGCATATATTAGATCATCGGATGATGAGGTGATTAAGTGATTAGCTTCGTTCCTCCCACTGGGTAGTTTGAGCGGAATAGACATCCTGTCTAAAAGCAAGTTGATATCAAAAATTTAGGAGGTCGATGATGAAGCATCTCGTGGAATGGTTGATCTTTGTTTTGGCCGTGTTTCTGATGAACCAGGCTGCCTGGGCTATTGAAATAGGCGAGATTCCTCTAAAGGTAGAGTTAAAAGAAAAGCTGGGGGGACGGCTGGATGGAGAACCTTGGAGCAGCGAAGAGTTACAGGGGAAGGTCCATGTCCTTTTTTACGTCGATCCTGATGAAAAAGATACGAACAATGATGCCAGCGAAGCTCTGGACAGGGAGAAGTTTTCCAGCGATAAGTTTCAATCGTTTGGGATCATTAACATGGCAGCCACCTGGCTTCCCAATTTTGCCATTTCTTCCGGCCTTAAAGATAAACAGAAGCGCTATCCCAAAACCATTTATGTGCGGGATTACAAGAAAGTGCTGGTGAATGCTTGGAAGATTGCCGACGACAGCAGTAATGTTCTCGCTTTTGACAAAAAGGGGAAATTGATCTTCAGAAAAGACGGCAAGCTCACAGCGGAAGAGATCCAGATGCTCATCAAGGTCATCCGTGATCATCTGTAATCTTTCTTCCGTGTCGGGCTTTCTGTTTTAGCGGTAGGACATGTAGGAGATGGGTAGGACATGGGGTCAAAGCTACACTATACACTTTAATTGGACAGGGGGGGAGAAGAGTTTGAAGAATAAACACCGGAAACCAAATCTCTATATTATTGCCGGTCCTATGGTGCAGGCAAGACGACCTTTGCCCGTAAGTTTCTTCCTCAATATGCACAATGTCTGGAATTTGTAAACGCTGATCTGATTGCAGGAGAAAGGAAAATAGGGACACAGAGGCTGTCCCAACTGGATGAGTTCATCAACATCAATGACGTTCAGATCACCGGAAATAGATCCTTCTGACGTCTTACAATAAACGATGTTATAAAAGACATGCGTAAAAGATATGGGGTCACATTAACATGACCACAAAAAAAGGGACTGCAGTTTCTGCCATCCCTTTTTTTGTGAAGAGTATTTCCAAAAAGATTATCGTTTGCTTTTTTCTTCCGAAGATTTTTTCTTCGGTTTTTCTTTGGTCGTTTCTTTTTCTTCCTTCTTCTTCTCCTTTTTTTCCTTTTTCTCTTTCTTTTCTTCTTTCTTCTCTTCCTTTCCCTTCCTTTTGGGAGTGACCTTTTCGAGAACCCTTTTGGCTTTTTCTACAGTGGATTTCTTCTTCTCCTTCTCGGGCGCAAAGGTGACCAGTTCGACGAGAGAGAGGGGAGCCCCATCTCCTTTGCGCCATCCCATTCTGTAGATCCGAGTATAGCCTCCTTCACGGTCCTTCAACCGGGGGGCAATCTCATCGAAGAGTTTCTTAACGATTCCCTTATCCCGAAGGAGTGCAAAGGCCTGTCTTCTGGCACGGAGGTTGCCTTTCTTTCCCAAGGTGATGATCTTATCTGCCCAACTTCGGAGTTCTTTTCCCTTCGCCAGAGTCGTTTGGATTCGTTCGTGTTGAAGAAGTGAAACCACCATGTTACGGAACATCAACCTCCGATGTTGCGTATGGCGCGATAATTTTCTCCCTGCAATGCGATGCCTCATTCACCCCTCCTATCCGATCGCCTCGGACTCCATCTCCTCCTTGGTCGTCTTCGGAGGCCAATTCTCCAAGTTCATTCCAAGGCTAAGTCCCATCTCAGTCAAAATCTCCTTGATCTCATTGAGAGATTTTCGACCGAAGTTCTTGGTGGCCAGGATTTCTGCCTCTGTCTTTTGGACCAGGTCTCCGATCAACCTGATGTTCGCATGCTTCAAACAATTAGCAGACCGAACAGAGAGTTCTAACTCATCCACGCTCCGAAAGAGATTTTCATTTAATCTTTCGATCTCCTCTTGACCTCCAGAAGTCACCATCTCTGCCTCTGCCTCTTCCTCAAAGGTGATGAATATGGAGAGCTGTTCTTTCAGAATCTTTGCCGCATGAGCAACCGCCTCCTCCGAATTCAAACTTCCGTCGGTCCAGACTTCCAAGGTCAATTTGTCATAGTCCGTGATCTGCCCAACCCGGGCATTGGTGACGGTGTAGTTCACCTTCTTGATGGGAGAGAAAATGGCATCCATGGGGAGGGTCCCGATGGGTTGGTTTTCCTCCTTGTTTCGCTCTGCGGGGACATAACTCCTGCCCATCTTTACCATCATTTCCATGGAGAGCTTGGCATCCCTGGAAAGGGTGGCGATGTAATGTTCTGGATTGAGTATTTCCACCGCATCGCCCGTGAGCATATCCCCTGCCTTTAGAACTTTGGGGCCTTCTGTCTTCACCCGAATGATTTTGGGGCCTTCCGTGTGAAGCTTCAATCTCACCTCCTTGAGATTGAGGATGATCTCTGTGACATCCTCTTTGACACCCGGGATGGTCGAGAATTCGTGGAGTACGCCGTCTATCTTAACCGATGTGATCGCCGCCCCTTGTAGAGAGGCAAGGAGAATCCGGCGGAGAGAGTTGCCAATCGTGATGCCGAAGCCCCGTTCAAAGGGCTCCGCGATAAACTTGCCATAGAAGGGCGTTAATGTCTCCTTTTCTACTTCCAACCGTTTGGGTCGAATGAGGTCTCTCCAAATTTTTTGATGCATATCGCCTCCCCTGAAGATTAACCCCGTTGTTGTAACACCATCGATAGCTGAAGGAAACTGAGTTTTCTCAAATCTTGAACTTTTACCTCAACGACGGGGAAAAGCGTTTGGACTGGTTATTTTGAATACAGCTCAACGATCAACTTCTCCTGAATCGGGATGGTAATCTCCTCACGCGCCGGCAGGCCTTTCACACTCCCTTTCAGTTGTTCCTTATCCAACTCCAACCATTGAGGCACTCCTCGACGAGCCACTCCCTCCAGAGCCTCTAAGATGCGAACGATCTTCTTGCTTTTCTCTCGGAGTTCAAGGACATCCCCTGGCTTAACGAGATAGGAGGGAATGTTTACCTTCGACTGGTTGACCAAGAAGTGGTTATGCCTCACAAGTTGGCGTGCTTCATTTCTCGAATTAGCAAAACCCAGGCGATAGACCGTGTTGTCCAATCTCCGTTCCAGAAGAGAAAGGAGGATTTCTCCTGTAATCCCTTTTTGTCGGTCCGCCTCTTTGAAGGTGTTGAGGAATTGGTTTTCCAGAATACCGTAAAGCCGTTTGACTTTCTGCTTTTCTCGAAGCTGGGTGCCGTAAGCCGAGAATTTTTTCCGGCCCTGGCCGTGCTGTCCAGGAGCATAATTCCTCCGGTCAATGGCACACTTCTCCGTATAACACCTCTCTCCTTTGAGAAAGAGCTTGAGATTCTCCCTCCGACAGAGCCGACAAACCGATTTTGTGTATCTTGCCAACGCTAACCTCCTAGTTTAATGAATTAAAGCTGATTACACAGATTAAAAAACATGAAGACACCGATTAGAAAACAGCCCGTTTTACCTGACCACTCCTATAATGAACACCGTAACTGAATCCATTTCTTCCATCTTCTTAATCCATGCCATCTTTTTTAATCCGTGTAATCTTCTTTTGAAATCTGTGTCATCAGACGCCAGCTTTAGACGCGTCTCCGTTTGGGCGGACGACATCCATTGTGGGGAATAGGCGTGACATCCTTAATGAGGTGGACCTTCAGACCGGCGGCTTGAAGAGACCGCAACGCCGATTCCCTCCCAGCCCCTGGGCCTTTTACATAGACATCGATGGATCGAACCCCATGTTCCATTGCCTTCTTAGCAGCATCGTCCGCTGCCATTTGAGCCGCAAACGGTGTACTTTTTCGAGAGCCCTTGAAGCCTTGCGTCCCGGCACTGGACCAGGTGATCACATTTCCCTCGGTATCGGTAATGGTGATGATGGTGTTGTTGAATGTCGCCTGAATGTGGGCAATGCCCGTCTGGATATTCTTCCTGACCTTCTTTCTCTTCGTCCCCGGACCTTTGGCCATATCCCCTCCCTTACCCTGTTAGAAAGTAAATCTCATCATTTGTTGTATTGAATTCCATGATATGCCTCATCAAGTCTAAATTCCCATTCCAACCTTCTCACAGGGTTTACCCGACTTTTTCCTTCTCCTTTTTCTTTCCGATGATTGCCCGACGGGGTCCTTTCCGCGTCCTGGCATTGGTGTGAGTTCTCTGGCCGTGGACGGGCAGAGACTTGCGGTGGCGAAGTCCCCGGTAGGAGCCGATATCCATCAGCCGCTTAATGTTCATAGCCACCTCCCGTTTGAGATCTCCCTCCACCTTGTGTTCCCGTTCCAGAATGTCCCGGAGGCGGACGACCTCTGCCTCGGTCAGCTGATTGACCCGCGTGTCCTTGTTAATGTTTGCCTTTTCAAGAATCTTATTGGCAGAGGGTCTTCCAATCCCATAGATATAGGTGAGAGCGACCTCAATCCGTTTATCGTTTGGAAGATCGACTCCAGCAAGTCGTGCCATGCTTAACTCCTTTTTAGTGGATCGTTAAGTTCGTTAAGCGATCAAAAGGTTCTAAACGTTCATAACGATCTAAACGGTTTTTTTATCCTTGTCGTTGCTTATGCTTGGGGTTTTCGCAGATCACCCGAATCACGCCTTTTCGTTTTACAATTTTACATTTATCACAGATCTTTTTGACCGAAGCCCTGACTTTCAAGGTTCTATTTCTCCCGGAAAATAATTCTACCCCGGCTGAGGTCATAGGGTGACAGTTCAACCGTCACTTTATCCCCAGGGAGGATCTTGATGAAGTGCATTCTCATCTTTCCAGAAATATGGGCCAATACCTTGTGTCCATTTTCCAATTCGACTCGGAACATGGCGTTTGGAAGGGTCTCGAAGACCCTTCCCTCAACTTGGATCGCCGCTTCCTTTGGCATAGATACTCTCCATCCCACCTTTAGCCAGAGGTTCCGTCTAACAGGCGCACGATTTGCTCAAAAATCTCATCCTGCCCACCCACTCCTTGGACCGAGCGAAGACCGTTCTTGAGCTGGTAATGCTGGATGAGGGGAGTGGTCTGTTTCTCATATTCCCTCAGCCGCATTCGAATGGTCTCCTCCTTGTCATCTTCACGTTGATAAAGTACTCCTCCGCACCGATCACAAACCCCTTCTCGCTTCGGTGGGTGGAAGAGAAGGTGGAACATCGCCCCGCAGTTCTTGCAAGTCCTCCTGCCGGTAAGTCGACGCACCAACTCTTCAGAATACACTTCAATGTTGATGACATGATCAATCGATTTCCCCATCTTTGTGAGGATGGCCTGAAGGGCCTCTGCCTGAACAATCGTTCTTGGAAATCCATCGAGGATGAAGCCCGGATTGCAATCGGGTGCCCTCAGACGCCCTTCGATGATCCCGATGACCACCTCATCCGGGACGAGTTGCCCTTGATCCATAAAGGCCTTGGCCTTCTTTCCTAAAGGGGTCCCCTCCTTCACCGCAGTCCGCAAAATGTCCCCTGTGGAGACTTGAGGGATGTGATAGCGTTCAACGATCCTCTGTGCCTGAGTCCCTTTCCCCGCACCCGGAGGACCTAAAAGAATTAAATTCATTAAAAACTCCCTATTTCATTTTTCAATTTGCAATCTTCAATGTGCCATTTGCAATGGATCTTAGTCTACCCCCGTCTCCCTTTCAGTTTGCTCTTTTTCATCAACCCTTCGTAGTGTCTCGTCAGCATGTGGGCTTCAATCTGTTGGACCGTGTCCAGGGCCACACCCACCACAATCAACAGGGACGTTCCTCCAAAATAGAAAGAGACGTTGAATCTACTGTAGAGAATGGTGGGCAGGACGCAGATGGCAGAGACATAAATGGCTCCCCCGAGGGTGATTCGAGTGAGCACTTTGTCAATGTACTCAGCGGTCTTCTGCCCTGGACGGATGCCAGGGATGTACCCGCCAAACTTCTTCATATTCTCAGCAACATCGTTTGGGTTAAAGGTGACCGCAGTATAGAAATAGCAGAAGAAGATGATAAATCCCACGTAGATAAGATTGTAGAGAAGTGTACCCGGACCCAAGCTATTGAGAACCGATTGAACCCATGGATGTGCATCCAAAACGGGCCTTGGCAGAAAATTGGCGATCGTCAAAGGAACCATCAGGATTGAAGAAGCGAAGATCGGGGGGATGACTCCCGAAGTGTTCAACTTGAGGGGTAGGTGGGTGCTCTGCCCACCATAGACCCTCCTGCCTACAATTCGTTTGGCATATTGGACAGGAAGCCTCCGTTGAGCGGTTTCAACAAAGATAATCACTGCAACGACTAACACCATAAGGATAATTAAGAACAGGATGGTGATAATACTCATCTGTCCTACCTTGAAAAATTCATAGGTGCTGGCAACGGCATTTGGCATTCTGGCGACAATCCCGGCGAAGATGATCAAGGAGATGCCGTTCCCAATCCCTCGCTCCGTAATCTGCTCACCCAGCCACATGATAAAGGCTGTGCCAGCAGTCAGCGTGATGACGGTCATGATCCGGAAGGACCATCCTGGAACAAGGACAACCGGCACACCACCTTGGACGATACCCTCTAGGCCTGCAGCGATCCCAAATCCCTGGATTATGCTGAGCACAACGGTTCCATAACGCGTATACTGCACAATCTTTTTCCGACCGATCTCCCCTTCCTTCTGGAGACGCTCAAGATAGGGGATCACCACGGTGAGAAGCTGGAGGATGATCGACGCGCTGATATAGGGCATGATGCCCAGGGCGAAGACCGAGAGCCTTTCCAATGCCCCCCCTGAGAACATACCCATCATGTCAAAGAGCGTCCCTCTGGCCTGGGCAAAGAAGGCGGCTAGGGCATCCCCATTGATCCCGGGAGTAGGAATGTGGACTCCGATCCGGTAGATAGCCAGAAAGAGGAAGCTGATCAGAATCCTACGTTTCAGTTCAGGTATCTTAAGGATGTTCTGGGCCCCTGAAATCATGAGCCGATGACCTCCACTCTCCCTGATGCAGCCTCCACCTTCTTAAGTGCAGCCTTGCTCACCTGATGGACACGGATGGTTAAAGGGTGCTGGAGCTCCCCATCGGAGAGGAGCTTTATCTCCTCCCCCTTTTTCAGAAAACCAGATTGGAATAGAAGGTCGGGCTCCACCACGGTGTCCCTTGCGAAACGATTGAGGTCTCCAACATGGATGATGGCGAAGCGTTTCTTAAAAGGATTGCGAAACCCTCTTTTGGGGAGCCGCCGCTGGAGGGGCATCTGGCCTCCCTCAAAACCAGCCTTCGTCCCTCCACCGGAACGAGCATTCTGACCTTTGGCTCCTCGACAGGCCGTTTTGCCATGTCCAGACCCGATCCCTCTCCCTACCCGTTTCTTCCCCTTTCTCGCCCCCTTGGGTGGCTTCAGTTCTTCGAGTCTCATTCGTGTTCCCTTTCAGATCCTTCAACAACTTCCAACAAATGACCCACGCGATGGATCATCCCTCGAATCTCGGGTCGATCCGGCAAGGTGAGGGTTTGATTGAGCCGCTTGAATCCAAGACCCCGGATGGTCTTCTTCTGGTCCTCGGGCCGCCCGATCACACTCCTCCTCCACGTGACCCTAATCGTCTTCTCCATATGACCGAGTCCTTTAGTTCTCCGCTGCTTTCTCACGCCTTTTTTCCAAAACGTCCTCAGGAACCTTCAGTTGGTTGATGGCTTGGAGGGTGGCTTTGATGAGGTTGTAAGGATTATTCGATCCCAGAGACTTTGTGAGGATGTTTTGAATCCCCGCCGACTCAGCAATGGCCCTGACTGAAGCACCTGCGATGACGCCCGTTCCCTCGGAGGCGGGCTTTAATAACACCCTCGCCGCCCCAAACCTCCCCACCACTTCATAAGGGATCGTTTTGTTGATGATGGGAACACTGATTAAGTTTCGTTTCGCATGCTCAATTCCCTTTCGGATGGCCTCAGGGACTTCATTGGCTTTTCCCAACCCACTTCCCACATGGCCTTTTCCGTCCCCGACAACCACCAAGGCGCTGAAGCTGAATCGTCTCCCTCCTTTTACCACTTTGGCCACCCGGTTGATATGAACCACCCGGTCAGTCAATTCCAATGTACTCGGATCAATCTTTGGCAATGTCTATACCTCCTGGATGTGCTCCGGCATCAAAAGATCAAACCGCCCGTTCTGGCAGCCTCAGCCAATGCTTTGATTCTGCCGTGATAAAGATACCCGTTTCGATCGAAAATCACTTTTTGGACTCCCCTTTCAAGGCATTTCTTGGCCAGGAGTTCCCCCACTTTCTTCGCTGCCTCCACATTCCCTGGATGGCCCAGACTCCCTCGAAGCTCCGGGCTCAACGTGGAGGCACTGACGAGGGTCTTCCCTGTCGTATCGACAATGGCCTGGGCATAGATATGCTTCACGCTCCGGAAGATATTGAGGCGTGGCCGCTCAGTTGTTCCCGTTATGCGGCTTCTCACCCTCTTCTTCCTCTTCAGTCGAGCCGATTCCTTGCTGTTCTTCAATGCCGTTACTCCCTGGGTTCTTTAGGCGCTTCCATGTTTAAGTCTGGGAATTTTGGTCTAACATTTAAAAATACGATTGGGCTTTGCTTCCGTTCTTAAGCTTAACCTCAACCTGAACCTTGTGTTTTTACGCTTTGGTCTTGCCAACCTTTTTCCGAATCCGTTCCCCGACATAGCGCATCCCCTTCCCTTTGTAAGGTTCGGGTGGTTTGATGGAACGAAGTTTGGCGGCAACAGTTCCCACCTGTTGTCTGTCAATTCCTTTGATGGTGATCTGGGTTTGTTTTTCGACCAAGACCTGGATCCCTTTCGGAATCGAGTAGAGAATCGGATGAGAGAATCCCAAGGTGAGTTTGAGATCCTTCCCTTGAAAATCTGCTCGAAAGCCAATTCCGTTGATCTCAAGCCGTTTCTCGAACCCTTGAGTGACTCCGGTGACCATATTGGCGACGAGACTGCGCGTCAACCCTTGAAGGGCCATAGAGGCACGCGCGTCATCCTCACGATGAACGAGTACCTTTCCATCATCCACCGAGACCGAAATCCCCGGAGGCAGATTTTGTGTGAGGTGGCCTTTGGGTCCGGTCACCTCCACTTTCGAGAGATCACAGGAGACCTTCACGTCTTTTGGCAATACGACCGGCATCCTTCCAATACGAGACATCTATAAACCCCATTTCAGATTGCGGATTTCAGATTTCAGATTTAAGACTTTCCAATCCACAATCTGCAATCTGAAATCTGAAATTAAATTTACCAGACCTGACACAAGACTTCTCCCCCCACATTGGCCTTGCGGGCTGATTTATCTGTCAAGATTCCCTTGGGGGTGGATAGGATCGAGATACCCAGCCCACTCATGACCGCGGGGATACTGCCACTTCCCACGTAGACTCTCCGCCCTGGTTTGCTGATCCGCTTAATACGGATAATTCCCTTCCGATTCGCATCATACTTGAGAAAGATCCTGATCACTTCGTTCTGGTGATCCTCGGCGACCACCTTAAAATTCTTGATAAACCCTTCCTCTTTTAAAATCTTCGCGACCTCTCGCTTCAGCTTTGAGGAGGGAACATCCACCTTCTCGAAATTCGCTTTAGATCCGTTCCGAATTCGTGTGAACATATCGGCTAATGGATCGGTCATGGACATACGAAGCCTCCACCCTTTTTACCAACTCGACTTAATCACCCCTGGGATTTCACCCCGAAGCGCATACTTTCTGAAACAGAGTCGGCACATAT
>Ga0299912_10005635_pt1 | contig 10295 bp, 6 predicted proteins | sample RVTome_2_FD_207667 | JGI IMG/M metagenome (GOLD analysis project Ga0299912, IMG submission 207667) | Soil microbial communities from uranium-contaminated site in the Upper Colorado River Basin, Wyoming, United States - RVT95D214 (version 2) ... | reverse complement strand
GCTTCCCGCCGGGGGACCACCCCCGAATCCGACCAAGGAGGACCTGATGACCGCCACCGAAATCGATAAGCCCAAATTCCCCCGGTCGTTCTGGACGGCCAACGTCATCGAGTTGTTCGAACGGGCCGCTTATTATTCCATGGCCTCGTTCATGGTCATTTACCTCAAGGAGACCCTGGGCATGCGTCCGGCAACCGCCACCTTTCTCAACGCCACGGTGCTCTGGGGGCTGGTTTATTTCATGCCCATCGTCTCGGGAACCCTGGCCGACAGATACGGCTATAAAAGGTCCTTGAAGCTGTCGTTCCTGATGATCTCGGTCGGCTACTTCATCATGGGCAACGTCGAGCGCTTCTGGCCGGGGATCGTCGGCCGGAGCGCGGCCGAGGCCATCGACTTCACCGTGCCGGTGGTGCTGGGCATCATCCTCATCGGGATCGGAGCCTCCTTCGTCAAGCCCTGCGTCGCCGGGACGATCCAGAAAACGTCGGGCACCCGGTCGATCCTGGGCTTCGGCATCTTTTACATGGTCATCAACATCGGCTCCATCACGGGCCGCAGCGTGTCCTACGTCATCCGGACCAACCTGGGCATCCCGGCCATATTCACCTATGCCGCGACCGCCTTCGCCCTCATCGGGTTCGCGGTCACCCTCTTCATTTATCAGGAGCCGGAGTATGTCAGCGACGGGAAAAAAGACGACCAGAAAATCCAAAAGAGGACCCTGGGCCAGGCCCTGCTGGGGATCTTCGTGGTCCTCCGCAGCCTGAAGTTCGTACTCTTCCTCATCGTCATCGGCATGTTTTGGTTCCTTTATGCCCAGCTCTACAACCTCATGCCCCTTTTCATGCGCCACGTCGACCCCGACGCACCCATGGACCTCTACACCATGGCCAATCCCATCATGATCGTCACCCTCCAGCTGTTCATCACACGGATGGTCAAGAAGTGGTCGGCTTTCAAATCCATCATCCTCGGGGCGGCCGTGTGCACGGCCGGGATACTGCTCAACGTCCTGCCGCCGCTCCTCTTCCCCGAGATCTCGCGGCGCGTCGGCATCCTGGGATTGGCCATCCCCATCGCCGGCATCTTTATGATCGTTTCCATCGCTTCCATGGCCTTGGGAGAGATGATGGCCTCGCCGCGCATCTACGAATACCTGGGCGGCATCGCGCCCAAAGGCCAGGAGGGCCTGTACCTGGGCTACGCCAACCTGCCCATCGCCCTGGGAAGCATCTTCGGCGGGTCGCTGGGCGGACGGATGTTCGAACGGTACATTTCCAATCCCGTGGCCGCAGGCCGGCCGGCCAATTATGTGACCATGTGGTTGATCATCGTCGGAGTCGGAATTTCCTCGATGATCGGATTGGCCATTTACAACTTGGTGCTCTCCAAAGAGAAAAAGGCCTAAAAAACGGGGAAACTCCTGACATCCACACGGATTGACTTGCCCGGCCGAGTCGGCTAAACTGAAGCCCTCATGACCGACGAGCGCGCCCAGGAAGAGATGCTGGCCGACATCCTCTATCCCAGTACCCAGGCCAAGTCCTTCAGGATCACGCTCGTCTTCGGCCGACGGACGACAGCCGACTACCAAAAGGCCGTAGACCTGGCAAAAAGGAACTCCACCTACCACGAGGAAGGAAGCGGCGATTGGGTCCGTCATTCGGCGACGTTCACGACCGAAGAGGTTGACGGCCTTTTCGAACTCTTCAACCTCATCCACGATTGGGGCAACACCGAGGTGCTGGTCAACAACAAAAACATTCCCTACGGCCATCAGCTCTGGCTCCCCCTGATGTGGTTTTACCGGATCAAATAGTCCGGATTCATTGAATACGGTGTCCGCGGAAGGCGGGCGTGTTTGCGGGGCCCTTCCGGCGACTCAATCGAAAGAAGCCGGAAACAAGGAGGAGGCCATGAAGAAACAGCCCTTGAAGTTTGCCGGCTTGATGGCGTTTTTATTGCTTTTTTCAGCCGGATCGTTAGCGGCGCAGGGCATAATCATTGACCACCTTTGTTGCGACATCGCCGACGTCCCGGATCAATGGATCAGCCTGGCCAAAACCCTGTTCAAGATCTCGTACGGCCACACGTCCCATGGCAGTCAGCTCATCACAGGAATGGAGGTTCTCATGGGAAGGAACGCCTTCTATTCCTTTAATGATGACGGGGATGGCGGGGCTCTTTCACTTCATGATCGCGAGCCATCGGGCGACCTGGGCGATCCGGACAGGACATATTGGGAGGTCCTAACGCGCGAGCTGCTCGACGATCCCGATCGCGACCGAAACCTCATCCTGTGGAGCTGGTGCGGCCAGGTCTCCACAGCCGCCGCCGAGGATATCACCACCTACCTCGGTCTCATGAACCAGCTCGAGATCGACTATCCGAGCGTCAGATTTGTTTATATGACCGGCCATCTTGACGGCACGGGCGAGTCCGGCAACCTCCATCAGCGCAATGAACAGATCCGCGAATTTTGCCGGACCAACAACAAAGTCCTCTTCGATTTTGCCGATATCGAGAGCTATGATCCGGACGGCCAGTATTTTCTCGACAAGTCCGCCAATGACGCCTGTGAATACGACAGCGACGGCGACGGCAGCCTGGACGCCAACTGGGCCGTGGATTGGTGCGCCGCCCATCCCTCTTCAGAATTGTGCCTGGATTGCACCTGTGCGCACTCCCAGCCCCTGAACTGCAACCGGAAAGGCCGGGCCTTCTGGTGGATGCTGGCCAGGCTGGCGGGATGGAACGGAGTCGGCGGCGACTCTCCTGTCATCCGCACGGATAAGTTACGGCTGAACTTCGGCGCCGAGTCGGGCCGGGTGACCTCGTCCCAGCGTCTTCTGATCACGAACGCCGGCGCCGGGACGCTCAACTGGACGGCCGCTCCGAACCAGCCATGGATCCAGATCAGTCTGTCGGCCGGCACAGCCGGCCAGAGGACCACGGTCAGCGTCGACGCGCAGGGCCTCGGGATCGGCGATTATGAAGGCCGCGTCCGTTTCACCGATCCTGCCGCATCCAACTCACCCTATGATGTGACCGTCCGCCTCACAATCTACGGTGAGGGTTGCTCCAGCGCTCCCTTTGGATATTTTGATACGCCCACGGATGGGAGCGCGGGCATCACCGGCGCCCTTCCGGTCAGCGGCTGGGCCCTGGACGATGTCGAAGTCTCCAGGGTCGAGATCTGGAGGGACAGAGTTGATGGCGAGCCCACGGCGCCGAACGGCCTGGTCTTCATCGGCAACGCCGTTTTCGTCGAGGGCGCCCGTCCCGACGTTGAGCAGATGTTTCCCAACCATCCCCTGAATCGAAGTGCGGGTTGGGGGTATATGATGCTGACCTACGGCCTTCCCGGCCAGGGCAACGGCTCATACCGCCTTCACGCTTTCGCCATCGACAAGGAAGGCAGGACCTCCGGGCTGGGCACGAAAAGCATTTCTTGCAACAATGCCGCGGCCGTGAAACCCTTCGGCACGATCGACACGCCGACGCAGGGGGGAGAATTCTCGGGCACGGGGCCTTTCAATTTCGGCTGGGCCCTCACGCCCTTGCCGAAATATATTTACTACGACGGCACCACCATCGACGTATACATTGATGGAGTGTACGTTGGCCATCCCCTCTACAATCAGTACCGAGTAGACATCGCGACAGCTTTCCCCGGGCTTAATAACTCTATCGGAGCGGTTGGAGTTCTCGCCATCGACACCTCTCTTTATGAAAACGGCGTGCATACGATAGGCTGGATCGTGACGGATAACCTGGGCGCCGCGGACGGCATCGGATCGCGGTTCTTCACCATCAACAATCCGCTGCCGGCCGGAACCCCTGCGCAGCGGGCGGTCGACAGCCCGGTCAACGATTTCGGCCCGCCCGGTTCGGGCTGGATCGATGACTTGCCTGATAATCCTATGCCCGCCCGCATAAAGGGAGGTTTTGCCAAGATTCGGGAACCCGCCAACGCCGATCCGGAAAAAGGCGAAGCCTTGATCGTCGAAATCCGGGAAACGGAGCGGGTTGAACTCGACCTGGGAGAATTTTCGACGACCGTTGGCTTCCTGGTCGTCGGAAACGAGCTCCGGAAACTCCCCATCGGCTCTTGCCTGGACACGAAACAGGGGATTTTCTATTGGCTGCCCGGGCCGGGCTTCATCGGCGAATATGATCTTGTGTTCGTCCATCGGCTTAGCCGCGGAACCGGGTTCAAGTCCAGGGTCAGGATCAGGATTCTGCCCGCGAATTAGGACATCCGCCGCGCCGGCGGCTCAGAGTTCCTCGAACTCCGCCGTGAAGTGCCGGAGACTGGAAGCCTGCCTGATGATTTTCAACCCCCGGATTCCGTCCCGGTTGTGGTAAATGCGCGACAGGGCTTCGGCCACATAGTCCAGGTGGGACACGGTATAGACACGCCTCGGAATGGCCAAGCGCACCATTTCCAGCCTGGGAAAGATCTCTTCGGCCGGGGCGCCGCCTTTTTCCTTGCGGCCGAACATCACCCCGCCGATCTCGACCGCCCTGATCCCGCTCTCTCGGTAGAGGGCGATGGTCAGCGCCCAGCCGGGGTACTCCCGGCGCGGGATGTGCGGCAGAAACCGGTCGGCCAGGAGATAGACGGCGTGGCCGCCCACCGGTTTGAAAATCGGAATTCCGTCCCGGTCGAGCAGCTCGGCCAAGTAGGCGGCCTGGCCGACACGGTGTTCCAGGTAGTCCTCGTCCAGGACTTCGATCAATCCCCGCGCCATGGCCTCGAGGTCTCGGCCCGCCAGCCCGCCGTAGGTCGGGAATCCTTCCCCGATGATCAGCAATTCCTTGAGCCGTCGGGCCAGCTCGTCGTCGTTGAGCGTGAGGAAGCCGCCGATGTTGACCAGGCCGTCCTTCTTGGCGCTCATCGTAGCGCCGTCGCCGAAGGAAAAGACTTTCCGAGCGATCCCGGCCATTTCCCTCCGCCCGTAGCCCCTCTCGCGCTTCTTGATGAAATACGCGTTTTCGGCGAAGCGGCAGGCGTCGAAAAAAAACGGAACTCGATGGCGCCGGCAGACCCTGCTCACGGCCTCCACGTTCTCGAGGGAAACCGGCTGTCCGCCGCCGCTGTTATTGGTGATGGTCAGCATGGCCAGCGGGATTTTCTCCGCTCCCTTGGCCCGGATAAACCTCTCCAGCTTCTCCACGTCCATATTCCCCTTGAAGGGATGACCTGAATCGGGATCATAGGCCCGGTCATGGACGAGGTCGACGGCCTTGGCCCCCCTCGCCTCGACGTTCGCCCGGGTGGTGTCGAAATGAATATTGTTGGGGACGTAATCTCCTCGCTTGACGAGGGCTTCGAACAGAATCCGTTCGGCCGCCCTTCCCTGGTGGGTGGGGATGACGTGGCGGTAGCCGAAAACGGTCTTTACGGCCGCCTCCAGGTTGAAAAAATTTTTCGCCCCGGCATAGGACTCATCGCCGACCATCAGGCCGGACCATTGGCGGTCGCTCATGGCCGAGGTGCCGGAATCGGTCAGGAGGTCGATGAAGACCTTTTCCGCCGGGATCCGGAAAATATTAAACCCCGCTCTGCGGAGGGCGCTTTCCCTGTCCTGCCGGGATATCTTCCGGATGGGCTCGACGACCTTGATGCGGTAGGGCTCCACGGGACGCTTGGCTGCCCTCATAACATCATTCCTCCCTCCAGAGTTAGAATGCCACGAGCTTCTTGAACGAGCGGAAGCGGTCTTCGATCTCCGCGGGCTCAAGACGGCGGAAGCGGTCGATGCCGAAATCCTCGATGGAGAACGAGGCCACGACGCTGCCGAACACGGCGGCCCTGCGGACCTCCCTCCAGCTGCGGCCGAAGCTCCGGGCCTTATCCAGGTAGCCCAGGAAGCCGCCGGCGAAGCTGTCCCCGGCCCCCGTCGGGTCGACGACATCCTCAAAGGGAAGGGCGATGACGCCGAAAAACCGGTCCCGGCCGAAAATGAACGCCCCGTGCTCCCCCTTCTTGACGACCACGATCTTCGGCCCGAGCTCCAGGGCCTTTTTCCCGGCCCGGATGAGGTTGACCTCCTGGGTGATCAATTTGATTTCTTCATCGTTGGCGAAGAACACATCCACCCGCCCCAACGCCTTGAAGAGCGCCTCGGGTTTGTTCAGGATCCAGTGATTGATGGTATCCAGTGCAATGAGCCTGGGCTGGCTCACCTGTTCAAGGACAGACCCCGCCAGATCGGGGTCGACGTTGGCCAGGAAGACGATGTCATTGTCCCTGAGCTCGGCCGGGATGCGGGGACGGAAATCGCCGAAGACGTTGAGCTCGGTCTTGACCGTGGTCCGCTGGTTCGGGTCGATGCCGTAACGACCCTCCCAGTGAAAGGTCTTGCCGGCCCGGTGCTCAACGCCCCGGGTGTCGATGCCACGGGATTTGAAAAGGTCCAGGATGTCCGGCGGAAAATCTTCCCCGACCACGCCCACGATGCGCGGCTGGGTGAAGAAGCTGGCGGCCAGGGCGCAATAGGTGCCGGAGCCGCCGGCGATTTTCTCGCGGCGTCCCCGGGGCGTTTCGATCGTGTCGAAGGCCAGCGAACCGACGATCAGCAAGCTCATGAATCGGGCCCTTTCTCACGGAAGTCGCTTCCGGCAGCGCCCCCGTTCATTCGATGTATTTTCCGATGATCGGCCGGAGCTTTTCTCTCAGGCCGGCCGGTATGATCTCCGGCCGGGTGACGATGGCTTTACGGAGGGCCTCCTCGCAGCCGCAGCCTCCGGCCGGCTCGGCGCCGAGGGCTGAAACGGCTCCCTTGATGATGGCCTTGGCATTGGCGCTGTTGAGCCTCAGGTTTTCCAGGATCAGCTCGACGGAGACCGATTCCTCGGATTCGTGCCAGACATCGTAGTCGGTCACCAGGTTCATCGTGGCGTAGCAAATTTCGGCTTCACGGCTGAGGCGGGCTTCGGTGGCGGCCGTCATGCCGATGACGTCGCAACCCCAGGAGCGATAGATGCGGGATTCGGCCTTGGTCGAGAAAGCCGGGCCTTCGATGCAAATATACGTGCCGCCAAGATGGACCCGCAGCCCGAGGCGTCGGCCCGCCTCATAGAGGGCGCGGGAAAGATGCCGGCAAACGGGCTCGGCAAAGCTGATATGGGCGGCCACTCCTTGTCCGAAGAAAGTGTTCGGCCGGCGCGTCCGGTCGAAGAACTGGTTGGAAAAGACAATGTCCCGGGGCCGGAAGTCCTCGCGGAGGGAGCCGCAACTGTTCACGGCGATGAGGCGTCGGACGCCGAGCATCTTGAACCCGAGGATGTTGGCCCTGAAATTGACTTCGCCCGGGAGGTGCAAGTGACCGCGGGAATGGCGGCTGAGAAAGGCGATGCGTTTCCCCTCCAGTGTTCCGGTGATGTAGGCGTCCGAGGGACGGCCGAACGGCGTTTCAAGCCCGATTTCTTCGAGACCGCTGATCCCCTCGATTTCGTAAAGTCCCGTCCCGCCCAGAATCCCGATATCCAGCCTGGGAAGGTCGCGTCTGGCCGTCATCCCCATGGATCCTCCTTGGGTAAAGCTTTCCACAACAGGATACTGTTTTATAATGTCCGGGGGGTTCAAGTCAACTTCCAGGGGGGAAAGGCATGCAGGTGGCCAGTTGGTGGACGGCGCATACCGGAAGTGCCCGCAGGGGCGCAGCCACCCCCCCGATGCCCGACGCTCATGATGAAGCCGAGAGCTTAAGACAACGATCATCATCGTCACCCTCGATCGCCACATCGCCGCGGCCTGCGATCGCGTCATCGAAATCGACGACGGTCTCATCAAGCGCGATTTGAAAACGGCGGATTTTAGCGAGGATGAGAACTGGGACCGACTGGCTCCGTGCAACTGCCGGGGGCGGCAACGGGGATCCGCTCCGGCCGAAGCTTGAAGCTGTCTCTGGATTCTATATCAGATGAACCTGGCGACTTCGCCCAGGGGCTTCCGGGATTTTCGTCCGGCTTTGATGAAATCATGACGCGGGTAGCCGAGCGGCGTGATGGCGAAGATTTCCTCCCCCTCCTTCAGGCCCAAGGCGGGGTAGAGAATTTTCGGATCGAAAGCGGCGATCCAGCACGTCCCCACGCCCTCCGACTCGGCCGCCAGGATCATGTGGTCCATGGCGATGGTGAGGTCGGTCTCGAGTGAGTTGTAGCCGTCCCAGCGCCTGTTCCAGGCGGCTTTCCGGCTGCCCTTGACGGCCAGAATATGCGGCGCGTCATGGAACCAGGCACCGCGATAGCAAGGCCGCACCTTGTCCAGCATCTCCGGCGAGGTGACCAGCAGAAAAGACCAGGGCTGAAGGTTGCAGGCCGACGGCGCAAGCCGGCCGGCGTTTAAGATGCGCAGCAGGACCTCATTGGGCACGGGTCTCGTCGGGTCAAAATTGCGGATGCTCTCCCTCCCCTCGATCAATTCATAGAAACTCATGGGCCCTCCCGTTTCCATCGATCTTTTGGTTTTGTAAGGATTATTATATACCAACCATGTCTTTTTTTTCTGTGAGAGGCATGAAATTTCGGATGATGTGTGAATCGCGCCTTTGAGGCTTCCCGCTCCCGGCATCCCTCACGGAGCTTCAGGGCATCGCCGATCGGGGTCTTCCCCCAAATCGAGAGAACGGCTTCGTTCATTCGGCATGAAACCGCGTAGCCGCTCGGCGATAGGAGCAGGTTCCATCACGGCCGCGTCACTGGGGCATCCGGCAACTTATTCCGGATCCTTTTTGATCTCCTTCAGCGCCTGGTCGGCGGCGGTTTTGAAGATGTTGTTGTGCGACGGCTGAGAAGCGGCGCTTTCGAGGAAAGGGACAATGGCCGGGTCGCCCGTCTTGCCCAGGCTGCGCAAGGCTTCCGCCCGGGCCGGGTAGCTTGGATCCTTTTGGAAGCGCTCTTTGAAGAACTCGGCGAGGCCGCGTTCCTTATAGTCCCCCAGGCCGGCCAAGGCGGCCGTCCTGACCTCCGAGCTGGTGTCTAGGCATAACTTTTTCAGCAGGGCGGCAACCTCCTTCCTCCGGATCTTGCCCAGCGTTTCGACGGCGCTCCGTCTCACGGCCCAAAACGGATCCTTTTGAGCGCTCCAAAAAAGGCTTTCCAAAACCTTCGGGGCCTCCGTAAATTTCGTGAGCTCCGCCGCCGCCCACATCCTGCCCCGCACATCATCGTTCCCCAGCTGGAAGACCAGCTCATCCATCTCCTTGGGAAAGGCGAGTTCCATCAAGAGATTGTTGCCTTCATCGAAGCGGACCAGCCGGGGCTTCTGTGCGGCGGGAAATTCAAAAGTCTCCGCTTTTTCCCGAATCCAAACGGTTTTCGTCTCCGCCCCTGCCGGCGTCACGATCCTGATCGAGACAGGCGCCTTGAAGACGGGGATGCCCCGGGAGAAATCCTGGACCTGGGACACCTTGAGCCTCAGGGTCTTCCCGGCAGCATCCCATTCGCTTCGCACTTCGAACACGGGGTGGCCGGGCTTGAAAATCCATTGTTCGAAAAACCAATCGAGGTTTTGTCCGGTCACCGTCTTCACGGCTCTGATGAAATCCTGCGTATCCACGGCCTCGAATTCATGACGGTGGAGAAAATAGCTCAGGGTTCTGAAAAAGGGCTCTTCGCCGACCAGATTTCGCAGCATATGGAGCACTAGGGCGCCCTTGGGATAGGAATGGGAGTCGAAGACATCCTGAGGCCTGTCGTAATGATCGGTGACGATGGGCCGGATGTAGCGGGTTTTGGCCTCGCGGAGATAGCTGTTCAGCTTGCTCAGCAGGTTGACTGCGCCTTCATCCTCGCCTTTCTCGTAGCGGTGATACAGATAATCCGAATAGGTCCCGAAGCTCTCGTTCATCCAGGCGTGGGCCCAAGTCCTGAGGGTGATCAGGTCGCCCCACCATTGGTGAGCCAGCTCGTGGGAGACGATGCCGATCGAGGAGTAGTCCGGCTCCGCTTTCTCGTCGATCATGATGCGGTGTCCCATGGCCGTGGCCGTGGTGCTTTCGGCGCCGCCGCCGAAGGGCACCGAGACCTGGTCGTATTTGGCCCAAGGGTAGTCATACCCGAAGATCCGGCTGAAGAATTCGATCATCTTGGGCGTCTTGCCGTAGGTGACGAGAGCTTTCCCCTCGTCCTTGGGGTAAACCCAGTAGTTCACGGGGATGGTCTTGTATTGATCAGGCACGACGACATAAGGAGCGGCCGCGAGGAAAATGAGATAGGTGGAATGAGGAAGGTCCTGGGACCAATGATAGGTCGAAGTCCCGGCTGCCCGGTCTTCGGAAACG
>Ga0299912_10005634_pt1 | contig 10295 bp, 11 predicted proteins | sample RVTome_2_FD_207667 | JGI IMG/M metagenome (GOLD analysis project Ga0299912, IMG submission 207667) | Soil microbial communities from uranium-contaminated site in the Upper Colorado River Basin, Wyoming, United States - RVT95D214 (version 2) ... | reverse complement strand
CCACTACCAGAAGCGGCAGGACAGGGCGCTGGCACAGGAGGCCATCGACATCTTGAGGCGCCATGATATCATGGTGATGACCAACGTGATGTTCGGCGATTGGTACGATTCTGAGGAGACCCTGCAGGAGATATTCGATTTCGTGAAACATCAGGGGGATTTCTTGGTGCTCACCCTGACCACGCCCCTGCCGGGTACCCGCTACTACCAAGAGGCAAGGCAACAAGGGCTTATTGAGGAGAGGGATTACGGCAACTATGATTTTATGCATCCCATTGTCTCCACCAAGTATCTGCGCAGGGACGAGGTATGGGGGCTGCAGCAGAAGTACCTGCGTAAATACTATACGCAACCTCGAATCATCTTAGGATCGCTCTTTAATAGAAATCCTTTCAAAAGGATGGCCTACCGGCTCATCATGAGATATGTTTGGGAGAATGCTACCCGTCGCCCGTGGCAACAGCCCGGGTATCATCCTTTCATGCCATGAGAGACGCCCATGTTTAAGACACGCATTACCGAGATGCTCGGCATCGAATATCCCATCATCCAGGGCGGCATGCTGTGGCTCTCCACGTCAGAGCTTGCGGCGGCGGTTTCCAATGCCGGGGGATTTGGGATTATTACGGCCCTGAGTTGCGGCAGCGGGGAAAAACTCCGGTCAGAAATACGAAGGTGCAAAGACCTGACCGATAAGCCCTTCGGGGTAAATGTTTCGATGCTTCCTCGGCTCGCCGCAGGCGACCGGACCGAAGAGTACTTTGACGTGATTATTGAAGAAGCCTTGGTGGGCGTGGAAACCGCTGGTCGTAATCCCGAACCGTATCTGCCTCGACTCAAAGAGGCCGGCATTAAGGTCATCCACAAGGTGCCGGCAGTCCGGTTTGCGCAGAAGGCCGAAAAAGTAGGGGTCGATGCATTGACCCTTGTGGGGTTTGAGTGTGGTGGGCTTCCCGGTACGGATGATGTCACCACATTCATTCTCATTCAAAAAGCTGCCAAGGTGCTTGGTATCCCCGTGGTTGCAGGCGGAGGTATCTGTGATGCCAAAGGCTTTATGGCTGCCCTCGCGCTTGGTGCCGAGGGAGTGCTCATGGGCACGCGGTTTATGCTCACCCACGAGTGCTGGGCGCATCAGCAGATCAAAGAGCGATTGCTCCAGGCCTCGGAGCTTGACACCATGATCATCGCACGATCGATCCTGAGCGCTACGCGCGCTGTCAAAAACCAGGCAGCTAGGCGCGCCCTCGAAATGGAGCAGCACGGTGCAACCCTGGAAGAGCTGCTCACCGTCATCAGCAGCCAAATGGGCTTAAAGGCCCTTCAGGAGGGCGAACCCGATGCCGGTATTATTGCATGCGGCCAGGTAATAGGGTTGATTGATGATCTCAAGAGCGTGCAGGAGGTTATTCACGAGATTGTCGAGGGCGCACAGGCGATCTACCGTCGTTTCAGCGCGATAGGCATGGGGTAGCGCGGGCTAATGGGTATAATGCTCAACAGGGGTAAGGCCCGATCTTACGGAGGACATCAGCGATGAGCGAACCCGTTCATAGCGTGCATCCATCCATCTGGGAGAGGCTTTCTCAGTCAGACCCAAAAGAAGTATGCCTGCGCAGTGGTGCGCAATTCGATGATACCACCGGCTCCTATGTCATGTCATTTTTGCAGGAGCGCTATCGAGTTAGCCCCCGAGCCAAGGACGTTGAACTGCTCCCTGGCTCGGCTTTGCCTGCTGTTCCCTCCATAGAACTGCAGGTGATCCTCATCACCTACCTGCTCAATGCCCAAGGTGTACCCCTTGCCAACAGGCTGGTAGCAGGGAGTAGCTTAAAGGGGGGAAAGACCTTTTTTCAGGGGGCACACCGCTTTCCCGTAGAGCCCCTGGTAGAACGATATGGGATGGATCCAACTGGATTTCTCGATAAGGGGTTATCCCTGGGTGCGGCACAGGAGCGTTACGGTGATACGGGGTTGCGGTTTTCGGCCCTTTCCCGCGTTCCGGTGGTCATGGTCCTGTGGCAGGGTGACGAAGAATTTCCCGCCAGGCTCAGTGTGCTCTTTGATGCATCTATCGAGCAGCATCTACCCCTCGATGCCATCTACGCACTGGTAGGCGAGATCTGCCGCCGTATAGGGGGTTAATGAGATAGAAGGGCAGGATACCTAACTTTATGTTGCCCGCGACCTACAGATGTTGAGCGCACTGAAGCAGCTATCGGCTTAATAAGCGGGTTAGTCAATTGCAACACTTAGCCATTCGATAAGATCTCAGTAACCTCATTCCGGTATTTCACACTCCGTTCGTTTGCAGCTACCAATTCTATTTCTGAGGGAGATTGTGCGCCTATTCCCAAGTCAACGGCCCTGGCTATCTGTCTCTGTTCGAATATCTTCTTTTGCATTATAGCATCGTTACTCTTGAGGTGCTTCAGTATGGCTACTCCTACGGCATCGAGAGCAACCCGATCGTCGGAGACCAAGAAGACGTTTCCTGTTACCATCTTTCCCGTGGCTGGACCGCCGTCGACAAAGGCCTCAATACCATCAAGCAAGACGATATCCGGTGAAAAAGGCTCATTAATCTCGGCAATCATTTCCTGTTGAGAGGGCGATTGATGTAGTTCCTTCATGTATTTATAACCGTGCCGGAAGGTTGGTACAACACCCACATGCAATTTTAGAGACATCGTAAATACGCCGCCGAACTGGTGAGTTTTTAAGCAGCCTGTCGATACCAGACATTCGGCGTCAAGTATCGGCTTGGCAATCCTAAATCCATCTTTCCAGTGAGAATCCTTCGGCTTAAATTCTATCCAGTCTTTTTCACCGAGTTCATCAAAGTCGATAAGTTTAACATCCTTTTCCTTGAGCAGCGGCAGAACACCCTTCTGCGTGAGCACTTCCAGCGTAACAGGAAAACTTCTTTCGCCGAGAGAGATAGATTTGGCCCCCATTGCCCAGAGCTGATCGATAAGGGCGAGGAGGGTATCGTTATGGGTTGATCCGGGCGTCGGATCGGCTGTATTGAAATTGGGTTTGATGAGGATCTCTTTATTTTTTATCGTGTTGATGTCGAGGGATTGTAGTGATTCAACAACGCCTTCTTTGCGGTCAGCTGTCTCTATAAGCGTGACTGTGCTCATTTTTTATTGTCCCCTTTTTTCTGTACGTGACATACGCTCTATACTATCTGTCCTTTTACGACGCTGGTTTCATCGCTGATTGCTGCCCGAAGCCGGGCAGCGAACGGAAGCGGACGGGCTTGCGGGGAACCAGGCCTGCCGCTCGTTGCCAATCCGCCATCTCCTCGAACGACCTGCTGCCCGATTGACTCGTGTTGGCTAGGTAGAGATCGGCGAGCAAGGAAAGCTCGGGATCTTTGCCCGCGGAGGTAGGGAGCACATCCTGAATTGCCAGAATCCCGCCCGGTCGGAGCGCTCGCGCTGCCCGCTGCACCAGCTCTCGATTCGTGGCATCGTCAAAGTGGTGCACAAACTGCGAGATGAATACAAGGTCCCATGCATCAATTCCCAGGTCGTCCGTGAGCGCGTTGCCGACCCGATGTGCAACGCGGTCACCCATCCCCTCTTTGACCAGGATCGGTGCAGCGTGCCTGACTGCCTCGGGGAGATCCAGGACGACTGCACGCAGGCCGGGATAACGGCGGCAGAAGGCGACGGAGAAGTACCCATGCGAACCTCCAACGTCGAGCATGTCCCGAGCATTCTTCGGCATAGGGGTGCGCCACATGACCTCATACGCTTGGAAGCCCACCACGGCGCGCATTCCCCGTTGATAGACACCCCATGCCTCATCGGACAACATATCGTGGATGCTGAGCGGCTTGCCAAAGCGGACATACGTCTCGTAGTTTGCCGTCCACTCCCACTCGGTAAAGTGGAACATCATCTTGTCATAGATCGATCGCGGGCTGTCCTTGAGGAGCCATTTCTGAGCCACCGGTGCCAGAGAGTAGCGCTCTCTCTTTGCACGGAGATACCCTGCGCCGACAAGCGCGTTGAGGAGCTTGATGGTCGCGCAAGGATCGGTTTTGCAGCGAGCAGCTATCTCGGCGGCGGTGAGCGGTCCGGGAGCCAGCGTCTCGAAGATACCGAGCTTGGTGCCGGCCATTATTGTTCGCGCCAGCATAAAGGCAACCTGTGTATCGAATATGGGAGTCGGCACGAGCTTGATTGCTAGGAGGAGGCGCTCGATTAGGTTTTCAGAAATGACGCCGAGTTTCATAGATTTGTTTTACAGTAGATACCGAGTTTCACTTCAACAGGACATCTGCTGAAATGTGGTGAATGCTTAATTCCGCCGTGCGCGCCGATTACGTTAAGGGGCACCACCTCCACTTGAACCAATTGCTAGACGATGTCACACTCATTAATTACCGACTTTCATGCCAAGGTTGCAATCAACCTGGAGTCTTCCAAGGCCGCCGAGCGATGAACCGTGCTTTCTTGGTATTCCGGCATTGCCAGCATTTCCAGGAAGGCTTCGATGGACGGGTATTTGACCAACAAGGCTTCATCCCATGCTTCTCCCGCAGGGGCGATGAGGCACCCGCACACCGTGCCCCACCAGAACATTTCACCGCCGATCTCAGCGACCTTCTTTGACGCGATTTTTGTATAGGCTTGATACGCCTCCCGTCCTGAGCACGAAAGAGAACCATCCGGGTACTTGGCTTTTTCCCTGAACTTCAATAAATTGATCATGATGATGGGTTGACCTTTTGGTATTTTTGCCACTATCTCAGGGAGCTTTTTTTGATCCGGATTGATGGTTTTCAAACTTATTCCTCCATCATCTTTTTTAGGAATTTACAGCGATTTTTTAGCGCAGCAACGGTCTTTTGTGCCCTGGACCCGTTAGATAACCTGCTGATATTTGTTCTTTTTCTTTTCCAGCTTCGCCAGCTTTTTTTCTTTGGCCGTTCTCTTTGGCTTTTTCTTCATTTCTTTTCTGGAATCTTTTGATTTGCCCATACTATCCTCCTTTCTGCAACCGCAGGATGTTACAAGGTTATCATCAAAATTTGGCGAACACAATAATTATGTATCATCTTTCCTGAATTATACTGCTTCTTCGACTGGTCATTCTGCACACCTCAATCCTCATCCATAAGAAGTCAAAGGAGATAATTTCCAAGCCAACTACGATATCCCGTTCACAGGCGAGGGAAGGTTTACTCCTGTTCCACTTTCTTTAATTCCTCAGTCCTATCCTTGTTAAGCAGGGATTGAGGTGCGGTGCTATCTTGCTGTGGCAATACCATGTAAAATTCAGAGGTGTAGTCGATGGCGATAGTTACATCCTGGAGCTGGCAGGCGAGGAGGTGACCGCCGGCCTTTTTGTCCGCGGTGATAAAATGGAAGTGATACCCTGGGACATTGACCCCCTTGACTGAATCCGGGCATCGGAAACCCACGATGGTGCCTTTGATATCGTGAAATTCAAAGATGGTCTGTTTTTTTACTGCTTCGACAAGGGGAGGGTAGGGCTCCTCTTGTTTTGGGATACTGCGTGTCTTGATATATTTGAAAGAGCCTTCGATCTTAACCGCGTAAAAGATCCTGTTGTCAGGGATCAATGTATCCAGATAGCGTTGTAACCCTTCGTAGTCCATGCCGTCCTGTACGGATGCGGTTTTATCGAACTCAAAGGGGGTTACCACGGCAAAGGGCGTGGTCATGGAGTCAGGGACTGGGTAGGCTATTCCATCGGCCTTGATCTGATAAAATCGCCCCTCCAAACCGATCATCTCTCCATCAAGCCCATCGAAGGTGCCTATCCCAAAGGTGCCGTGCCGCTTCAGGTCTCCGAACGCTATTGAACCGTGATAGTCACCGTTAAGAAGCGCGTTGATCGTAGATACCTGAAATAAGGTGTCTGTATCTTGTTCTGATCTGATACATCCACCTGAATTAAGGGCAAAGAATATTAAAATGAAATATACAATAATTCTCATAGGTTATTATTATTTATCTCGAAGTACGCGCAGTTTTTCATAGCATCCTCACGAGGTGCGTAATCTATGGTCAGTATACAATAGGGGCAGCGCAGATCAAGGGGGAGTTTTGCTTACCAAGGGTTGACTCCCCGTGCCCTGTATGATAAAGCTGTAAACCAGCATAGATGCTTTCAGGAGGGCCATGGGCATGGCAAAGGCTTATGGCCCTCATTTTATAGGCGTAAGGTTTCCTCAAGGGTGCTTCAAAGGGTTGATCAGAGAGCAGGCATGCGCTAAACTGAAGGGCCCGAGAGGTAAGATATGGCTGCGAATATCCTGGTTTTAATAAAACAGGTACCTGACAGCGAGGCGATGGTCCAGGTGCAGGCCGATGGATCCGGCGTCGAGATAGAGGATCGTTATACCCTGAACTTCTTTGACTCGCTGGCAGTGGAAGAGGCGTTGCGGATAAAAGAACATCAGGGAAGCGGCACGGTGACAATCATCACCCTCGGGACTCAAAAATCGATCGAGGCCCTGCGGACCGCGATAGCCATGGGTGCTGATGAGGCCATCTTGTTGGAAGACCCTGCTTTCGCAGGCGGGGATGGGTACGCCACAGCCAAGGCCCTGGCCGCAGCTATAAAGGGCAAGGAGTATGATGTTATCCTCTGCGGCAGAGAGGCCTTTGATGACTCTTCAGGCATCGTGGGCCCCTTGGTAGCTGAGTTCTTGGGCATCCCCCATATCACCTCGGTGATCAAGATTGACCTCTCCCCTGAGGAGCAGGTGGTTATAGTAGAACGGGAGATCGAGGGCGGCAAGGAGATCATCAAGACCCCTTTGCCCGTGCTCCTCGCAGCCCAGAAGGGGCTCAATGAACCAAGGGTGCCGCCTGTCATGGGTGTGATGAAGGCCATGCGCGTGGAGATCAAAAAACTCGATTTGGCTGCCATTGGCCTCTCGCAAACAGAGGCGGGAAAGGCGGGAAGCCTGGAGGAGATCTTGCGCTATCATCGACCTCCTGTTCGGTCGCCTGTCACCATGATACAGGGTACGGCAGCTGATGCGGTGAAGCAGCTGGTCATCTATCTCAGAGAGGAAGCCAAGGTAATCTGAGGGGGAGAGTGCATCGTTCCTTATGATACGCAATCGGTAAGACGCGATACAAGGAGACACAGATGGCCAGTGAGGTATGGGTATTTGCCGAGCATCAGGATGGCGTGATCAGAAAGACTTCCCTTGAAATCCTGGGCAAGGGCAGGGAGTTGGCCGGACATTTGGGCGTGGAAATGGCTGCCCTGCTGCTCGGTTCAGGGGTTGACAACCTAGCTCAACAACTGGCTGCATACGCGGATAAGGTATATCAATGGGACGATCCCCTTGTAAGGCAATACAATATGGAGGTCTATCTTCAGGCCATCGCCAATCAGGCGGAAAAGGAGAGGCCCCACCTCATCCTTGCCGGCGCTACCTCTTTGGCCAGGGATCTCTTCCCCAGGGTAGCAGGGAGGCTGAAGACCGGCATTGCCGTGGATTGTCTCAGCCTTGAGTTGGGTGAAGACGGTTTTTTGGTAGCCAGGCGGCCCCTGTTCGGCGGGAAAGCCCTTGTTGACGTGGTCTGTTGCCATGGCAGGCCGCAGATAGCCTTGGCAAGGCCTAATACCTTTCCCCTTCCCGATGTGCAAGGTTCTCCCAAGGGAAAGATAGTCCTGCTGGGTGTTGAGGTGGATACCGAAAAGGTAAAGTTGGAGAACCTGGAGGTGGTCAGGTCTGTCCGGGAGCGACTTGACCTCATTGAGGCGGAGATTATCGTTACCGGCGGCAGCGGTATGAAAACAGCTGAAAATTTCTCATTGCTGGAAGACCTTGCCGAAATCCTCGGTGCCACTGTTGGGGCCACCAGGGGGGTAGTTGACAGCGGTTGGCGGCCCCATGACGACCAGGTGGGCAAGAGCGGCAAGACCGTCTCCCCCAAGCTCTACGTTGCCGTGGGCCTCTCAGGGGCCATCCACCATGTGATGGGGATGGATACCTCCAAGGTGGTGGTGGCCATCAACAAGGACCCCCGCGCCCCGATCTTCCAATACGCCGACTATGGGATTCAAGGCGACCTCTTTGAGGTCCTTCCCCTCTTGATTGAGGAATTGAAGAAGGGGCAGGGGAAAGGGTAATCCCATGGAACGCATCGAAGCCGTGGTGGTAGGAGGGGGACTAGCGGGGCTGACCTGCGCCTACTGCCTTGCCCAAGAGGGCATACAAGTAATGGTCTTGGAGCGAGGCGAGCACCCCGGCAGCAAGAATGTGAGCGGGGGGAGGATCTATCTCAGGCCTCTGCGATCCTATCTGCCAGAGCTCTGGGAAGCAGCCCCCCTGGAGCGGCAAGTCACCAAAGAGGTGATCACCATGTTAGGGCAGGGCTCCTCCCTTACCATGCAGTTCACCTCGGGCAAGTTCCGCGAGAGCCCTGGGCACAGCTATACGGTCCTGCGGTCTCGGCTCGACAAATGGCTGGGGGACCGGGTTGTGGAGAAGGGCGGCTTTGTGATACCGCAGCGGCAGGTGACTGACCTCATGAGAGAGGATGGCCGGATAGCCGGTGTGGTTGCCGAGGGGGAGGAGATCCGAGCTGACGTGGTCATCGCTGCTGACGGTGCCCTCTCCCTGATAGCTGAGCAGGCAGGCCTGCGGGGACCTTTGGCTCCGCGCCATGCCGCCGTAGCCTTGAAAGAGGTCATCAGGCTTGCACCTGAGGTCATCGAGGAACGCTTCGGCTTGGCCCCTGGCGAGGGCGCGGCCCAGCTTTTTTTCGGATCCGTCACCCCCGGTCTCTTCGGCGGCGGGTTTCTCTACACCAATCGCGACACCCTCTCCCTCGGCTTGGTGCTGGGGATAGATGCCTTGGTAAAGGGCAAGCCTGCTGCTGAGTCCCATCAGATCTTTGAGGCGTTTAAAGGGCGGGAGGAGATAGCGCGCCTGATCAAGGATGGAGAACTGGTCGAGTACTCCGCACACCTTATCCCCGAGGGCGGCTATAGACCCCTCCCCACGCCTTACGGCGACGGGATCGTCGTGGTGGGGGATGCGGCAGGCCTCGCCCTGAATATGGGTATCACGGTGCGGGGGATGGAGTTTGCGATAGCCTCCGGGTACATGGCTGCCCAGACCGTCAAAAAGGCCAAGGAAAAGGGAGATTTCTCCGCCTCCAGCCTTGTTTACTATCAAGCCCTGCTTAGGGAGAGCTTTGTGCTGAAGGATATGGAGACCTTCCGGCATAGCCTGGAGGTCTTGGAGAACCCCCGGATAACCGGCTTGTATCCCGAATGGGCCTGCAAGGTCTTTGAACAGCTCTTCTGGATAGGGGAGGGGCCTAAGCAGCGGATATCTGCTACCGTGTGGAAGGGGGCAAGGCAGGGGATGCTCAACCTTCAAGCTTTAAAGGATCTCCTGATGCTCAGGAGGATATGATGGATCCGGCTTCAAAGCTCGGTGTTGATATATTTAAGAACGATCAGGAAGCCCATATCATCATTTGCCAAGAGATTTGCCGGACATGCGAACTCAAGCCGTGCCTCCGCATCTGTCCGGCAGGGCTCTATTCCGTAAACAAAGAGACAGGAGAGGTACTGATAGAGTACACGGGCTGCCTGGAGTGCGGCAGCTGCCGGGTGGCCTGTCCTTTTGGGGCCCTGGCATGGAGCTACCCGAGGGGAGGTTTTGGGGTCCAGTACCGGTATGGATAGGGCTTGATCACATCTGACCAAAGGGTCACCTCCGGGAAAGTCCTTTGTATTTTTTGAGCAATTCACCATTTATCCCCCTCTCCCGCTGGCGGGAGAGGGCAGGGGTGAGGGTGATATAAACTCAGATGGTATCCCCCTCACCTATATCCTCTCCCCTCAAGGGGAGAGGAAGAAAGGTGACCCCTTGGTCAGAGCCGCCTTGGGGGTCAAGGGGGGATAGGGGAATTGAAAAACTATTTTCTAGACAAAAAATCCAGCAATCAGGAGGGATGAGAAGATGGCCAAAAAGCCTGCACGGACAGCCTGGCATGCGATGAAGCCAGCACAGGTACTAACGGAGCTGAAGACCGATGCCCATAAGGGTTTAACCGGCGATGCGGCACGCAAACGTCTTGAAACATATGGCTACAATGAATTGAAAAAGGAAAAGGGAATTTCTCCTTTCACCCTCTTCATCAATCAGTTCAAGAATATCCTCATCATCATCCTGCTCATTGCCATCGCACTTTCAGTTGTCACGTATTTCATTGACCCTGAAAAGGGGGAGATAATCGACGCAGTCATCATCGCGGTCATTGTCGTCTTTTGTG